>C688J18823_10001262_pt1 | contig 15583 bp, 15 predicted proteins | sample HopSoiMetagenom1_FD_18823 | JGI IMG/M metagenome (IMG submission 18823)
CAATCCGCGCGAGCTCGGGCTCGAGCGCCTCGCGCCGTGGCGGAGCTTCGCCGCGACGCGGAAGCTGGTGGGCTTGGACATAGAAGAGGGCTATGCCAGCGCCGACCTGCCGCCAGCGCGGGTGACCAGCCAGTGCGACTCGCCGAGCCTCGGAAGGGGCATCGCGCTCGCCTTTGCGCCGGTGGATGTGCGGCCGGGAGACTTCGTCAGGGCAGACAACGCGTATCTCGCGCGCGTCGTGTCATTGCCCTTCTACGACCCGGACCGGCGCCGGCCGCGCGCCACGCCGTTATAAAGGAATGGCTAACGGGGGTTCGCGTCGCCGTGGGGACGCCAACCTTATGCCGGTTGCTGACGGCTGCTCCGCAAAGAGGGCGGCCAGCCGCGTCGCACCTTGAATGTTGTATTCCGCGCCCTCTGCGTTAAACGACAACGGCCCCGCGAGCAGCTGCTGGAGTACCTGGCGGCCGCGCCCGACGTCGGAATAAAGGGACAAACGCGAATCATTCGCGCGGTGGAGCGCGAGTTGGCGAAGCCGCTTGATATCGAGGCGTGCGGGCTCGGCGTTGCGCATGCGCGCTAACTCGGCATGGAGGCTCCGGCGCATCGATATCGACAACGCGCTCTTCTCGATGGCGAACAAAGCGCAACAGCGGCGTGCTCGCCATCCTGCCGCCGATCATCGAGATCAACCACTATGATGCGCCGAGGGTGTGGTCCAGCGCACATACCGCCATGCAAGGAACCCGTATGCTCGAAGCGACCATGCGCGAAACAGCATTGCTTAAAGCGGGGGCGCTGCAGAACGCGATCCTGACCAGCGCCAATTTCTCGATCATCGCCACCGACGAGAAGGGCATCATCCAGCTCTTCAACGTCGGCGCCGAGCGCATGCTGGGCTACCGCGCCGCCGAGGTGGTCGACAAGATCAGCCCGAGCGACATCCACGATCCGCACGAAGTGATGGCCCGCGCCGAGGCGCTCAGCCTGGAGCTGAAGACCACCATCGCGCCGGGTTTCGAGGCGCTCGCATTCAAGGCCTCGCGCGAGATTGAGGACAGCTACGAGCTCACCTACATCCGCAAGGACGGCAGTCGCTTCCCGGCCATCGTCTCGATTACCGCGCTGCGCGACGACGCCGAGCGCATCATCGGCTACCTGCTGATCGGCACCGACAACTCGGTGAGGAAGCTGGTCGACTCGAAATTAAACGAGGCGATGGCGGCGGCGGACAAGGCCAACCGCGCGAAAACCGACTTCCTCTCCAGCATGAGCCATGAGCTGCGCACGCCGCTCAACGCCATCCTCGGCTTCGCCCAGTTGATGGAAACCGGTGCCCCGGCGCCGACGCTTTCCCAGAAGCGCAACCTCGAGCAGATCCTCAAGGCCGGGTGGTACTTGCTCGAGCTGATCAACGAAGTGCTCGATCTCGCGCTGATCGAATCGGGCAAGGTGACGCTGTCGCGCGAGCCGGTCTCGCTGGCGGAGGTGATGCTCGAGTGCCGCGCGATGATCGAGCCGCAAGCACTTCAGCGCGGCATCGTCATGACGTTCCCGCGCTTCGAGCTGCCGCAGTTCATCAGCGCCGATCGGACCCGGTTGAAGCAGGTGCTGATTAATCTGCTCTTCAACGCCGTCAAGTACAACCGGCCGCAGGGCTCGGTGGCGGTCGAGTGCGCACCCGGCCTGCCGCCAGGCTCGCTGCGCATCAGCGTGCGCGATACCGGCGCCGGCCTCGCGAAGGAGCAGCTGGCGCAGCTTTTCCAGCCGTTCAACCGCATTGGCAAGGAGACCGGCGCGGAGGAGGGCACCGGCATCGGCCTGGTCGTGACCAAGCGGCTGGTAGAGCTGATGGACGGCACGATCGGCGTCGACAGCGCCGTCGGCGTGGGCAGCGCCTTCTGGGTGGAAATGCGCCTCGCGAGCGCGCCCATGCTCAGCTTCGGCGATGCCGAGCACGCCGCGCTGCCGCAGACGGTGCGCCAGGGCAGCAGGCCGCTTCGCACCGTACTCTATGTAGAGGACAACCCGGCCAACCTCGACCTGGTCGAGCAGCTAATTGCGCGTCGGCCCGACCTGCGCCTGCTGAGCGCGCCCGACGGCAGGCTCGGCGTCGAGTTCGCGCGGGTCTATCAGCCCGATCTCATCTTGATGGACATCAACCTGCCGGGCATCAGCGGCATCGAAGCCATGCAGATCCTGCGCGCCGAGCCGGGCACGGCGCACATCCCGATCATCGCGCTCAGCGCCAACGCCGTGCCGCACGACGTGGAGAGAAGCCTCGAGGCCGGCTTTTTCAGCTATCTCACCAAGCCGATCAAGGTCGAGCGCTTCATGGAGGCGCTCGACATGGCCCTGAAATCCTCACACAAGGCGCTCGCATGACGATCGCCGCATCGAGAATCCTCGAGGCAAGCATCCTGATCGTCGATGACCAGGAAGCGAACGTCAACCTGCTCGAGCAGATGTTGCGCGAGGCGGGCTACGCCCGCGTCGCTTCTACCATGGACCCGCACGAGGTCTGCGCGCTGCACCGCAAGCACGCCTACGACCTGATTCTCCTCGACCTGCAGATGCCCGGCATGGACGGCTTCCAGGTGATGGAGGGCCTCAAGACGAACGCCACCGACGGCTACCTTCCGGTGCTCGTAATTACCGCGCAGCCCGGCCACAAGCTGCGCGCGCTGCACGCTGGCGCCCGGGATTTCATCAGCAAGCCTTTCGATCTGGTCGAGGTCAAGACGCGCATCCGCAACATGCTGGAGGTGCGGCTTCTCTACAAAGCTCTCGAGAACTACAGCAAGGAACTGGAGCAGGCCGTCGAGGAGCGCACCGCCGAGCTGCGCGAGAGCGAAGCCCGCTACCGGGGACTCACGGAGCTCGCTTCCGACTGGTACTGGGAACAGGACGAGAAGGGTGAGTTCACCAAGGTCTCCGGGCCGGTGCTCGAGATGCTCGGCATCCGCGTCGACGCCTTAGCGGGCACCGGCGCGGTCCAGGTCGCGGGCTGGAACGAGGCCGAGCGGCAGCGGCTGCAGGCCACCATTGCGGCGCGCCAGCCGTTCCTCGATTTCGTCTTCAGCCGCGTCAATGCCGACGGTACCGAGCAGCGCTTCCAGGTCAGCGGCGAGCCGATGTTCAACCAATCCTGCCGCTTCATCGGCTACCGCGGCATCGGCGTCGAATTGGGGGCAAAGAAATGAACCTCTCCCCCAGGCCCGCCCAGAATCGTCTTCTCGGCGCGCTTCCCCCGGCGGATTTCGAGCGACTCGCCGCGCATCTGCAGCCCGTGGCGCTGCCGCTCGGCGAAATGCTCTACGAGTCCGGCGCCCAGCCGCAGCACGCCTACTTCCCCGTCAGCGCCATCGTGTCGCTGCACTATGTGACGCAATCTGGCGCCTCGGCCTCGGTAGCGGGCGTGGGCAATGAAGGCATGGTGGGCGTGTCGCTCTACATGGGCGGGGACACCATGCCGAGTTCTGCGGTGGTGCAGACTGCCGGCGACGCCTACCGCCTGGAGCGGTGGTTGCTCATGCAGGAGTTCGAGCGCTCCGGCGCGATGCAGCGCTTGCTGCTGCGCTACACGCAGGCGTTGATGACCCAGATGTCTCAGACGGCGGTATGCAACCGGCATCATTCGGTTGAGCAGCAGCTCTGCCGCTGGCTCCTGGTGACGCTGGATCGCATGTCCTCGGACAAGGTCGTCATGACGCAGGAAATGGTCGCCGGCATGCTGGGCGTGCGCCGGGAGAGCATCGCAGAGGCGGCAGGCAAGCTGCAGCAGGCCGGGTTCATCCGCACCCGCCGCGGCCACCTTGCCGTGCTCATGCGCGCCGGGCTGGAAACGCGCGTCTGCGAATGTTACGCCGTGGTCAAGAGCGAATTCGGCCGATTGCTTAACGATGTGCGGCCGCGCCAAGGCGTCTCCTTGGCCGCGCTGCCAGCTCGATAGCGCTTGCCCGCGGCACGTCCTGCGGCATGCGCGCCGCGCGCCGTCAGCTCTCGAGCAGGAGCCTGGCGAAGGTCATTGCCGACGCGATGATCGCCCGAACGCCGCCGTAACGCGAATGCGCGGCAGGCTTCGCATGATTTCTGGGTGCTGGGGTAAGCGTTCGAATCGGCCGCAGCAGAGAGGCGTTTCTAGCGCCCTTTTTAAGGCGATATTAGAGTTCAGGTACCACGGCGTAAAATCGCCGCATGGCCGGGCGCGACCGCAAGTTTGCCGACGACGACAATGCGCTGGCCCGACACCGACTAGATCGGTGCCGCAACCCGGCGACGGTTGCCGCGAGCGCCATCGGCGGCCGCCTTATGTCGTTCGAGGAATTGCGGCGCCGTCAAGACAGAATCAAAGCGTGATGGCGGGTTTTGCGGCGGTTCGCCATGGGGACGCTCTAAGCTGCAAACTTGCCTTGATCATTGGGCTTCGCGTCGGGCGTGCTCGCCGCACCTTGCGAGCGACTATTCTGGTGCTGTAACAATCCGCTCTGATGGACATTCGCGCCTGCCTGTTCGACGTCTTCGGCACCGTGGTCGACTGGCGGACCAGCGTCAGCCGCGAGGTCGGCGCCTTTGCGCAGGCGAAGGGGATCAAGGGCATCGATGCCGTCGAGTTCGCGACGGAGTGGCGCAAGCTCTACCAGCCGTCGATGGACGAGGTGCGCACGGGCCGGCGGCCGTTCACGATCCTCGATGTCCTGCACCGCGAGAGCCTGATGAAGCTGATCGGCCGCTATGGCATCGCCGGGCTCGGCGACGCGGATATCGACCATCTCAACCGCGCGTGGCATCGCCTGGATCCGTGGCCCGACGTGGTCGAGGGGCTCACGCGGCTCAAGAAGAAATTCATCATCGCGCCGTGCTCGAACGGCAACATCGCGCTGATGGTGAACATGGCAAAGCGCGCCGGCCTGCCTTGGGACTGCATCCTCGGCGCCGAGACCGCGCGCGCCTACAAGCCGATGCCGGAGGCCTATCTCGCCTCGTGCCGCCAGCTCGGCCTCGCGCCGAAGAACGTCCTCATGGTCGCGGCGCATAACAACGACCTGAAGGCGGCGAAGGGACAGGGGCTGGCGACGGCGTTCGTTGCCCGGCCGAAGGAGCACGGCGCCGGGCAGGCCACCGACTTGCGTCCCGACACGAGCTGCGTCGACCTTGCCGCGAAGGATTTCATCGACCTCGCCCGGGAGCTGGGCGCATAGCCGTTACCGAAGGGAGGGCGGCTAGCGCGCGGTCAGCGCCAAAGCCCTGCGAGCGCGAACAGCAGCATGCTGGCGGCCATGAAAGCGTAGCCGGCGTAGTTAAGGCCGCGCGCCGTGGCGGCGGAGATACGGTTACGGGCCTGCAGGAACGACGCCAGCATGGAGAGCCCCGCGCCGAGGACGGCAAGCGCTACCACCACCGGCTTGCTGAGGATGAGCTCCACTAAGCGCGGCTGGCGCGCTTCAAATAGGCGTCGACGAAGTCCGCGGCGGCCTTGGAGCCGCGCGAGAACGAGCGCATCGCCTCGGCGTGCAGGATGGAAAGCGCCTGCTTCTTGATGTCGTTGGCGCGGTCGCTCTCGACCAGGTCGACCAGCTTGCGCGGGCGGGGCAGGTCGACGTCGATCACCGCGCGCACCTGCGTCGGGATGTTGGACATCACCAGCATGCGGTCGGCGAGGAACACCGCCTCATCGATGTCGGTGGTGACGAAGAAATTGGTGCGGCGGTTCTCTTCGTACAGGCGGGAGTAGTACTCCCACATGAGTTCCTTGGTCATGGCGTCGAGACCGCGGAACGGCTCGTCGAGGATCATCACCTTGGGGTTGTTGATCATCGCGCGCGCCAGCTCGGCGCGGCGTTGCATGCCGCCGGAAAGCTGGCCGGGGTACTTGTCGCGGAAGTCCTGAAGGCCGACCTTGGCGAGCAGGAACTCGCCGAACTCGCGCGTCTCGCGGCTCAGCTCGCCGCGTGCCCGCGGCCCGTAGAGGATGTTGTCCCAGGTCGTCATCCACGGGAAAAGCGCGGTTTCCTGGAATACCACCAGGCGATCGCGGCTCGGCTCGGCGAGCGGCGCGCCATCGAGCACGATCCTGCCCGCGCTCGGCTGCTCGAAGCCGGCGAGCAGGCGGATCAGCGTGCTCTTGCCGCAGCCCGAGGGGCCGACCATCACGGTGAGCTTGGCGCGCTCGATAGTGAAGGAGCAGTTCTGCACCACTTCCTTTCGGAATTGCGGCGCGCCGTAGGACTTGCTCACGCCTTCGGCGACGATCTCGCCGGGAACGATCTTCGGCCGCGGGTTGAGCACGGCGCTCATCGCACTCGCAGCCATGGCGTCGCGTAACGTCCCGCCCAGCGCAGGAGCTCGCTCGAGGCGAAGCCGGCGATGCCGATCGAGATCATGCCGACGACGATCTGTTCGTAGGAGCCGCCGACGTACGAGTTCCAGATGAAGAACCCGAGGCCGCCGCCGGTGCCGGCCTGCTGGCTGCCGCCGCCGGAGATCATCTCGGCGGCGACCACGACTTCCCAGGTGATTCCCATGCCGACCGCCGAGCCGACCATGATCGAAGGCAGCGTCCCCGGCAGGATGATGCGGCGGAAGATGTCCCAGCGGGACGAGCCCATCGACTGCGCCGCCTGGAAGTAGCGCACGTCGATCGAGCGCGCGCCGCCCAGCACGTTGATGACGATGGTGTAGAAGGCGCCGAGGAACGTGATGAAGGTGATGGCGAGCTCCTGCGTCGGCCAGAAGATGATCGACGCCGGCACCCAGGCGAGCGGCGGAATCGGCCGCAGCACCTCGAAGGTCGGGAAGCCGATGCCGTGCGCAACGCGGCTCACCGCGAGCGCCAGGCCGAACGGAATGCCGATCAGCATCGCGGCGAAGAAACCGCCCATGACGCGGAAGAAGCTCATGTACCAGCTCTGCCAGTAGCCCGCCTGGCCGAGCACCGCAATCCAGGCCTTCAGCACCGCCGAAGGGGCCGGCACAGCGCCGATCCACGGCAGGTAATCCTTCTTGAAGCCCATGGCGCCGAGGAGCGCCTTGAACGGCGCGAAGAATTCAGGCGTCATCCATTGCTTGGAGCGCGCGCCGATTTCCCACAGCACCAGGAACACGGCGACAGCGATCACGCCGCGCCAGAAGGCGCGGTTGGTGGCGAACTTGGCGAGCTGGCCGCTCATGCCGACCCCCTGATAAGGGGGTCGCGAGCCGAAGGCGAGCGGGGGGTTTGATTTTCGAAAAGCGAAAACCCCCCGGCGCTTCGCGCCACCCCCCTTATCAGGGGGGCGAAAAGCATGCTCATCCTTCCTTCTCCCCGGCCTGGAAGGCCTTCAGGGCTTCCTCGTGCACGGCGTCGTTGGTCTCCTCGATCAGCTCGCGGAAGCGCTTCGAGGTGAGCACGCTGTAGTCGCGCGGATGCGGGATGTCGACGGTCAGGATCTTCTTCGGCTTGCACGGCCGCGTGGTCATGATGGCGACGCGATGGCCGAGGAAGATCGCCTCCTCGAGGTCGTGGGTGATGAAGAAGATGGTGACGCGGTTCTTGTAATAGATCTCGAGCAGCGCCTCGTGCATCACGCTCTTGGTGAGCGAGTCGAGCGCGCGGTAGGGCTCATCGAGCAGCAGCACCTTCGGGTCATTCATCAGCGCGCGCACGATCTCCACCCTTCGGCGCATGCCGGAGGAGACCTCGCCCGGATAGTTGTGCTCGACACCCGAGAGGCCCGCATCGCCCATCATGGCGCGGCCCTTGTCGAGCGCTTCGCGCCGGCCGAGCTTGCCCTGCATCACCGGGCCGAAGATCACGTTCTCGAGGTTCGACTTCCACGGGAAGAGCGCGCCGTTCTGGAAGACGACGATGCGGTCGGGGCCGGGCGTGGAGCGCGGGCGATCGGTGGAGCAGAGCACCTCGCCGTCCATGAGGATGCGGCCGGAGGTGATGTCGTGGAAGCCGGCGACGGCGTTGAGGAGCGTGGTCTTGCCGCAGCCCGAAGGCCCGACGATCATGCAGATCTCGCCCGGCTCGATTTCGAGCGTGCAGTGATCGACGGCCAGCACCGCCGCGCCTTCCGGGTCGTAAACCTTCACCACGTCGTCGATCAGCAGGTGGCCCTGTGTCTGCGTGGCGGGCGGCGGCGGGCGCATGTCCATCTAGCGTTCGGCGAGCGCCAGCTCGCGCACGCGCCATTCCATCAGGTAGTCGCCGGCGAGGCGCACCAGCGCGCTGGTGGTGTAGCCGACCAGGCCAAGCGTCGCCATGCCGATGATGATGGTCGGATAGCGCACCATCACGTACGAGGTGTTGATGACGTAGCCCAAGCCGTACTGGCCGGAGACCATTTCCGCCGCAACCAGAGAGAACCACGAGACGCCGATCGAGATTTGCAGCCCGGTGAAAATGAACGGCAGCGCGCCCGGGAGGATGACATGGCGGAACACCTGCTTCTGGCTCGCCCCGAGGCAGCTCGCGGCGCGGATGTAGGACTCGTCGATCGACTGCACGCCGAGCATGGTGTTGAGCGCCGTGGCGTAGAACGAGGCGAGGAAGGCGAGGTAGATCACCGCCGACTCGGTGGCGATGAACATGACGATGGCGAGCGGCACCCAGGCGAGGATCGGGATCGGCCGCAGCATCTCGAACACCGGGAAGACGTATTCGCGGAAGCGCTGCGACCAGCCGAGGAGCAGGCCGAAGGTGACGCCGAGCACGGTGGCGAGGAAGAACGCCTGCGTCACGCGCCACACCGACACCACGATGTGCTTGTAGTACTCCTCGGTATAGAGCGAAAGGCCGTAGGTCGGCGACGGCGAGAACCACTCTTTCACCACCGTCGTGAGGCCCGGCATCTCGCGAAAGCGCGGCAGCTTCCACACTTCGACCGCGAGATACCAGATGCCGAGAAAGAGCGCGAAGCCGATCAGCATCAGGTAGGGCCGCGGGCTCTTCAGCCACAGCGACAGGCGATACATCGTCAGGCTGAGGCTCGACATCTCCTCGGTGAGCGGGCCCGACAGGCGGCGCACCTGGGCGAGCAGCTCCGGCACGGCGAACTCGCGGCGAATCATGGCGGCAAAGCGCGCCATGACCTGGCCGCCTTCCTGGGGCTGCGATTCGAGCAGCGCGACCAGCGCTTCGGTATCGATGCGCAGCACCTCGGTCGGCTCGACGGCGGTGACGGTAGCGAGGCGCCGCGTCTGCCCGAGAAGCAGCCCTGCCCAGCCGAACACGCCGCCGCGCGTGACGCGCTTCAGCGGCTCGCGCGCGCCCACCTCCGGCTTGAACACATGGTCCGCCCGGCCGGAGGCGACGATGAAGATGTCGTCGGCGGCATCGCCTGCCGTGTAGATGCGCTCGCCGGCCGCGTAGCGCGCGGGACGCGCGAGCGCCGCGATGCGGCTGAGCACCACCGGCGAGGCTTCGCCGAAGGGCGTCGCCTCGCGCAAGACGGCGATCGCGTCGTCCTCGGCGACGACCGGCAGCGTTGCCGCCATCAGAGCTTCGGCGCCTGCGACGCCGGCAGCGCCTTCACTTCACCGATCGGCGCCTTGAGGCCGCGCTCCTTCAGGATGTCCTGCGTCCACTTCGCCTCGATCGCCTCCGGCCGCACCTTGTCGGTGCTGATGCTCTTGATCGAGTGCAGGAAGGTGGCCGCGCGGTTGATGAGCTCGAGCGTCTCGGGCGTGAAGGTGTAGTGCATGATGTTGCGCACCTCGCCGCCGCCCGCTTCATCGGCATAGCGCCCGTAGAGCGAGTTCCACAGCACCTTCTCGGAGAAGCCGGTGGTCTGCTCCTTCGCCATCTTCACCACCTCGGCTGCGTTCTTGGTGTCGGCGATGAAGAGCTGCGCGTCGAGCTCGGCCTGCAGCCAGCCCTTGACCACATCGGGCCGCTGCTTGATGAGATCGGCGCGCATGGCGAGGAAGCCGCCGTCGTTCTCCTGCACGCTCTTGCCGGTGGCGATCAGGCGCGCCAGGCCTTCATCCACGAGGCGCGAGGTGGTCGGCTGCCACATCACCGCAGCGTCGAGCTTGCCGGCGCGGAAGTTGGAGGTGATCACCTCGATGTTCTGGTTGAGGTACTCCTTCGGCTCGATCTTGAAGCGCTTGAAGGTCGCCTGCGCGAAGCGGTCGGTGCAGCTGCCCTTGGGCACGGCGACCGTCTTGCCGTTCAGCCAGGCGATCGCCTCCTTGTCGCTCTTGAACTGCGGCGCGTCGTTCCTCACCAGGAAGGCGTTGCACTGGTCCCACGCGAGACCGAGGTTGGCGACCAGGCGTACATCGGCGACCTCCGTCTTGGTGGTCGAGACGATCGACGGCATGTCGCCCATGTAGCCGATGTTCTGCTTGCCGGCGAGCATGTTGTTGACGATGATCGCGCCCTGCAGGCCGATCTGGAACTCGACGTCCGAGCCTTTCGGCAGATACTTCTCGTAGAACTTCTTGCCGCGCATCACCACGCCCGACCAGGCCTGCGTGTAGTAGGGCTGGTAGCCGACCACCAGCTTCACCGGTGTGCCCGGCTTGCCGTAGTCGAGATCGGCCGCGAATGCCGGGACCAGCAGGCACGCTCCCAGTAACGCCGCGCCTGCCTTGAATTTACCTGTGCTCATGAACCCCTCCTCATGGTTGAGCTGCCTTTGGAATGCGTGATACGTCCTGCGCCTTGATGATGCCGAGCGGCAGCGACGCCTTGGCCGCCTGCGCGACCTTGCGTGCGACGGAATCGTCGAGCGCGCCCGGCGCCGGCTTGTCGACATCGATCACCTTCGCCTGGTGCAGGTAGACGTAGGTGTCGGCGAGCAACTTCTGCACACGCTCGTCGAATACGAACGGCTTCTCGTCGCGGATCGGGCTGCCGCCGGCGCTCGGCGGAATCGCCCCGTAGATGGAAAACCAGGCCATCGGCACCGTGATGCCGGCAGTCTGGCTCTTCACGAACTCGGCCACCTTGGTCCAGTTCTTCGGATCGAGCACGTACTGCTGCGCTTCCAGCTCGGTGCGCAGCCACGCCTCGACGATGTCGGGTCGCGCCTTCATGAAATCCTCGCGCATGGCAATGGCGCCGGCATCGGGGATGCCGAAGGTGTGCCCGGTGGCGACGATGCGCGCCGAGCCTTCGCCGACGATATCGCCGATCCTCGAGACCGACGGCTCCCACAGTACCGCGCCGTCGATCTTGCCGGCCCGCAGGTTGGTGGCGATCACCTCGATCGACTGGTTGAGGATCGCCGCCGGCTTGATCCTGGTGCGCTCGAGCACCAGGCCCAGGAAGCGATGCGCGCAGCTGCCCTGCGGCGTCGCGACCTGCTTGCCGTCGAGCCACTTGATCGCCTCCTCCGGTGAGGAGAACTTCGGCGCATCCGCCCGCACCATGATGACGTTGCAGCGCTGGCCGGGCGAGAAGCCGGTGTTCGCCACCAGGTCGATCGGCGCGACGCTGCGCTTGGTGGTCGCCACGACCGCCGGCATGTCGCCGAGGTAGCCGATCTGCTGTTTGTTGGCGAGCATGTTGTTGACGATGATCGAGCCTTGCAGGGCATTCTGGAACTCGACTTCACTCCCGGGCGGCAGATGCTTCTTCCACAGCTCGGTGGCCCGGATCACCACCGCCGAATAGGAAATGGTGTCGTAGGGCTGGTAGCCGACCACCAGCTTGACCGGCTGCGCGGCCGCCGTGGCGCAGGCGAGGACCAACAGGTAAAGCAGGCTTCTCATCATTTCACCCCCGATGTCGCCAGATAACGCGCCACCAGCGCCGCGAGGCGCCGCATGACGACGAAGCCGGCTTGCGAGTCTTGCTCTAGCACGGCGAGCGCGCGCTTGCCGTTGATGCGCAGGATGCGCGAATCCTCCAGGCAGCGGGCGCTCGCGATGCGCGCCGGATAGCCGTCGAGGAGCGCCGCCCAGCCGAACACCTCGCCCTTCTTCAGCATGAAGCCCGACGGTGCGCTGCGCTCACCGCGGCCGATCAGGAACTCGATGCGGCCGGCATCGAGCACGAAGAAGTCGTCGGCCGGATCGCCCGGCCGGTAGAGCGTGGCGCCCTTGGCATGCGCCTCGGGCCGCGCGAGCGAGGCGAGCGCCTCGAGCGTGCGGCCGGCAAGGCCGTTGAAAAGCTCGCCCACGTCGAGGGCGCCGCCCGCGGCGGCGAGGTACAGGGCGTCGCCTTCGCGCGCCAGCGGAAAGAGCTGCAGCGGCGCCTCGGCGATGCCGCGCGCCTCGCCGGTGCGCACATCCCATTGCCACAGGTGCATGTGGCAGGTGAGGGTGGCACCGTCGAACAGGCCCTCGCACAGCGGCACTTCCTGGTGCGGGCAGGTGGCCTGGAAGCCGTAGAACTCACCGCCGGCGTTGGCGACGACCAGCTTCAACCCGTCGCCGGTCTCGCATTCCTTGAGGCCGTTCTCCGGCACGTCGGCGACCTGGCAGATTAGGCGCTTACCCATCAGCTGTATTTGTCGTAGCGGATGTTGTCCGTGCTGAGCTTCGCTTCCAGGAGCAGCACGCGGATCGCCGCATCGACCGCCGGCGGCGGGCCGGCGACATAGGCGCGCAGCTCCGCGTATTTGCCGGCCATGGCGCGCTTCGCCACCTCGTGCACCAGGCCACGCTCGAAGCGAAGGCGCGGCCATTCGCTCTTCGCTTCCGCCGGGACGTCGTCCTCGGAGAGCGCCACCGTCACCTCGACGTTCGCGCTCGCGTGCTCGCTCAGCTCGCGCAGCCAGAATGCGTCGCGCAGCGTGCGTACGCCGAAGAAGACGTAGCCGCGATGGCGCTCGAAGTAGCGCTCGCGCGCCGCGCGGGTGAGGATCGAGCGCATGCCGGCGATGCCCGAGCCGCCGGCGATGAGCAGCAGGTTCCTCGCGAGCGAAGGATCGAAGGTCGCCTTGCCCAGCGGGCCGAACACTTCAAGCTGCGCGCCGTCGCGGTTGCCGGCAAAGAGCCACTGCGAGAAGCCACCGTCGGGCTTGCGCTTGACGAGGAAGTCGAAACGCCGCGAGCCGCGCTCGTGGCTGCACATGGAGTAGGCGCGGTAGCCCGGCACGCCCGGCGGCGCGAGCAGCGCGAACTGGCCGGCATCGAAGTCGCGCGGCTCGTCGAGCTCCAGCGTGAATGCCATCACGTCGTGCGTCAGCGCGTGCGGCGAGCGCAGCGTGGCGCTCGCCGGCTGCGGCACGCAGGCGCCGCCCTCCATCGGATAGACGAACTTGGAGACTTCGACCGTGAGCGACTCCTCGGCCACGCACTGGCACATGAGGAACTCGCCCGCCGCCGGCTTGACGTATTTGCGGCCGGGCGCCTGCGGCCATTCGTCCCGCACGCGCCCGGAGACCAGCTTCGCCTTGCACGTGCCGCAGGTGCCCGTGGCGCATTCGTAGGGCAAATCAATTCCGGCGCGCAGGCCGGCATAGAGAATGTGCTCGCCGGGAGCCGCGTCGAAGTCGTAGCCACGATTGCGCGCGTTCACCTGGATGCGCACGGCGCTAGAACGGCACGTGGTAGCCGTAGCCGAGCTGGCGCGTCTCGAGGCGCACGATGCGCCGCGCGAGCCGGGCTACGCCGTCGGCGAGCTTCACCGTGTCGTGGAAGCGGCCGACCGCGAAGAGCTCTGTGGCGCCGCCGTCGAGCTGCGTACGGAACACCTGGATCGCGGACACGACCTCGGCCGCGTCGCGTGCGGCATCCACGGTGTACACCGTGGCATGGCGCGTGATCGGCGAATGGTCGCTGTTGTGCTTCGGCAGGTTGGCGAACAGCGTCTCCATGCCCTTGCGATCGTGGTCGAGCCAGACCATGTCGCGCCGGATCTCCGGGCTGTGCGTGGTGACGGTGTAACGAAACTCCGGATCGCACAGGCTGAGGAACGTCTTGTAGTCGCGCGCATCGAGCGCGAGGCACGAGCGGTAGACCAGGTCCTCGATCGCCTGCCGCTGCTCGCCCTTGATCATGCGGCCGCTCGCACCGGTTCGGCCTTGCCTTCGCGATACGGATCGTAGGCGGCGCGTCCCATGCGCCGCGACCACTCGGCGTAGTAATGACGCATGCCGACCTCGTCGTGGATGGTGTTGTTCTCCTCGCGCCCGTGCAGGAGGTAGCGGCTATCCGTGCCCTGGCGCAGCGCGCGGCCCTGGCCAGTGACGCCGAGGAGGTCCTCGTGCAGGTTGCGGCCGAACGGCCCCCAGATCATGTTGTGGTCGAAGACGCGCTGCGCGCGCTCCTCCGCGCTGTCGGACTTGAGGCCCAGGCCGCGGAACTCGATCAGCACCTCGTTCGGGCTGATCGGAACCGAGGTGTCGATGCGCATCACCGAGGTGCGCAGGTTGTAGGTCATGCCGGGGAAGAGATCGACCATGTACCAGCCGCCGCGCGCCATGCCGGGCCAGCCGACCGCGCGCTCCTTGGAGCCGTCGTACTTGTCGTACTGGATCTGCATCGAGCCGACGCTCGCGTGCCCGTTGGCGAAAGGCGTGTAGCGCCGCTCGTAGTAGCCGGGCTGCATCATCCCGGTGATGCGATTAAAGTAGTGCAGGAAGTCGTGATAGAACTCGCTGTTGGTGTCGTGCCACAGCTTGAAGTTGGTGCGCACGAGCGCCTTGTGGAAGTGGAACACTTCCATCGGCTGCTCCATGTACGGCTCGAGGATGTCCATGGCGCCGCCGATGAACTCGCGCAGCGCAGGCGCATCGTCGGTGACGTTCACCCACACGAAGCCGCCGAACGCCACCTCGCAGCGCACTTCGCGCATCGACGCGTCCTCCTTGCAGAAGCGGTCCTGGTAGCCCTGCTCGCCGCGCGTGATCTCGACACAGGTGCCGCGCGTGTCGAAGGCCCACTGGTGGAAGATGCAGGTCATGCGCTTCGCGTTGCCCGCCGGGTCGTAGAGGATGGTGTTGCCGCGGTGCGGGCAGATGTTGTAGAAGGCGCGCACTTTCCGGTCGTCGCCGCGCACGATGATCAGCGGCACGCCGGCCGGATGCGTGAACAGGCGATAGTCGTAGGGCGCCTGCAGCTCGGACTCGTGGCAGGCGATGATCCACGCCGGCCTGAACAGCTTCTCCTTCTCCTCGTCGAAGATCTGCTGATCGGTGTAGATGCGCGAGTCGACGTAATGGCTCGCCGGAAACTTCGGTGGCGCACTCCACTGCGCGGCGTTCTTGCTCATGAACGGCCCTCCTTCGGTGCTGCGATTGTCTGCCGGTCGCGCGCGGCGCCGCAAGATTGCCGCGCTCTATCGATATTCCACGAGCGTTTCCCGCGGAAACGTGTGCCCGCGAGAAACATGAGCCGCGTCTACTTGCAGTCGCTCATGCAGCGCACCGACTTGGTGTCGGGACGATCGTCGAGGATGAAGCCGTCGCGGTTCGGCATCTGCACCTTCGGCAGGCTTTGCGCGTCCATCACCGCGTCGGCGGGCACGAGGCCGTTCAGCTGCAGCAGGTAGGCCGAGAGCGCGTACACCTCGTTCGCCGTCAGGGTCTGCGGCTTGTCCATCGGCATGGCGCGGCGGATGTAATCGAACAGGATCGGTGCGTATGGATACATACTGCCCGGCGTCAGCACGCGCGCGTTGGTCGTGAACGAGCCGACGCCGCCG
>C688J18823_10001263_pt1 | contig 15574 bp, 17 predicted proteins | sample HopSoiMetagenom1_FD_18823 | JGI IMG/M metagenome (IMG submission 18823)
TGCACGTGCGGATTCCGTACCCGCATGAGATTCAAGCCAATCCACACGACGCCTCCGAGAAGCAGGGAGCGCAGCGCCGACTCCGCCAGAATCGCCAGCATTATCTCCTCCTACCCTTCGCCTCTGTTTTGATCTCGGCTTTGGTCTCACTCTTGGTCTTGGCCTTCGCAACCTGATCGGCCAGCGTGCGTAGCTGACGCTGGTCGAGCATCGCCGTGTCCACCATGCCGACCAGGACCTCTTCGACGGAGCCGTTGCAGAACCAGTCGACAATGCGCTGGACGGCTTTCGCCGCAACCCGCGCGCGTGGCTCGGCGGCCTGGTAGACATAGGTTCGCCCATCCACGGTGTGCGTGGTGTAGCCCTTGTCTTCCAATCGTCGCAGCACGGTGCGGACGGTCGATTCCTTGAGTGGACGGGAAAGCCGCTCGCGGACGGCCTCGGCCGTCACCGGGCCATTGGCCCAAACCAGTTGCATGACCTCGCGTTCGAGGTCGCCCAGTTCGGGCAGGCTGTCATCCATGGTGCTACCTTGCGATCTCGGGCCTCAATGCTACAGAGCGTCGCATACGTGACCGGAATCCGCAACGTCTATTCACCTGACATGGCCACGCCTCGCGGGCCGGCGGGTGGGCGGAGGCTCACGCCCCGTGCTGCAGCAACCGGCATTTCCGCGTGCCCGCCGCCAGATTTAACCGGCGAACCATCGGCGCGGATCAGGCGATGACAGCAAACGAACTACCGCTGGTCTGGTCGCTCTGTTTGCAAATCAGCCCAACCGTGATGCTCGAGAGCCGTCAGGCTCGCTGTGACGAAGGCGAGATAATTTGTCCGGGAAACCAGAAAACCGAGATCGAACAGTCCAAGCCACGCTTGCCATGGGTCCTGCGCCGGCACGGCGACTGCCCGCTTGCCACCATTGATCACGGAAGGTCGGAAGCTGCGGTCGGATCGACGGCGCCTGGCTTCGGGTCCGATGTCATCGGAGCAAACGATCAAGTGCAGGCGCGCTTTCGGCATATCAATCCCCAGATTTGCGATCGGCGATCGCCAGGTTACCGGCTTGACAACTGTGACGAGATGTTTGCGTTCGGCGAGACGTCTGGTTGAAGGTCTCGCGTAACGACCTTCCACGCGGGGCAATTCCAGAAAACTCTGGTGCCACCGGGTTACCCGATAAGCTTCATCATTGAAACGAAACGGACCATTGAACGGAGGTTGATCCACACGTTACTTTCGGTTGGCAGCATCATACCTAGGTTTGGGATCGCTATCCGGCCGCGGCGAGCGATCGGAATGTCGCACTCCCGTGGCGCATCGGTGCACGCAAGGACCACCCCGTATCTTTACGTCTCCGGAATATCCTCCGGACGTCCAAAAGCTGCTAGTATGCGGCCTGTTAGGAGGGCGACGTTGTCGCCGCTGATGACAGGGATCACCTAGCGACGCAGCGGGCCCGGAAGTGGCCGAACGATGCTGCCGATGATGCGTAACCAGACCTTGAAATCCTGGCGCTCAGCCGAGCAATGGCTGCTGGGCAGCACGGTGCTGGCGTTGGCGATGGCGGCCTTCATCTGGCTCGTTCTCGGCCCCGCACCGGCGGCGCCCGCCTATTTGACCGCTATCGTATTGCTCATCGTCTCGCTTCTCGCCTCCCTGATCATGATGCTCCGGGTCGGCACGACCCGCAGGCAGATGGAAGCCATGCTGCACGGCCGCGCACGAGCCGAACAACACGCGATAGAAGCGCTGCGTCATAGCGAAGCGCAATGGAAGGAGGTATTCGAGCACAACCCGGTGATGTATTTCATGGTCGACGCGGCCGGCACCGTGCTGTCCGTCAACACATTCGGCGCCGCGCAACTCGGCTACACCGTCAGCGAATTGCTCGGGCAATCCGTGCTGAAAGTCTTTCCTGCCGAAGAGCAACGCGTGGCCCAGAGCAACGTTGCCATATGCCTGGAACATATCGGCCAAACCCACAGTTGGGAGATCTGCAAGGTTCGCAAGGACGGTTCGTCGCTCTGGGTTCGTGAAAACGCCAAGGCCGTGCGGCGGCTGGACAATCAATTGATCGTCCTGATCGCATGCGAGGACGTCACCGAACGCAAGGAGGCTGAAAATGCCTTGCGGCAGAGTGAAATGTATCTGGCCGAAGCCCAGCGATTGAGCCGCACCGGCAGCTTCGGCTGGCGCGTCGCCAACGGCGAAATCATTTGGTCGGAAGAAACATTTCGAATGTTTGGCTACGACAAGGCCCCCTCCATCAAGCACGCCACGATCTTTCAGCGCGTTCATCCGGAAGATCGCGCGCGCGTGGAACAGACCATCGACCGCGCGTCCAGCGACGGCAAGGACTTCGAGCATGGATATCGATTGCTGATGCCCGACGGCGCGGTCAAGCATGTCCACGCCACGGCCCATGCGGTGGCGGATGCATCGGGTGGCGTCGAATTTGTCGGGGCCGTGACTGATGTTACTGCCCGCAAGCAAGCCGAGGTCGAATTGCATGAGGCGCAGACCAATCTGGCGCATGTCACGCGCGTGACGGCGCTGGGCGAAATGGCTGCGTCGATCGCCCATGAAGTGAACCAGCCGCTCGCCGCCGTCGTCACCAATGCCGCCGCATGCCTGCGCTGGCTCGACCGCGAACCTGCCAACCTGAAAGAAGCGCGCAGCACCGTGCAATCAATCGTCGAGGACGGCAATCGGGCGGGCGAAGTGATCCAGCGCGTCCGCGCGCTCGTAAACAAGACCGCCGATCGAAAAGCGCCGCTCCATATCAATGAAGTCGTCAACGAGGTCGTCAGCCTCGTGCAGCATCAGCTGTTCAGCCACCGGGTGGCGCTGCGCCTGGAGCTTGCCCCCGCCCTTCCCCTGGTCCTCGCTGACCGGATCCAGCTGCAGCAGGTCATCCTCAACCTCGTCATCAACGGGATTGAAGCGATGCAACCGGTCAAGGACCGGCCGCGCGAACTGGTGATCCGAACGCTGCAGGATGAGGCGAGCCATGTTCTGGTCACGGTGAGCGACGTCGGTGTCGGCGTGGCGGCCGAGAACGCCGATCGGCTGTTCGATGCCTTCTTCACCACCAAATCCAGCGGCATGGGCATGGGCCTGTCGATCTGCCGCTCAATCGTCAACGCGCATGGCGGACGGCTATCGGCCTCCGGCAATGCCGGCCCCGGCGCGACGTTTCAGTTCACCTTGCCATTGCACCGGGAGGACAGCACGTGAGCGGCCGCCCAGCATCGCCTCCCACCCACGCAACCGCCGAGGAGCCGGTCGTCTTCGTTGTCGACGACGATGCGTCGATGCGTGACGCGCTGAGCAATCTTTTCCGCTCGGTGGGCTTGCGGGTCGAGGTGTTCGGTTCGGCGCACGAGTTCCTGCAGAGCACGCTTCCGAACGTTGCCAGCTGCCTGATCCTCGACATCAGGCTGCCCCGCCTGAGCGGCCTCGACTTTCAGGCCGAGCTGGCGAAGGCCGATATTCGCATTCCGATCATCTTCATGACGGGTCACGGCGATATCCCGATGACGGTCAGGGCGATGAAGGCCGGGGCCGTCGACTTCCTGACCAAGCCATTCCGCGACCAGGACATGCTGGATGCCGTCACCACAGCGATCGAACGCGACCGGGTCAGCCGCGATGAAGCAAGGGTGCTCTCCGGCCTGCATGCGCGTTTCGCGACCCTGACCCCCCGGGAGCGGGAGGTGATGGCGCTGGTCACCGCCGGACGCATGAATAAGCAGATTGCCGCCGAAATCGGCATTGCCGAAATCACCGTGAAGATACACCGCGGGCACATCATGCGAAAAATGACTGCGAAATCGCTGCCCGACCTGGTGAGGATGGCCGAGATGCTCGGGATCGGGCCCGCGGCCGGCGGGCCGCAAACCTAAGTATGATTCTCCGACTCTGATTTCGGACGCACTCTCCCACCACGCGGCTGTACAGCAAGAGACACCTTCCGTGTCGTCTCCAGGAAGGACCGCTGTGTCCAACCCACCGGTAATCTCGGTCATCGACGATGATGGGTCCGTTCGCGCCGCGACCCACAACCTCGTGAGATCGCTTGGCTACGCCGTGCATACGTTCGCGTCGGCCGAGGAGTTTTTGCGATCGTCCCACTTGGGCGACACATCGTGCGTGATCGCGGATGTCAGAATGCCGACCATGAGCGGGCTCGAATTGCAGGCCGACCTGCTTGCCCGGGGACACAGCCTGCCGTTCATTTTCATCACCGCTTTCGCGGTCGAGAGCGACCGCGCGCGTGCGCTGAAGGCTGGCGCCGTCTGCTATCTGACCAAGCCGTTCGACGGGGAAGCCCTGATCGCATGCCTCGATGCCGCCCTGGAAGGCAAGGGGGCGGCAACCGGCCAATGACCCGAACGGATTGGCGGCTTGTGTTGATGCGCTGCGGGCCGGCTATACGCAAGGATGACACCGCCAAACATCTAGACAAGTTGATCGCGGCCGGGGACGGGCGCAAGACTCCGGACATCGTCGCGCCCCTCGAATGAGCGAGGGCCGAGAAAAACGCAGCACACAATTTGATCGGTACTGGCAATTCCTCAGAAGGAGGTCGCCATGCGTACGGAACCACGTTGCTCCCAGTGCGACAGTGAAGATCCCAAGATTATTTCTCTTGCCCGTGAATACTTCTGCGGACGGCTCTGCCTCCATCGCGGCCAGGAAAACTTCATTCGCTGGATGCGGCGGGCGAACGCGGAGGCCGCGTCATGACAGATTGCTGCGGAAATCCTGAGTGCAAGCGGCCCTTCGGACTGGTCCGGCGCAGCTGGTACTTCGAGCAATTTTGCTCGGCGAAGTGCCGCGAGATCTACAGGCGGCAGCAGGATCGCAACCGGGCTTATTGGAAGTGGCTCTACAAATGTCCTGAACCGTCGGTCGCGGAAAGAAGCTGACCCAGCCACGGGGCGGAGCGGACACTCAAGGAGCGATCATGACGACGGTACAAGCGATGATGGTGGGAGCGATACTGGCCTGGGGACCCACGATCCTTGTGTTCATCTATATCGTGCGGGACATGCGAAACACGCGCAGCCTCGATTAGCGGATTATCGGTTAAACTTGTGACGGGTCCTCAAGCACACCTCCCCGCTGCTTGATTGACCCGTCCCCTTTTTGAATCCGAGCGCCCTCATGCTGCAATAGCCAGCGCTTGCGCTCCAGCCCGCCGCCGTACTTCACCAGCGAACCGTTGGCGCCGATCAGGCGGTGGCAGGGCAGGACGACGCTGATCGGATTCGAGCCGTTGGCGTGGCCAACGGCGCGGACGGCTTTGGGCATCCGCAGCTTCGCGGCAAGCACGCCATAGCTCAGCGTCGTGCCCGCGGGAATTTTGGGTAGCGCGTTCCAGACCTTTTGCTGGAACGGCGTGCCGGCGACGCGCCACTGGATCGCGGCGAGGCGATCGAGGTCGCCCTTGAAATAGCCGGTCAGTGCGGCGCGCAGCTCGCGCGGCGCCCGCACATTCTTCAGCTCCACCGCACCATAATGCAGGCGCAGCAACTGCCGCATGCGCGGCTCGTAGTCCTCCCAGTCCAGCGCGCGGAGCAGGCCGGCCGCGTCGGTGACCAATAGCGCCGTCCCGATCGGCGTCGGCAGGCGGTCGAGATTGAAGCTCTCTGACATCGTCATTCCCTGAAAATATCGGCAAACGCGCCCCTCACTTTTCACGCACGCCGTGCTAGCGTCCACCCGAATTCCGCTGCCGGTTGGGGGACCGCAACATGATCTTCATCGCCAATTTTCTGGTCGCGGTGGTCGCCGCGCTGCATGTCTATTTTCTGATTCTCGAAATGTTTCTCTGGACCAAGCCCCTGGGCCTGAAGACTTTCCGCAACTCGGTTGAGAAGGCGACGGAATCGGCGGTGCTGGCCGCCAACCAGGGCCTGTATAACGGCTTCCTTGCCGCAGGTCTGGTCTGGGGCCTGCTCCACCCCAATCCGGCCTTCGGCTTCCAGATCAAGATTTTCTTTCTGCTCTGCGTGATCGTGGCCGGCGCCTATGGCGCGGCGACCGTCAGCCGCCGGATCCTCTACGTGCAGGCCGCGCCCGCGGCGCTTGCGCTGGTCCTGCTGTGGCTGGCGTAGGACATTCGTCTGCCCGGCAACGCCTTGCGTTGCCAAATCCGTTCCGCCACACTCCCCGATAATGATGACGGCCGGCCATCCGAATCGATGGCCTGACATGAACGTCGAGCAATATATGGGAGGTCTCTTTATGATGAGAAGTGGCATGTTCCACTGGCTCGCAGGCGCAGCCGTTGCGATCGCGCTGGCATCGCCGGCCAATGCGCAGAAGAAATACGACACCGGCGCCAGTGATACCGAAATCAAGATCGGCCAGACCGTACCGTTCTCAGGCCCGGCATCGGCCTATGCCGGCATCGGCAAGACGCAGGCTGCCTATATGCGAATGATCAACGAGCACGGCGGCATCAACGGCCGCAAGATCAATTTGATCCAGTATGACGACGCCTACTCACCGCCGAAGGCCGTCGAACAGGTGCGCAAGCTTGTCGAGGGTGACGAGGTGCTGCTCACGTTCCAGATCATCGGTACGCCGTCAAACGCCGCCGTTCAAAAATATCTCAACGCCAAGAAGGTGCCGCAGCTCCTCGCCGCGACCGGCGCATCGAAATTCACTGATCCCAAAAACTTTCCCTGGACCATGGGCTTCAATCCCAACTACCAGTCGGAGGGGCGCATCTACGGGCAGTACATTCTGAAGAACCATCCCAACGCCAAGATCGGCATCCTCTACCAGAACGACGATCTCGGCCGCGATTATATCACTGGCCTGAAGGAAGCCCTCGGCGGTAAGGCGGCGACGATGATCGTCGCCGAAGCCTCCTATGAACTGACCGATCCGACCATCGACTCGCAGATCGTCAGGCTGAAGGCTGCGGGGGCCGACCTGCTCTACGACGCCTCGACGCCCAAATTTGCCGCGCAGGCGATCAAGAAGGCTGCGGACCTCGGCTGGAAGCCGGTCCACATCCTCGACATCAATGCGAGCCCGATCACCGCCACGCTCAAGCCCGCTGGCCTCGACATCTCCAAGGACATCATCTCGACCGCCTACGGCAAGGATCCCGGCGATCCGCAATGGAAGGACGATACCGGCATGAAGGCCTATTTCGCCTTCATGGACAAATATTATCCTGAAGGCGACAAGCAAAACACGGTCAACATTTACGGATACTCCACTGCGGAACTGCTGGTGTATATCCTGCAGCAATGCGGCGACGATCTCACCCGCGAGAACATCATGAAGCAGGCGACCAGCTTGAAGAACGCCACCGGCAGCCTGTCGCTGCCCGGCATGGTCACCAACACCTCGCCGACCGACTACCGCATCAACAAGCAGATGCAGATGATGAAGTTCAACGGCGAGCGCTGGGAACTATTCGGCCCGATCATCGAGGATGCCGGACCAGCCGGTTAGCGCCCTGCCCCGATTCTAAAGACTGAAGCCGTCGGCGTCACCCAAGATGCCGGCGGCTTTGTTTTTAGCCCCGTGATGTCCTGCCCGCGCGCCCATGCATCATTTTACGGCTGACACCAAGTGTGGATTCTTTTTGGGCAGGCGGAACCTGATACCGAACCCCCGGCTTTTGGATGCCTTGCGTTGCAACATGGCTTCCGCCACTATTGTGGCAGCGATGACGTCCGCCGGCGAAACGAAGCCGCGGCAAGATCATCGGTTCAATGATAAACCCATGAGGAACGCAGTATAATGAAGAAGAGTATTTTCCATCTGGTCACCGGCACGGCGCTTGCGGTTGCGCTGTCGGCGTCGTCGGCTTACGCGCAGAAAAAATACGATACCGGCGCGACCGACACCGAGATCAAGATCGGCCAGACCAATCCATTCAGCGGACCGGCCTCCGCCTATGCCACCATCGGCAAGACCCAGGCGGCCTATATCAAGATGATCAACGATCAGGGCGGCGTGAACGGCCGCAAGATCAATCTGGTCCAGTATGACGACGCCTACTCGCCGCCCAAGGCCGTCGAGCAGGTGCGCAAGCTGGTCGAGAGCGACGAGGTGCTGCTTACCTTCCAGCTGCTCGGCACCCCCTCGAACGCGGCGGTGCAGAAATATCTCAATTCCAAGAAGGTGCCGCAGCTGTTCGCCGCGACCGGCGCGTCGAAGTTCACCGACCCGAAGAATTTTCCGTGGACGATGGGCTTCAATCCGAACTACTTCGTCGAGGGGCGCATCTACGGCCAGTACATCCTGAAAGAATATCCGAACGCCAAGATCGGAATCCTCTATCAGAACGACGACCTCGGTAAGGACTATCTGAACGGCATCAAGGCCGGCCTCGGCGACAAGGCGGCCAAGATGATCGTGACGGAAGCCTCCTACGAAGTCTCCGATCCGACCATCGATTCGCAGATCCTCAAGATCAAGGACGCCGGCGCGGACCTGTTCTACTCGGCGACGACGCCGAAGCAGGCAGCGCAGGCGATCAAGAAGATCGCCGAACTCGGCTGGAAGCCCGTGCACATCCTCGACATCAACGCGACCTCGGTCGGCGCTGTGATGAAGCCGGCGGGGCTCGAAGCCTCCAAGGGCGTTATCAGCGTCGGCTACGGCAAGGATCCGCTCGATCCGAGCTGGAAGGACGATGCGGGCATGAAGAAGTATTTCGAGTTCATGGCGAAATACTATCCGGACGGCGACAAGGATTCGAGCTTCAACTCCTACGGCTACATGACCACGGAATTGCTGATCCATGTGCTGAAGGCATGCGGCGACAATCTGACCCGCGAGAACGTGCTGAAGCAGGCCACCAGCCTGAAGAACGTTCAGCTCGACCTGCTGCTGCCCGGCATCTCGGTCACCACCACGCCGACCGACTACCGTGTCAACAAGCAGTTGCAGATGATGAAGTTCAACGGCGAGCGTTGGGAAATGTTCGGCCCGATCCTCGAGGACGCCAGCCCCGCGGGCTAGTCGCGGCGACACCATCGAAACGATCGGCGGAAAGAAGCGATCGGCGGCCCCTCGGGGCCGCCGTTTTTTTGTAGGATGGGTAGAGCGCAGCGAAACTTATCAGCGCCAGAAACCTGTGTTGCCGGCATTGATGGGTATCGCTTCGCTCCACCCATCCTACGAATTGATCCCTACTTCGGAATCTCGCCAAACGTCTTGCCGATGGGCAGCACGGCGTGCCGGATCAGGCGCGAATCCTCGACCGCCGCCTGGCGGTGCTTCACCGCTTCGCGATAGACGGGATCGCGGATCATCTCGGCGAAGGCGGCGACGCTGGGATATTCGGCGATGAAGCAGTGGTCCCAGCGCTCGTCTTGCGGCCCGATCAGCATCAGTTCGAACCTGCCCTGCCAGACGATGCGGCCGCCGAGCCGTTCGAACACCGGACCGCTCTCGCGCCCATAGGCCGCGTAGGCTTCAGCGCCGGTCGCCTTGCGGCCGTCGGGATAGGCGGCCTCTGCGCGCAAGCGCACCAGGTTGAGCATGTGGATGGGGCCCGGCCGGTCGTTGGCCTTGAATTGCGCGAACACTTCCTTGGTCGGATCGATGTGGCCCATGAAAAAATTTCTCCCGAGAACGTTGCGGTTTGCACCCATATTAATATGGGCTCGCCGCACCTCCTAATCCCGCGTTAACCTTTCCGTAACCGACCCTTAAACAGCCCCCGCTAGCGTGCGTCGAGACGGGTGTGAACGGCGTTTGTCATGGCGTGGGGACGGAAAAAGAGCGGCGGACGCAAGGAGCCGCTGTTCGGGCTTCCGGCAGCACTCGCCGAGCTGCGCCTCTCTCCCGAGGATCGCATTCCGGCCGCCGCCGACGACGACAAACCGAAGAAATCAGTGCCCAAGCACAAGCCCGAAGAGGACGACGACGAGCCGCCGCCGCGCGAGCGCAAGCCGCGCGCGGCAAAAAGCGGCGCCAAGCGGCGCGCGAAATCGCGCGGCCGGTTCAGGTTCGGCCGATTGGTCTATTGGGGCGCGGTGCTTGGCCTGTGGGCGGCGATTGCCATCGTCGGCGTCGTGATCTGGGTCGGCGCGCACCTGCCGGCGATCCAGTCGCTGGAAATTCCAAAGCGCCCGCCGACCATCCAGATCACAGGCGTCGACGGCAGCCTGCTGGCCTCGCGCGGCGAAATGCCCGGCGCCAATGTCGCGCTGAAGGATTTGCCGCCCTATCTGCCGAAGGCGTTCATCGCCATCGAGGACCGCCGCTTCTATTCGCATTACGGCGTCGATCCCGTCGGCATCGCGCGCGCGGCCGTGGCCAACGTCATGCATCGCGGCGTGTCGCAGGGCGGCTCGACGCTGACGCAGCAGCTCGCCAAAAACCTGTTCCTGACCCAGGAACGCACCATGGCGCGCAAACTGCAGGAAGTGGAACTTGCGCTGTGGCTGGAACGCAAGCACTCCAAGAACGAAATTCTCGAGCTCTATCTCAACCGCGTCTATTTCGGTTCCGGCGCCTATGGCGTCGAGGCGGCTTCGCAGCGCTATTTCGGCAAGTCCGCAAAGAGCGTCACGGTCGCGGAGGCTGCGATGCTGGCGGGCCTCGTCAAGTCGCCGTCGCGGCTGGCGCCGAACCGTAATCCCGAAGGCGCGGAAGCCCGTGCGCAGATCGTGCTCGCGGCAATGGCGGACGCCAACTTCATCAGCGCCGCCCAGGCCAAGGCCTCGATCGGCCATCCCTCCTACAATGTGAAGCCGGCCGGCGCCGGCACGGTCAATTACGTCGCCGACTGGATCGGCGAGGTGCTCGACGATCTCGTCGGCCAGATCGACCAAAGCATCGTGGTCGAGACCACGATCGATCCGAAGCTGCAGAGCGTGGCGGAAGCCGCCATCATCGACGAGCTGGCGGCCAAGAGCGTGAAATTCAACGTCACGCAGGGCGCGCTGGTGGCGATGACGCCCGAGGGCGCGGTGCGCGCCATGGTGGGCGGGCGGAACTATGCCGACAGCCAGTATAACCGCGCGGTGACGGCCAAACGCCAACCGGGCTCGGCGTTCAAGCCGTTCGTCTTTCTGACCGCGATCGAAGGCGGCCTGACGCCGGAAACGATCCGCCAGGACGCGCCGCTCGATCTCAAGGGCTGGAAGCCTGAGAACTACACCCATGAATATTTCGGCGCGGTGACGCTGACGCAGGCGCTGGCGATGTCGCTCAATACGGTCGCGGTGCGGGTCGGCCTTGAAGTCGGGCCGAAGAACGTGGTGCGGACCGCGCACCGGCTCGGGATTTCATCGAAGCTCGATGCCAATCCCTCGATCGCGCTTGGTACTTCGGAAGTGTCGGTCATCGAACTGGTCGGGGCCTATGCGCCGTTTGCCAATGGCGGGCTCGGCGTCTCCCCGCATGTCGTGACCAAGATCCGCACCAATGAAGGCAAGCTGCTATATGCGCGCCAGCCCGACCAGCTCAGCCAGGTGATCGAGCCGCAGCATGTCGCGATGATGAACAGGATGATGCAGGAGACGCTGCTCTCCGGCACGGCGCGCAAGGCGGAGATTCCGGGCTGGATGGCCGCCGGCAAGACCGGTACCAGCCAGGATTTCCGCGACGCCTGGTTCATCGGCTATACGGCCAACCTCGTCACCGGCGTCTGGCTCGGCAACGACGACAATTCGCCGACCAAGAAGGCCACCGGCGGCGGCCTGCCGGTGGAAGTGTGGACCCGCTTCATGCGCACGGCGCACCAGGGCGTTCCGGTGGCTAGCCTGCCGAACTCGCAGCGCGGCGGCTTCATGTCGAACCTGTTCCAGACGGCGTCGCAGGTCAGCGCCGCGCCGAGCGCGCCGGCGCCGATCCCACAGGGCGGCGGATATCGTCCGCCGCCGGCAAGAACCTCGGCGCCGCCTCCCAATCCAACTGCGCGTCCCGAACCAGCCGCAGGACTGGATGGCTGGCTGGTGGACCGGATGTTCGGGCGGTAATCGACGGGCGCGTAGCCCGGGTGAAGCGCAGCGTAACCCGGGGCAATGCATCCACCGCAGGCGGCTAGCTGGCAAAGACGACCCGCGTTTCCACCGAAACGCGCCGGTACAAATCCTCGACGTCGTCGTTGACGAGCCGGATGCATCCGGACGCGACCAGATGGCCGATGGTCTTGGGTGTGTTGGTGCCGTGAATGAGCAGCCCGGGCTTGTCCAGCAGCAGCGCGCGTGCGCCCAGCAGACTGCCGGGCCGGCCGGCCGCCGCAAGCAACGCGTCAGCGTCTTTCGTGGTCGCGCCCGAAGGCCGCCAGTCAGGCCATTCAAGCTTGTTCATGACGCGAGAGAGGCTGCCTCCCTTCAGGCACTCCTGTGCAATTCCGATCCCGTAGCGGCGCGCGGAATTGTTGGCGTCGATCAGGTAGAGAAAGCGGTTTTCCCGATCGACCACGATCGAACCGGGAACAACCGTGGTGCGGTAGAACACCACCTGCCGCTGCAGCGCAAACGGCAGGACTTCGCCGGAAGACCCGCCATCGACGCCGGGCTTCAGGTCCGCCATGACGACATCTTCGCGCCCTCGTTGCGCGTTCGGCGATGAAGGATTCACGCTGGCTGCAACGATGCCGGGGCCTTTGCTTGCGACATATCCGTAGACCAAGGCCGACAGGGCGATGACGGCAACGACCGCGCTGGCGGCGATGACGAGGGGCTTCCAGTTCCTGCCCGTCGACAACACTTCGTCGATGGCCGCCGCGGAGTTCGCCTCCTCGGCGGCGATGTCGTCCTCGATCNGGCGGACGGCGTCTTCGAGCGCGGCGGTATGAGATGAGGCGGCCTCGCGCGTGAGGTGGGATCGCGTGATGAGGCTAAAGGCATCCTTGTAAATCTGATCGCGCGCGACCGCGTCCTTGCCTGCTACCGCTTTCATCAACAGCGAATAATAATCCACGGTCATGATCTGCCCCCTGAATGTCTACCTCACGGGAGGCGCGTATTGAATTCCGCCCTGGGTCCAGAGCGCATTCAATCCACGCGGGATACTGAGCCTGGATTGCGTTCCAACGTTCCTTTCATAGATCTCTCCGTAGTTGCCGACTGCGCGGACGGCGCGCGCGGCCCAGTCCTTCGCAAGGCCCAACTGCTCGCCAAATTCACCTTCGGTGCCGACCAGGCGCCTTATATTGGGGTTGGGAGATTTCACCGCATCGTCGATCGTCGCCGACTTGACGCCCAGTTCCTCGGCATTGATCAATGAATAGAGCGTCCACTTGATCAGGTTGAACCACTGGTCATCGCCTTGTCGCACCGCCGGTCCGAGCGGCTCCTTTGAAATGACTTCCGGCAGGATGATATGGCTGTCGGGCGCTGACAGCTTGAGACGCTCGGCGTAGAGCTGCGAAACGTCGCTTGTCAGCACGTCGCATTTGCGATCGTCATAGGCCTTCAGGCTTTCTTCCGCGGTGCCGAGCGCCAGAACCTTCAGCGTCATGTCGTTGGCCCGGAAATAGTCCGTTAAATTCAGTTCGCTGGTGGTGCCGGTCTGGGTGCAAACCGTCTTGCCGCCAAGCTGCAAGGCGGTGTCGATTCCGGTATCCCGGCGCAACAGAAAGCCCTGGCCGTCGTAATAGGCGATGCCGGCGAACATCAGGCCGAGCGAGCTTTCACGTGACAGCGTCCATGTCGAGTTGCGCGACAACACGTCGATCTGGCTCGACTGCAGCGCCGCGAAGCGGGCGGCCGCATCGAGCGGCAGGAACGTCACCTTGGCGGGATCGCCAAAAATCGCCGCCGCCACGGCGCGGCAAATGTCGACGTCAAAGCCGGTCCACGCGTTCTTGTCGTCCGTGCTGGAGAAGCCAAGCAATCCCTGGCTGACGCCGCAATTGAGCGTGCCGCGATCCTTGACGGCTTTCAGGGTCTGGGCGCCGGCTGGAAGGCCCGCAAGAACGAAGGCCAGCAACGCGAGGATCGGGAAGATCACAGTCCGTTTCTCGAAATCAGGCATTTGGATCTCGCGATCGGTGGCGGCTTCAGCGTTCCTCAGCGGAAAGGACGTCCGTAGGCTAACACAACCGCAAAGGTTACCAATGCATTCCTGAATGGGCTGGTGCCCGCCCTGCCCATTCCGGAGGCTTTGCAGCAACCGATCGGCGTCAGTCCGGTGAGCTGCGAGATGGTCCGGCACGTGGGACCGCGCGAGGATCAGGCGTCGACAAGACGCGCGCCTCTGCGACAATCATTTCGATGCTGGCGCGCTTCGCCTCCGAGTAAGCGAGCAGCGTATCTGCGCCATTACTGACAGCATGCCATTTCGCCAAAGCATAACTCCGGGCGGCGTCGGCATTCGCACGCAGGAAATCCCGGACGGCAAGGTTGAGCTTCCACCATTCGCCTTCGTAGGCGACGATTGCAATATTGCTGGGCTGCACGACGTCGCGCTTCCGCAGGGCCCATCGGCCGGGCACGCCGGCTTCGCCGAGGCTTTCGTAACCGAGCCTCTCCAGGCGCTCGACCACCTCGGCAATCCGGCCGGGTTCGCCTATTCCGGCCATCAAATCGACAATGGGCTTGGCATCCAGGCCCGGCACCGCGGTGCTGCCGATATGCTGGATTTCCGCAACGAGATCGCCGGGCAGCGCGCTCCGCAGCCGTGCAGTCTCTTGCAGGAACCAGCTCGGCCACGACGGATCGGCCGGGCAAACCATGATGCGTTCATCCAGCACAGCATGCGACGTCGGCTTGCGGCTTTCGTCAAACAGCACGAAGGCTTCGTGCGCGGCAGCATCCGGGCCTTGCGTGTGGGCGGATTGGTGCTCTGGCTTGTTCATGGACTCTCAGAGCGTCGAACGCCAGCCGGGTTGGTGTTCGACGGGCTCGCCTGCGGCTAATCCTCGACCCCGTAGCGATGCAGGTCGTTGCCGTAGGTGTCGAGCCAGCGCTTGGCGCGTTCGACATGGTCGCAGATGCGGCCGACGACCCGCCAGAACCGCGGCGAGTGGTTCATCTCGACGAGATGAGCGACCTCATGGGCGGCGAGATAGTCCAGCACATAGGGCGGCGCGAGGATCAATCGCCAGGAATACGACAGCGATCCGGCCGAAGTGCACGAACCCCAGCGGCTCGACTGGTCGCGGATCGACACCCGCCTGACCCGCACGCCGAGATCGGCCGCATAGGCCAGCGATGCCTTGTGCAGATCCTTGCGCGCCTCGCGCTTGAGAAAGTCGTGAACGCGCCGGTCCATGTGGTCGGCGCCGCCGGCCACGCACAAGATCTTCTCGCCGCTGTCGCGGGTTTCGGTCCACACCGTGCCGCGCTCGCCCGCGCGATGCACGATCCGGTGCGGCACACCGCGCAGCGGCACCACTGTGCCGGCGTGGAACGGTGCGGCCTTCGGCAAACGGCCGAGACGGGCGGCGATCCAGCCACCATGAAGCTGTGCAAAGTCCTTGGCTTCCGCGAGCGTACCGCGCGGCGGCATGGTCAGGATGGCTTCGCGGTCAGTCGGATGAATGCGTAACGTATAACGCCGCGCGCGGCGGTGCCGGCGCAGCCTGATCGCAAAGACTTGCGAGCCGTGCTTGACCAAAAGAGTCGCGGGTTCGGCG
>C688J18823_10001264_pt1 | contig 15573 bp, 19 predicted proteins | sample HopSoiMetagenom1_FD_18823 | JGI IMG/M metagenome (IMG submission 18823)
GATTTTCCTCCAGCTGCGGTATCTTGGGGACCAAATCGAATAGATCTATTTTATCAAGGTAGGCCATGGCAGACAGGTAGCTTGTGGCATAAGTGGTGGGACGGTATACGATGGAATCCACAAGGGACAGTTGATGAAAACATGAATGTGAAAATGCTATGCGGAACACTCAACCAAAATGCATTATCTATGGCAAGTAATCCTATATCTTGGGGTGCAAATCGAATAGACTTCTTCTATATAGGTGGAAATGAAGGAGATATATGGCAAAAATGGTATCAAGGTTAACAGATATGTTGAGTAAACCTATCCTCTTATTACATAATATCTAACATCAATAGGCGATCTATAATACTGATGATAGTAATTTTCATTTCTAAATACCATTTTGCTGTCACTAATTAACAATGATGTAGTTACCTTGAATTTGTCATAAGATGACAAATTTCTATTTTTATTATACCAGTGCTATTCAAACATGCATCTTTGAGAATGGCCTCAGTACAGGATCTGCTGTGTTAAATCAATTGAGTCAAACATATTGGGCCAATATTGTGAGAATACCATGTTCATCCTCTCTGCCGTATTCGTTCACATGACCAATTTTACTTGCCGTACTTTCCACCGTCAGAATCGCTGCTCGATGATGCTGCCTGGTCTTGGGTCTGTCTTGGCTCTATTACTACATTATTGTGACTGCCATCAATGCGCACGTTAGATCCACTTTGTGCCTGGCTCTGAGTTTGCAGCTGTGTCGTTGTTTCGCCTGCTAATGAATTCCATTTGTTCGCATAACCTAGCGAATACCCATTACAGAATTCATAAGTGTGCTTTTTATCATTTGGGCACCGTGTCATAACCGTGGTTACTGCCGTCGCAAATGCTATAATAACAGGCCGCGCAATTATGATCAACATTTCACACAGATCATTTAATGTTATTTTGTTTGATACCTATGCAGACGTACTAAATGTCAATGTGATGAGTGCCAAAATAGCTGCAGCTGCTATCAATATACATAGTTAATCTACAGCATAATCTCATCTAGCAGAATCTTGCCGCCACATTTTTTCAGATTATATAACGCTGTCTCAATGCTGAGTAGCATTATTTCGCTATAGCCATACTGTAACATTGTAAATTTTATCTTGTCTTTACCAAGAGCTTGAATCGCGAATAGTGATCTTTGGGAATCCAAGCAATATATCTTACTGAAGTCGCTGTATTTCTTATAGCCTGCGCGAACTTTAGGTATATCGCGTCTCTTCATAGTATAACCTCACTGCAAGTCGATATCCTGTCTTCTCTCGATTTCCTGCAGCCTAGCTGACAATGAGACTAGTTGATCTGATAGTTGTGCTATGGCATCATCCTTTACTTTGTCGCGCTGTCTTAGCGATTGATTTAATTCTTCCAATTCTTCTACCTTGGTTTGTATATCGGCGCCCTGTCTTTCTAACTGATGAACATTTAGAAATGTTAGATATGGCTCAATCTTTCTGAATAACTCTGCTTTTTCTGAATCCTTTTTGCGCCAGTATGTAGACACTGAATGTCCTATAAAATATTCAGAGTAATCGGCGTAACCAAGGTCGGATATTGTTGTCTTTACGTACCGTCTAAAAGAATGAAGGGTTATCTGCCTACGTCGTTCGTTACCATCTTCCCTTGTGCCTTTACCGTTGCGATCCAGTGTCATCTGAAATGACTTGACCAAATCGTGATAGAGCCAGAGATAGTTTGGTCTCTCTGTATCTTGGTAAACTGCAAATACTAAATCAGTATCATTCTTAGTAGGACTTCTGTATTCTGAGATGGTTCTTCTTCCTCTATCTTGACTGTCTTTGTAGCAAACTCTCCTAGTTCGATACTTGTAATCCAACCATGATTTTAATTGATGGGCTGCTTCGTCAGTTAGGAAAATAGTTCTATCAGTTCTAGTCTTTGTATACTGACCTCTTACAAACAGTCTTGCAGGACTAGAGTCCAAATTTAAATCTTTAATACGAACTGATAAAGCCTCTCCAGCACGCATTCCAGTTGCCGCTAAAAGCAAAACATAAGTCTTTATTCTGATGTCTGATGCAGCATTTAGAATTTCTACAATATCCTCTTTAGATAATGCCTCCTTGTTTTTTCTGATTGTTCTAGGTAGCTTAACCTTTAGTTTGAACCTTCGTGGACTAATATCTATATCGTGATATTCAAGAAAGTTTTTCACCGTCACCACTCGTTGCTTAAGTGTAAATGGTGAAAGCTTTCGTTGACTCAAATATTTAGCGTAATCGGTTAGAAGGGAATAAGGGTCTTGTTTACCGTTTTTAATATTAGAAATGATATCTTCTATATGTTGCGAATATTTTTTCTCAATAAATACTTCAAAAGTCCTGAGTCGTGCATGATACTCTCTTGCAGTTAAATCATTCATCATACTGATGTTTGCGATATAGTCTGATATTATCTGACTTTCCATTGAACTGCCGGCTTGACTCGTTATAGTTTCCAAACATTTACTATTAGTCCTTGGCCTTTTATAAAGTCTTTGTATTTATAGTCTTAAATTCACTATAAACTGTGCTATTTATAATGAATAATAATAACTGCGGACTGTATCTGTTAATCCAAATATAGGGATAGTAATTAATGCGGCACAAGTATACTAATTGATTTACATGAGCATAAACCCTACTGACCTCGAAACGATTTTGCTAGATTCCTAGATGCAAGCTGCGCCTTGTTCGTAGCAACTGTGATCCTAGTAATAGTTACAGGTTTTTATGCAATACAAACTTATTGACTAGCAATGTGCCGTTTCGGTCTGTATTAGTTGCTAGATTAGCCCATAAAACAAGTGGCACAAAATCCAGCATTGAAGTGAAAATTGAGAACGTAGAAATTGGAGCAGCTGTAGCGATTACTTGTAATTATTTAATAGGCTCATTTAATGGGGCATTATTAGAAGGATGTCCGGAACGGATTTACTACCGATAGTATCTGCCGCCGTGATTTCAACTACTTCTCCATCTCTATCAAATATAGCCGCCTGTCCTGCCTTTGCAATCTTTTGTTTTTCTTTAGGTCCAGACGTGGCATCATCTTTAATAATATATACAAATAAATCAATTCCAAGTTTTTATTATGCTGGTATCAGCTATATCCAATCAAGTTGACTCACTTGTCCTTTGATGGTACCGCTTCCTGCTCCCTTCACTTGTTTTACCATATCGCCAACTTGGGATACAACTTTGCTAACGTTATTCTCGTTTTGTTTGTCTTATCCTCATCATAGTTTTCATTATCTTTTTTCTGTTCTTGTTCTTGTTGCTGTTTATTTAATTTAGAATTCCTCATTTCTTCCTTGGTTTTTGATGTATTCTATATTGTACTAGCTTATATTCCCCATTGTTATTGATCTCCACATACCAGCCAGAGCACGCTTTATCTTGGCCATATTGATCCTCAAATCATCTTGGAGTTACCATATCGGCTAGCCGTCCCCCAGTATTGATTACATTATTTTCAAAATCGATATAAGGTCTGCGTATTTCAGAAAATCAGAATTTCGTCTAATCGCGTCCCAAGTAGCGGATATCTAGCCTTCGACTTGGCAAATTTATCTATTGCATCCATCCCCTTTCGCTGTTCTGCAGTCTGTAGGAAATCAGTTATTTGAGGCTGCCCTCGTGTAGAAACCCTGTGAAACGTTTCATGTAGATAACTTGCAATGTTTCCTTCAGTATCATTCACCCTACATAGTTAATCTGAAATTTTTCGTATTCATATAGTTTCATAGATATCAATTTCGAGATCACCTTAAGCTCATGCCCATGAACAAGATAGAAGTTCTTCTCGCCACTCTTAATCCTAAAGTATTTGCTAATGTGTAACAGTTAAAATCAGGATAATTATGTCCCGCATCTAGTGTAATGTAGTCATGGCTACCAGGGAGATAATATACGTCTTTGAACCGGTTTACCAATGACAATACTTTATCAGATTCAGTTGAGTAAATGATATCACGCTTTCTCCAAAGATCCCAAAAATCACCAAGAACAAATAACGAATATTCTTTTGAAGTCACTCAAGATATAAATTCTGAAAGAAAATCTGAAAATGCTTTTGAATTACACTTTTCATAACCAAAGTGCAGATCAGATACTATTATTGCTTTATCTATGTTAATCACCTTGGGATATCCTTTATTAATTAAATTGTCTCTATCAACTGAATTACTAATATTGTGATTCTTACTATCTATTTCCTTGTACTTCAGTTGCTTATTGGTAGTAGCAATAGTTTTATTCACTTTCTGTTGCTGAACTATAACGGAACGCTTCCTTAGAATTACTATCTCTGTATGACTTATAGGTGTTTCAAATATAACTAAGATTTGAAATTGAAAAGCAAAGACATATTAAATGAACTAAGGAATATATGAAAATATAAAAATAAGTCAGAAGATATAACTTGATATATCAACAATTAGAAGTAATGCTCTCTAATGATATGCTGTCACAGCCGAGAATCCAGATGTTAAAAGACTACATATTTACATCTCTAGATTGATCTAGGTAAGGCTTATAGCATAGTTAGACAATAATGTCTCAACCTATCCGAAATTAATGGATATTACCATATTTGATAACAAAAAATACTTCCTCTCAGGTCTAAACAACTAGACAAGTTAATTCCTCCTCTTTTAATACTGTGGATTGTAAAAATCAATTAGATTACTACCATCCTGATCTTACCAAACCCTTCGAGATTTCTGACCATATAAAAACAGATTCTTTCCATTAGTGCCAATGCCACACCTATGCTTGGATTTACCGCATTTTTGTGATTGACTAAATTTCAAGAAAGCTGGCTTTTGTATAGCACGATATCTGAAAAACTAAAAGTGGGAATCTACTCTTCAAGTTCAAAGGTGGTGTATATTTCTTACATGCAAATAAGAATCAGGTAATTTAAACAAAATAGTTATTTGTAGAAATCGTGAAAACATAATTTTGACCCTGGGATTAGATCCTTGGCCTAGATATTCTTTCATTATTGCATATACTATAGATACTATTAATCATAAGCCAAGATCATCTCTAACAACAACTGTATACTTAGTAATAAAAATGGATATAGTATATTTCAAGAATCTGGTGCTGCTATTATATGGGAAGGGTACTCAAATCAGCTTCCGGCACAATTATAACTATACGACCATTACGTATGTCATTTACAAATCTCGTGCTAGCTAATGCAAAGCCATTGCCATAACTAGAGCAGGCTGAAAAAAGATCACTAAGTATCCTACAAGACAAAAAATTACTAATGAGGCAATATTATCTTCAAATATTAATACTACCTCGTGAGATTATTAAATATCTTACAGATCATAATTAAATATGGTTTCGACTAGTAAAAAAAAAGCTTCTATCCGATCGTCTGAAGGAGGGGAGACAAGTGCGAATTGCATGATCAAAGAAGCAGGAAAGAATAATACAATGAGAAATAAATCAACACAAAAAGATAGTGTTGTTGGTAGGTTTAAGAAAAAAGTAAAAGGTGTCAAAGATAAAGTTGTTGATAATGCGGATAAGACTGCTGCTGCAACTACTCGAAAAGCCAAGTCTACTGCAAATAATTCTATCAATAACCGTGGTAGGAAATATGAAAAATGGTCTGCAGATACAGAAACTCCTAGAGTACGGGATCCCACTAAAGAATATGAAGCTAAGGAACCAATGTCACCAGCTAAAATAAAACAGCATAAACCTACCGCCGTTCGAAGAAATGCAAGTGATCAAAAAATCATAGAATTAGAATAAAAGAAGGAGAGTTTGAGAATAATCAAAATATTAGAATAGACATTTAACTATAAATGCCACGGCTGAAACGGATTGGAGATAGAAGGGATTTTCCTCTTGTCAATGTTTATAATATGGTAATTTGGATCTATAGTTGACATTTCCAAAAGATAGAGCCAATATATTCCACTCAGTTTCTATTATGGAATTAGAATAACAATAAGGCGACTATCATACTTAATCCTTACACTCTAAATAACTTATTCTTGGATAATTAGCCTGTGACAGCAGGCTAAAACAAAGCAATTTCTAAAAGTTAAAATTCTGCGGAGTACTATATAAGTGAAAACAAGGGATCTAAATAATATAGGTGTATGTTAGTAACGAATGGCCAAGATTGTGACAGCGAAGACAATCTGATAGTAGTTAAGAGGTCCTGCCTTATACCGTTAGTGTTACATTAGCAAGAGATGAAATATCCATTAGTATGGAAGACTTGCGTAATTACAAGAAAATCAAATGAATTGGCTACCAAATCTGTCGGCCGTCCAAAGAAGGCAGAAATGAATTTAGCGTAGGCGATATAATTGAATATATGGAGAACTTGCTAATTATGACCAGTAAAATATAAAACAAAGAACAACAAATCTGATATATATTCTGGAATACTTTAGATTAGCCAATATCATGTAATACCTTCAAGTCTTGTTCATTCATAGTGTTAAATCTTATGTAGTTTAAGTCATATCATAACATGGTAAACGGCAAAGATAATAATAATACTAATATCGCCAATATAAATTGGAATGAGGTATTAAAGCAAGATACGAGGAGTCTAGATGATGTATACTTAGGCAAGGTCAAAGGACTATATGAACCACTTATAGTTATTGAGAAGGGTACAATAAATAAAGAAAAACTCTATATTCCAAAATCTGTCATTGAAAAATATGATGCAGATATATTATACTTGAGTATAACAGAACAAGAAGCAAAGGACACATATAAGCGAGAAGCACCTCCAACAGAGGATGAGATCAGACAAATAGAGAAAATTACAGAAAATAGAATTCTGGCATCTAGAAGTAAAATCGAAATTACAATACATGAATCACGTCCAGAAGAAAAAGAACAACGACAGCATCCAAAAAAGGATGAAAAGAAAACAATAGTAGTTAGTAAAATAAAGGAAGTTAAAGAAGATCTTACATTAAAGTCATCAAAAAGTCTTTCAATGCTCAAAATTGATAAGGTAGGAATAATTAATAGGCTAAAAAAAATGGCAAATGGACTCAAAGATATACTAACTTTAGGAACTAAGGTAGCAAAGGAGAAGATCTGGGAAGGAAAAGATATAATAAAAGAAAAGATAAAGAGAACGACTAGAATTAGCAGAGCTTATATTAAGCGTAAGACATCCATTTAGGAAGTTCAATACAATATCTTAATTATATTAGGAATACTAATAATAATTCATAACTATGAAGAATATATCAAGATGTATATCTTGTAAATCGACATCTGGTAACAACGAACATCGTTGGTTTGCTAATGCGGTACAACCATTAAAATTAATAGCATAAGATGTTTTTTTTCAGAAAAATTAGTGAATGTAGCTATCATCGATAAAGGAATGGCGGGTAGGTTATTGCATAAATAGTTTCAATGCAAAATTCGATTCGGGATAATTCATCAATAATTTTAAAGTTTTTCTTTTGCGCCTCATAATGTCCTTAGCTGTTGAGTATGGCCATGTTATTAATAAATTGTTTTGGTGGGATCATCTATCACATAGAAATTTAAACGACTGAAGATCTTGAGAAAGAAGGAGTGAATAAGGATAAGACAGTTATTAAAGTAAGCAAAGAAGCGAGTATGACTTAATTCATTGAAAGTATAGGTTCACTTCTGGATGGAGTGACTTATTGAAAGGACAGATCATTAGGTTATAATATAATTTAACTCAGTGTTCTTCTAAAAACTTCTTCAAATTGTTAACCTCTATATCAAATCCTTTAAGTTGTTCCTGAAACTGATCATCTGTAAGTCCATGTGGTCTCATAAACATCCATGAGGTCGTAGAACCCTCCTCATTAGGGACTACTCTCATGTATACATTCCATTCTAATCCTCCACCTACAAATGTATGGTCAAGTATCCCCAGATTTTGAAATGGTTTGACTTTTACCTTTGATTTACCTGAGACAATGTGATCAAACTTCCACCAATCGTCATCATCTCTCGTAACTGATTTTATTGCACCTCCTATCTCAATATTCTTGACATTAGAAAAGAATTCAAATACTTGATTTGCAGGTTTGTTAACGGTCAAGACTTTGACAATAACTTGCTTGGGCGCCATGGGTCTACTATGACATCCGTTTGGTAGGATATTTATTCCTTAATTCCATCTGGGAATAGTTCGTGCATTTGATAATACCCATTAAGAATTTACATCTCAGTGTTCTTTCAAACCTCAGTGGCCTTATCCCATTATTTCTTTCCTAATAGCTTCACTAATCAATTGATTAAGTAGCCTATGTTATTCTAGTTCTTGGACTATTGTTTATTAATTGACTGTAGTTTTCATGAGCCTCCAATCCCTCATGATATTCATCTAGCATACGTTCTTTCATATAGCGCAAAAGGGCAGAGGGAGTGAAACTTTCAAATAGTCCAATTTCAAAGAGATATTCAGCCAACAAATTGAATTTGTTATGAAAGTCTACGGACACTTTAGTAGAGATTACTTTATTTTGCATGCGGACTATGCGGATCGTTATCATCACAACAAGAACTGTCGAGCGTAGCAGTCATAATAGGTCTACCAAGATCAAAGCTATATTTTTTTACAAAATTCGATTTAACATTCATTTTGTTGGTAGACTCATTTAGATACTTCAGTAATAGTGTGGAGAGTAATTAGAGACCGCCCACTCGGGACGATTATAACGGCTAGGTAGACCTGTGCAATCTACTCTGATATACCACTGATTAGATGAGATTTAAGAGATTGTCATCTGCAACATGCTTCAGCACCTCACGTTATGTTTTAACTATAGTCGCTATTGCAAATGTATTAGTTTAGATATTGTTTAGACAATTAATGCTTAACTGGAAGACCAATATCTGATATTTCATTTATAGGAGTTACGGTATTTGTTTCGGTACCTCATCAAATACTGAATAGTATTGAGGAAAATAACACTTCCTTACATATTGGAACTTACTCTGGTACCTCAGCTACTCTACTAGTATTGACTACTAAGAAACAAATTTTCTGGAGGTTCGGAGGTTGCGAAGGTAGTTACTATGACATTGGTGTACCGGAACTATGATGAGTTGAGATTCTAGAAGATTTGTAGAAGATACATATCTGGCTGTTAAGAATATCATTAGAGACTCGAGCGTGAAATTCTAGAAACATAGAGTATAAGTCTAATCAGTCAAGGTTGATTTTCTATAGGTCAGCAACTGGATCTATCAAAGTAATGTGTGTTATATATTTACAGTAAAAGTAAATCTGAACCACGAAATGGACAACTTTGTATTGTGCTTAGACAATGAGTGAAATGTAACGAATCTTTAGAAAGCTATCGATACTAAACTTTTTAACATCCTTTGCAGAATACAAAGCTTCAGCAGAAGTAGGCTTAAGCCTATGATGCAGCAGGTATAACAGGTAGAATTGACCCAAATAATCTATGCAACAATTAAGTAAGGAACACACAACAAAAAATAGTATTGGTAACAATGATGCAGCTCAAATCTTATAAAGACATTGGCTTAGTATTCATCATTGTAAATCGAAGATGGTACTTACAAGAGTAGAGAAGGAAGAAGTAGGCGAGAAACTATATGAAGAAGGAAAGACAATTCGTGAAATCGCAAAACAGGTACACATGTTGGTCAGATAGGAAATAGTAGAACAAATAGGTGTTCATAAATGAGCAACTAGATCTTCTGATATGAGGAGAACCACAAATATCTGGTTCATGTTGGGTAAGTTTCTTGCCATACCGCAAATAATATTATGATTAAAAGTACAAATCCAGCAGCAGTAAGGATTTTCGCAATCTTTGTGCGCCCAGCTAATGCTAGTACACCAGAAATTGCAAATGGTAATATCATTTCCCAGGTAATTGCAAATGCTTCAGCTATTCTTAATCGTTCAGGTATATTTGGATTAATTGTTGTCATACTTGCTAGAATCAAGACACCAACGATTACAGTTGCATCGATCTGAGCTATATCTCTATCTTCAAACACCGTGAAGTAAATACATGACTTTAAATAAGGTTTTTGATAAATATTGCCTAAATAGCGATGTTAGGTTCTATTTAATCTGACTAGTGTTACATAATGTTGGTGAAAAAGTGTTGGTATTAAAAAACTAGGCGCTCCAAATGTTTACTCAAATAGATGATATAGATAGTCTCAATCATCCCATATCACCTATCCCTACTCTGGAAGACTTGAAACGGTTACTATTCGAACAGGTTTATCCAGAACTAGAATCCGGTTATCCCTTAAAAGTGACCGGTGTAGAAGACATAAAGTCGGCGACGTTTCTGGCCCAAGCAGCCACTAGAACACTTTGTACTCCATCTTGGTATCCACTATAATCTCGACAATAATGAATAGGTTGTCGGAACAAGTGCATGATTTTAATGAAGAATGTATTAGCCATGGTAGAAGAACAAGAATTTTCGATGCAGATGGCATTACAAAACTATCGATGGATGGTTTGCTTAAGAAATATTATTCAGAATGGTGCAAAAAATTGTAGCAAAGCAGTATTTGTGCAATATGTCAATAAAGATTCGACTATTATAGATATCGCAGCAACAAATCGTAATTTTATAATTTCTTGGTTATAATCATTCCTGTAAAAACTGGATCGATAGATTGCTGACAAATCATCAGTTACATGTCAACTTTCAATTATCTTTCCGTTTGAATTTGGTGAATGCTTGTCCTCTGTAATTAATTTTCTAGGACTCAATCGGCGCAAATGAAAATCGTAAGAATGAAGCCTAGAAATACCTTTAAATCGTTAATAACTCCCTCTGATGGTATGGCGAAAGGGCCAGACCTGAAAATTCTAGGTATCATTGCTAAACTGGCACGGAATGATGTCCACAAAGAAGTTCCTGAAACAGAGATAATTGCACTAAGTGAGCTTTCAGAGTCCGAAGTGAGGAATCACCTGGATGACTTGGAATGGCTGCATTTAGCAAAAGAAGCATTACCCAAAGCTAGTCGTGCAGAATTTAGGTTGTGGAATGTAACAGAGAAAGGATTGCAGCAATTATCTAGTCAGAACACTGGATAGTTACGGTTTTGCCAAGATAACTATTCATTATTAATTTATTCTATCTACCTATTACTAGATGTAGAAGATTTCCAATCAGCTTTAATTGGTGGCGATTTTCCTCCTTTCAGTTTTTGTATAAAGTTATAGGCTGATAACGCTGCAATACTTCCTTGACCTGCGGATATCACAGCTTGTTTGTATGGTACATCCGTAACATCACCGGCTGCAAATATTCCCTGCCTAGATGTGGCACAATATTTGTCTACAATGATTTCATTGCTATTATTTAATTGAACCAAACCTTTTACAAAATCTGTCTTTGCAATGTATCCCATCTCCACAAATACACCATCTACATCAAGTTTGGATTGTGATGATGAGGATGAGGATGATTTGGTCTTGGCATTAGTAAGAGTTAACGATTCAACCTTTAATGTGCCATTAATTGCCTTTACAATTGAATTAGAAATAAATGATACGTTATTTTCATCCTGTTGTAACAATCTAATGGTTTCTTCTGTACCTATAGGAGTATTGGTTTGATGAATTATGTATACTTTTGAAGCTATCCCTTTAAGTAATAACGCAGCATCCAAAGATGGATCACCGACGCCTACTACTGCCACTTTCTTTTGCTTAAATAAGGGACCATCACAAACAGCACAATAAGAAACTCCTTTTCCTTTCAATTGTTGTTCTCCAGGTGCATTTAGATCTCTCGGAGTTTTACCAAAAGCAAGTATTACTGCAGATGCTAAATATTCATTATTGTTACCTGTTATTATTTTAAAATAATTCTTTGCAGACTTGTTGTTGTTTTCTTCTTGTTCTCGCTCTTCTTGTTTATGTTCTATGATAGAAGTAACTTCTTCGTATGCAAATTTTGTTCCAAAATTTCTAGCTTGTGATTCAAATTTAGTCATAAGTTCATAACCACCGATGTGATCAAACGCAGGATAATTTTCTATTTCATTTGTTAAAAGTGCCTGTCCTCCAATGTCTTTTGTAATTAATAATGTATTTAGACCCTGGCGACTAGCATATAATGCTGACGATAGACCTGCAGATGCTCCTCCAATAATTATGACATCCCACTTATCTAACTGACGTGACATAGAATCTTCTAACAAAAATAATATACATTCTAAATAATAACTTACCTGGGTCTAAAGATAGATAAGTAATCATTGCTATAATATCATTTTTCAAGTAATAGTGATTTGTTTCACACTGATTTCCTTATTTATGAAGTTGACTACATCTCTTTCCTACATTCAATTCTCCTCATGCCTCTTTTTTCTTTTATCAAACAGCACTTTAGTATATGCTCCTACAAACCCACCTGCGAATAAACCTATGAATTGCCCATAGGTTCCCCAAAAATCTTTGAATTGTTCGCCAATAGTCATAGGTGCTATTACTGCTACTGTAAAGTTTACGGGCTTGGTTAGATAACCAACTGTTGGAAATTTTTTAGATAGTTCAAACTTAGGGTCTACTGCTCCACGTGTTGTGTTAACCGATATTGGTTTTGTTAGTGTAGCTATGGATGGCTCACGTATAGTTACAATCAAAGGTATTGTGTAAATACCTAAAGGTGTTTGTTGAGGAACCACTACCTTAAATAAAGGTGGTTGGTTTCTTTCTAGAGCTACATGCAAATCACTTGAGTTAAAGCCTGATGTCGTATCATAACTATAATTATTATTGTTATTATTTTCACTGGCTAGAGTTATATTAATAACATCATTAGAAAGCCCGGGTTTTCGATTAAGGCTGGAGGAAACACCTAATTTTTTACCTGTCATTGTGGGTGGTGTTGAAATCATATGAAAATATGCATAGTTTGTCGTTTCATATATATTCAAAGCCAACTCAAATATGTGAAAAAGGTTGCGCGTTGAATATGACCAAGAAGGATATGATAACTCGCACATCATTTGTTAAGAAGACTTTATCTCACATTGAGCTACATCTTGAAAGTGCGGATCTAAAAGATTTACAGAATATGCAGCGAAACAAAATGAAAATTATAGTATATATAAAACAGATCAGACAGATATAATTACTATAATAGGGAATTCGTTTGGTAATGAGATATCTTTTTTATTATATATTATTCTGGCAAGAAAGGTTGAATTTTTGTCTGAATCCCAAGATGAACCTCTAATGCCATCTAGTGTGTACGACTCGATGATGCATATTGATTATTCATATAAACAGGAAAAAAATGCCAGACCGAAAGATTTCTTACTATGGATCCTTAAACGCGATCACAAAATCAAAGATAGATTTATGCTGTGGATGGAGGATTCAATTGCTTACGAAGGGCAAATCATTGATCATATGCGCAAACTTCAAGACGAGATATGATTATATTTAGATACTATACGCAGGTTAAGCTTTAAGTGGATTCATTATAACATGTTTGGCTTAACAGAGAAAATCAAGAATAAATATTATTTGATCATACATACATGGCATATGCCATCCAATGTTTCTGTCTCTAATCTTAAAATAATCATGCGTATAATGAGTTGGGTGAATCTTTGTTATTATACTATAGGAACAATAATGTGTACCAGGAGTAAATTTAAGATGATATTTACAAATCACCGACCACAACAATACGAACCTGAAGCTGATCATATCATATTGCACGAAACATGCTTATCGGCATAAGATTTGAATATGATACTAATAATTAAAGATAATATATGCTACGCTTAAGTAGTATTAAGAGCATATTTAGATATAGAAATACAAAATGAAATTTAACTTCTTTCGTAAAAATTTCAAATGTATCTCATGTGGAGAAAAATTTAGGACTGAAGATAGCCTCAAGCAGCATAGTCAAATAGAACACAGAAAAAATACTTAGGTCATCTAGGTTTTAACCCCTTGCTTATCTTGTTCTAATTGTCCCTAATTTATGGTTAACAGGTGGTACTAGTATACCTTCGGTCTTAAGTTTTTGTTTAAAATCCCAGTTTACTAGATCGTTACATTCGGACATGTTACGATATAAGCGGTATATGCAATGGTTGTCCATGGACAGAATAATGAGCACGTCTCCAACGTCTACTACTAAAACGCCATCAACCACCGGACTAAATTTAACTATAAAGGGCCGCGAAAACTCGCTTACGAAATTTGTCTATATGTCCCCTGATATTGCTAAATAGTTTTGTACTTATTAAATCATGTGAGCAGGATGGCAGCAGTTATCGCAGCAATTGTTATGATTACTACTATACTAGTATCCACGGTACATATTACCTATGCGCAAAACATAACTCCGAAACCAGTAACAAACTATACTTCTATAACAATGCCATCAATAGCAGGACTGAATGCAACTACAATTATTAATGCTATAAATGCTAAAATCAAACTAATCTATGACGAGAAATCGTATAACACAACGAAACCCAGCAAATGATACAAAAATATTCTGACGAGGAAATATTTGGAGCATACTGATAGTGGCATCTACCTGTTTCCGATAATAGTCTTACAGCTTCTTAACGAATAGTTCAGATTTTTAGGAGTCACTAACTGCTAAGTAGTCGGTATCTCTACATTCTTCGTGAGAGAATTAGGATTTGTTAGTGTTCTCAGTTGCAGCGTCAATTGTAGGTACATGTGTCCTTATCAACTGTAAAAAGAAGCGTAATAATGACTCAGCCGATAATGATCTTGAACTATCCATGCCTGGTTAGTATTAGAATAGGCCGCTGATGCTACATTCTCTGTTCCGACTCCGTTGGTCTTACTTATAATGCTCTTGCCGAGTAATACCCAGAGCTGGATTGATAGTTATCTTACCAAAATTTATATGATTTGTCCCCTGCTTTTATCCTATTCTTATTATTATGCTGCTTGATGGATTACTTATCTTACTTAGTCAATACGGTTGTTAGACTAAATTAGGCCGTGCCATTCCACTTCTCAGTAGGATTAGATTATTTAGCCTAACAATGGTCATAATATATTGCTTAATACAAATGGATCTGCTAGCCTAGCCTAGACACCTTAATTAGGCATAGTATGTAGGGCTAATTGCTGTTCGAAGGTTCATATTATTGCCTCGAATTCAGCTGATGTGTCATAGATCGGCAATCACGATCCTCCAGAACGCTGGATTCGGTTTGCGATCGTTTGGTTTGCTATACGTAATATTTTCGAATTCTACAATCAGGCATGCTCCTACGAGATGTAATACCATAGGTTTCCAGTCACTTTTTGTAAAGATATTTGAATTAGTATCAATCTCAGTTATCACATCGAAGCTAGATTCTAAGCCTATTATTTTATAGTATTAAATCTGATGTAGTTTACGTAATTATTGTTATAACATGGCAGCCGAAGAGAATACTAATACTAATACTAATACTAATACTAATAATAACACTATCGCCACTATAAACTGGTATGATATAATAAATCAAGATG
>C688J18823_10001265_pt1 | contig 15572 bp, 14 predicted proteins | sample HopSoiMetagenom1_FD_18823 | JGI IMG/M metagenome (IMG submission 18823)
TCGAAGGATCGGGGCGGGCCAGCGAGACGACGGCGGCGGCGAGGACCACGAAGGTCGGTAGCAGCAGGGCCACGAAGATCAGGTGCTCGACGAAGGATCTCCCCTGCGACTCGTCTCTATATTCGGTGTTGGCTGTATTTGTCATGGCTCCCTCCTGGAGTCATGGCGGGCAGGTTACGGGTGGCGGGCGTTTCGGTCAGCGAATTACGCAGGCCTTCGGGTGTGACAAATTCACCCGGGGGTGTCAATAATTCACCACATGAAGGACCGCTCGGCAGAGGTCCTGCCCCCCTCCCTCCTACAGGCCATCGGCAAGGTGGCGACGACTCGCGCCTTCCCGAAGAACGCGATCATCGTCAATGAGGGCGATGAGACCGACTCGCTCTATGTGCTGCTATCCGGCCGCGCGCGCGTGTATGTGTCTAACGCGCAGGGACGCGAGGTGCAGCTGAACTTCATGGGGCCCGGCGAGTACTTCGGGGAGATCACGCTCGACGGCGGGCCGCGCTCCGCCTCGGTGATGGCGGCGGAGGAGTGCCGCTGCGCGGTAGTGAAGCGAAGCGAGCTCCTCACGCTCGTGGAGAAGGAGCCGCAGTTCGCGCTGCACATGGTGAGGAAGCTCGCGAGCCGCGTGCGCGACCTCACGGAGAATGTCCGCAGCCTGGCGCTGATGGACGTCTATGGGCGCGTAGCGCGCCTCTTGCTCGAGCTCGCGGAGGAGCGCGATGGGCGCCTTTGCATCGAAGAGCAGCTCACCCACAAGGACATCGCCTCGCGCGTCGGCGCCTCGCGCGAGATGATCAGCCGCATTTTTTCCGACCTCACGACCGGCGGCTACATCGGCAAGGAGAACGGCCGGCTGGTGATCATGAGAAAACCTCCCCCTCGCTGGTGAATTAGTCACAACGCGGCGGCGCCGCAGTTACTTACGGGGTGCCGGTGGCGCGCGTAGCTTGGCGCCATGGACCGCATCGAAGACCTGCTACGCCGCATCCGCGATCCGCGCGCGTGCGTCGAACTCCTCCTCGCTGCACCGGGCGCGGACGCGGGGCATGTGGCGCAGCAACTCGCGGCGGTCCTTTCTTCTTTGCCGGCGGTGCATCGCGAGCTCGGCGGTTCGTCCGCGCCGGCGCCGGCGGTCGAGGAGCTGGTGCGCCGCGTGGGCGGCCTCGAGCTTCTCTTGCTTGACATCGCTTCACAGCGCGAAGGGGCCTGAGCATGGACGCGTTCATCTCCACGATCGTCACCCTCATCCAGATCTTGCTCGCGGGCTTCGTGGTGTGGGGCGCGTGGCTCGCCTTTCGCAACCAATTTCCGCCCGAGCATACGGGCGCTGCCACGGCTGCGCCGGCGCCGCAGGCGCAGGCCGATGATTTCGAGCGAGTAGCTTCTCTGGTGCTGCTTGCTCTCTTGTGTACTACGCTGCTCGGATCGACTTAAGCCGGAAGGCCGCGACCGGGCTCTGGAAGCCGCGCAGCACGAGCGGTCCGATCTGCTCGGTCTCCGCGAGGTGCGCGAGGTCGTGCTCGGTCTGCCCGTCGAGGATGATCTCGCCGGCGTGCGCGGTGCCGCAAAGGCGCGCCGCGAGGTTGGGCACGTTGCCGATCGCCGCGTATTCCCAGCGCTGCTCGAAGCCGATGACGCCGAGCGTCGCCTCGCCCTGCGCGATGCCGATGCCGAGGCCGACTTCATGCCCGAGCTTCGCCCAGGCCTCGGCGATCGGCGTAAAGGCTTCCTGAAGGGCGAGCGCCATGCGCACCGCGCGCTCCGCGGGCCGGTCGATCGGCAGCGGATCGCTGAAGAAGATCATCACGCCGTCGCCGGCGAAGTGCTCGAGGGTGCCGCCGTACTCATCGACGATGCGTCCGAGCGTGGCGTGGTACTCGCGCAAGAGCTCCATCACCTCGTCGGGGTCGGCGCGGTCGGTGAAAGCGGTGAAGCCGCGCAGATCCAGGAACACGGCGGTGATCTCGCGCCGGTGCGGCTTGATGAGATCCTCGCCGCCGGCGACGATGGCCTCGGCCACCGGCTTTGAGAAAAAGCGCTTCAGCCGCGACAGGCGCTCGAGCTGCGCCACCTGCTCGCTTACCCGCTCCTCGAGCCGCGCATTCACTTCCTTCAGCTCGTCCTGCAGCGACTTCACGCGCAGCAGCGAGCGAACGCGCGCGAAGAGCTCCTCCCACTTCACCGGCTTGGAGAGAAAGTCGTCGGCGCCGGCTTCGAGCCCCTTCACGCGCTCGCTTTCCTCCAGCGACGTTACGAGGATCACGGGCAGGAGCGCGGTAGCAGGCGTCGCGCGCAGACGCTTCACCAGCTCGAAGCCGTCGGTCCCGGGCATGAGGATGTCGGAGACGATGAGATCCGGCTCGTGCTCGGCGATGCGCTCGAGCGCCTGATCGCCGCTGTACGCGCGGTCGACGAGGTAGCCGCGCGTCTCGAGGACGCCGGCGATCATCTCGACATTCGCGCGCTGGTCGTCGACGACCAGAATCCTAGAAGACAATCACCCCTCGGGCGTTGCGCCCCGATTCGAGGTCGGCGAAGGCCTGCGGCGCCTCCTCGATGCGGTAGCGTTTCGTGATCAGCTCGTCGAGCTTGAGCTCGCCCTTGAGATACAGCGCGAGCATGCGCGGGAAATCCACGCGCGGCACGCACGAGCCGAAATAGCTGCCGGTGAGGGTTTTCTCCTCGAACACGAGCGTCATGCTGCGCAGGGACGTCGAATCGGTCGGCTTCGCCACGCCGACCACCACGGCGACGCCGCCGCGGCGGATGGCGCGGTAGGCGGTCTCGGCAAGCGGACCGGAGCCGACGCACTCGAACGCATAGTCGGGGCCGCCGCCGGTCAGCTTCTTCAGCGCCTTCACCGCGTCATCCTTGGCGGAGAGGACGTCGGTCGCGCCGAATTGCTTCGCCATGGCGAGCTTCGATTCGAGCGTGTCGATGGCGATGATCTTGTCCGCGCCGGCGATGCGCGCCCCCTGGATCACCGAGAGGCCCACGCCGCCACAGCCGAACACCGCGACGCTCGAGCCCGGTTCGATTTTCGCGGTGTTGAACACCGCGCCCACGCCGGTCGTCACCGCGCAACCCACGAGCGCGGCGCACTCCAGCGGAATTTTCGGATCGATCTTGATCAGGTTCTCGGCGGAGACGGTGGCGTATTCGGCCATCGCACCGCAGCCGGAAAAGATGTTGAGGGACTGGCCTTTCGCATCGCGAATGCGCGACGTGCCCTCGAGCGGCGTGGTGAGCGCTTTGCCCTGCTCGAGGCATAGCACCGGCCGTCCCGATATGCAGAAGCGGCATTTGCCGCACATGTAGATGAACGAGAAGATGACGTGGTCGCCCTTCGCGACATCCGTGACGCCCTCGCCGACCTCCTCGACCACGCCGGCGCCTTCGTGCCCGAGCACGAGCGGCAACGGCAGCGGGATGGTGCCGGTGATGGCGGAAAGATCGGAGTGGCACACGCCGCAGGCGCCGAGCTTCACCAGCACCTCCCCGCGCTTGGGGGAATCGACGGTGAGCTCTTCGACGACGACCGGCTTGTTGTGCTCGCGGCAGACCGCGGCGCGCGCTTGGCGTGGCATCGAAAACAGTATAGCCGGATAAAATAACCGGCCCCGTCGGCGAAATAGCGCGGAGATCTCCCATGCTCGTGAAAGACAAGCTGTTCATCGGCGGCCAATGGGTCGCGCCTTCCAGTGCCGAGACGATCGACGTGCACAACGCCGGCAACGGCGAAGTCATGGGACGCGTTCCGGCCGCAACCGAGAAGGACGCCGAAGCGGCGGTGCGCGCCGCGCGCGGCGCGCTCGAGTCCTGGAGCGCCACCACCGCGGAAAAACGGGCGGAATTCCTCGACAAGATCTCCGCCGGACTCAAGGCGCGCGCCGACGAGCTCGCGCGCACCATCGCGCAGGAAGTCGGCATGCCGCTCAAGATGTCGAGCCGCATCCAGGCCGGGCTGCCGATCGCGAACTTCGCTAACTACGCAAAGCTGGTGCGCGAGTTCCAGTGGGAATCAAAGGTCGGCAACTCGGTGGTGGTGCGCGATCCGGTGGGCGTCGTGGTGGCCATCACGCCGTGGAATTACCCGCTGCACCAGATCACGCTCAAGCTCGCGCCCGCGCTGGGTGCCGGTTGCACGGTAGTGCTCAAGCCCTCGGAGGTCGCGCCCTTCAATGCTTTCCTGCTCGCCGAAGTGATCGAGCAAGCGGGACTGCCGAAAGGCGTGTTCAACCTGGTCACGGGGTACGGACCCAAGGTCGGCGAGGCGCTCGTCAGACATCCGGACGTCGACATGATTTCCTTCACCGGCTCAACGCGCGCCGGCAAGCGGATATCGGAGCTCGCGGCGCAGGGTGTGAAGCGCGTTGCGCTGGAGCTCGGCGGCAAGAGCGCCTCGGTCATCCTGGACGATGCCGATATCGCCACTGCTGTGAAGAGCACCGTCAACGGCTGCTATCTGAACTCCGGCCAGACCTGCACGGCGCTTACGCGGATGCTGGTGCCCGCGAGCAAGTACGACGAGGCGGCGAAGGTGGCCGCGGAAGTGGCGAAGGGGTTCAGCGTCGGCGATCCGCTCGCCGAAACCACCCGGCTCGGGCCGCTCAGCTCGCAGGCGCAGCTCGAGCGGGTGCGCGCCTATATCAGGAAAGGGCTCGAGGAAGGCGCCGAACTCGTCGCGGGCGGACCGGACACTCCGGAAGGCGCGCCCAAAGGCGGGTACTACGTGCGCCCGACGGTATTCGGCAAGGTGAAGAACAGCATGGCCATCGCGCAGGAAGAAATATTCGGACCGGTGCTCGCCATCATCCCGTACAAGGACGAGGAAGAGGCGGTGCGCATCGCGAATGACACGGTGTACGGCCTCGCCGGCGCCGTGTGGTCGAAGGACGAGGCGCGCGCGCAGCGCGTGGCACGCCGCATCCGCGCGGGACAAATCGACATCAATGGCGGCGCCTTCAACATGAACGCGCCCTTCGGCGGCTTCAAGCAGTCGGGGCACGGCCGCGAGGCCGGCGTCTACGGGCTCGAGGAATTCCTCGAGTACAAGTCGCTCCAGCTGAAAGGCTAGATGCGGCGCATTGAGCGGCGGCTGAGGCTCGCGACGGGCCTCATCATCGCCTGCTTCATCGTCGGGCACTTCCTCAACCACTCGCTCGGCGTGGTGTCGATCGACGCCATGGACCGCGTGCGCGCCGTGCTGGCGGCGTGGTGGCGCAGCGCGCCCGGCACGGTGATCCTCTACGGAGCGCTCCTCACGCACTTCGCGCTCGCGCTGGTCTCGCTCTACCGCCGCACGACGCTGCGCATGCCGTTCTGGGAAGCGGCGCAGCTTCTCCTCGGACTGCTGATCCCGCCGCTTCTCATCGGACACGTGGTCGGCTCGCGCTTCGCCTGGTATCTCCTCGGCCACAACGTCAACTACGAGCGCGTGATCGGCCTGCTGTGGTCCGACCCGTGGACGGCGATCCGGCAGTCGATCCTGCTCCTCATCGTCTGGGGGCATTTCTGCATCGGCATCCATTACTGGCTGCGGATCCAACGCTGGTATCCGGCTGCGCAGCCGCTCGTCTTCGCGGCCGCGCTCCTCGTGCCGGCGCTTGCGTTGGCCGGCTTCGCCGCGGCCGGCAACGAGCTCTGGCCGGTCGTTGAACGGGTGGGCGGCATGCAGAAATACAACGTCGACCTCGCCAACCAGACCGCGGACGAGCGCGCGCGCCTGACTGCTCTGCGGCAAGGGCTCGAGCTCACGTTCTGGGCGCTGCTCGGCGCGACGCTGCTCGCGCGCTGGCTGCGCACGCGCCTGGGCGGCACCTACCAGCTGCGCCACTCGTCGGGCCGCGTGATCACGGCGCCCATCGGCCGCAGCATCCTCGAAGCGCTGCGCGACGAAGGCGTGCCGCACGCTTCGGTCTGCGGCGGGCGTGCCCGCTGCACGACCTGCCGGGTCCGCATCAGCGAAGGCCTCGCGAAGCTGCCCGCGCCGGAGCGGCACGAGGCGCTCGCCCTCGAGCGCGTCGATGCGCCGCCGAACGTGCGCCTCGCATGCCAGACGCACCCGCGCTACGACGTCACGGTGGTGCCGCTCCTGCCGCCCGACGTCAATGCGGTCACCGCCCGCCGCACGGGCGGCGCGCGCGAGCGCGAGCGGCCGATCGTGTCGATGTTCGTGGATCTGCGCGGCTCGACGCGCATCGCCGAATCGCGCCTGCCCTACGACGTCGTGTTCATCATGAACCAGTTCTTCGCCGAGATGTACGAGGCGCTGCGCATGACGAACGGCTACTACGCGCAGTTCCGCGGCGACGGCCTGCTTGCGCTCTACGGGCTGGAGACCGACCTGCCCGAGGCGTGCCGGCAGGCGCTGCGCGGCGCGGCGGAAATGCAGCGGCGCGTCGAGCACCTCTCGAAGAGCCTCGCCGCGGATCTCGCCGAGCCGCTTCGCATCGGCATCGGCGCGCACGCCGGTGTCGCCATCGTCGGCACCATGGGACCCCCGGAGGCGCCGATCTATTCAGCGATCGGCGACAACGTCAACATCGCCGCGCGCTTCGAGGGCATGACCAAGGCCTACGCGTGCGTGATGGTGGTATCGGCCGACACCCTGCGCCACGCCGGGCCTCGAGCCGCGCGATTCGACGCTTCACCGGGTGCGCGTGCGCGGGCGCACCGAGCGCCTCGACGTCTACGCCGTCAACGATCCGCGCGAGCTCTTTCCTTAAGCCTCACTGGATCATCGCGTCGGCGCGCGCCAGCAGCGAATCCGGCAATTCAATGTCGATAGCCTTTGCCGTCTTCAGATTCACGGCCAGGTCGAAGGCGTCCAGCTGCTCGACGCGCAGCTCGGCAGGTTTCGCGCCCTTGAGAATCCGGTCGATGAAAGTGACGACCTTGCGGCCGAGCTCGCGAGGATTTTCGGAATAGGAGAGCAGGCCGCCCGCGCCGACGAAGCCGCTGGCGAGGCCGATCGCCGGGATCCCATACCTGAGGGCGAGCTGCGCCGCGCGCGCCTGCTCGACGCCCGAGTGCACGATCACTGCCTGCAGGCGAAGGCGATCCCATTGCTCGAACGCGACCTCGTAGTCGCCCGCGGTCCTGACGCGCGACATGCCAACCGGAACGCGGGCGCGCGCGGCCGCCTGATTCAGCACGACTACGAAGGCGTGCGCCGAGGGGTCGTCCGCGTTGGCGAGCATGGCAATGCGGCGCGCGTTCGACTTCAGCTCTCGAATCAGATTGAAGATCCGGCCGGCGAGCCGCGCGCCGTCGATCGCCACGCCGGTTACGTTGCCGCCTGGCGCCACGTCGGTGGCCGCAGCCATGACGATCGGGATGTGCGCGGCGGCCTTCCTTGCCGCCGTCACCGCAGCCGCCCCGTGCGCCACGATGACGTCGGGTCTGGCACGCACGGCGTCCATCGCCAGCCTGCCCAACTGGCCGAACCGGCCGTCGGCGGAGTGCGCGTCGAAGACGATGTCCGGACGCTCCAGCGCGTCGCGCACGACCAGCCAATGCTCCGGGTTCCCCGGCGAAAGGAGCGCCACCCTTCGCTTGCGTTGCGCGCGCGCCGGTAACGCAAGCGTCGCCGCGCCGAGCGCGAGAAGGAGCCGGCGTCTTTTTAGCGAATTAACGCTGTCCGCTGCGCGTGCGCGTCAGCTGGCTCGTGGTGCTGGCGAGGCGCGCGGCGAGGATGCGGATCAGCTCGATCGCCGCATCCGGATTCTCGCGGATGATCTTGATGAAGAGCTCCTTGGAGATCTTCAGGGTCTCGAGCTTGGTGAGCGCCTTGGCGGTCGCGGTGCGCGGCACCTCGCCGACGATGGCGATCTCGCCGAGGATCTCGTTCTTGGTCATGGTGTTGATGACGATCGGGCCCGAGGGCGTCGGCACGGAGATCTCCACCGTGCCGTCGATCACCACGTAGGCGGCGTCGGCCGAGTCGCCGGCGTTGAACATCACTTGCCCGGCGTCGTAGGTCAGCCGCTCGGCGGAAAAGCAGAGGAGCTTCTGCATCGCCGGCTGGATCTTGCTGAAGATGGGGAACTGCCGGATCAGCTCGACTTCCTGTTCGAGGCTCATGCTTTTCCTTTCATGCCGCCACCAGCAACTTGTGCAGCGCGCCGCCGTTGGACTTGAGCTGCGCGAAGGCGCCCTTCTCGGCGATCTTGCCGCGCTCCATCACCATCACCATGTCGAAGCGCTCGGCGACGTCCGCGCGCTGCAGCACCCACACCACGCCCTGACCCTTGCGCGCGGCGAGGACGCGTTCCAGCACGCGCGCCTGCGAGGCCGGATCGAGCGGGCCGGTCGCCTGGTCGATCACCAGTAGCACCGGGTTCTTGATTAGCGCGCGCACTAGCGCCGCTTTCTGCCGGTCGGCGACCGCCAGGCGCGCGCCGCCGACGCCGACGTGGTAGTCCAAGCCGATCGTCACCACGAGCGGCCGCAGGCCAAGTTCGTCGAGCAGCTCCCTGACCAGCGCCGTGATGCGCGTGCCGGCTTCCGCCTGGCCGGTGACGATCTTGCCGAAAAGGATGTTGTCGGCGAGGGTCGCGGCGCTGTTGTAGCGGCCGGCGTCGAAGAATTCAATGGCGCGCGCGAGATCCTTCGGCAGGTTGGCGGCGAAATGGCGCCGCGCCTCGACCACGCGCGCCTCGAAGCTCTCGTCGATGAGGCCGAGGCGATGCCGCGTGGCGATCAGCTTGAAGGGCAGCGTGAGGAGCGCGCGGCGCTCGTGCTCGTCGAGCTCCTTCAAGCCGACCTCGCCCGCGCGCTTGAGGATCGCCTCGAACTGCGGCAGGTCGTCCTGCCGGATGAAGCTGTACTGCGCGAAGAACTCGTGGCCGGGCGGCAGGCCACTGAAGAGCTCGACCATCGTCTCCGCCACCTTGTGGCCCGTGCGCAGCATCAATTCATACAACCCGGTGTCGTGCAGCACGCGCAGCACGTACGGATTGCCGGCGAGATTGTCGATGTCGAACGTCTTGCCGACCGGCGTGCCGAAAAGCAGGTTCTCCGCGAGCGTGCCGTTGCGGCTGTACTTCGTCGCGTCGAAGCGCTCGACCCAGTCCTGGATGCCGAGCGAGTCCAGCCGCTCTCGCATGCGCGAGCGCGCATCGAGGATGCGCCCGGCGAGCTCGGGATTGCGGCGCGTGTCGGCGCTCGAGCGCAGGCCGAGCTCGAAGATCGTCTCCTCGAGGTCCACCACGTGCAGGAGCTCGACGATGCGCGCGTCCATCTCCTGCGCGTTGGTCACGCCCGCGGCGGCATAGTCGATCCAGTCGGCGTTGATGTCGAAGATCGAGTTGCCGGTGCGCGCCGCTTCCTTCATCTGGAACTCCTGCTCGCGGCGCACATCCTCCGGGTACGTGGCCGCGCGCACCGGCCGGTTCTTCAGGCCGTAGATGATGTTGTCGCGCACCGAGACCGGGAAGAGATAAGCCGGGCTGCCGACGTAGGCGAGCGCACGGCCGGTGACGGCCTCGGGCGCGCGCACGATGTCCATGCCGCCCATGTCGATGCTGCCGGAATTGGGCGGCAGCAGGTGCGCGAGGAGCTGCGCGAGCTCGCTCGCGCCGCCGCCCTGGCGGCTCACCACCGCGATGTGGTCCTTGAGTCCGGCTTCGAACGACACGCTGTCCACGAGGCGCACCCCGCCTTCGTCCACCAGCGTGACGCCCGACACCTTGAGGCGGCCTTCGCGCGGCAGCTCGGCCACATCGCCGGTCTGCGGCACCTCGGCCGGCGCAATTTCCTCGTCGCTGAACTGCTCGACCACCTGCTGGTATTTGATCTCGACGTCCATGCGCTGCTGGTCCCAGTCGATCAGCTCCTTCACCGGCCCCGGCAAGTCCTTGTAGGCCGCTATCACCGCGACCAACGCGCCGATGTCGAGGCGTCCCACGATCACCAGATACCCGCCCACCGTATAAAAGAGGAACGGCGTGACCTGCGAGAGAAAGTTGTTGAGGAACTTCACCATGAACTTGCGCTGGTAGAGCTCGAAGCGGATCTTGAAGATGCGCCCGAGCCGCGCGGAGATCTCGGCGCGCTCGTAGTTCGACGTGCCATGCGCGCGGATTTCGGCCACGCCGTCGACGCACTCGGCGATGCGCCCGGCCAGCGCGCGCGCCGTGAGCTGGCGCTCGCGCCCCAGCACCAGCTGGCGCTTGCGAAGCCGCGGGATGATCACCGCCTGGATGCCGACCACCGCCAGCGCGATCAGGCCCAGCGCCCAATGCTGGTAAAGGATGAAAGCCATCGCGGTCAATGCCTGGCCGCCGAGGAAGAGCGGCGTGATCAGCGCCTCGCCGATGAAGCCGCCGAGCGGCTCGACCTCGTCCTTGATCATGGTCGCCATCTCGGCGGCCTTCACGCGCTTGAAGCGCGTGAGCGGGAAGCGCAGGATGAAGTCGAAGAGCGAGTAGCGCAGGCGGCGCAACATGCGCTCGCCCATCCAGCCCTTCATGGTGTTGATCTGGAACTTGAGCCAGCCGTTCAGGACGATCAGCGAAAGGAACAGCACCGAGAGCGCGAAGAGATACGGAATGCGGTGCAGCTCGAAGCCGAGGAACTTGCGCACCGACTCCGGCGTCGGGAAGCTCGTGCCCTGGATCGCCTGGTTGATGATGGTCTTCGGCAGGTCGAGCGACAGGTAATAGACAACCATTGTCGCGACGACCAGCGGCACGATCAGCAGCTGATCGCGCTTGCTGTACCGGATGATGAAGCCGAAGAGGCTGCGTTCCATCGATGGAAGTTCCCCAGTACCATTCTATGGCATGGGGGATAAGGCTCCTTTCTCGGTTCGGTTCTGGGGCGTGCGCGGCTCGATCGCGTGCTCCGGGCCGCGCACTGCGCGCTACGGCGGCAACACCTCGTCGATCGAGGTGCGCTGCGGCGAGCGCATGCTGCTCTTCGATGCCGGCACCGGCATTCGCTACCTCGGCCGCGCGCTCGAGGACGTGCGCATGGATGCCGATCTCTATTTCACCCACACACATTTTGACCATGTGTGCGGGCTGCCGTTTTTCAGGCCCCTCTTCCAGGCGCAGAACCGCTTCCGCCTGTGGGCCGGGCACCTCTCCGGCGCGATGACGCTCAAGCGCGTGCTCGCCGAGTTCATGATGTCGCCGCTCTTCCCGGTACCGCCCGAGGTGTTTCGCTCGACGCTCGAGTACCGCGACTTCAATGCCGGCGAGACACTGAGGCCCGGCCAGGAAGTTTCCATCCGCACGGCGGCGCTCAACCATCCGGACGGCGCTACCGGCTACCGGGTGGAGTTCGATGGCCGCTCCATCTGCTACGTGACGGACACGGAGCACGTGCCGGGGAGCCTCGATCGCAATGTGCTCGGCCTCATCGCCGGCGCCGATCTCGTGGTGTACGACTCGATGTACACCGACGATGAATACCGCCGCTACGTCGGCTGGGGCCACTCGACCTGGCAGGAAGGCGTGCGCCTGTGCAAGGAGGCCGGCGTCAAGCGCCTGGTCGTCTTCCACCATGACCCGGAGCACGACGACGACATGCTCGATGGCATCGCGCGCGAGGTCGAGAAGCTGATGCCGGGCTCGGTCGTCGCCCACGAGGGGCTCGTCCTCGAGCCGTGAAGGTCCTCGACTGGATCGAGGACTATGCGGCCGAGCTGCTGGCCATCGGCGAAGACCGCCCGCCGCAACCGCGCTGGAACCAGGACTGGTTCGCGCGCCTGGACGCCGCCGCGGCATATGCCGTCGTGCGAAAAACGAAGCCGCGGCGCATCGTCGAAGTCGGCTCCGGGCATTCGACCCGGTTCCTGGCGCGCGCCGTCGACGATGGCGAGCTTGGCACGCAGATCACGTGCATCGATCCCGAGCCGCGCGCCACCATCGCCGGCTTGCGCGTCGATTTCCTGCGCACCCCGGTCCAGGATGTTGCAATGGCGGTGTTTGACCTAGCGCCCGGCGATATCCTGTTCATCGACTCCAGCCACCAGGTGAAGCCCGGCAGCGACTTGGAATTCCTGCTGAATCGCGTGCTACCCCTCCTCCCAGGTGGGGTGCGCATCCACTTCCACGACATCTTCCTGCCCGATCCGTATCCCGAGATGTGGGCGTGGCGGCGCTATAACGAGCAGCAGGCGCTCGAGCGCCTGCTTGCCGCGGGGTACGTGGCCGAGTTCTCCAGCCACCAGGCGCAAAAAGGGCGGTTGAGTGGTGTGCTCGCACGCCTGCCGCTGCTGCCCGGCGCGCTCGAGTCGAGCTTCTGGATATGCAAGCGATAGACGTCCAGCCGATCGTCGAGTGGATGGACGCAGGGGTGCAGGGTGCGCGCACGCCCCAAGCCTTCCTCGCTAGCCTCAATCAGCGCCTTCTCGCGGCCGGCATCGCACTTGCTCGCGTGGCGGTCTTCGTGCGTACCCTGCATCCCAACGTGGCTGGCCGGGCCTTCTTCTGGCGCGTGGAGCGGCCCGAGCAGGTGGACGTGGACGAAGCCGAACACGACTGGATGGGGACCGTGCCGCACCTGACGAGCCCGATCCGGGCAATCACCACCGACGGACAGCCGATCCGCCGGCGGCTCGCCGATCCCGCCTGCCCGATGGACTACCCGGTCCTCGCGGACCTGCGCGGCGAAGGCATGACCGACTATTTCGCGACTGCGCTTCCGTCGATGACCGGCGAGCAGCTCCTCGCCAGCTTCACCACGCGCCGGCCGGGTGGCTTTACCGACGCCGACATGGCGGCGCTCAAGCGGCTCTTGCCGCCGGTCGGGCGCATCGCGGAAGTGATGGCCTGGCGGCGCAAGGCGCAAACCATCCTGGAGACCTACCTGGGCCGCCAGGCGGGCGACAAGGTGCTGTCGGGGCAGATCCGCCGCGGCGACGGCGAAGACGTGCACGCAGTGATCTGGTTCTGCGACCTGCGCGACTCGACGCCCCTCGCCGATTCAATGAGCCGCGCCGAGTTCCTGCACCTCCTGAACGAGTTCTTCGAATGCGTGCTCGGCCCGGTGCTCGAGCGCCAGGGCGAGATCCTGCGCTTCATCGGCGATGCGGCGCTCGCCATTTTCCCGGTCGGCGCCGATGAGGGCGAGGCATGCCGGCGGGCGATGGACGCGGCGCGCGAGGCCATGGCGCGAATGGAAGCAGCCAACGCGATGCGCGAGCGTCCGCAGCGCTTTGGCATCGCGTTGCACCTGGGCGACGTCCTCTACGGCAACATCGGCACGCCCACGCGCCTGGAATTCACCGTGATCGGCGCAGCGGCGAACGAGGCGGCGAGGATCGAAGCGCTCTGCAAGGTGCTCGACGCCCCTCTCCTCGTCTCGGGACTCGTCGCGCGGCACTTGGCCGGCTGCCGCTCGCTCGGCAGCCACCAACTGCGCGGCGTCGGCGAGCCGATGGAACTTTTTACGCTGTGAAGCACCGTTTGGGTGTACTTTTTAGGTAATGGGGAAGCCTAGTCTTGCGGCCGGTGGGGGAGCGCCGGCGCCGGAGCGCGATTCCTCGTCGCTGCTCGAGCTACTGTCGGATTGGTACTGGGAGCAGGACGCCGAATTCCGCTTCACGGTGGTTTCACGGCGCAGTCCGGAGAAGCCGGGCGCCGATCCCTTTCCCTACGTCGGCCACAAGCACTGGGAGCAACCCGCCCTCAACCTGACCGAGGAAGACTGGGAACGCCATCGCGCGCAGCTCGCCTGGCACCAACCCTTCCGCGACCTCGAGCTGCAGCACCTCACCGAGGACGGCCGCGTGGTCTGGGTCTCGCTCAGCGGCCAGCCCGTCTTCGATGAGATCGGCACCTTCGTCGGCTACCGCGGCATCGGCCGCGACGTCACCGTGCAGAAGCGCGCCGACGAGCTGCGCGAGCTCGAGCACGGCGTGGCGCGCTGCCTGGCCCAGGCGGCCAACGCCGCCGAAGGCCTGAAGAGCGCGCTGCGCGTCATCTGCGAGATCGAGGGCTGGGACGCCGGGCGCTGCTTCCGCCTCGTCGATGGCGAGCTCAGGCTCGCCGAAGGCTGGTTCGCGCGCGAGCAGGGCATCGAGCAGCTGCTGCGCAATTCGCGTGTCCTCTGGCAGTCGGGCAAGACGGTGTGGTCGAACGACGTGCCGCGCAACGGCTCCGGGGCAGCGGCCCTGCCGCCGGCCAAAGGCGCGCGCTTCGCCACCTTCGCCATCCCCGTGGTCTCGCATGGGCGCACCATCGCGCTCCTCACCTTCTCCGGGCACACGGCGCGCGAGCCCGACCAGAGCTTCGTCGACGCGGCCCCCGCGGTCGGCAGCCTGTTCGGCCAGTTCCTGCAGCGCTGCGGCGCCGAGGATTCGCTGCGCGACAGCGAAGCGCGCTTCCGCAGCCTGACGCAGCTTTCGAGCGACTTCTTCTGGGAGTCGGACCCGCAGCATCGCCTCTCCAACATCGTGCATGGCCCGCGCTATGCCGCGGCGCCGGTCGGCTACGGCGCCATGGGCAAGACGCCGTGGGAAACCGCCTCGTCGAGCCCCGACGAGGCGTCCTGGAAGGTGCACCAGCAGATGATCGAGGCGCGCCTGCCATTCCGCGACTTCGAGATCGCCCGCCCGGGCGATGGCGCCACGCGGCACTTCGCCGTGAGCGGCGAGCCGCGCTACGACTCGCATGGCACCTTCCTCGGCTACCGCGGCGTCGGGCGCGATGTGAGCGAGATCGCGGCGGCGCGCGAGCGCATCGCTTCCCTCGCCTACAGCGACCCGCTCACCGGCCTCACCAATCGCGTGAGCCTCGCCCCCGCGCTCGAGCAGGCAATCGAGCGCTCCCGACGCCACGGCTGGAAGATCGCCGGCGTGTTCGTCGACCTCGACGGCTTCAAGCAGATCAACGACCGCCACGGCCATGCCGCCGGCGATGCCTTCCTCGTCGAGGTCGCGCAGCGGCTGCGGCGCAACGTGCGCGCGAGCGACCTCGTCGCGCGCCTGGGAGGCGACGAGTTCTTCCTGGTGCTGGAAGAGGTGCAGGACATGGCCGCGGTGGAAAGCATCGTCGGCAAGCTGATCGACGCGCTGCGCCGTCCCTATCCCGGCATCGGCGAGTCGCAGCGGCGCATCTCGGCAACCCTCGGCGTGAGCATCTTCCCGGACGACGCGCCGGATGCGGCCACGCTGATGGAGCACGCGGATGAGGCGATGTACACCGCCAAGCAGGCCGGCAAGAACGCCTATTGCCTGTACTCGACGGTGGGCACGTCGCCCGCGCCCGGCAGCGCCCCCCGGCCGGAGTAGTTCAGTCCTTGAGGATGTGCTCGACGCGCTTCAGGAAGTCGAGCTCCATCAGCGGCTTCACGATGTAGTCGTTGGCGCCGAGCTCGCGGCCGCGGTTTGCGTCCTTGTCTCGCGAGAAGCTCGTGACCATGATCACCGGCAGCGCCTTGGTGCGCGGCGCGGCGCGCAGGCGCCGCAGCACCTCGAAGCCGTCCATCTTGGGCAGCATCACATCCAAGAGCACGAGGTCGGGCAGCGGATCGGCGTCGAGCGCCTCCAGGCCCGCCGAGCCGTCGGCCACTTGTAGCACCTGGTGCTTCGCGCGCTCGAGCCAGCGGGTGGC
>C688J18823_10001266_pt1 | contig 15565 bp, 16 predicted proteins | sample HopSoiMetagenom1_FD_18823 | JGI IMG/M metagenome (IMG submission 18823)
CGGCGCGCTCCCGAGCCATCCTGCGCAAAGCCACTCCTGAAGAGGAGGAAGTGACGGCGTGAAGATGTGGTCAGGCCGCTTTCGCCGGCCGCTCAATCCCGAATTCGAGCAGTGGCAGCGGTCGTTCCCGTTCGACAAGCGCCTGCTGCCGCACGAAATCACTGCCAGCAGCGTGCATGCCCGCGCGCTCGCCCGCATCGGTGTGCTCTCTTCTGCGGAATTGAAATCGCTGCTCGAAGCTCTCGATCACGTGAAGCACGCGCTCGAGACTGATCCTCATTTCCTGCAGGACAGTGAGGCGGAGGACGTCCATCACTTTCTCGAACGAAGGCTGGTGGAGCTCGCCGGTGATGTTGGTCTCAAGCTGCACGCCGGACGCAGTCGCAATGAGCAGATCGCAACCGACCTGCGCTTGTTTGTGCGAGACACGATCGATCAGCTTCTGAGCAAGTTGATCGAGCTGATCGAGACGTTCATCGAAAAGGCGAAAAATGCGGGCAGCGCAGCCATGCCGGCGCACACGCATTTGCAGGCGGCAGAGCCGGTGCTGGTAGCCCATTGGCTGATTACGTATGCGGAAATGCTGCTGCGCGATCACTCCCGCCTGCGCGATTGTCGTGAACGGTTGAACTTCTGTCCGCTAGGTTCGGGCGCGGTTGCAGGGGCAACGCTTCCGCTCGACCGCGACGCCATGGCTGCCGAATTGGGATTTACTGCACCGACGGCGAACAGCATCGACGCGACCAGCGATCGCGACTTTGCCATCGAGTTTGTCCAGGCAGCGTCGCTGCTGGGCATCCACCTGAGTCGCTGGGCGGAGGAGATGATCCTGTTTGCCACGCGGGAGTTTGGCTTCGTGCGCCTGCCGGAGACGTACTCGACTGGCAGCAGTGCCATGCCGCAGAAGATGAATCCGGATGCGCTGGAGCTGATCCGGGGAAAATCCGGACGCCTCTCTGGCGCGGCGAATACTTTGGTAATGATCGTGAAGGGTCTCCCTCTTGCTTACAACAAAGATCTTCAGGAAACTCAGGAGCCCCTATTCGATGCGGCCGACACTTCGCTGCAGTGTGTGCAGACCGCGACTGGCGTAATGGGCGATTGCGAAATCAATTTCGCGCGCATGGGTGCCGCTGCCGAATCGGGCTTCATGAACGCGATGGCTGCTGCCACCTATCTCGCGACCAAAGGCGTCCCATTCCGTACGGCGCATGAGTGTGTCGGCAAGGCCGTGAGCTTCTGCCTCGATCGGGAATGCGAGTTGGGCGATCTAGCGCTTGCCGATCTGAAGCAGTTCCATGCTGCCTTCGATCAGGATTTTTACTCGGCGATCACGCTGAACGCCGTGCTCAGTTGTCATGATGTGCCGGGTGGCACCGCTCCTGCGCAGGTGCGTGCCGCTCTTGCCAATCTCGAACAGCGCGTTCAGGCGCTTCAGGAGGCCCTTCATGCTCACGCGTAGAGCGATCCTGCCGGACGTCGAGCAGATCCATAAGTTGATCGCAGAGTACTCGCCTGACGGCACTCTGCTGCCGCGCTCCCTCGCGGAACTCTCGGAAAACGTGCGCGACTTCACGGTCGTCGAAGAGGACGGGGAGATCATTTCGTGCGGCGCGCTGCACTTCTACGGGCGCCACCTAACGGAAATTCGCTCGATCGCAGTTTCCCCGAAGCACAAGGGCAAAGGCGCTGGGCGCGTTCTGATCGAAGCCCTCCTCGAAGAAGCCGGGCATCACAAGATCACATGCGTGTGCCTCTTCACGCGCATTCCTGATTTTTTCGCAAAGTTCGGGTTCGAGTATGCCAGTCGCGAAGTGTTGCCGGACAAAATTTACAAGGACTGCCTGAAGTGTCCGCGTCTGCACGCGTGCGATGAGGTCGCTATGTATCGCGGATCGCTGCCCAGAGTGACTCCAGTAAAGCTCGAACATATACAGGTCCCCCTTTCAGCGCTCCGGGCATAGCTGCCGGCAAAGAGCGTAGCCAGTGGAGACTCTGCAGCGACTTACTGTCGCTCGATTCCAGCGGCGTCACCACGCGAATGTTCTGTCGTTGTCCGCGCCTCCATGTTGAAATAGGGGCGTGGACCCCGCGCGCATCATCTTTCACCTCGACATGGATGCCTTCTTTGTGTCGGTGGAGGAGTTGTACGATCCGTCCCTCAAGGGCAAGCCAGTGATCGTCGGCGGCGCAAAGGACCAGCGTGGCGTGGTGGCTGCCGCGTCCTATGCTGCGCGGAAATTTGGCGTGCATTCTGCCATGCCGCTGCGTACGGCGGCGAAGCTCTGCCCCGACGGCATCTATCTCGAAGGACATCCCGACCGCTACCGTGACTACTCACGGAAAGTTCACGAGATCCTCTGTCGCTTTTCGCCGAAAGTAGAAATGGCTTCAGTCGACGAGGCCTACCTGGACATGACAGGAAGCGCGCGGCTGCTTGGCCCACCACTCAAAGCCGCACACCAGCTGCATGATGCGATTGGCAGCGAACTGAGTCTTAACTGTTCGATCGGAATAGGCTCGTCACGTGTGGTGGCGAAGATCGCCTCTGACCTGGCCAAGCCGAATGGAGCGTTGTTTGTACATCCGGGGCACGAGAGCCGCGTCTTTGCTGGGCTGCCGGTGCGCAAAATGCCAGGTATCGGAAAGGTTACCGAAGCTCGTCTGCACGAGCTTGGCATTCGCACCTTTGCTGATCTGAATGCGCGCGAAGATCTCGAAACGCAGTTTGGCGCGTATGGAACAGCAATGGCGGGCAAGGCTCGTGGCGAAGATGCCGGTGGATGGTTTGATGAAGACATCGGTGAAAGCGCGCCCAAATCGATCAGTCACGAGCATACTTTCGATGAAGATACGGCAGATGTGCAGGTACTCGAGACAACTCTGGCGCGGCTGACAGAGATGGTGGCGCGGCGAGTACGCGAACAGCAATTCGCGGCACGTACGATTCAACTCAAGCTTCGCTACTCGAATTTCGAAACTATCACCCGTGCGCATTCGCTGCCGGAGGCCACCAGCAGCGATCATGCGATTCTCACGAACGTTCGAGCGCTGTTTCACAGCAACTGGCGGGTGGGAGCAAAGGTGCGCTTGCTCGGAGTACACGCATCCGGCTTTGATGCGCCGCCAGGTTCAACTTCATTCGATTTCGATGGCGCTGAACGGTGGAACCAGGCGCTCTCAGCAGCCGACCGTCTGCGCGATAAGTACGGAGAATCTGCCGTGCACATCGGCAGCGCGCTTAAAGCAAACATCCGTGAACGCACGCATGAGAACCCGGCCGGGATCCGTGGAAAGCAGAAGTGACATTTCCGAAAACCCATTCACCAGGAAGTCAGTCACGGAGAAGTCGGCTAATTTGAGCGATTTGAAATCCCAATACCCGAGTGAAATTGCACAATTGCCAAATCACTCAATTACCAGATTGCAAATCGAAGTACTCTCATGATCCAGCTCTCAGCGGGGGGAAAGCGGTTCGGTCCCAAGCTTCTCTTCCAAGATCTCGATTGGCTTATTACGCCCAACGATCGCGTCGGTGTGGTCGGTGCGAATGGCACGGGCAAATCTACCCTGTTGAAGGTGCTCGCTGGCATCGAATCGCTGGATTACGGAAGCATCGTACGAACCAAAGGGATCAGCGCAGGCTACCTGCCCCAGGATGGATTGTCGCTTAGCGGCCGCACGGTCTTCTCCGAGTGCATGTCAGTGTTTCAAGAACTCCGGGCGATGGAAGAGGAATTGGAACAACTCACAGCAAAGATGTCGGAACTGGATCACGACAGTGCCGAGTACGCGCAGGTTGGCGATCGCTTTCACTCCCTCGAAGCCCAGTTCCGTGCGCACGATGGATACGCGCTCGACGCCCAGGTCGGAGCTGTCCTGTCAGGTCTCGGCTTCCGCAAAGAGGATTGGCATCGAGCAACGGAAGAGTTTTCCGGCGGTTGGCAGATGCGCATTGCTCTTGCCAAGCTCCTGCTGCAGAAGCCTAACCTTCTGCTGCTCGACGAGCCTACCAACCATCTCGATTTAGAAACGCGGAACTGGCTCGAGGATTATCTTGCCGCTTATCAGAACGCATTTGTCCTCATCTCGCATGACCGGTACTTCTTGGATGTCACAGTAAAGAAGACCGTGGAGATCTGGAACAAACGCGTGCAGTTCTACAGCGGCAATTACGAGAAGTACCTGGCGCAACGTGAGGAGCGCAAGACGCAGCTTGAGTCCGCGTACCGCAACCAACAGGACAAGATCGAGCAGCTCGAGGCCTTCATCAATCGCTTCCGCTATCAGGCGACGAAAGCCAAGCAAGTGCAGAGCAGGGTGAAGGAACTTGAACGCATGGAGCGCGTCGAGATCCCGCCAGAAGAGAAGACTATCCACTTTCGCTTCCCGCAACCGAAGCCCAGCGGGAGGATCGTCGCGGAATTCAGAGATGTCGCGAAGAGCTATGGCACGAAAGAAGTCTTCCGGAATGTGAGTTTCATGATCGAACGCGGAGATCGCGTTGCGCTCGTGGGTGCAAATGGCGCGGGTAAATCGACGCTCATTCGCATGCTGGACCGATCCGAGCCGCTGACGGCCGGCGAGTACCTGCTTGGACACAATGCGCAGCCTGACTACTTCGCTCAGGATCAGTACAAAGTTCTCGACCCAAACCGACGTATGCTCGCTGACCTCGAGGAAGTCGCGCCACGCTCCACCACAACCGAGCTTCGCAATCTGTTGGGTTGTTTTCTGTTCTCAGATGACGACGTGTTCAAGCCGTTAGGCGTGCTCTCCGGAGGCGAACGGAACCGGTACGCGCTTGCCCGTATGCTGTTGCGGCCCTCAAATTTTCTTTTGCTTGATGAGCCCACCAACCATCTTGATCTGCGCGCCAAAGACGTACTGCTGACTGCGTTGCAGGAATTCAATGGAACGCTCGTGTTCGTCTCCCATGACCGCTACTTCATCGATAAACTCGCAACCCGAGTGTTTGAAGTAGGGGACGGTAAGGTGCAAGTCTTTCCTGGTAATTACGAAGACTATCTCTGGCGGAAGCAGGGCGGCACGGCTCAGAGGCAAAGTGGCACAGTGGCCGATGGCGGCGAGACTCCCACAGCGATTCCCGCGCAGCCTGCGCCGACCGTGAATGGGAATCCTAAACTGGGAGAACTGCCGGAAGCTGAGCCCAAACAGAGACGCGTAAATCCGATCAAGCTCCGCCAGATGAAAGAGCGGGTTCGGGAGATTGAAGAAGAGATCAGTAAAGTTGAAGCGGCTATCGCGGACTGTGAGCATGGCCTGCAAATTTTCGTGAGCGCAGAAGAAACAGCTCGGCTTACCGAGTTGCTCGAAACGAGGCGATCCGACCTCGAGTTGCTGCTGAGAGAGTGGGAAGAGCTTTCGGCAACGATTGAGACCACGTGAGGGACTACTGCGGCAGAGCGGGTACTGCTAGCCTGAGTCTCTCGACGACAAACGGAGCCGGCTGCGCAGTGAAGTGCCTAGATTACGTGTGGGCGAAAGATCTCGTCTTCGCAGCAGCGTCCCTTACAGCGCAACGCCAGCGCCGTTGAGCTCAAGAACAGCCCTACGGTAGCCACCGTGCCGGCATGGGCGAACCACGCGAGCAGAGCAGTGAGCCAAGCATCGAGAGTCATGGCTGGAGAGGGCATAGATCTTGCTATTTAGAAGCCGAGTTCGCCGAAAAAGCTGGCCCACAATAAACATTTCCAGCTTCGCGCAAGCTGTTGAATCATCAAAGACGAACGCCAATTGGAGCCGCACACGGGACCAGCAGAGTTCCGGGCGCAGATACTTTCGCCCGACGAGATCAGTCACAGGTGAGGCAACTGTTCCCCGATGGCCAATAGTGACGATCGTCAGAAGGCCATGAACGGCAGCTTCTTGGGTTTTCGCTCTTGGACGAACGGCCGATTGAGGAACTCGATCATGGGGGTCGTGGCGCGAAACCTACTCAGAATTTCCGGCAACATCCGTGGGGAGGTTACGACTTCGCCGCTGAGAGTACTCTCCAAAAACCATTGTTGGCGACGAATCAAATCCTCGGCTGGATGATCTTTCGCGAATCCTTTGGGAATGCGCGAGAGCTGCTGGCCCTGTAGCTCTCCCATTGCATTGCGGAGTGCACGGCTGCGCATAATCGCGCGAAACTCCTCGTGGTGCTCTGCTAATAGATTGCGAATCGCAAGCAACTCCTCGCGTTCCGGCATATACACGCCAGCAAAGACGAGAAGCTCCTTAGCGGTGAAGTGGAAATAAAAGCATGGCCCGGCGGCTTTTGCCAGATTCTGCAAATAGAAGGTCGCCGCGATGTGCGTCTTGTAAGGGCGCTTGTCTTTCGAAAAGCGTGTATCGCGGTAAATACGAAAGACCGCCTTCTTCGCCGGGGTCACGTAGCGCGGCGCGAACTCAGCGAGCTCACTGTTGATCGCATTCACCAGTATCTCCAGAGGAGCGCGAACATGCTCTTCGTAGATGTGCTTGCGCGGCTGGAACCACTCGCGCTTGTTGTTACGCTCCAAGCCGCGGATGAAAGAGATCGCCTCGCGAGAGAAGCCGGAGAATCGGCTTTCGGCGGTCGGCATTCGGCGTTCAGCAAATACGGATAGTGATCGACTGGACATGTATACCTGCGAATTGTTCTGACCGGTCCTTACATTGCGAGTATCACGGTTTGAATGTCTCTTACGCTCACCCTGATGCAGACTGGCCGAATGCTCAGCCCCGAGAGCCGACAACCCAATCAATACTTCGGCATTCGCGAATCTACCCGATCTGCCCACGCCAGAATTCCGCCAGCCAGATTCTTTACTTTGCGGAACCCTGCCTGCCGCAGAAAGTCAACTGCCTTGCCGCTGCGCACCCCTGAGCGGCAGTGCGCGACGATCTCGCGGCTGGAGTCGAGTTCGTTCATCCGCTTAGGTAGATCGCCCAGGGGGATCAGATGACCATTCAAGTTGCAGATCTGATATTCGTGCGGTTCGCGAACGTCGAGCACAAAGATGTCGTCGCCGGCATCAATGCGCCGCTTCAGTTCCTCAGGTTGGATCTCCGGCACGTTCGCAGTCACCGGAGCCTCCTCACCGCGCATGCCGCAGAACTCCTGATAATCGATCAGCTTGGTAACGGTGGGATTCACGCCGCATACGGGGCACTCGGGATTTTTGCGCAGTTTGAGTTCGCGGAAACGCATGCCCAGCGCGTCAACCAGCAGAAGACGTCCGATGAGCGGATCGCCAGCGCCGAGGATCATCTTGATTGTCTCCGTTGCCTGGATTAGGCCGACTAATCCTGGCAGGATGCCAAGCACGCCGCCTTCGGCACACGATGGGACCAGGCCCGGAGGTGGCGGCTCAGGATATAGGCAGCGATAGCAGGGGCCATCTTTGGCACCGAAGACGCTCGCCTGACCTTCGAAACGGAAGATGGACCCATATACGTTGGGTTTCCCAGTCAGCACGCAGGCGTCATTCACGAGATAACGCGTGGGAAAGTTGTCAGTGCCATCGACGACGATGTCAAAGTCGCGGATGATGGCAAGCGCGTTGTCGCTGCTGAGCCGCGTCTCGAATCCGCGAACCTCGACAAAGGGATTAATCGCCTCTACCTTCTCGGTAGCAGAATCTAGCTTCGAGCGCCCAACGTCAGAAGTGGTGTGGATGATCTGACGCTGCAGATTAGTGAAGTCGACGACATCGAAGTCCACCAACCCGAGCGTCCCCACACCTGCCGCCGCGAGGTACAGCGCCAGGGGAGAACCGAGCCCACCCGTACCAATACACAGCACCCGCGCTGCCTTGAGCTTCTGCTGACCTTCGAGCCCAACTTCGGGCATGATGAGATGCCGCGAGTACCGCAGGATCTCGTCTTTACTGAGCGCGTTCGATACGAGAGTCGTAGTGGCCATAGGAAACCTATTTCGTTGAGTAATTTCGTAATCGGGTAATTTCTGTAGAGTCAATCACCCGATTTGAAATGTTGAAATTCACCGATCAGGGCTCCGCCTGCTATCGATGGAATGATCGACAAATGATCGCTGTCCGAAACCCGAGTGTTCTCTTTTTCCGATAGATAGCGCACGTCCTCGTCATTCAAGTAGACGTTCACGAACGCGCGCAGCTTACCATCGTCGGTGTAAAGATGCCGCTTCAAATCGGGATGTGTGCTTGTCAACTGCGCAAGGGCATCGCCTACTGTGGACGCACGAACCTCGACAGCATCTTTCTTTCCTGCGTACTGCCGTAACGGAGTCGGAATAAAAATTTTCATATGCCGATTGGACTGTTTATTTGTTATTTCGTGATTCAGCGATTTTGCGATTTAAATCACGACGTGTTCCAATCACCCAGATCACAAATGCGAAAACTTGTAAGTGATGTTTGAATTTATCGTTTCGATTCATTTGCCATCGCTGCGGTTTCAAGACCTACGAGGACTGGTTCGTCCTCAAATCGCTTGTTTTCCTCGGTTTCGCCCGCCAGCAAGAAGGAGTTCGTGATTTTCGCTTCGCTTCGCTCTACGCTGGTGATTACATACGAGCAGCCGATCCAATGTGCTTCTGCGAAGTCGGTCTGCGACCAGCGTGCGGGATGGTCGGGGTGCGAATGATAAAAGCCGACGATCTCCTGACCTGCCTCGCGCGCCTGCCGCTGAATGCGTACGAGTTCGTGCGGCGCAATATGGTAGCGATTGTGTGGCGAGTCAGAACGGGTATTGCCGCAGCGCACTGTCTTCTCCACCTTTCGATGGGACTCCTCCGCATGACCCAGCAGCACACCACAGCATTCGTGTGGATACGTCTCTTCGCCGTGCCGGCGAATATTCTCATACTCGAATTGTGTGATCTTTAGCATAAGTTCGAAAAGAGCATTGCCGATCTTGACATCGCGCACTCGATCACCCGATTCCCTCACTCCTCCCATAACCTCTCGCTCAAGTACTTGTCCGCCGAGTCGCACAGGACAGTTACGATTACCGCCTCCCCGTTCTTCTCGATCCAGCCGGACTTCTCGAGTCTGTGCGCCAATTCCAGCGCGCCCACCACCGCTGCCCCCGACGAGATCCCCACCAACAAACCCTCTTCGCGCGCTAGGCGCTTCAGCATGGCATACGCAGCTTCGGTCGAGATGCCATGGTCCTCATCGGCGAGCGACGCATCGTAGATCTTCGGCACGATGGCAGTCGCCATGTGCTTCAGCCCTTCCAGGCCATGGAACGGCGAATCCGGCTGGAGCGAGATGCACTGGATGCGCGGGTTCAACTCGCGCAGGCGACGCGTGCAGCCCACGAAAGTGCCGCTCGTCCCCAGAGTCGCGACAAAGTGTGTGATTCTTCCTTCCGTCTGGTTCCATATCTCGTTGGCTGTAGTGTAGTAATGGGCACGCCAGTTAGCATCGTTGGAATACTGGTCGGCGTAGAAGTACTTAGTAGGATCGTGGGCGAAGAGCTCGCGTGCTTTGCGGATCGCTCCATCTGAGCCGTCGTTCGGATCAGTAAATACGACGTCAGCTCCGTAGGCCTTCAGGATACGTTTGCGCTCGTGAGAAACATTCGACGGCATGCAGAGCTTTACGGCGAAACCGCGTGCCGCGCCGATCATCGCGTAGGCGATTCCAGTGTTTCCGCTGGTTGCATCCAGCAGCGTGCGCCCGTTCAGCTGTCCGTTTCGTTCGGCTTCCCGCACAATATTCAGCGCTGGTCGGTCCTTCACGGAGCCGCCAGGATTCACCCATTCGGCCTTCCCAACGATCTGTACACCTGGAACCGCTTCAGCGATGCGTTCGAGGCGAAGCAGCGGAGTATTGCCGACACGCTCAAGCGGCGTGTTTCCAACTGCTTGACGCGATCTCTGCGAGCTCAATTGGGGCGTAACCACACTCACGTAATTTGCTCAGTTGGTTATTCGTGTGCGACAGTAACCGCTTGCCGTCCTGAAAGTCTAATGAAGGCTGCGGGGCAGACAACAAACCGGCTGGCTTGGCTATCTACAGCAGAGCAAGCGAAAGCCAGAGCTCCCATAGTTCGCAGGCAGTAGACGAGCGGGAGCAGGAAGAAATAGCGAAATCAATGGCAAAGAACGTTGAAGCTGTGACATACGACCAGGCGCTCTCGTGGCTACGAGATCATCAATTTGATGTTTTGGAGGCGCCAGGCGTTTCAAATCGTGTCTTCCTTAAGAAATATAACGTCTCTGCCGCCATTCAACGCGACGATGAGGGCGGCGTCCGTCTCTTCGCCAAGCCGGGATACCTCATCAGCGGCGAGATCGCGCGGTTAGTGGACAAAGGCTATCAGAAGTTCCTCAAGACCACAAAAAGCGAGATTCCGGCAACCGCCGACCACCTCAAAGCCATTCACAATTTTTCCGAGGAGTTGAAGGAAGCCACAGGGTCTATCAGCCTATACAACGAGGGTCTCGGCACCGTCAGCGACCGCTATATGTACGATCGCGTTGAGCATCGCGATCAGCCGAAGCCAGTCCGTCCAGTACGTCCCTGGGAAGCGAAAAAGAAGAGCAGCAATAAGCAATAGGCGATCAGCAACAAGCTTTGCTGATCTGGTTCCGGGCCGCCCTCGGCCGGTTTTTGCTTAGGCCGAGTGAATGTTTGCTTTCAGGTTAGTGCCTATTGCTAATCGCTATCGCTGCCCCTCTCAATTGACCCAACCGCCTCTTCCATCATCCCGCTTGTCGTCCGGCGGCTTGTAATTGCCGTATTCATCAAAGTAGATATTGCGGTCGTGCTTGCGCATGTAGACCTGGAACTTCCTGGCAGCACGGCGCCTCTTCCACTTGTAATAGGCATTACGAAGTCCGTAGACACGCTCGGAGATGCCAACTGCAACTCCGCGCTTCAGGAAGAATGTATACCAAAGGTATCCTGCAGCCAGCCCGAGCAGAACCACGCAGAATTGCAGCGCAAAGTGCGAGAGGAGCAAGTACGCCGTCTCGATTGCTGCGATTCCTACCACTACCCACTTAATCGGAATCTGCATGGGAATCGGGAACAGCATGATGGGCGCTCCCCGATTGAGCAGGTAGAAGACCATGAGGATCGCGTTCGCCGCTGCGCCTGATCCTGCTGCTGAGCCCTGAGCCAACACTCCGGTGCGCGACAGTGCTGCACCCAACGCTCCTGCAACGATCAAGCTGCCGAAAAATAACCCGTAGAATCGTTGCGAGCCAACCTGATCTTCAACTGCGCTGCCGATGAAGTAAATGCCGACCAGCGAAAGGATGAACGCCAGCGGATCCGAATACATGAAGGCGAACGTAACCAACTGCCAGACTTGACCGTGGAAAACCTTGTCTGGCTGCAGCAATCCCAGCGCGAACGCAGCCTCTCCGAACGCAGGTGCAAACGCGAGCAGCAGCAGCAACAGAACGTAAACGGCGGTGCTGAACAGGATGATCTGCCGGACTGCACCGCGAAAGCGGGGCAATCCCATTTCAGACGAGGAATAACGAGGAGACATTAACGTTCACATTCCCGGCGCAGCCGTTGCCGGTCTGCCCGGTACCTCGATTCTACCGCTCGGACGCGGTACTACGGGCAAGCTGCTATGCCCTTTTGCGTCAAGCGCGCGAACGGCGAAAACCACGTTGTCTTTTGAGATCGGCAGCGTGAGCGAGCTGGCGCTTCCCGCGACGTTCATCGCATGTTGCCAATACGGGTGATCAGTGTCGCGCCAAAGCACTTGATATTGCGCGACTGAGCCGTCGGGCGAAGGTTCCCAGGTCAGTGTAGTGTCGTTCATAAGCCCTCGCGTATCGATATGCACATTTGCAGGAGAGGCCGGAGCTGACGCCAAAGAAGCCAGGGTGGCGGCGTTCACCCGCGCGACATTGGCTACATAAGGAAAGTCGACATACTTAATGAGGTCTCCGTATTCGACACCATTTTCCATCCGTACATTCTGGTGTTGGTGGTTGAAGTCTTCACGGAATTCAGTGAAGCGCACTCCGGCAAATCCTTCCTCGTTAAACGCAGTGTGATCTCCGCCGCGCAAGAAGCGGTCGCGACGGAAGATGAGTGTCGGCTGGAATCCTGCAGGGAGATATTCCTTCGCCGTGCCGCGGATGTACCGCGCCACTTCCCGCGACAGGGAATCGTTCTCGCCTCCAAGGTTGCGGATGCGAGTGATGTCCTCAGGCTTCGCAGAGGCAGGCAGTCCTTCGGAAAACACGCGGACCGTGTCTTTGCGCTGCTGACTATCGCCCGGTGTGGTATTGCCGCCGACGATATCGTTGTTGAGCACTGCCGCTATTTGCCATCCCGCTTGGCGCGCCATCTGTGCGAAGTGCTTGGCGCCATCCAGTCCCTGTTCCTCACCGGCGACGCTTAAGAAGATCAGGGTTGCGGGGAATTTGTATTTGCTGAGCACACGCGCACACTCCAGGCTCACCGCTGTGCCGCTGGCATCGTCGTTCGCTCCAGGAGCGGGATCTTTCGTGTTCAGCGTGTCAGAGTTGCGCGAATCGTAATGTCCTGTCACCAGGTACATTCGCTTCGCGTTCTGCGGGTCCGAGCCTTGCAGGATGGCGTAGACATTCGTTAACGGCGTAGGGGATGGCACACGCGGAGCAACCGGCTGAATGAATGAATCGGTTTTTACTTGGAGACATCCTCCGCAAGATTTCGAGTAGTTCTCGAACTCCTCTTGGATCCACTTGGCCGCGGCGGTTACACCCAGGCCTTGCGAAATCATCTGCTGATCATTGGACGAGAGCGTGTTGCGATTCTTAAAGGTGACCAGCTTCTCGACAGTGGCTTGGATTCGTTCAGCAGAAACTTGCTTGAGAGCTTCCGCGATTTGAGGATCAGGCTGGGTCGCATCCACGCCGACTTCCGCCACAACGACAGGTCGTGGCGCAGCAGGTTGCGCACTTTGCTGAGCAACACTCAACATTGAGCACGACATCAGAGATGCGAATAGTAAGGTTGAACACAGGGATTTGAGCACAGTTGGCGTCCTTCTTTGGTCTCGACGAGTCTTGACGGCAAAAACTGATAGATTCTAAAACTACGGGACTACCAATCTGCAAACGACATTGATTAGAACCGTCATACCAGTGGCTTAATTGAACGGAGGCAATACCAATGGTTCTGTGTCCTGAATGTGACACCGATCTGGACATTGAAGTAGATGACATCGAGGAAGGCGATGTAGTTTCGTGCGCTGAGTGCGGCTGCGATTTCGAAGTCATCACAGCAAATCCGCTGGAACTGAAGAAAGTCGACGACGAAGAGGAAGATGACGAGGACGATGACGAAGAGGAAGAAGAGGAAGAGGGTGATTATTGATCGACGTGTGGCATCGCTCCTGGGGATTGCCTTACTGCTGACCGCCTCCTGTCTGCCACTTTGGTCCGACTCCAAGTCACATGCTCGTGATCCTTACGCGTTGCTCTTCGGCACAATCTATGGTGCGGATGAGCGTCCCATCTATGGTGTGAAGATTAAGATCCGCCGCTCCGACCAGAAGAAAGCAAAATGGGAAGTAATTTCCAATCATCAGGGCGAGTTTGCCCAGCGAGTCCCAGCCGGAAGGGCCGACTACGTGATCACAGCGGATGTAAAAGAACGACCCAAGCCCGAGCTCACCGTCCACATCGATAAGGACGAGCGGAAGGACTTCACTCTGCACTTGAAATGACGATGCCGTTTCTTGGGGAAAGCCAAATGGCACATCTCCCAAACTTTCCAGGGTAAGCCATTGATTCCACAGGGTATATATGATGGTTGAAGGCGCAACTTTCTTCTCTGGGGTTGGTCTGAATACAATAGGCAGAGTTCCCGAGCGAGGTGAGGCAAATGAAGCGCAGCTTTTTAGTAGCAGTCGCTCTCGCGATGCTGATCAGCGCAGGAGCTGCTCAAGTGGTGGCTCTTGGCCAGGAGTCGACGTCCGACAAGAATCAAGATCAGGGACGCAACCTCACAGGCCAGGTAATGACCCGGTCCGATGCTCCGCTTGCTGATGCCGTGGTTTACCTGAAAAATACCAAGAGCCTCACCATCAAGAGCTTTATTACTGAGAAGGATGGGGGCTTTCGCTTCCATGGCCTCTCACCCAATATCGATTACGAGATCTACGCCGATTACCAGGGGCAGAAAAGCGCCACGAAAACCATCAGCTCATTTGACACACGCAACAACATCACGCTGAACATCCACATCGACGCGAAGTAGAGAGCCGCAGGTTACACGACAGCGACAGGTCACAGAATTCAACAGCGCGCCCGGTCTCTGCTCATCCGACATCCTCGCTGCGACTGTTCGTCGTTCCATTCCCTGTAACTTGTTTCTGTCGCTTCTTCCTTCTCACCTGTCCTCTGCTATCTCGGGATGAAAACAGCTTCCTCTCTGGTTTACACAGATGAAACAAGCTCCTTACCCCACCGCACAAGTCTGCGTAGGAAATTGTTCATTTCTTGTGCGCACGTCGGAGCTTGCGCAAATAACGTCAACCTGTCGAGGAATTATGGCCGCATCAACTGCGAATGCTTACGTTCAGTCCAATGGAAGTGCACTGCAGGAAGCCCCCCGCGAATATCCGAAGAAGCTGGTGATCCGCTGTCAGAATCGCATTTTTCTTCAGCCCGTCAACGAGATCGGCTATCTGAAGGCAGCCGCGAATTACGTTCAGGTCCACGCTAACGGACAGGTATTTCGCGTTCGTTCCACCATCAACACGATCGAGCAGCGCTTGGATCCCCAAAAGTTTGGTCGTGTGCATCGCTGCACCGTCGTAAATTTTGAGTGTGTTAAGGAATTTCGCGCCTTACAGCGCGGCGACTACTTGCTCACGTTGAATGATGGCACGCAAGTGAAGATGAGCCGCCGTCATCGGGAGAAGCTCGACAAGCTGATCGCGTTGGCTTGTACCACTGGCAAGCATCTGGTGAAATACGAAAGTGCCGGAATCGAAACTCCAGGATTTGCTACGGCAGATACCCTCGGTAGACGAGGTCCTTCGCTCACCTAGCCTCCTGGAGGCCATCACACGTGAGGGCCGCGCCGCAACCACCGACGCGGTCCGCGCCGTGCTAGATCGCCTGCGCGAGGAAATTAATTCCGGCCACTTGGATCACGCCGGAGCTCAACTTGCGATCGAAGGCATCGCCGCCGCCGCAGATCGCGAGTTGCACCGCGCGCTCGGCTTCTCACTTCAAAGAGTCGTCAACGCCACGGGAGTAATCCTCCACACGAATTTTGGACGCGCGCCGCTTTCGACGGTCGCGCTTCATCATCTCTCAGACATCGCCAGCGGTTATTCCAATTTGGAATTTGATCTGAGCACCGGGGAACGTGGGCGCCGCGATGCTCACGTCGAGCGTCTTTTTGAGCGATTACTGGCAGATCACAACTACGCCTCTCTGCACACTGAGGGGAGCGCTCCCGATACCATCGTCGTCAATAACTGCGCGGCCGCAGTCCTGCTTGCTCTCAATACCCTTGCGGAGGGAGGGGAAGTGATCGTCTCGCGCGGAGAACTGGTCGAGATCGGCGGCTCGTTCCGTGTGCCTGATGTGATGGCGAAATCCGGAGCGCATCTGCGTGAG
>C688J18823_10001269_pt1 | contig 15547 bp, 29 predicted proteins | sample HopSoiMetagenom1_FD_18823 | JGI IMG/M metagenome (IMG submission 18823)
CATTCTCGAGCCGACGACGCAGACGGTCGACGCGCTGATGAAGCTCGAGCTCCCGGCCGGCGTCGACGTGGAAATCAAGGCGTTCGGAAAGTGAACATCCGCGCTGTAGCGCGGTGTTCATCCTGAGGCGACGAGCGATCAGCGAGTCACCGAAGGATCTCATGCAGCAGGCAACGGATCCTTCGCCGTCTACGCGGCTCAGGATGACACGAAGTGGACTCACACAAGAACGACGTGAGTCGTTCCAAGGTGGAAAGACATGGCAATCGAAGGAATCATTGGCAAGAAGGTCGGAATGACCCAGGTGTTCGCCGAAGACGGCGCGCTCATTCCTGTGACGGTCATTCAGGCCGGCCCTTGCCTCGTGGTGCAGAAGAAGACAGCCGATAAGGATGGCTACGACGCCGTTCAGCTCGGCCTGGTGGAGAAGGTCTCGAACCGCCGCATCACCAGCGCGATGCGCGGACATTTCGAGAAGGCCGGCGCGCAGCCGCTGCGCACGCTCGTAGAGCTCCCGTACTCGGGTGACGCGAACGTGGGCGACCGGGTGCAGGTCGACATCTTCAAGCCGGGCGATCACATCGACGTCGTCGGCGAGTCGAAGGGCAAGGGTTTTCAGGGCGTAGTCAAGCGCCATCACTTCGCCGGCGGCCGGGCCACTCACGGCTCGATGTTCCATCGCGCGCCCGGCTCGATCGGCGCTTCGGCGTTCCCGTCGCGCGTCATGAAGGGCATGCGCATGGGCGGCCGGATGGGCGGCGATCAGGTGACGGTGAAGAACCTCCGCGTCGCCAAGATCGATGTCGAGAACAACCTGCTGTACATCCGCGGCGCGGTTCCCGGTGGCCGCAACGGCCTCGTCGTCGTGCGCTTCGCGAAGAACGGGAAGCGGGGAGAGTAACGATGCCGACCATCGACGTGAAAGACTGGAACAACAAGACGATCGGTACGGCCGACCTGCCGGACGAGATCTTCGCGTATCCGTACAAGGAGCATCTGATTCACGAGGCAGTGCGCAACTACCTCGCCTCGCTCCGCGCCGGTACGCACAAAACGAAGACGCGCTCCGAGGTCAGCGGATCGGGCAAGAAGCCGTTCCGCCAGAAGGGCACCGGCCGCGCGCGTCAGGGCGGCAACCGTCCTCCGATCCATCGTCATGGTGGAACGGTGTTCGGACCGGTCCCGCGCGACTACTCGTACAAGATGAACTCCAAAGAGAAGAAGGCGGCTCTCAAGAGCGCTCTCTCCCGCCGGGTCAAGGAAGGGAAGCTGGTGCTGGTGGGCGACCTCGGTGTCGATGAGCCGAAGACGCAGGCTCTCGCGCAGAAGGTTGCGAACATCGGAGTGGAAGGGAAGGCACTTCTCGTCGACACGATGGAGAACACGAACCTCGTGCTCGCGTCCCGCAACAATCCCAAGCTTCATCTGGTCGACGCCTCGCGCGTCAACGTTTACGACGTCGTCAACAGCCGCTACGTGGTGCTGAGTCAGTCCGCACTGCAGCGCTTGACGGAGGCACTCGGCAATGAATAGCAACCAGATCATCCGTCGCCCTCTCGTCACCGAGAAGAGCACGTTGCAGCGGGAGTCGGGCTCGAACGTGATCGCGTTCGAAGTCGCTCCCGAGGCGAACAAGATTCAGGTCAAGACCGCGGTCGAAGAGCTGTTCAAAGTGAAGGTCGAAGAGGTTCGCCTCTTCAACGTTCGCGGCAAGATCAAGCGTATGGGCCGTTACGCCGGCAAGCGCCGCGACTGGCGCAAAGCGTACGTGCGGCTCAAAGAGGGCGAAAAGGCGCCGGACTTCATCGAAGGCGTGTAGGACAAGCTCTTAGCTTGTCCCCGGACAACCTGAGAGCTTGTCACCGGACAACCTGAGAGGTTGTCCTACGTGGCGAAAAACTGAGGACACTATGCCAGTCAAGAATTACAAACCGACATCTCCGGGAATCCGGTTCCAGTCTCATCACACGTTCGATGAGATCACCAAGACCGCGCCCGAGAAGTCGCTGACGAAGGGGAAGATGAAGACCGGCGGCCGCTCGTCGACGGGTCGCGTCAGCTCCCGTTTCATCGGCGGCGGTCACAAGCAGAAGTACCGCGCGATCGACTTCAAGCGCGACAAGCACGACATTCCGGCGAAGGTTGCGGCGATCGAATACGATCCGAACCGCACCGCGCGCATCGCCCTGCTGCACTACGCGGACGGCGAGAAGCGCTACATCCTTGCGCCGGATGGTCTTGCCGTCGGCTCGTCGATCACCGCGGGCCAGGACGCCGACATCCTCGTCGGCAATGCGCTCCCGCTCTCGAAGATCCCCCTCGGCACGACGGTGCACAACATCGAGCTGAAGGAAGGGAAGGGCGGACAGATGGCCCGTTCGGCCGGTACGTTCGCGCAGCTCATGGCGCGCGAGGGCGACTGGGCGACGCTCCGTCTTCCCTCGGGCGAGATGCGCAAGGTGCACATCCGCTGCTACGCGACGATCGGGCAGGTTGGCAATCTCGAGCACGAGAACGTCTCGATCGGCAAGGCCGGCCGCACCCGTCATCGTGGAAAGAAGCCGCACAACCGCGGCGTGTCGATGAACCCGGTCGATCATCCGCTGGGCGGTGGTGAGGGCAAGACCTCGGGTGGCCGTCATCCGGTGAGCCCATGGGGTCAGCCGACCAAGGGCTACAAGACGCGGCGGAACAAGACCACGAACAAGTTCATCGTCAAGCGGAGAACCAAGTAATGCGCTCACAGAAAAAGGGAGCCTTCATCGACGAGCACCTCGCGAAGAAGGTCGAAACGATGAATCGGGAGCGCGACAAGAAGGTCATCAAGACCTGGTCGCGCCGGTCGACGGTGATTCCGGACATGGTTGGACACACCGTCGCCGTGCACAACGGCCGGAAGTTCATCCCGGTGTACATCTCCGAGAACATGGTCGGCCACAAGCTCGGCGAGTTCTCGCTGACGCGGACGTTCAAGGGCCACAGCGGAAAGAAAGTGGAGAAGACGGCCAAGCCGGCCGCCGCTCCTGCGAAGTAACAGCGGAGAACGATGATGGAAGCCACTGCAACACTCAGATACCTGAAAGCGTCGCCGCAGAAGGTCCGGCTGGTGGCCGACCTGGTGCGCGGCAAGAAGGTCGACGAGGCGCTCAGCATTCTCCGCTTCACCCGCAAGTCGTGCGCGAAGGATCTGGAGAAGCTCCTCCGCTCCGCCGTTGCGAATGCGGAGAACACCGAGGCGAACGTCGATACGGACGACCTGGTGGTCTCGAAGATTTACGTCAATGAAGGACCGCGTGAGAAGCGCGTGCAGCCGGCTCCGATGGGCCGTGCCTACCGCATTCAGAAGCGGAAGGCNCACGTGACGGTTCACGTTTCGGACGAAGTCAAAGCGGTCAACGCGCGGGAAGGNGCGGCCAAAGCNGGCCGTGCCCGCGCNCGGAAATAACGGNGGCTATCTTGGGTCAGAAGGTCAACCCGTACGGATTTCGGCTNGGATTCAACAAGACGTGGCACTCNCGCTGGTTNGCCGGCAAGANCTACGCCGAGACGCTGCATCGNGATCTGAAGCTTCGCGAGGATCTNAAGAAGCGCCTCTCNCACGCCGGAGTCTCGGAGATCGACATCGAGCGCACGGCGAACAAGATGCGCATCAACATCTACACGTCGCGCCCGGGGATCATCATCGGCCGCAAGGGAGCCGAAGTCGACAAGCTCCGCGACGAGCTGCAGAAGCTCGTCAACGGCGAGGTCTACATCAATATCCAGGAGATCCAGCGTCCGGAGCTCGACGCGCAGCTGGTGGCGGAGAACATCGCCACGCAGCTCGAGCGCCGCATCGCATTCCGCCGCGCGATGAAGAAGGCGATGGAGTCGGCCTTCCGCTTCGGCGCGAAAGGAATCAAGGTGCGCGTCGGCGGCCGTTTGAACGGCGCCGAGATCGCGCGCACCGAGTGGTATCAGGACGGCCGTCTGCCGCTGCACACGCTGAAGGCGGACATCGACTACGGTGTGGCCACGGCCAACACGACCTACGGCACGATCGGCGTGAAGGTGTGGATCTACAAGGGTGAGATGGCCAAGGCCCGCTCGCGCCGCCGTCCGCAGTAGTGACTGAGGGACCAGGAGAAATCGCATCATGATGATGCCGAAGAAGGTGAAGTTCAGAAAGCAGCAGCGCGGTCGCCGCCGCGGGCTGGCCACTCGTGGCCAGAAGATCTCGTTCGGCGATTTCGGGCTGCAGGCGCTCGAGGCGGGCTGGGTGACGGCGCGCCAGATCGAGGCAGGCCGTATCGCCATGACCCGCCACATCAAGCGCGGCGGAAAGATCTGGATCCGCGTGTTCCCCGACAAGCCGGTCACGAAGAAGCCGCTCGAAACCCGTATGGGTAAGGGCAAGGGCGCGCCGGAAGAGTGGGTGTGTGTGGTCAAGCCGGCCCGCATCCTCTACGAGATGGAGGGTGTGACGCGGGAGATCGCCGAAGAGGCATTCCGCCTGGCTGCGCACAAGCTGCCGATCAAGACGCGCTTCGTCAGCCGTGAAGAGATGGAGATCGGACAGTGAACAAGACCGCCGCACTTCGTGACAAAAGCGTCGACGAACTGAACGCGCGCGAGCGCGACTTGAACGAGCAGTTGTTCAAGCTTCGCTTCCAGCGTGCGACGGGTCGGATCGAGAACCCGAACAAGATTCGCGAGGTCAAGCGCGAGATCGCCCGTATCAAGACTCTGCTCAACGAGCGGTCGCGGGCCTAGTAGCCGGAGAACGAGATGGCAACGACAGAGAAGAACGAGACGACGGCCGCCGAGAGCAAGCGCACCAAGGTCGGTGTGGTGGTCTCGAACAAGATGCAGAAGACCGTCGTGGTGGCGGTCGAGAATCTCGTCAAGCACGGGATGTATCAGAAGTACATCAAGCGCACGAGCAAGTTCCTCGCTCACGCCGAGAACAACGACGTCAACGTCGGCGATCGCGTGGTGATCGAAGAGACGCGTCCGCTGTCGAAGCGGAAGCGCTGGAACGTTCGCACCGTGCTGGAGAAAGCGAGCTAGCCATGATCCAGATGGGGACGATTCTGCAGGTTGCGGACAACACGGGTGCGAAGAAGATCGCCTGCATCAAGATGCTGGGCGGATCGACCGCCGGCCGTTATGCGCGGCTCGGCGACGTCATCACCGCTTCGGTGAAGGAAGCTTCGCCGGACGGCACCGTGAAGAAGGGTGCGGTCGTCAAGGCCGTCATCGTTCGCACGGTGAAGGAGAGCCGCCGTCGCGACGGGTCGTACATCAAGTTCGACGACAACGCGGCCGTTCTCATCAACGATGCCCGCGAGCCGGTCGGGACGCGCGTTTTCGGTCCTGTGGCCCGCGAGCTCCGCGAGCGGAAGTTCATGAAGATCATCTCGCTCGCGCCGGAAGTGATCTGAGGTAACGACATGTCCATGTACGGAAAAGCGACGAAACAGAAAGAACAGCCGGCGTCCAAGCCGCACGTGAAGAAAGGCGACAACGTCGTCGTTCTCGCGGGCAAGGATCGCGGCAAGCAGGGCAAGGTGCTCCGCGTGAATCCCGTCAAGGGAACGGCGGTCGTCGAGCGCGTGAACTTCACCAAGAAGCACACGCGTCCGAATCCGCAGCGGAACATCCAGGGCGGCATCCTCGAACGCGAGGCGCCGATCAAGCTGTCGAACCTTCAGGTGATCTGCCCGAGCTGCAACCAGCCGGCGCGCACGGGCGTGCATCGCACGGCTAACGGCGTCGCTCGCTACTGCCGCAAGTGCGACACAGAGATGTAAGAACGAAGTGCTGAGTGCTGAGTGCCGAGTCCTGAAGAGGGACGGCACAAAGGACTCGGGACTCAGGACTCAGGACTAAAAAAATGGCTGCACGACTGAAAGAGCTTTACTCGAAGGAAGTCCGGAAGAAGCTGCAGGACGAGTTCGGGATCAAGAACCCGATGGCCGTCCCCAAGGTGGAGAAGATCGTCCTGAACATGGGCATGGGCGAGGCGATCCAGAACTCGAAGATCCTCGACAGCGCCGTCGACGAGCTGACGACGATCGCCGGACAGAAGCCGGTGGTGACGAAGGCGAAGAAATCGATCGCCGCGTTCAAGCTGCGCGAAGGCGTCTCCATCGGCACGATGGTCACGCTGCGGGGCGAGAAGATGTACGAGTTCCTCGACCGTCTGATCAACCTCGCGCTGCCGCGCGTCCGCGACTTCCGCGGCGTGCCGACGCGATCCTTCGACGGCCGCGGCAACTACACCCTCGGCATCAAGGATCACCTCATCTTCCCTGAGATCGACATCGCCAAGGTCGACAAGTCGAAGGGAATGAACATCACCATCGTCACGACCGCGAAAAATGACGAACAGGCCCGCTTCCTCCTCAAGGAAATGGGTATGCCGTTCGGCAGCAGGTGACGCGCAGCGTCATCCTGAGCGAAGCGAAGGATCTGTAACAAGAGGAACGGAAAAACATGGCCAAGATCTCGATGATCGTCAAGGCGGAGCGCAAGCCGAAGTTCATGACCCGCAAGCGCAACCGCTGCAAGGTCTGCGGACGCCCGCGCGGCTATCTGCGGAAGTTCCAGCTCTGCCGCATCTGCTTCCGGCAGCTCTCGCTCGGCGGCTACATCCCCGGCGTGACCAAGGCGAGCTGGTAAGCAGGACTACAGGACAGGAGCAACGAGAATGTCGATGACAGACCCGATCGCGGACATGCTTACCCGCATCCGCAACGGAATCCAGTCGCACCATGACCGCGTCGATCTCCCCACTTCGAAGCTGAAGGTGGAAGTCGCACGCATCCTCAAGAACGAGGGATTCATCAGCAATTACAAGCTGGTCGAGAGCGACGGCAAGCAGGGAACGCTCCGCGTGTACCTGAAGTACGCCTCAGACGGCGAGCCGGTGATCCACGGAATCGAGCGCGTCTCGCGTCCGGGCCGCCGCGTCTACCGGAACAAGCAGGAGATTCCTCGCGTGCTCGGTGGACTGGGCCTCGCCATCATGTCGACCTCCAAGGGCGTCCTCGCCGGACACGAAGCCGTGAAGAACGGCGTCGGCGGCGAAGTCCTCTGCCAGGTCTGGTAAGGAGAGATCCGCATGTCGCGTATTGGTAGGAAAGAGATCCCGCTCCCGAAAGGGGTGGATGTGAAGCACGACGGCAACGCTGTCACGGTCAAGGGGCCGAAGGGCTCGTTGACCACCGCGCTGGTGCCGGGCATCGGTGTGAAGGTGGAGAACAACGTTCTCGCGTTCACGCGCTCGGATGACGAGGGGAAGACCCGCGCCTTCCACGGCCTGATGCGCGCGCTCGTGGCGAACAACGTTCGCGGCGTGACGGAAGGTTTCAAGCGCGAGCTCGACATCATCGGCGTCGGTTACCGCGCCGAGGTGAAGGGACGGGAGGTGGTGTTCTCGCTCGGCTACTCGCATCCGGTGCGCTTCGCGATTCCGGAAGGGATCGACATCGCCATCGATGCGAAGACCGGCCACATCACCATCACCGGGATCGACAAGCAGAAGGTCGGTCAGACGGCGGCCGAGATTCGTTCGCTGCGCGAGCCCGATCCGTACAAAGGCAAGGGCATCAAGTACAGCGACGAAGTCATCCGTCGCAAGGCCGGCAAGGCTGCGGGCAAATAAGCAGAGGACAACATGGATCGCGCAAAGCACAGAGTTGAAGCAAGAACCCGGATTCGCGAGCGGATCCGGCGCAAGATCAAGGGAACCGAAGAGCGTCCGCGCCTGGCCGTCTTCAAGAGCCTCAAGCACATCTACGTGCAGGTGATCGACGACGCCACCGGCAAGACGCTGTTCTCGGCGTCGACCCGTGAGAAAGATGCGAGCGCCAAGGGCGCGAACGCAGCGTCGGCCAAGGCCGTCGGTGTGGCAATCGCGAAGAAGGCGAAGGACAAAGGCATCACCCGCGTGATCTTCGATCGCGGCGGGTACCTCTATCACGGCAACATCAAGGCGCTCGCGGATGCGGCGCGCGAAAACGGTCTGGAATTCTAGGAGACTTCATGCAGCGTCCAATGCAGCGTCAGGGACAGGGCGGACCTCGCGGCGATCGCCGTGATGCGGATCGGTCCGAGAGCGGGATGATCGACAAGGTCGTCCACATCAACCGCGTGACGAAGGTCGTCAAGGGCGGCAAGAACTTCAGCTTCAGCGCGCTGGTCGTCGTCGGCGATGGCAAGGGCAAGGTCGGCTTCGGATCGGGCAAGGCGAAGGAAGTGCCGGCCGCGATCAAAAAGGGAATCGAGATCGCGAAGAAGAACATGATCGAGATCTCGACCTCCGGCACGACCATCCCGCACGCGGTGCTCGGTCACTACGGCGCGGGCAAGGTTCTGCTCAAGCCTGCGTCGGAAGGCACGGGCGTCATCGCCGGTGGTCCGGTGCGCGCGATTCTCGAGTCGGCCGGGATTCAGAACATCCTGACCAAGTCGCTCGGAACGGCGAACCCGCACAACGTGGTGAAGGCGACGTTCGAAGCGCTCAAGCAGCTCCGCAGCGAAGAGGAGTACAAGTCGCTGCGCGGCAATGGCGAGACGGCGGAGGGCGAGGCATGAACAAGGCCCCGAAGAAGATCAAAGTCCGCCAGATTCGCAGCGGCATCGGTTGCCCGATCGAGATGCGCGAGACGCTCAAAGCTCTCGGTCTCGGAAAGATGCACCGGGTGGCCGAGCGCGCCGATACGAAGGAAGTACGCGGGATGATCGCCAAGATCCCGCATCTCGTCGAAGTCGTCGAGTAAAACGAGGTCAAACATGGAACTGAGCAATCTGAAACCGAAAAAGGGCGCCCGCCACGTGAAGAAGCGCGTGGGCCGCGGACCCGGCTCGGGACACGGCAAGACCGCCGCCCGCGGTGAAAAGGGACAGAAGTCGCGCTCCGGCTTCTCCCGCATGCGCGGCTTCGAAGGCGGCCAGATGCCGCTGCACCGCCGCCTTCCGAAGCGTGGATTCACGAACATCTTCAAGAAGGACCACGCCGTCGTGAATCTGTCCGACCTCGAGCGCTTCGACACCGGCGCGACCGTCGATGAGACGGCGCTGCGTCAGGCCGGTATGGTCAAGGGCAAGCACGACGGCATCAAGATCCTCGGCAACGGCAAGCTGACGAAGAAGCTGACGGTCGTGGCCACGAAGTTCTCCGAGTCTGCACGCAAGCAGATCGAAGCGGCAGGTGGGACCTGCCAGGAGATTCAGTAGGTGAACTTCCTCGAGACACTCCGCAACATCTGGGCGATCGAGGATCTGCGCAAGCGGGTCCTGTTCACGTTCGGCCTTCTCGCCATCTATCGTCTCGGATCGCACATCCCGACGCCGGGCGTCGATCCGGTGGCGCTCCAGGAATTCTTCAAGGCGATGAGCGGCGGCGTGTTCGGATTCCTCGATCTCTTCTCCGGCGGCGCCCTGCGCCGTCTCTCCGTCTTCGCCCTCGGCATCATGCCGTACATCTCGGCATCCATCATCCTGCAGCTCCTCACGGTCGTCTGGCCGTACCTCGAGAAGCTGTCGAAGGAAGGAGAGATGGGGCGCCGGAAGATCAACCAGTACACACGCTACGGCACGATCGCGCTGTCGGTCATCCAGTCGCTGGGTGTCGCTTTCTGGCTGAAGTCGCAGACTGCTCCCGGTGGCGCGCCACTCGTCCCGACCTACGTTCAGGACTCGCTGTGGGGACTCGGCTTCCCGATCATGACCGTCCTCACGCTCACCACCGGCACCGCATTCATCATGTGGCTCGGTGAGCAGATCTCCGAGCGCGGGATCGGCAACGGGATCTCGCTGATCATCTTCGCCGGCATCGTGGTCAACCTGCCGCATGCAGTCGTCACGACGATCGACGACATCCGCACCGGACAGCACAACCTGTTCGCGGTGCTGCTGCTGATCGTCTTCATGGTGGCAGTCGTTGGCTTCGTCGTGTTCATGGAGCGCGCACAGCGCCGCATCCCGGTGCAGTACGCGAAGCGCGTCGTCGGCCGCAAGGTCTACGGCGGTGCGAACACGTACCTGCCGCTGCGCGTCAACACCGCGGGCGTCATCCCGGTCATCTTCGCGTCATCGATCCTCGTCATTCCGGCGACGCTCGCCGGCCTGATCAAGACTCCGTGGGCGCAGGCGATCGGCAATCAGCTCAAGGTCGGTGAGCCGCTCTACTACCTGCTGCAGGTGATCGGCATCATCTTCTTCGGTTACTTCTACACGTCGATCATCTTCAATCCGGTCGACACGGCCGACAACATGCGCAAGTACGGCGGCTTCATCCCGGGCATCCGTCCGGGCAAGAAGACGAGCGACTACATCGACCGCGTGCTGACGCGCATCACGTTCGTCGGCTCGGTCTATCTCGCGGCCGTCTGCATCCTGCCGGAGTTCCTGATCACCGGTATCCACGTCAACCAGCTGCCGTTCGGCATCGGCGCCGCGCTCGATCGCGCGCTGCCGCTCTGGTTCACGGAAGGAATGGGCTACCAGTTCTACTTCGGCGGCACGTCGCTGCTGATCGTGGTCGGTGTGGCGATGGACACGATCCAGCAGATCGAGTCGCAGCTCGTCATGCGTCACTACGACGGGTTCATGAAGCGCGGTCGGGTTCGCGGACGCCGAGGATAACGAGTGCGGATCATCTTCATCGGGCCGCCGGGAAGCGGCAAGGGGACTCAGGCGAAGCGGCTTGCAGACGTGCATTCGATTCCGCATATCTCGACCGGCGACATGCTGCGCGAGGCGATTGCGGAAGGCACGGAGCTCGGCCAGCAGGCGGCGCCGATCATGGCCTCCGGCGCCCTCGTTCCCGACGATCTGATGATCGGCATCATCAATGACCGGCTGAGCAAGTCGGATGCATCTAAAGGATTCATTCTGGATGGGTTTCCTCGCACTCTCGTCCAGGCGGAAAAGCTCGACAATATCGTTGGGAATGGGAAAGAGAGCCTTCGGGTTCTCCAACTGCTGGTCCCAGACGAAGCGATCGTCCGGCGCATCGCGCTCCGGAGATCGTGCTCGAATTGCGGGGCCATTTACCATCTCGAAAACAACCCTCCGTCGTCGGATAGTGTGTGTGATCGCTGCGGCACGGAGTTGATCGCACGACCTGACGACAACGAGCAAGCCGTGCGGAAGCGGCTGGAAGCGTTCCATAGACAAACGGTTCCGGTGGCTACGTTTTACAAAGCGAAGAGTCTGTTGCGTGAAGTCGACGGGATCGGTCCCGTCGATGAGGTCTTTGAACGAATCGAGAAGTCCCTGCTGTAGGAAGAGATCGAAATGCTCGACCGAATGAAGGGTCCGATCCTCAAGTCGCGCGATGAAATCGCGGTGATGGACCGGGCCAACCGCGTGGTACTCGAAATCCTCGAGATCATGCGGTCGATGACGAAACCGGGAGCCACCACGGCGCAGCTCAATGCTGTGGCCGAGGAGGAACTGGCGAAGCGTGGCGCGAAGTCACCCTTCAAAGGGTATGCGCCGCTGGGATTGCCGCCGTATCCGGCGGTGGTCTGCGCTTCCGTGAACGACGTGATCGTTCACGGAATCCCGAACCGCGCCAAGCTTTATGAGGGCGACATCCTCGGACTCGACTTCGGATCGATCCTCGACGGCTTCGTCGGCGATGCGGCCATCACGGTCGGCGTCGGCAAAGTCAGCGAGCGAGCCGATCTCCTCATGCGGACCACGAAGGAGTGCCTCGATCTCGCGATCGAGGAGATGCGTCCGGGTCGTCACCTCGGTGACATCGGCGCCGCGGTCCAGGAGCATGCGGAGACGCGCGGGTTTCACGTCATCCGGAACTTTGTCGGCCATGGAATCGGCCGCCGGATGCACGAGGATCCGCAGGTCTACAACTACGGCAGGCGGGGACGGGGCATCGAGCTGCGCGAAGGAATGGTCTTCGCGATCGAGCCGATGCTCTGCGAGATCGGAGCGAAGCTGAAGTCGCGCATCGAGCGCGCCGGCAGCAACGGGATGATCCAGGACGTGAAGACCGACAACGACGGCTGGACCGCTCGTACGGTCGACGGGACCCTGGCCGCGCACTTCGAGCATTCGGTGGCCATCACGTCCAATGGACCGATGGTGTTGGGGAAGTAACTAACTGGGGAGATATGTCAGAGAAGGAAGAAGCGATAGAAGTGACTGCGACCGTCCTGGAGACGTTGCCGAACGCGATGTTCCAGGTCGAGCTGGAGAACAAGCACAAAGTACTGGCCCACATCTCCGGCAAGATGCGTAAGCACTTCATCCGCATCCTTCCTGGCGACAAAGTGCTGGTCGAGCTCTCGCCGTACGATCTGACGCGCGGGCGCATCATTTATCGATACAAGTGAGCAAGACATGAAAGTGCGTTCATCAGTCAAGAAGATTTGTACCAAGTGCAAGATCGTGCGGCGTCAGGGTGTGATCCGCATCATCTGCGAGAACCCGAAACACAAGCAGAGACAGGGATAAGAGAACATGGCACGAATCGCAGGCGTTGATCTTCCTCTGAACAAGCGGGTCGAAGTCGGCCTGACCTACATCTACGGTATCGGCCGCGCGCGGTCGAACGACATTCTGGGTAAGGCCCAGGTCAACCGCGACGTCCGCGTCAAGGACCTGAGCGAGGATGACGTTCGCAAGATCCGTCAGGTCATCACGGACGAGGGGAAGGTCGAAGGTGATCTCCGCAAGGACATCGGTCTCGACATCAAGCGGCTGATGGAAATCAACTGCTACCGCGGCATGCGCCACCGTCGTGGACTTCCGGTCCGCGGCCAGCGCACGCACACGAACGCCCGCACGCGGAAAGGTCCGCGCAAGGGTGCAATCGCCGGCAAGAAGAAAGCGACCAAGAAGTAAAGAAGAGGACGATCAGAAATGGCCACTGCCAGAGCACCGAAAGCGGGCGCACGTCGCGCCGGAACCAAGCGCAAAGAGCGGAAGAACATCCCACACGGAACCGCGGCGATCGCGGCGACGTTCAACAACACGATCGTGGCGATCTCCGATCCGATGGGCAATGTGCTGGCATGGTCCAGCGCCGGCCGCATCGGTTTCAAGGGCTCGCGCAAGGGCACGCCGTTCGCCGCGCAGGTCGCTGCTCAGAATGCGGCACAGCTTGCGCAGGAGCACGGCGTCCGCTCGGTAGACGTGAAGGTGAAAGGGCCGGGCGCCGGCCGCGAGTCCGCGATTCGCGCGCTTGCCGCTTCCGGTCTGGACATCAAGTCGATCAAGGACGTGACTCCGATTCCGCACAACGGTTGCCGCCCTCCGAAGCGGCGCCGCGTTTAACAACTTCGTCAGATTCTTCCGTGCCGGCGCGTGTCGCGCCGGCGCGGAATTGCTGTCTTTCGTACGGCGCGCAGCTGCCGTCGTACGCGCAACGTCCCAATGGTGGGGCGGGTGCGAACCAAAGGAGGCATAGTGGCTCGTTACACCGATCCCGTCTGCCGGCTCTGCCGGCGCGAGGGCATGAAGTTGTTCCTGAAGGGCGATCGTTGCTTCAAGGACAAGTGCGCCATCGAGCGCCGCAACTACGCTCCCGGTCAGCATGGCCGGCGCCGTTCCAAGGTTCTCGGCTATGGCGTGCAGCTTCGTGAAAAGCAGAAGGTCAAGCGCATTTATGGCCTGCTCGAGCGGCAGTTCCGCACGTACTTCGCGCGCGCAGAGCAGAAAACCGGCATCACCGGCGAGAACCTGCTTCGTCAGCTCGAGCTTCGGCTCGACAACGTCGTCTACTCGCTCGGGTTCGCCTCCTCGCGCGCTCAGGCGCGCCAGCTCGTTCGCCACGGACACATCGAGGTGAACGGCAAAAAGATCAACGTTCCCTCCTACCAGGCACGCAAGGGTGACGTTGTGCAGGTTCGCGAGAAGAGCCGCAAGAACGATCAGATCCGCCAGGCCGTCGAAACGGCCGCCGGACGCGGCGTTCCGTCCTGGCTCCAGCTCAATCCCGAGCAGTTCCTCGGAACGGTGGCCGATCTTCCGAAGCGTGAAGACATCCGCCTCCCGATCCAGGAGCAGCTCATCGTCGAACTCTACTCGAAGTAAAGACGGTGTAGGGACAGGCGCCCTCGCCTGTCCACGACCAACCATCGCAGACAGGCGAGGGCGCCTGTCCTACATCACGAGGAGGCCGCTGACATGCTGTGGTCCGATTTCCAGAAACCCAAAAAGCTCGATTACGACTCCGAAACCCTGACCCCGAACTACGGCCGTTTCATTGCCCAGCCGTTCGAGCGTGGCTTCGGGACGACGATCGGCAATGCACTTCGTCGCGTGCTGCTCTCCTCGATCGAAGGAGCCGCCATCTCGGCGGTTCGGGTCGAGGGTGTGCTGCACGAGTTCTCGTCCCTGACCGGCGTGGTCGAGGACATGACCGACGTCGTTCTCAACCTCAAACAGGTTCCTTTCAAGCTGCACGGCGAAGGACCGAAGACGCTCTACCTCGAGAAGAAGGGCCCGGGCGTCGTCACCGCCGCCGATTTCGAAGCGGACTCCGACATTGAGATTCTCGACCCGACCGCGCACATCGCGACGCTGTCGAAGGAAGGCAATCTCAAGCTCGAAGCGCGTCTGAAGCGCGGCCGCGGCTACCAGGTCGCCGACCGCAACGCGGACTCCGACCTGCCACTCGGCTACATCCCGATCGACTCGATCCATTCGCCGGTCCGCCGCGTGAACTATCACGTCGAAGGCGCCCGCGTCGGACAGATGACCGACTACGACAAGCTCGTGCTCGAAGTCTGGACGAACGGCGCGGTCTCGCCGCAGGAAGCGGTCGGCCTCGCCGCCGATCTCCTCGGCGATCACCTCCGCATCTTCAGCCAGTTCGAAACGCGCGGTGAGCAGATCGAAGAGACCGCCGCGCCGGAAGTCGATCCGCGCCTCGCCGAAATGCTGGCGAAGCCGATCGAGGAGCTCGACCTCTCCGTCCGCTCCGCGAACTGCCTCAAGAACGCGAACATCCGCACGCTCGGTGATCTGGTGCAGCGCACGGAGCGCGAGATGCTCTCGACCAAGAACTTCGGCCGCAAGTCGCTCGACGAGATCAAAGACGTTCTCGCCAGCCTCGGCCTGTCGTTCGGTATGACGAAGCTGCCTGCATCGCGCGCCGGCGAGATGCGCGACTAGTAAGAGAGGTCACTCGAAATGAGACACGGAATGGTCAACCGCAAGCTGGGACGCACGAGCGCGCATCGCAACGCGCTCTTCCGCAACCAGCTCGCCTCGCTCATCGACAAAGAGCGCATCATCACGACGCTGCCGAAGGCGAAAGAGCTTCGTCCGCAGATCGAGAAGCTGATCACTCTCGCCCGCCAGGACACCGTGCATGCACGTCGTCAGGCCGGACGGGTGATCGCCGACGACACACTCGTGGCGAAGCTGTTCGGTACGCTCGGCCCGCGCTTCGCGGAACGTCCGGGCGGCTACACCCGCATCATCAAGCTCGGCTCGCGCCGTGGTGACGCTGCCGAGATGGCGATCCTCGAGCTGGTCGGCTTCGAGCTGCAGACCGAGGCGTCGGCTGCTCCGGAACCGGAGAAGA
>C688J18823_10001270_pt1 | contig 15537 bp, 19 predicted proteins | sample HopSoiMetagenom1_FD_18823 | JGI IMG/M metagenome (IMG submission 18823)
ATGTGTATTTTTTTTTTTTTTTTAATTTAGAAAATTTTCCCAATCCAATATAATAATAATAAAAAAAGACAAATACGGATTCGTTAGAACCTTATATTCAAAAATATTAGCTAGTTAGATCCGGATAGCAAAAATGGTCTATAAAAATACATATTTCCTTATATATCAAAGCAAGATTAAAAAAATTATAATAGATCGATAGATTCTATTTAATGTCAAAAAATCCCGCGATTATATTCTATTTCATTTTATTAAACATATGTATCTTATTGTATTCATTATTATTATTTTATCGGTTCAATAGTTTTCAATCTATTTATTCGCGAGGAGCCGTATGAGGTGAAACTCTCATGTACGGTTCTGTAATAGAGATGGAATTGAGAAATAACCATCAACTATAACCCAAAAAGAACGAGATTCCGTAAACATCATAGAGGAAGAATGAAAGGAAAAGCCTCTCGCGGTAATAAAATTTGCTTCGGAAAATATGCTCTTCAGGCACTTGAGCCCGCTTGGATCACATCTAGACAACTAGAAGCGGGTCGACGGGCAATGTCACGAAATGTTCGCCGGGGTGGACAAATATGGGTACGCATATTTCCAGACAAACCTGTTACAGTAAGACCTACCGAAACGCGTATGGGTTCGGGAAAAGGATCTCCCGAATATTGGGTAGCTGTCGTTAAACCCGGCAAAATACTTTATGAAATGGGAGGGGTCCCAGAAAAGATCGCTAGAAAGGCAATTTCAATAGCCGCATCCAAAATGCCTATACGAACTCAATTCATTCTTTCCAAATAATCATTAGAACGAAAGAGGTCTTTAGTATGAAAAAAGGCAATTCTCCGTTTCTGTTTTTTCTTTTGAACACAGAATATTTTTTTTACTTCAACTTTTTGACTGAAAGATAAGAAAAAAGGATATGATTCAACCTCAAACCTATTTAAATGTAGCCGATAATAGCGGAGCGCGCGAATTGATGTGTATTCGAATCATAGGAGCTAGTAATCGACGGTATGGTTATATTGGTGACATTGTTGTTGCTGTAATCAAAAAAGCAGTGCCAAATTCATCTGTAGAAAGATCTCAAGTCATCAGAGCTGTAATTGTACGTACTTGTAAAGAACTAAAACGTCGTAATGGTATAATAATAAAGTATGATGATAATGCGGCGGTTCTCATTGATAAAGAAGGAAATCCAAAAGGAACTCGAATTTTTTCCGCAATAGCCCGAGAATTGAGACAGTTCAATTTCACTAAAATAGTTTCATTAGCACCCGAGGTATTATAATAATAAGAGATCATGGTATAACTATATTATTTATGACTTGAATGAATAGGAAGGAAATATATTAGAAGACGAATAAAATCTATATTCGATATTCAATTCAATATCTTCAAAATAAAATTTCGAATTCTATTTGTATAAAAACATAGAATTCGAATTCAATATAAGATTCTTTCTATAGTTTCGAATAGGTCATTCGTTCATTTTCTTTCTATCTTTTTTTTAGTTTTAGAATACTCTATATTTAGATTCTCCTAATTACAATCAAATTTTCTATACATATAGAGTAGTCTTCTATTCTCATATTTTCTATTCAATATAGATAGAGATTTTATTGAATCAAAAAATCAAAAAACGGGAGCACGTTGATTATATCGAAAGTAAGGAGAAAAAATTGATTGTGGGTAAAGATACTATCGCTGATATACTAACCTTGATACGCAATGCTGACATGAATAGAAAAAGAATTGTTAAAATACCACTTACTAATACCACCGAAAACATTGTAAAAATTCTTTTACGAGAGGGTTTTGTTGAAAACGTCAGAAAACATCGAGAAAGCAACAAATACTTTTTAGTTTTAACTCTACGCTATAGAAGAAATAGGAAAGGATCATATAAAACTTTTTTAAATTTAAAAAGGATAAGTACACCTGGTCTACGAATCTATTCTCACTATCAAAAAATTCCGAAAGTTTTAGGAGGGATGGGGATTGTAATTCTTTCTACTTCTAGGGGTATAATGACGGATCGAGAGGCTCGATTAGAAAGAATCGGGGGAGAAGTTTTATGTTATATATGGTAATTTTGCCGATATCTCAATTATATGAAAAACTTAGAGACAACATTCTTGTGAATGGAGTAGAGAAAAAACAGATTGCTAATATTATCTTATTCATGATACATTAGTGAATATGTGAAGAGGTTTTAACTAGAATAGAAATGAAAATGAATGAAGATTCAATTAATCAACAACTTCTGAGGGTATGTTGCAAGTTGCTTTAGAGAATTCAAATAAGATTGATTCTAGGCTCTGTTTCCAAAAATACTTACTGCATACGACCAGTAAAGGAAAAAATGGAAGTATAGCTGACTCTATTCGATTAGACTATTTTCTAACTTCAACATATTTTTGAGGAGGAACAATTGAAAGTTAAAAATGTAAGGAAACCCTATTTTCTTCCAATATATCAATTTGGTATTCAATTTAAATTGAAGGAGTTAAAAATATGAAAGTGGCGGCCTCTGTTCGTAAAATTTGTGAAAAATGTCGCTTGATCCGTAGGCGAGGTCGACTTATAGTAATTTGTTCCAATCCAAAACATAAACAAAGACAAGGATAAAATTCAAATAAAAAATCTTCTTAATATTCCATTTTCTTAAATACTAAATCATAAAAATATAAAAATTTAGATTCTATATTCCAATCTAGTCTATAGTTCTATGGTATTCTATATTCAATTAATCGATTAATCCAATTATAGAATACAATAGAATAGAATAACTAGTTAGAAAATAGTCAAAGAATCCTTTTTTGACAGGAAATGGATATATCCATATATTTCGGACTTATATTTTTTTAAATAAAAAAATGGCAAAATCTATACCAAAAATTGGTTCACGTAAAACTGGACGTATTGGTTCGCGTAAGCATCCTCGTAAAATACGAAAGGGGGTTTTTTATATTCAAGCTAGTTTCAACAATACCATTGTGACTGTTACAGATGTACGAGGTCAGGTGATTTCTTGGTCCTCCGCCGGTTCATGTGGATTCAAGGGTACACGAAGGGGGACACCGTTTGCCGCTGAAACCGCAGCGGGAAATGCTATTCAAACAGTAGTCGATCAAGGCATGCAACGAGCAGAAGTCAGGATAAAAGGTCCCGGTCTAGGAAGAGATGCGGCATTAAGAACTATTCTAAGAGCTAGTCGTAGAAGTGGGATACTATTAAGGGTTATACGGGATGTAACCCCTCTGCCACATAATGGGTGTAGGGCTCCTAAAAAAAGACGTGTGTAAAATAAACATTCAAGAAAAATATTTCAAGAGAAATAAACAATTCAATCAAGAGTTTCATAAAAAGATATTACTATGATTCGAGAAAAACTAAAAGTATCTACTCAGACACTACAGTGGAAGTGTGTTGAATCAAGGGTAGACAGTAAGCGTCTTTATTATGGACGCTTTATTCTGTCTCCACTTATGAAAGGTCAAGCAGATACAATAGGCATTGCAATGCGAAGAATTTTGCTCGGAGAAATAGAGGGAACATGTATCACACGTGCAAAATCTGAGAAACTACCCCATGAATATTCTACCATAGTAGGTATTCAAGAATCAATACATGAAATTTTAATGAATTTGAAAGAAATTGTATTGAGAAGTAATCTGTATGGAACTCGAGACGCGTCTATTTGTTTCAAAGGTCCTGGATATGTAACTGCTCAAGACATCATTTTACCACCTTCGGTGGAAGTCATTGATAATACACAACATATAGCTCACCTAACAGAACCTATTCATTTGTGTATTGAATTACAAATAGAGAGAAAGCGGGGATATCATATAAAAACACTAAACAACATTCAAGATGGAAGTTATACTATAGATGCTGTATTCATGCCTGTTAGAAATGCAAATCATAGTATTCATTCTTATGTGAATGGAAATCAAAAACAAGAGATACTATTTCTCGAAATATGGACAAATGGAAGTTTAACTCCTAAGGAAGCACTTTATGAAGCCTCCCGGAATTTGATTGATTTATTTATTCCTTTTTTACATGCAGAAGAAGAAAAGTTCAATTTAGAAAACAATCAACAAAAAATGACTTTGCCCCTTTTTACTTTTCATGATAAATTGGTTAAGGATAAACTAAGGAAAAAGAAAAAAGAAATTCCACTGAAATCCATTTTTATTGACCAATTAGAATTGCCTCCCCGGATCTATAATTGTCTTAAAAAGTCCAATATACATACAGTATTGGAACTTTTGAATAAGAGTCAAGAAGACCTTATGAAAATTGAACATTTTCGCGTAGAAGATTTCCAAAATATATTAAACATTTTACAAATCGAAAAGCATTTTGTATAATGAATATTTTTGAAATCTTTCATTTTTATAAAAATATTCAATTTGAATCTTTAGCACAAATCAATATATTAAGAATAGGTCTAAAATGAAATAGATGTATCTAGGGATTAGTCATTTCAAAGTGAGTTTTCCCTAGATACACAATACACCTGTCATTCTATTTTATTTTACAATAGAATCAATTTAAAAAAGACCTAACGTTAGGGATTTTTCAATAGGTAATGTTGCTCCAATACCCAACCAAAGAGCCACGACGGTACCAATCAAAAAGACGGTTGTTGCTACTGGACGCCGAAATGGGTTTTGGAACTTATTAACATTCTCCAAAAAAGGTACTGTTAATAATCCCGCGGGTACTGAAACCATTAAAAGAACGCCCAATAATTTATTGGGTACGGTACGAAGTATTTGAAATACGGGAAAAAAATACCATTCGGGCAAGATTTCCAAAGGAGTTGCAAACGGATCCGCGGGTTCCCCAATCATTGATGGTTCGAGAATCGCTAAGCCTACGTTACAGGCAATAGTACCCAGAATAACTACTGGAAAAATATATAAAAGATCGTTAGGCCATGCGGGTTCGCCATAATAATTATGACCCATCCCTTTGGCCAATTTCGCTCTTAATACAGGATCATTCAAGTCAGGTTTTTTTGTTATTGGGATAGGTGAATTCTTATAGATCCATCCTCCGAAAGAACCGGACATGATAATTTTTCATCATCCGGCTCGAGCACCAATCAAACGAACTGAATGCAGACATATAAATTTTTTATATGTTAGTCACTCATATATCATAATTCTATGTAATAAAATGGATTGAATTCTTTTTTTTTTTTTTTCCGAAATGACAACTATCCATTGCAAAAAATGAAGTTCTTATTTTTAAGTAAATGCTTTTCACCCAAGTAAGTTTTCAAAATCAAAAGTTCTTTCTGGGTGATCTCAAACCTTTCGCCTGTTATACCTCGAAAAATGAATTTCGGAATTTTTGACATAGCAAAGGATTTACTTGTTACTAATAGAATACAACCCCTTTTTCTTTAGATCTACTTGTTTAACTCCGATAGTATCATAAATTGAGTCAGTCAATGCATAGGAAATGAATGCATTTCCATACTATTCAGTTTTATGAAATACATACTACATAATCTAGATTATATCATATTACTTATTTTACTGGATATTACGGAGCCTGTTCATGCAGGATATGATCGAGTCTGATCATAGAAAAGATTATCTTCAAGCGAACCGGACTATCCTCTGTACAGGACTGGCGCGGTGGTTGGAACAAAGACACATTTAATTGTGAATTCAAATGTGGCAGATAAGATCAAGTCATATATCTGCATGGCCCAATCAATAGTTCAAGTGACACACTCCCATAATCCATTCTTTTTTCGGAGAGTTCCCTTCAACTATTCGTGTATGTAAAATAAAGAATCCAATTTCTTTTCTTAAGTTGAAGGGATATATCCAAATACATGTCTTATAAAAAAAAAAGAATAATGCATATTTGTAGCAATGAAATACTATTACTCCTCCCCAAAATGATTGATTACAAATATCTAGGATTCACATTCTCTATAAAGGACCAGAAATTCCTTGCTTACGTATCATTGGAAAGTGCATTAACATGAATACGGCAGTAAGAAGAGGTAATACAAAAGTATGTAAACTATAAAAACGAGTCAAGGTAGATTGTCCCACACTAGCGCTGCCGCGCAATAACTCTACCACCGAGGATCCTATTACAGGAATAGCGTCGGGTACACCTGTTACAATTTTGACTGCCCAATAACCGATTTGGTCCCAAGGTAAGGAATAACCAGTTACACCAAAGGATGCAGTCAATACACCCAAAACTACACCTGTAACCCAAGTCAATTCGCGAGGTTTTTTAAAACCACCAGTGAGATACACGCGAAATACGTGCAAGATCATCATTAAGACCATCATACTTGCTGACCATCGATGAACTGATCGGATTAACCAACCAAAGTTAGCCTCAGTCATTATATATTGAACAGAAGCAAAAGCCTCCGTAACGGTTGGACGATAATAAAAAGTCATAGCAAAACCCGTCGCTACTTGGACTAAAAAACAAGTAAGTGTAATTCCTCCTAAACAATAAAATATATTGACATGAGGAGGGACATATTTACTAGTTATATCATCGGCAATCGCCTGAATCTCAAGACGTTCTTCGAACCAATCATAGACTTTATTGAGATAGGTAAACCAAGGGACCCCCCTGAGAACCGTATATGAGAATTTCATCTCGTACGGCTCAAACAAAAATACTCAAATACTGGTTATTTGGAAAATGGATATGTGTAATAGAAAGTTTTCAACTTCTTAACTGAATCCTATGATTCCAGTCTTTGTTGAAGATAAAAAAAATAGAAATCCAAAAGCTATTCTTAGTGTTTATAATGCCAAAATTTCAAGTAGGCTCGCTCGTCTTTTCTCTTGATCCTTACCGGCCTCTTGAATATTCTATTATTTACTTCATTTTTTTTGTATTGTGTATGTAATAAGATTTTACTGCTGTTTTTTTTATTATTCTTGATAAGAATTTTCTTGTTAAGACCCTATAGAATCAATTTAAAATTAAAAACCTGAGATTCATACCATAACCACGATGATTTCAAAAAAAAACCTTTCATTGAAGTCCAAAAATTCCCTGAGTAAGAACTGCTGGATCATCACTTCTTCAATGAATAGATAGAATGAAAAAAAAATACAAAGAAATGATAAGCGGCGGGCAGTTTTAAAGAATAAAATTTCATTTCTTTTTCTAAATCAATTCTTCTAACTCTTTCATTTTTTTCGTCCGGTTGCGAGGTCTTAATAGAAATATTAAGTATAAATCATAGTTCGAACACTTTAGAATCTATTTATTTTCTATATTCCGTGCTCCAGATACTAGAATCAATATCTGACGGGGTAAAGCCATCTATCAAGATAAGATTACGTATCCATTTGATGTTCTGTAGTATCAATAGGATCCATTATAACAAGTCACACACTCATATTCCGGAAATAAAGAAACAAAAAAGTTTCGCGGTCAAACTACCAAATCAAAATGGAATGGGCTAAAAATTAACGATCTAAATGCTAAACTTTACTTTTCTATTGAAAAGCTAGTTAGTTGGTTCTTGTGAATCTAATTCTCTAATTCATAGAAATTTGGTCCAGTAAAAGGGACGAATTATAAATCTCTAAAATAATAGAGAGAAATACCGCAAATAGGGCCATTGCAATCCCCATCAAAGGGGTAGTTCCCCACCCCGGAGCTACTTTACCATATTCTGAATTCAATGGTTTCAATAAATCTCCTACAACAGTTCGTCTTGGACCAGATCTAGAACTATCCTCAACGGTTTGTGTAGCCATAAATCCTTTTTTTTTATTGAGATCTGTTGACTTTGTATACCATTCCGCTGTAGATAAAGAATCTTACCCTATAGATCCATTGTAGTCTTGATATTATATAATCATGGAAACAGCAACCCTAATTGCCATCTCTATATCCGGTTTAATTGTCAGTTTTACTGGGTATGCCTTATATACTGCTTTTGGGCAACCCTCTCAACAACTAAGAGATCCATTCGAAGAACATGGGGACTAGTTGAAATAATGAGCCTCCAATATTATGATATTGGGGCTCATTACTTCAATTGAGAGAATTCAAAATCATTTCGTGTTTTTAGTTGGAACTTTAGGGGGTTCTCTAAAAAAAATAGCGAAAAAAATGATTCCTAAAGTCGAGACTAAGAGGAATGTATAAACCAATGCTTCCATAGATTTGCTCGTGGTTTACAATTATAGCTTTCATACCTGTTTTGGGGTGGGGGGATTATCTCCTGGATAAAGAACAAGAAAGAACAAGAGTAAAGTAAAACAAAATGGAATGATTGAAATCAAGATTTATCTAGTTTCCTATATCAAATTCAAATAACAACAAAAAAAAAGTCGAATCGAAAAGGAAAGGAAAGGAAAGGAACAAACCTATTTCTATCAGACTCCCTGTTTTTTTGTAGTTGGATCTCCAAGTTTTTGGAATGCTCCAAATTCTACTTGCGCATCCAAATCTGGATCAATACCAGCAAAAACATCTCTGAACAAGGTTCTCGCACCATGCCAAATGTGCCCAAAAAAGAAGAGCAGAGCAAACGAAGCATGTCCAAACGTAAACCAACCCCTTGGACTGCTACGAAAAACACCATCCGATTTTAAAGTAGCACGATCTAATTCAAAAATTTCACCCAATTGAGCACGTCGAGCATATTTTTTCACAGTAGCAGGATCACTATAACTGACTCCATTGAGTTCGCCACCATAGAATTCAACAATTACACCAACTTGTTCGACACTATACTTAGATTCTGCCCTTCGAAAAGGAACATCTGCTCTAACAATTCCGTCTCCGTCTACCAAAACAACCGGAAATGTTTCAAAAAAAGTCGGCATACGACGTACAAAAAGTTCACGACCCTCTTTGTCTCTAAAGATAGGATGCCCTAACCAACCAACCGCTATTCCATCTCCATTGTCCATTGAGCCCGCTCTAAACAAACCCCCTTTTGCCGGATTATTACCAATGTAATCATAAAAAGCTAATTTTTCAGGAATTTTAGACCAAGCTTCTGATAAACTTTGATTTTCAACTAGCCCAGCACCAACTCTTCGATATATTTCTTGCTGGAAGTATCCTTGATCCCATTGATAACGAGTAGGACCAAATAATTCAATCGGGGTAGTTGCTGAACCATACCACATAGTTCCAGCAACAACAAAAGCTGCAAAAAATACAGCAGCGATACTACTGGAAAGGACGGTTTCAATATTTCCCATACGCAATCCTTTGTATAAACGTTGAGGTGGACGCACACTAAGATGAAAAAGACCCGCTAATATACCCAATGTCCCTGCTGCAATATGATGAGAAGCTACTCCCCCCGGAACAAAAGGATCAAAACCGTCCACACCCCATGCGGGTGTTACGGATTGTACCCTTCCTGTTAGTCCATAAGGATCAGATACCCATATTCCAGGACCAAACAATCCTGTTACATGAAAGGCACCAAAACCAAAACACGCCACCCCTGCAAGAAATAAATGAATTCCAAATATTTTTGGCAAATCCAAAGAAGGTTTTCCAGTACGTTCATCACAAAAGATTTCGAGATCCCAATAGACCCAATGCCAAATAGCCGCCAAAAAGCACAAGCCCGAAAAAACAATATGTGCCGCGGCCACACCTTCGTAACTCCAAATACCCGGATTCGTTATAGTGCCTCCTGTGATATTCCAACCACCCCACGAATTGGTTATTCCTAAACGAGTCATGAAGGGTATAACGAACATACCCTGCCTCCACATTGGGTCAAGAACAGGGTCAGAGGGATCAAAAACTGCTAATTCATATAGAGCCATCGAACCGGCCCAACCAGCAACCAGAGCTGTATGCATTATATGGACAGAAAGTAAACGGCCGGGATCATTTAATACAACGGTATGAACACGATACCAAGGCAAACCCATGAAAATACCCCTTCTATCAACAAAAAATAGACACTCTGTAACTTTATTGCACTGTAAAAAACTATGCTATGGACCTTCCCCTTTTAGTCAATTATTTCGCATTAAAGAATTTATGTTTGTTCTAGTTTTTGAGAAACAAAGGAACATTCTATTCGTAGGAACAAAAAGAAGCAGATCTATTCTATATCCGATAAGTAACAATACGCAATGGTGGTGGGGGTTTACTTTTTTTTATATGCGTGTTTATATCAGTGAAGGCAGACAACGGATACTAATACAACAACAACGAATCCTTTTTTCTTCAAATTTAAGATTTGTTGTTCTTGTATTAGACACAACAAGTCTACGGGTCTTTCTTGGTTTAATTACAAAGATAGAGCTTTATATTATTATTATATAGAATATAAAGAAATAAAAAAAATGAAAATATTTTGATTCAATTAGTTTACTCAACTCATGTCATGAGTTGATCAATAAATATGTTGATTTGGAATCACAGGCTGGGTAGATGTCACAGATGATGAATTGATTTCTTACCTATGTAACTCTATTTTGCTTTTTGTTCATCCATAATAATTGATTCATGAATCAATTAATTATTTTCAATTGTATCTTTCACGTGGTATTTTTTGCTTATTTTCCTATTTTTATCTCAAAAAAAAAAATGGAAACTTAGGAAAGTGCTTTAGAAACATATGTATAAAAAAAAAAAATAGATTTCATCTAGTTTCCTTATGTCCACTATAACCAGTTATTTTGGTTTTCTACTAGCAGTTTTAACTATAACCGCAGGTATTTTTATCAGTCTGAATAAGATACGACTTATTTGATTTGCAATTTTGAGATGAATTGGAAATTTTAGAATCTTTTTGATATTCTATAGTTCCTTATCCTATTTCCAATTCTTGGTCATTGAGATTCATGGTCAATCTAAATTCATAATTAAGGATCAATATTACCCCCACCTTTTTTTACTTTCAACCAAACTCAAATGATTGAAGTTTTTCTATTTGGAATCGTGTTAGGTCTAATTCCTATTACTTTGGCTGGATTATTTGTAACGGCCTATTTACAATACCGACGTGGCGATCAGTTGGATATTTGATTTAGTACTGTCTCTTTTGTTTATTGACCTCCTAGTTTTTTTGTTTTAATCCTAATTCACAGGAGATATAATTAACCTTTTGATTAGACTTAGACTGTTATCCCATTCCCATTATTTTAGTATCATTCTCAGAAGAATGATATCACGCTCTGTAGGATTTGAACCTACGACATCGGGTTTTGGAGACCCGCGTTCTACCGAACTGAACTAAGAGCGCTTTCTTTTCCTAAAGAAATTTATGTGATGCCAATACATCTTGCATGCATACAAACTCAATATGTAGAACTATTCATATTGAGTTTGTATGTCCAATTTGAATTGCTCAAAATTGATCTCTTGTTACTGCTGATACGATAACTAATACTTAGCCATAGCGATAGGGATGACAGGATTTGAACCTGTGACATTTTGTACCCAAAACAAACGCGCTACCAAGCTGCGCTACATCCCTTTACATCAGTTTCCAGTCTCATTCTAAAGAATTTTTGTCTTGTTTTCCACATTCTTCCATTATATATAGAATCTATCCTGGCATTTTTTTTTTACTTTCTTATATAATATTGAATATTTCTATTCAATTAATGAAAAACAGAGAATAGATAGGATAGATAAATAATAAAATATAAAGAGTATAATAACAAGAACAAATAATAATCTACAAAGAAGAATAATATAGAAAATAGAATTTCTATATGAAAAATATAATAATAAAAAAAAAAATATATATAATTTTAATATTGAATCTAATTCATAATTTCAAAAATAGATATAATAATCTAGTTATTATAATAGAATTATTTGAAGAAAGAAAATAAAAAAAAAAAAATAGTACTCTATCAAAAAATATCTAATTAATTGTTGGACAATTCAATTTGGATTCGGACTTCCCCCGACAAATCCAAGTGGTTTTCAAAAATATTGGATCATATTCCTACATATTCCTATATGTAATTCTGTATTATTATGTATTATTATGTATTCCAAATATACAAGAAAAAACGAAGGAGGATTTGAAATGCGAGATCTAAAAACATATCTCTCTGTGGCACCAGTGGCAAGTACTTTATGGTTCGCGGCTCTAGCAGGTCTCTTGATAGAAATCAATCGTTTATTCCCGGATGCATTGACATTCCCCTTTTTTTGATTCTAGTTATTGGCACGGGAAAGGGTGACGAAGATTAGAGATCCAATAAAATATCTGTGATTCAATCCCTCTTCGTTAGTTTTTTTTTCTAATTATACTAGAATAAGTTCGAAAAAAAAGAGGAAATTAAGAAAGGTGGATTTGGCCTCAGTGAAATTTGGAATTTTTACCAGGTTTCGTTTCAATGGAATTGAATTAATACTTCAATTCCATTGCTCTTAAGAATTATTAAGAGTCAGATAAGAAATGGAATTGTTAGGGTAGGGGCAATTATATCATACAAGATATTTCAATAAAAACTGAAATACTATACTGTGATTCGAAATATATTTCGAAAACATTGTAGTAGTGAATTATTACTGTACTATATAAAATCAATTGGAACAAAATATTTCATAATTTTATTTTGAATTATAAACTTATATTTTTTTCGTTCCTTTTTTCTTCTTCCCTTCAAATCTTCAAATTGAAGAGTTAAGTGAATAAAAAAAAACAAAGGAGGTTCATGGCTAAGGGTAAAAATATCCGAATAACTGTTATTTTAGAATGTACTAGTTGTGATAAAAAGAGTGTTAATAAGGAATCTAGAGGTATTTCCCGATATATTACTCAAAAGAATCGACACAATACGCCTAGTCGATTGGAATTGAGAAAATTCTGTCCCTTTTGTTGCCAACATATGATTCACGCAGAGATCAAGAAATAGAGAACAATGGATTACTTGTGTGTCACCTTTAGGAGGAGGGGAGGAGGTATTGAAAAACTTTTATAAATCTTAATTATCTAGATACCAGAGAAATTATCTTATCTATATTCTAGAACATGAAATTATATACATATATCATTATATAGCATATATTTCCTTATATAACAAATATATTACAAAAAAAATAAGAATATAACTAAAAAAAATCCTTTTTTTATAACAAACGGGATTTTCGGTATAGGACTAAACAAACCATGGATAAATCTAAGCGACTGTTTGTTAAATCGAAAAAATCAATTCGTAGGAGTTCGCCCCTAATCCGATCTGGGGATCGAATTGATTATAAAAACTTGAGTTTACTTTTAGAATTTATCACTCTACAAGGAAAAATTTTTCCTAGACGTATCAATAAAGTGACCTTAAAACAACAACGATTGATTACGATTGCTATAAAACAAGCTCGTATTTTAGCTTTGTTACCTTTTGTAAATTCGTCATCTTTTGTTAAGAATGCAAAAAAAAAATATCAAAAAAGCAAGTCGATTACTAGAACTACTAGTAAAAAAAATAAAAAAAAATAGAGTTACTTCAATTAATTGAATCTCAACTCAAAGTTTATGCGGATTGGTATTTTTTTTTTTGAGCGTGGTTGATTATTTATTTTGATAATTAATATGAATTCTATTTTATGATACAAACCTCTTTTATTCTACCACCTTCCCGGAGTTAAGTCTCCGGGGAATTTTTAGTTTTGAATGATATCGTTGCCAATCAAAAAAAGAGAATTCCCCTTTAATATAGATATTTGTGAAACTATTTTACGATTCAGAAGCAATTGATTCTTGTACAGATTAGACATTAACTTACTATAGGTATAGTATATTTTTTCTTTATTCTGGCCAATTATTGCATTTATTCGACTGATCCACAAACTGCGAAAGTCCCTTTTTTTCCTATCTCTATCCCGCTGAGACGAAAACCAAGCTTTTATTCTCTGTTGCGCAATAGTTCGAATAAGGTTTGAATGAGTTTTGAATGTAAAAAAACGCATTTTTGTCCTCCGTTTTTGAGCTATAGATCCTCGTGGAGTTCTGGTCATTGGATAAATGGAGACTTTGATGAATAACTATTTGATTTTTTTCTTTCAGTTATTCTTTTACCCTTTCTAGTCTATTACTAACAACCTGGATTCTTCCAATGTATAAAATAAAAATTCCAATGGCTTTTGCTACTATAACCTTCCCAACCACTATTTTTTTCGTTTTTCCTAAGTATAAGTATTGAAACTCTAAATAATAACTTCTATTGATACTAGGTATTCAAAAAAGCATAGTAAATAAAATAGAAATAAACAAAGAAATGGTGGGTTCCATCGTTTCTATGATTACTTGTTAAACGGTGAGGTCCTCTCTATACACCGGAGCCCCTTCCTTCATTGAATCTTGATTCAATCAATGTTATTGTGAACTTGTACAGTTCACACTTCTGGGCTCTACCCATGAAATATCTAGTAATAGGTTTTTCACAATAAAATCTAGCTATCCAGTAACGGTATTTAAGTATGAAGATTAGCTTGGTAGTTGACCCTCTTAGTCCGTTCTTGCTAAATTTAGGACATAATTTGTCTTTTTTTCAAAGAGGATTTTTCCCGCTTAATGGATAACTTTTTGTTACCAATGGGAAAGTATTTTTTCATCTTAAATTACAAATTAAGGTGATTTGGTTTGCACCAATTGAGAAACCATAAATTTTATACACAATAGAATTCTATATATATACAATTCTTATTAATTGTATATATATAGAATATATTTTCTAAATTTAGTATATGATCTAAACGAGTCGCACATACACCCTAGTACATGTTCCTCGGCGTTGAGGGCATCCCCGAAGAGCGGGAGATTTTGTTACAGTCCGGATTGGCTGTCTTGTGTTTCTAATAAGTTGTTTTATAGTAGGCATGGTCAGTCATATACATAATGAGCTGGTTTAGATCAATCGTAACCCGATAATTGATAATTTAGGAGACTCTTCCGGTTGTTAATACGATTAAAAAGACAAAAAACAACATCAAATCATGTTTAGGTATTTCTTAGGATCGAATCATCTATATAGTAAGTCTATATAGTAGGAATAAATAGGAAAGAAATATTTTCTGCTAATTTATCAAGAACCAGCTATGTCATCAATAATTCCGTAGTCGTAGGCGTCTTGTGCTGACATAAAAAAATTCCTGTGCATGTCTTGATGTATCTGCCAGGAAGGTTTGCCTGTTCTTTGGGAATAAATATCTGCGATAGTGTTTTGCATTATAACTATTTCATCTATATCCATGATACATTCGGGCGATGGTCCCTCATAAAAAGAACTAGCAGGTTGATGCATCATTACCCTGAGAGTATAATAGAAGAAGGTTTCTTTTTATCTTTACTTCAAAAATAAGAAGGGATATAAAAAATATCTTCAATTTAAAGCCGTACAGGCAAGCCTCTTTTTTTTTTATAGCATACGGCTCTACTTTAAATTTTTCATTTTTTGACCTGACCATTCATTGAAGAAAGACAAAAAAAAAGAAACCGGGTCTATCAGACCCAGATCAGTAAAGAATCCAAAAACCACCTTTCTTTTTTTTTTTTTTTTAATTTTTTTT
>C688J18823_10001271_pt1 | contig 15531 bp, 17 predicted proteins | sample HopSoiMetagenom1_FD_18823 | JGI IMG/M metagenome (IMG submission 18823)
ACCGCCGTACGACGTTACGCCGTTCGCGCCGGGCCGCTACATTTCCTGACGCCGCTGGCGCAAGCGCGCCAACGATTCCGCATGAATGCGGGCCGGCCGCCGAGGAGCATCGCGAGCACCGCAAGCAAGAGACCTGCCCGGACTAGTTCGCTGTCGATGAGCCTTGACGCCGCGCAACCGGCACCCGTGTGGAGCCCATCTCGGCTCAGGTCGCTCGAAAAATGGGCGCGGGCTTCGAGGCGGCGGACCTCGGTGTCCGGGCGCGGTCTGCACGTGGCCCACATTCTGGAACCATAAACATTGAATTCGCTCGAACTTTTTTCGGCCGTTAATCCCTTGCCTGGGACTGGCGTCCGTCGCGAGGCCGGGGGGCCTGTGGCACGCACATTGCACTCCATCGCATGGGGACTGTCGCCGTGGGCAATCGTGGCAATCGTCAACTCGCTCTTGCATGGGACGACAGTTTGGTGACACCGTTGCGTTTGCTTGACCGGCCTGAGAACGTGGGGACGCGCTCGCCGGTCCCGGGGTTTTGGTGATGTTGCGTCTGATTGCCCGGCGTCTTGCCATCGGTGTGCTGGTCGCGTTCACCGTGATGACGCTCGCATTCCTGCTGACGCGGCTGTCGGGCGACCTTGCGGTTTCGATCGCAGGCCCCTCGGCGACGCAGGCCGACGTCGAAATCGTGCGAAAGGCCTATGGCCTCGACCGCCCGCTCTATGTGCAGTTCTTCGCCTGGACCGGACGCGCCCTGGTCGGCGATTTCGGCCAGAGCTATTTCTTCAAGGACAGCGTGGCGAACCTGATCCTGAAGCGCCTGCCGATTACGGTCACGCTCGGGCTCGTGGGCCTCAGCCTCGCGTTGGTCATCTCGATCCCACTCGGCATTTTGGCGGCGCTGCGCGAAAACACGTGGGTCGACCGCGGCGTTACCCTGTTCACGATGGTGGGACAGGCGGTGCCGAGCTTCTGGCTTGCCTTGATCCTCATGATCGTGCTCGGCCTGCAACTCGGTATCCTGCCGATCTCGGGCACCGGCACCTGGCAGCATTTCGTGATGCCGGGCATCGTGCTCGCCTTCACGGCAATCCCGGCGCTGACGCGGCTGACGCGCTCCGGCATGATCGAGGCGATGGCGTCAGATTACATTCGCACCGCGCGCGCAAAGGGCCTGTCGCGGGCGCGTATCATCTTCAAGCATGCGCTGCGCAACGCCGCGATTCCCGTCGTCTCGATTGCCGCGGTGCAGCTCGGCTTCATGCTGGGCGGCTCGATCGTGATCGAGACGGTGTTCGCGCTGCATGGCGTCGGCTATCTCGGCTGGGAGAGCATCGCCAAGAATGATTTTCCCGTCGTGCAGGCGGTAGTGCTGGTGCTCGCCGTGTTCTATATCGGTCTCACTTTGCTGGCCGATATCCTCAATGCACTGCTCGATCCGAGGCTGCGCACGGGATGAGCGAGCCGATTGCCATTCAAGCGCCGCAGCCTTCGAGCACAGGTAGCTCGCGCATCGGCACCGCCGGCTTTGCGATCGGGATCGCCATCGTCGCGCTCGTCGTCGCAGCCGCGGTCATCGGCAACGCGCTGGTGCCGCAGGACCCGTTCGTTCAGGATCTCGGCAATCGATTGAAGCCGCCGTTCTGGATGGAGGGCACCCAGGCGGGACATCTGCTCGGCACCGACCAGCTCGGGCGCGACTATCTGGCGCGGCTGGTCTATGGCGCACGCATTTCGCTGCTGATCGGCATCATGACGGTGATCACGTCCGGCCTGATCGGCATCACACTCGGCGTGCTCGGCGGATTCTTCGGCGGCCGCGTCGATGATGTCGTACTGTTCGCCATCACGACACGCTTGTCTATCCCCGTGGTGCTGGTCGCGCTCGCCGTCGTGGGTCTGATGGGATCGGGCCTCGGGCTCGTCGTCGCGACGCTGGGGCTCCTGTTGTGGGATCGTTTTGCAGTTGTCGCGCGCGCCACCACCATGCAGGTTCGCAACCACGATTATGTCAGCGCCGCCTGGTGCGCCGGCGCCTCGATGCCGCATATCCTGATCAAGGAGATTTTGCCGAACATCGCGAGCCATCTCGCTGTGGTGGCCACGCTGGAGATGGCGCTGGCGATCCTGCTCGAAGCCGCGCTGTCGTTCCTTGGCCTCGGCGTGCCGCCGCCGCTGCCGTCGTGGGGGCTGATGATCGCCGAGGGCAAGGATTACATGTTCTTTTCGCCCTGGGTGATCATGATCCCCGGCGTCGCGCTGGCCGTTCTGGTGCTCGGCATCAATTTGGTCGGCGACGGACTGCGCAATTGGCTCGGCGCGGAGCGGCTGCGATGAGCGCGCTGCTGGAGGTCGAGGAGCTTCAGGTGAGTTTCGGCGGCCGCACCGCGGCGGTGCGCGGCGCCTCGTTCCGGGTCGAGAAGGGCGAGACCCATTGCCTGGTCGGCGAATCCGGCTGCGGCAAGTCGGTCACCGCGCTGGCGGTCATGAGCCTGCTCGCGCGCGGTGGCCAGCGTTCGGCGAACAAGATGAGTTTTGCCGGCACCGAACTCACCACGCTGTCGGACCGCGAAATGGCGCGGCTGCGCGGCAATCGCATGGCGATGATCTTTCAGGAGCCGATGACCAGCCTCAACCCGGCCTTCACCATCGGCTCGCAGATGGCCGAGGTGCTGACGCGTCACAAGGGCGGCTCACGCGCCGCGGCGCTCGACCGTGCCGCCGAACTGATGGGCCGCGTCGGCATCACCGCGCCGGGGATGCGGCTCGGCCAGTTCCCGCACCAGCTCTCGGGCGGCCTGCGCCAGCGCGTGATGATCGCGATGGCGCTGATGTGCGATCCCGAGCTACTGATCGCCGACGAGCCGACCACCGCGCTCGACGTCACCGTGCAGGCACAGATCCTGCGGCTGCTCGCCAACCTCAAGCGCGACCTCGGGCTCTCGATCCTGCTCATCACCCATGATCTCGGCATCGTCGCGCGCGTCGCCGACCACGTATCTGTCATGTATGCCGGCGAGGTGGTCGAGCGCGCGACGACCGCGGAACTGTTCCGTTCGCCGCAGCACCCCTACACGCGCGGTCTGCTATCCTGCGTGCCGGTGCCCGGCCGCGTGCAGCGCGACAAGCCGCTCGGTTCGATCCCAGGCGTGGTCCCGGCGATCGGCCCCGGCTTTGCCGGCTGCGCCTTCCGGTCGCGCTGCGCCCATGCCGACGAGACGTGCGCGCGCGAAATTCCGCGGCGGCCGGCAGGCGAGGCGCACGACTATCTTTGCCGGCTCGCGCCTGATAGTGCGGAGCTGCAACCCGCATGACCGCCGCGATCGAGGTCGAGAACCTGCGATGCGAATTCCGCGTCCACACCGGCTTGATGTCGGCGGAAAAGCGCGTGGTCGCGGTCGACGATGTCAGCTTCAGCGTCCCCGCCGGCAGCGTGCTCGGCATAGTCGGCGAATCCGGGTGCGGCAAATCCACGCTCGCGCGCATGATCCTCGGATTGCTCAAGCCGACAGAAGGCACCGTGCTGGTCGACGGCAAGCGCCTGTTCGACCTCGACCGCAAGGCGCGCGCCCGGCTGATCCAGCCGGTGTTCCAGGATCCGTTCGCCTCGCTCAATCCGCGCCGGCGCATCAAGGACATCGTAGCCCTGCCGCTCACAGCCCAGGGCACCTTCACGCGCGGTGAGATCGAGCGCCGCGTTGGCGGCATTCTCGAGCGCGTCGGCTTGTCGGCCGCGATGGGCGAGCGCATGCCGGCGCAGCTTTCCGGCGGGCAACGTCAGCGCGCGGCAATTGCGCGGGCGCTGGTGCTCGAGCCCCGGATTGTGATCTGCGACGAGCCGACCAGCGCGCTCGACGTCTCGGTGCAGGCGCAAATTCTCAACCTGCTCGCCGATTTGCGCCGCGACCTCGGGTTGACCTACCTCTTCATCAGCCACAATCTCGCGGTCGTGGAACATGTCGCGAGCGAAGTCGCCGTGATGTATCTCGGCCGTCTTGTCGAGCGCAACGAAACCGACGCGCTGTTTGGCCACCCCCGGCATCCCTATACAAAGGCGCTGCTGGAAAGCGTGCTGACACCGGAGCCGGGCAAGGGCGTGCCGGACATCGGCCTCGGCGACGTCATGCCGGATCCGGCCAATATTCCGCCGGGCTGCCGGTTCAACCCGCGCTGCCGCATCGCGGTCGAGCGCTGCCGCCATGAGGCACCAACGCGCATGGTCCGGCCGCCCCACGGGATGGTAGAATGTCATCTGGCATAGAGCGTGCTTCACGCTACGTCACAAAACACGGATAATGGAGGGCGATATGCGTATGCAAAACAAGCTCGGCGCGGCCATTCTGGCGATGGCTCTGCTCGGCGCCGGTGCGGTGCCGGCGACAGCTCAGAAATCCGCCGACACCTTGCGGATCGTGATGCGCGATGCGCTCCCCAACATCGATCCCTATTACAACAATCTGCGCACCGGCGTCGTGATGCACCACCAGGGCTGGGACGCGCTGGTCTATCGCAATCCGGATACGTTCAAGCTCGAGCCGTTGCTCGCCACCGAGTGGAAGCAGCCGGATCCGACCACGATCGAATTCACGCTGCGACCGGGCGTCAAATTCCACGACGGCAGCCCGTTCACGGCCGATGACGTCGTCTACACCATCAATCTGATCGCCGATCCGGCGAGCCGGCTGTCGACGCCGGCGAACTACAACTGGCTCGACAAGGCCGAGAAGACCGGAGATCTCTCGGTGCGCGTCACGCTGAAGCGGCCGACCCCCGCGGCGCTGGAATATTTCGCGCTCGTGATCCCGATCTATCCCAAGGCCTATCGCGAGAAGGTCGGTGCCGAGGGCTACGCCAAGGCGCCGGTCGGTGCGGGTCCCTACAAGATGACCAAGGTCGAGCCCGGCGTCTCCATCGACTTCGAGCGGTTCGAAGATTACTGGGCCGGCAGCCCGAAGGGCAAGCCTGCGATCAAGAAGATGAGCGTGCGCTTCGTGCCTGATGCCACGACCGAGATGACGGAATTGCTCGCCGGCCGTGCCGACTGGATCTGGAACATGAACCCGGACCAGCTCGAGCCCGTGAACCGGATGCCGCATCTGCAGGCGGTTCGGAAGGAATCGATGCGGGTCGGCTATCTCTCGCTCGATGCGGCCGGCCGCACCGGCGCCGACAATCCCCTGACCAAGCAGAAGGTGCGTCAGGCGATCTGGCACGCCATCGATCGCAAGGCGATCGCCGACAAGCTCGTCACCGGCGGCAGCCGCGTGCCGGCGGCGCCATGCTTCCCCTCGCAATTCGGCTGCGACGCCGAAATCGCAGTACCTTACGACTACGATCCGGCCAAGGCGAAGCAGCTTCTCGCGGAAGCCGGCTATCCCGACGGCTTCGAAGTCGAGCTAGCCAGCTACGTGCTGCCGCAATGGGGCTCGGCGGTCCAGAACTACCTGCTTGCGGTCGGCATCCGCGCCAAGCTCAACCAGCTCCAGACCGCGGCCCTGATCCAGCGCGCCAAGGCGGGTGAGCTGCGCATGTATCTCGGAAGCTGGGGCAGCTTTTCGATCAACGACGTCTCGGCGTTTCTGCCGAACTTCTTCGACGGCGGCGCCGACGACTATGCGCGCGATCCCGACGTGCAGAAGGGGCTGGTCCAGGGCGGATCGACCATAAGTCCGGAGGTGCGCAAGGAGGCCTATTCGGCCGTGATCAAGAAGATCACCGAGCAGGCCTACTGGGCGCCGATGCACACCTATGTGACGACCTACGGTTACGCCAAGCAGCTCGATTTCACGCCATGCCCGGATGAGCTGCCGCGCTTCTATCTGGCGAAGTGGAAATAGGCCGGACGTCACTTGCGGTCGTTCGTCATGTGCACCGCGCGGGGGCATTCGGCCCCGCGACCGAATGCGGAACTAACGCCACGAAAATTCCCCGCCTGCGCGCTCGCGATTAGCTACGAGGTGCGCGCCCGGTCCAGCGGAAAAGATGTGAGGCAGCAGTTCCGGCAGGACTTCAAGCGACAAGAGTTACGAGTGATAGCCCGAAGGCAGCCAAGCAAGTCAAAACGCGCACACGGTGCCACGCTGCCCAACGCGCCAAAGCCGCAGGCAGATCTGTGGTAGAAACGGCGCGACGCGCGAAGGCTTCGTTCGCCGCCTTGAAGTACAGCAGGTAGATGGCAACGAGACTGCAGGTTAGCACGGCCGCCGCGATCGCTGCGAGGCTACGCGGCGTGAGGCCTCCGGACTCGAGGGTGACCTGCGCCACCGCCAGCACGGCGGCCAGCGGCGCTGCCATCGTCAGCGGTGCGAAGAAGCGGTATAAGAGCGGTCCATAGGTCGGGTGCAGCGCGTAAAACGTCTCCGCCGACACCGTGCGCCAGTAGGGCACCAGCAGCCGGTCTTCGGCCAGCAGCGCGCCGGCGAGAAGGCCAAGGTTGACGGCCGCCATCAAAGGAAGCAACTGGCTTGCCAGAGCGGTCATGAACGCATGTCCTTCGCCTTATGAATGTAGCTGCGCAGCAATGCATCCTGCGCTGGGATCAGAGGAAGAGGCAATGCGACACTTCTACTTGGCTAGCGTCACATGGAGCAGGACTATTTTTGCATGACCAGCCGGGCGCTGGCGATCCGGCAGCCTGGAAATTCCAGAATATTTAATCTTTCGGCGGCACAGTACTTGAATACTGTCTCCTTTAATGTCCGCCGGAGGTTTTCGCGATGGTCGAAACCCGGATTGCACCACGTGTCCGTGTGATGAAGGCCGCCAAGATCGAGTATGGCGGCGACAAGTATGTCTGTACTGTTCGCGATCTATCCGCCACGGGCGCGGCGCTGGATTTTCCGGACCTGATCCGTATTCCCGATGAATTCACATTGGTGCTCCCCGAGGACGGATTGAAGCTGCTTTGCCATGTCGTTTGGCGCAGGGAGTACAGGGTCGGCGTAACATTCGACTAGCCCGGCGAGCATCGCTTCCCGCGTTCGTCGACGGTTCGCCCTGCGTCCGGGCAAGAACGAGTTGGGCCGCGTGTGGTGAATTTCACAATCGGACCGCTATCTGCATGCTAACGTGAGTAAGTCCCACTCAGGACAAGCCCTTTGAAAAAGCCGATCAGCCCGCAGAGCAAGGATCGAACAGCATGGACGATGTCCTGAACCTCGCCCAGGTCAAAGCCGAACTGTCCTATCTCAATCGTCTGGACGAAAGGCGCGAGGCCAATGTGGCGAGCTTGAAGCGACTGAAGGAAGCCCGTGATGCTCTTCTGCATGGCAGGGAAGATGAAGTCGCGGGCACCTCAAACCTTACGCAGATCCTAGGCCAACCGCTCCGCCGTCAGTGACGGTTGAGATCAACCGCTCGTCACATGCACGCCGGGCTTCTCGCCCGCATTCCACTTGCCGCCGATCGCGCGCTCGATCTGCGCCGCCAGTTGCAACAGCAGCCCGTCATTGGCCTGTTTGGCGATCGCCTGGATGCCGAGCGGCAGGCCGTGTTCGTGGGTGGCGAGCGGCAGCGAGATTGCGGGGATGCCGCAGAGATTGGCGAGCGGCGTAAAGGCGAAATTGCGCCAGAGATTGCCGAACCAGTCCAGCACATCGGGATTATCGCTGATGGTCAGATACTCCGTGGTGCCGACCTTCGGCGTCGGCAATGCCGTGATCGGCGTCAGGATGATGTCCCAATCCTCGAAGAAGGCGCCGAAGCCGCGCGAGGTCGTGTTGAAGGCCGCCTGCATCCGTGCCCGGTCGGCATAGCTGGTGTTCCGGCCATGCTCCCAGATCCGGATGTTGATGGGCTCGATCAGATCTTCCGGCGGTTTCTCCAGCCCGCGTGCTGCCAGCATGTTGGAGATGACGACGGCAAAATTGCTGATGTAGCAGGTGGTCTGCGCCGCAAAGGCTTCGCGGTAGTCCAGCTCCGGCAAGGCGTAGTCGACGTGATGGCCGAGGCCCTCGAGGAAGCGTCCGACCTTCTGCAACTCGGCTTCGATATGCGGCGTCGCGCGGTACTCGCCCCACTGGTGCGACAACGCGATTTTCAGCCGCGCCGGATCGCGCGCGATCATCCGCGTGTAGGGCTCGGGCGGCGACCAGAATGGCATGAATTCGCCGGGCGCCGGACCGCGGCAGGCGTCGACGAAGGCCGCGGTGTCGCGCACCGTGCGCGACTGGCAGCCCTGGATCGAGACCAGCCCGGAGAGGTCGGACAGAAGCGGCGACAGCGAGAACACGCCGCGCGAGACTTTCAGCCCGATATTGCCGTTGACGCCAGCAGGGATCCGGATCGAGCCGCCACCATCGGTCGCATGCGCGATCGGCACTGCGCCGGTGGCGACCATCGCGGCGCTGCCGGCCGACGAGCCGCAGGTGGTGTAGTCGGTATTCCAGGGATTGCGCGTGACATAGACGGCGGGATTGTCCGCCGAGCTGCAGACCCCGAATTCCGGCGTGGTGGTGCGCCCGATCAGGTTGAGCCCGGCCCCGCGCATCTTCCTCGTCATGAACGTGTCGGCGGTCGCGCGGTTGCCGCGCATGTAGCGCGAGCCCATTTCCTGCAGGCGGCCCTTCAGCGTCGGGCCAAGGTCTTTCATCAGGAACGGCAGTCCGGCAAACGGCCCATCGAGATTGGTGCCGTCGGTGCCGGGGTCGGTGACCGCATCCTCGAAGATTTCGACGACGGCTGAAAGCGCGGGATCGACCTTGGCGATGCCGGCGGCCGCCTGTGCGGCCAGCTCCGCGGCCGTCAGTTCACCCTTCGCAACGCGCGTGGCGAGCGCCACGCCGTCGTGGTCAGCCCANTCATCCCAGCTCATCGGCAAGTTCATGCAATCGGTCCNTTNNAGAAATAGNTCGGNCCTTAAAACATGANCGGGGAACGGGCGGAAACTGTTTTTCAACGGCCCGCAGACCGGTTCATCGTCCTTCNTGACNNCNGTCGANCGGGCGACGTCTTTCAGGAACGGAAATCGATGCCGCGNACGATGATGCCGGGCGGAGNGCCTTCGAACTCNCGCGCCTCGAATTTGCGGGACGCGCACGCCTCGATCCGGTCCCGCAACCGCGCGAACTGTTCCTCGCGCCGGTCTGCCGGCGTCCGCGACACGTGTTCCAGTTCATCCATCGCCGCAGCGCTGACGGCGCAGGGCACTTCCCTGCCGCCGTCCATCATGGAAAACAGCAGGACCATCCGGTCATCGTCATAGCCCTGGATGTTGCCGCGCGCGAACGTCATCAGGTTTCCTTCCGAAACGGAACGATCTTAGCATCGACTTCGCGTCTCCGCACTGATGATGACGGCAATGGCCCGGGCTTGCTAGCTCAGCAAGGTGCGGACCTTCATGGCGGAGTCATAGATCTCGATCTGAAGATACGGATAAGCCGACTTCAGCTTTCGGCCGGCGGCTTCGGCAGCGTCGGCGGTGTCAAACACCGATTTGAAATGGCCGTCGACAATCGTCGCGAACCCTTCGGGAGGTGGCCTGTCGGCTCGTATTGCTTTCTTCGGCTCCGGTTCGTCAATTGATAGAAGAGGCTTTTTCATCCTTATTCCTTTCGCGTCACCGCGATTATCTTTTTGATCTGGTTCAGAGGCCGGTCAGGATTGACCGCGTGAGATGAGGAAGATGCTGCTTCCGATCTTGCCGGAGACCGGCTCACTGGACATCGTCAGATCCAGACGTCCATCACCTTGCGGCTCATGGGAGCCAAGGATGGCCGTTGATGAGTGCAGCAGACGCTCTTTGTGTCGCGATGTCGAGAAAAATCCCAAGCCGTCCGGGTGTGTGGCATTGCCGTTCCGGACAGGTTCGCGATCATCTCTTGCCGTTTTTGCGCTCGCTATCCCCAGGACGTAGGCCTAGTTTGATCGTCACCGCGTTTCCTGCGGCGTCTATCGGTGACTGAGGATATGCAATTCCGTCGTAACCAGCAAAACCCAGGGAGATCGACATGGCCAAGGGTGAGCAAAGAAGCAATCGGGAAGCCAAGAAACCCAAGAAAGAGAAGATCAAGGTGATTGCCGCGGCGCCAAGCCAGAAGGGGGCGGGCTGGCAACCGACCTTGAGTTCCGACAAAAAGAAGTAATGACGGGTGCCCCTTGGTCGGGGCGGGTCCTCATTTCCGAACCCTTCGGCCGCATACCCAGCCGACGGGAGGGCGGCGTGTTGGCCGGCTGCTGCCCGAGCTCAGCGGCGATGGAACCCATTCTCGCGGCGTGGATTCGGACCTCGGTGTGCGGCTGCGGATCACTGGTTTGGGCTTGCAGGCATCAGATTTTGATCAGCCGCAGCTTCGTTCCCCAAGGATCTGATGTCTCGATGCCGTTCTCGATCGCCGCAGCCGGCGCGCCCGCCTGACGCAAGCGCTCCTGCTGCGCCTGCAGGATTTCTGGCGCTGCGACCTCCAGCGAAAACCACGCGAGCCCGGTGGCTGTGTCATCGCGCGGGCCGGCGCCGGCGCTCTGCCAGACATTGATCGCGAGGTGGTGGTGATAGCGGCCTGAGGAAAGGAACGCGGCGCCGCTGCGCTTGCGGGTCGGATCAAAACCGATGGCGCCGCCATAGAAGCGGTCGGCCTGTTCGAGGTCGCCGACGCGCAGGTGCATATGGCCGATGCGCAGATCATCGGGAGCCTTGGCATAGTTGGTCGTATGCGTATCGGTCAGCGCCAGCAGGCCGTCGATGTCGAGCTGGTCGGTCGCCATCGCCACCGAGCCGCCATCCCATTTCCAGGTTTCGGGCGCGCGGTCGGCATAGACCTCGATGCCGTTGCCTTCGGGATCGTCGAGATAGACGGATTCGCTGACGAGGTGATCGGCGAAGCCGGACAGCGGGATCTTGTTGGCGGCCGCGTGCACCAGCCAGCGCGCCAGATCCTTGCGCGTCGGCATCAGGAACGCGGTGTGATAGAGTCCCGCCGNGTTGCGCGCCTCGCGCGCCGCGCCCTCNCGCCGTTGCAGATGGAGCANCGCCACGCCGCCCGNGCCGAGCAGCGCGCCCATCATCGAGCGCGCCATGACGGTCAGGCCNATCGCGTCGCGATAGTAATCGGCGACCTTGTCGAGGTCTCGCACCCGCAGGTTCACCATGCCGATCCGCATCGGCGTCCGGTTGGCAAAGGTCGGTCCGCCGTTGCCNGCCGNGCCNTCNGCCTGCGCCGCGGCGACGGCNGCTGCCGTCAGCGACGAGGCGCCGGCGAGGTGAAGNAGCGTGCGGCGGGTCAGGTCGATGGTCATGAAAGCTCCCTTTGACGACCGGTTGAACGAAGCAAATCTTGCGCCGATCTGATCGCTTGCGTGGCCCCAACATACGGCCTGACGGCCGGCGATCGCAATGTCGCGATGGCCATCCCGGAACCATCGTTACGGCAGGACGTTTGCTCCGGGCAAGCCATTCCAACGATTGGAGATCACCATGATGCGCGTCGCGGCAGCGATCGTCGCCGGGCTGTTGAGCGTGAGCGCCGCAGCCGCCCAGTCCACCGGGACATCGGACGCAAAGCCGGAGACGGCCTGCACGACGTCGCCGGCCGCGACAACCGGACGCGGCGAGGAGAAGACCGCGAATTCGATGGCCGCCGAAAAGAGCGCGGTGGTGCCCGAGGCCGGCGGCGCAAATTCCGCCGCGCCGACGGTGCAGAGCGGCGGCAAGCCGCTGAAGGTCGGCCCGGACTGCCCGCCGGATTCGAAGCCAAAGTGAAGCCCAAGCAGCGCCTGAGCCCGGCGTTGCTTCGAACGATGTCAGCGTCTCAGTCCCGTTCATCCATTGATCATCTCAGGCCGGGCTTCCTGCGCCCCTCCGAGCAGCTTGATGTTGAGCTTGCCGCTCGCGAACAGCATGTCATCGAGCGCTTCGCCGAGATCGGCTGACCCGATTGTCGCGCCGCCATCCCGGCCGATACCGGCTTGCGCGGTGCGCCGCATCAACTCCTTGATGAAGGCGGCGCTGACGCCTCTGGTCCGCCGGACGGCCTCGTCGATCAGGGTTTCGTCGAGCCGCAGACCCTTGGCGTAGAGCTGAATCAGCTTCCTTCGGCCAGTATCATCCGGCAGCGGAATTTCAATCGCTTGATCGACCCGGCCAGGTCGGTCGGCCAGTGCGCCCTCGAGCTGTTCGGGCCGGTTGGTCGTCAGGACAAACAGAATATCCGCATCCTCTTTCAATCCGTCCATCTCGTTGAGAAGCATGTTGAGCATGGACTCTTCGCAAGGCCCCATCATCTCGCGGTCGGTTGCGATAAGATCGACGTCCTCGATGACCACCATGGCCGGCTGCAGCAGGCGGGCGAGGTTTGTGTAGGCTCTGAGCAACTCAACCTGCGCGGCCGTGATGATCAACGTCGTGTGGCCAGGCAGATTGCTGGCGAGGTAGCGAATGGTATGGGTCTTTCCGGTGCCGGGCGGCCCGTACAGCAGGATTCCCTTGCGGGTCGATTGACCGAGCCGGCGCAGTTTTTCGCGATGCTGCACAAAGTTCAGGATGTTGCGGTCGAGCAGCTTCAGTGTTGCGTCGGGCAAGATCACGTTGGCGCGCTCGACGGGCGGCAGCTTGTGCACGGTAAGGCCTCGTGACGATCCGCGATAGTTCGCGCCACCGTCGAACGACAGGATCTTGCCGCGGTAGCAATTTGCAGCGTTGACCGCGTCCTCGATCTCGGCGAAGCAGCGCCTCACGAACTCCGCACTTGCCGCTCCGGCGGCCAGCGTGACTTCGATGCGAACGCCCGCTTCCGCGCCATGTTCGCGATGCGTGGAGAGCAAGACCGTGTAGCGCATGTCGTCGGCGATACACAGCCATAACCCATTGTCGAGGCATTTGACCGGCTCGGCTTCACCGACATCAACGTCGTCGTATTGCGCCGGCGCAATGGCATGCGCGGCCTGTCCAGCACTCGTGAGCGAGGCGAAAGTGAGTGTTTCGTAGCGATGACGCTCCTGGATGCCGAAGAAGCGGATGGGCCGATCGGAAAATAGCTTGTCCGCTGCAGCCTGAACGTCGGCGCGCATGTGGCCGGGAAACTGTCGCGACGTTGAGACCAACCGATCGTAAGGGGTGCCGGCGAAATGCCAATCGATGGCTGTGCAGGCAAAGTTGAACTGTTTTATCTCCGTGATCGCGCCGAGCTCCTCCGCAGTTGCCAGCATGCAGTCGTCGCAAATCAACGCTGCCTTGTTGACCAAACGAAGTGGGGTTGCGGAAAAATGGCCGCAGAGCTTGCAGCGATCGCCGTCCACGTCGTCACCGGCCTGGGCCGTCATCGGAAGTTGATGGCCCGCTTCGCGAATTCGCTCCTGCGCAGCATGAAATAGCGCTTCGGCCACTGCGCGCGGATACGTACCGCACACCGCTTTGCCTTGCTTTCCGATGGAGACCATCACCTCAAAGGCGTCGCTTGGCGAGAGGCTGAATACCGAGCGGAGTAAGCCAGTTACAAAATTCTTCGGGGTGTTTTTGTCGTCATGAAGAATAAGTTGAACGTAGCCAGGCTGAACGCGGTCCATCGAAAAACTCCGGGAATGATCTGTCTCAGCCTGCCCGATTAAATGGAACAAAGCAAGAACAATTTTCAAATAGCTCGCCGAGGTTGTTTCTCGCGTGATAGGGCGGTCAGTCCTTCTCGAGAGCCGAGAGCTCCTGTTTGGCAGATCGAAACAGGAGATTTCATTGTACGATCCGTGCGAGGGTCTGCTCATCCGATTTTGCTGAAGAGAACGATACAATCAATGCGAGCGTGGTCGCATCGCGCAGATGACATCATCGTCGCGCGATATTCGAGCCTTTCAATTTTGCGATAGAAGCCATGTCCACATTCAAATTCCTTGAATTCCCAACGCGCACTATTGTCCCCGCAATCGAAACACGGAATTGCACAGGAAATTGAGCCCGATGGCGGAAGCAGCAAAATCACGGAACGAGGCGGCGGCGCTGCCGACGTGGCCGGACGAGATCTACCGCGTGCTCAAGGACGCCGGCATTCGCCAGCTGGCGATGGTGCCGGATGCCGGCCACAGCCGTCTGATCCGCGCCTTTGAGGCCGATCCCGAAACCCGCGTCGTGACGCTCACGACAGAGGAAGAAGGCGTGGCGATGCTGGCGGGCGCGTGGCTCGGCGGCGAGCGCGGCGTTCTGCTGCTGCAGTCGAGCGGCGTCGGCAACTGCATCAACATGCTGTCGCTGCCGGTGATCTGCCACATGCCGCTGTTGATGATCGTTACCATGCGCGGCGATTGGGGCGAGTTCAATCCGTGGCAGATTCCGATGGGGCAGGGCACGCGGCCCTCGCTGGAGGCGATGGGCGTGATCGTGAACAAGGTGGACGAGCCTGATCTCGTCGCCTCCACCGTGCAGGGCGCGGCGCATCTCGCTTTCAACACCTGGAAGCCGGTGGCGGTCCTGCTCGGACAGCGCGTGCTCGGCGCCAAGAACTTCAAGGAGCTTGCCCGCAAATGACCAATCCGAATGCACTGCTGCATCGCCGCGATGTCGTCAACGAACTCGTGCGTGACCGTGCCGATCTCCTCGTCATCGCCGGCCTCGGCGCGCCGAACTGGGACGTCTCGGCCGCCGGCGATCATCCCAACAATTTCCCGCTCTGGGGCGCCATGGGCGGCGCCTCGATGATCGGTCTCGGGCTGGCGCTGGCACAGCCCAAGCGCAGGGTGCTCGTGATCACCGGCGACGGCGAGATGCTGATGAATGTCGGCTCTCTCGCGCCAATTGCGGTGGAGGCGCCGAAGAATTTGACGATCGCTGTCCTCGACAATGAACGTTTTGGCGAAACCGGCATGCAGAAAACGCCCACGGCTTCCGGTGTCGACCTCGCTGCGATCGCTGTCGCCTGCGGCATCCGCGCCTCGCGTATCGTGCGCACCATGGCCGAAGTTACCGAGCTTCGCGACCTCGCGCATGGGGGGCGGGGAACGGCCTTCGCTCAGATCAAGATCAATCCCGAAGCGCTGCCGTTCGTGATGCCGCCGGCGGATGGCGTCATCCTCACGACGCGTTTCCGGCAATCGGTGCTGGGAGACGAGGCGCTGTTTAATTGAGGGATGGCGCTACACCGTCATGTTGATCTTCCAGAGCCCTTCCTTGGAGAGCTGCTGAATCTCGGATATGATGAGCGTCGCAATCGTCGTCGTCGCGATCGACGGCGGATGGGCGATCGGCGAGGCCAGGATCAGTTCGCGCGACACCGAGGGACTGACGGCCGCCATCTCCAGCCGTTTTGCCGCCACCTCGGTGCGGATCGCGGAAGGCGGCAGCAGCGTATAGCCGAGCCCTTCCTCCATCAGGCTGATCTGCGCGCGATAGGAATCGACCTCGATCATCGCGTCGAGCTTCAATTTTTCGCGTGCCAGCGCCTTCTCCAGCAGCGCCCGCAGGCCGTGCGAGATGCTGGGCAGGATCAGCTTCTGCTTCGCCAGCCATTTGAGGTCCACCTGCTTTCGCTTGCTGAGGCCCGATCCCGGCGGCCCGACCGCCACGATATCCTCGCGGCCGATGGACTGGACCTGAAGATGGAGATCGACCGCGGGCCC
>C688J18823_10001272_pt1 | contig 15525 bp, 14 predicted proteins | sample HopSoiMetagenom1_FD_18823 | JGI IMG/M metagenome (IMG submission 18823)
CGCCAAGTTCGGTGAGCTTCTTCGCCACTTCCGGCCGCGCCAGCAGGGCCTTCACCCGCTCGCGCTCGGCCTGCACGGTCGGTTTCTGGACCTCGTCGGTGGCGATCATGCCGGCGTGTGCGCGCGGCATTACCGCGGCCGCTGCCGCGGCAAGGGCGAAAAGCATGAAGAGCTCGATCAGGCGATAGCGCAGGCGTCGCGTCATGGCGGTCTCCGTTGGTGTTGTTGGTGCGGCCCCAATATAGCGGCCCGCCCGGCTTTTTGATGCCGCGCACCGACGACGCGCGTAGCGCTGTTGCTACACTTCGGGCCCTATGAAAGCCTACGTCCTTCGGTCCGAGCCAAACGGCACCACCCTCGAGCTGCGCGAGAAGCCGACGCCGCAGCCTTCGCCCACCCAGCTCCTCGTCAAGATCCGCGCCGCGAGCATGAACCGCGGCGAGCTGATCCGCGGCCAAGGGCTCGTCAAGCCCGGCGCCGAGAAGGCGGCCGGCATGGACTGCGCCGGCGAGGTGGTGGGTAGCGGCGAGAAAGTGATGGGGCGCCTACCCGGCGCCTTCGCCGAGTTCGGCGTGATGGACAAGCAGGACGCGATTCCGGTCCCGCCGAACCTGTCTTGGGAGGAAGCGGCGGCGATCCCGATCACCTTCAACGTCGTCTACGACATGCTGGTGCAGCAAGGAAACCTGAAGAGTGGTGAGTGGTTACTGGTCACCGGCGTAACCGCCGGCGTGGGCGTCGCTGCCCTGCAAGCCGCCAAGGCGCTCGGCGCCAAGGTCATCGGCACCTCGGGTTCGTCCGCCAAGCTCGACGAGCTGAAGAAGATCGGGCTCGACGTCGCGCTGCAGACGCGCAAGGCCGACTTCGCGGATGCGGTCATGAAGGCGACCGACGGCAAGGGCGTCAACCTGGTGGTGAATAACGTCGGCGGCACCGTGTTCGCCGAGTGCATCAAATGCATGGCGTACGAAGGCCGCCTCGCCACCGTGGGATATCTCGATCACACTCTGAAAGCCGAGATCGACCTGGCGGCCTTGCATGAGAAGCGGCTCAAGCTCTATGGCGTATCGAACAAGCTGCGGACCGCCGAGCAGCGGAAGGCCACGGTCGATGGCATGAAGCGCGACTTCATGCCCTTCTTTGCCAGCGGCAAGCTGAAGCCGCTCATCCACAAGGTGTTCTCCTTCGACGAACTGCCGAAGGCGAAGGACTACATGGAATCCGACGCGGCGGTCGGCAAAATCGTCATCCGCATTCCCTAGCCAGGTCAGCGGAAATTAGTTGATCACGAGATGGACTTCGTCGGCTGCTCGAAGGGCCGGTCTAAGCCGGAAACCAGAATAGTTCGGGCTCTGTCCCCGAATTATTGCGCCTTGATCCCGGCTTCCTTCACCACCTTGCCCCACGTGTCGTACTCGCGCTTGATATAGCGCCCGAACTCCTCGGGCGTCATGGCGACGGGTTCGACTCCGGTCTTGCGCAGACCTTCGACGACCTTCGGCGTGGCGAGTGCCTTGGCGATGTCGCGGTGCAGCCGCTCGATGACTTCCTTCGGCGTCTTCGCCGGCGCCAGGTAGCCGTACCAGTTGAGCGCCTCGTAGCCGGGATAGCCGGACTCGGCGACGGTCGGGACGTCGGGCATCAAAGGATCGCGTTTAGCACCGGTCGTCGCGATGGCGCGCGCCTTGCCGCTTTTCATCTGTGACGCGGTGGAGATCGGCGTGGCGAAGAACGAATCGACCTGGCCGCCGAGGAATCCTTGCATCGCCGGCCCGCCGCCCTTGTACGGCACATGGGTGATATCGATCTTCGCCATCATCCTGAGAAGTTCGCCGGCGAGGTGACCGGCACCGCCAATGCCGGACGACGCGTACGTCACGCCCGGCTTCTGCTTCGCATAGGCGACGTAGTCCTTCACGCTCTTGATCGGCAGCGAGGGCTGCACCACCAGAACGTTCGGGAACACCACGGCCATGCTGATCGGCTGCAGGTCCTTGAGCGGGTCGTACGGCGTCTTCAGGATGTGCGGGTTGACGGCAAGCGCGCCGACGTTGGCGAGAACCAGGGAGTAGCCGTCCGGTGTCTGCTTGGCAACGTAGTCGACGGCGATGTCGCCACCCGCACCGGAGCGGTTCTCGACCACCACCTGTTGGCCGAGAAGCTCGCCCAGGGTCGGCGCGATGATGCGCGCCGTCGTGTCGGTGCCACCGCCCGGCTCGAAGCCGACGACGGTGGTGATGGGCTTGTTCGGGTACTGGGCATGGGCCGCGGCGGCGAAGCCGAGGGCCACGACTGCTACGACTCGTTTCATTCACATCCTCCTAGTCGGGAACGACACCGGCGCGTTTGACCACCGGCTCCCATTTATGGGCTTCGTTTTTGACGAAAGCAAAAGCGTCTTCCGGCGTGTGCTGCACGATGGTCGCGCCGCGCGACTCGAGCGCCTCGCGGATCTTCGGATCGCTGGTGGAAGCGTTGAGCGACTGGTTCAGCTTGCCTAGCACCTCGCGCGGCGTGCCTGCGGGCGCAGCGAGTCCGAACCACGCGGTGACCTCATAGCCCTTCAGGCCGGCTTCGTCCAAGGTCGGCACGTCGGGCAATGCGCTCGAACGCGTGAGGCTGCTGACGGCGAGCGCGCGCACCTTGCCCGACCGGATGTGCGGCAGCTGCGGCGGCAGATTGTCGAACATGAGGTCGATCTCGCCGGACAGCATCGCGGCCTGCGCCGGGCCCGAGCCGCGGAAGGGAATGTGCACGATGAAGGTGTTCGTCATGCCCTTAAAGAGCTCGGTGGACATCTGCGGGCTGGTGCCGTAGCCGGGCGAGCCATAGTTCAGCCGGCCCGGGTTCTTGCGCGCGTACGCGATGAAGTCCTGAACGGTCGACGGCAGCTTTGGGTTGACGACAAGCACGTTCGGGACCGTGCCGTAGATGCCGACGTAGGCGAGATCCTTCAGCGGCGAATAGCCCAGCTTCGGATACATGGCGGGGCTGATACCGAGCGACGGATTGGCGAGGAGCAGCGTGTATCCGTCGGGCGTCGCGCGGGCGACGTATTCAGCGCCAAGGTTGCCGCCCGCACCAGAGCGGTTCTCGACGACCACCGATTGCCCCAGTTCGACCTGGTAGCGCGACTGCAGGATGCGCGCGACGAGGTCGATCAACCCGCCGGGCGGGTACGGAACGACGACGGTGACCGCGCGGCTTGGGAAAGTCTGCGCGAATGCCGCGCCGCTCGCGGCGAGCGCCGCGATGAATAGGATGGTCCTCATGCCTGGGCCTCCTCCTCGGTTAGCGCCCTTTGAAGACAGGCTTCCTCTTCTCCATGAAGGCTCTGCGGCCTTCCTTGTAATCGTCGCTCGCGAAGCATTCGTGCACCCACGCCTCGCATACGGCGTTGTCGTACTTCTGCTTCAGCACCTCGGCGATCACGCGCTTCGCGGTGCGCATGGTGAGCGGCGCGTTCGCGGCCATGATGTCGCAATACTCGCGCGTCGTGCGCTCCAGATCCGCCACCGGCACCACTCGATTCACGAGGCCCATGTCCTTCGCCTCCGCGGCGCTGAATTGCCGCGCGGTGAGCATGATCTCGAGCGCGTAAGCCTTGCCGACGAGATCGACCAGCGATTTCATCGACGAGGCGCGGTAGCCAAGGCCCATCTTTGCCGCCGGGATGCTGAAGCGTGCATCGTCGGCCGCTATGCGCAGGTCGCAAAGTGCGGCGATGCCCAAGCCGCCGCCGATGCAGTAGCCGCGGATCATCGCGATCACGGGCTTGTCGCAGTTCTTGAGGGCGTAATTGGCCTTTTCCGCCACCTCTTCGTAGTGCTGCACCTGCTCGGCGCTCGAGCGCGTCTTTTCGAACTGCGAGATGTCGGCGCCCGAGACGAACGCCTTGTCGCCCGCGCCGGTGAGCACCACGGCGCGGATCGTCGCATCGGCGACGAAGTCGTTGAGCACGCGCGGGATGGCTTCCCACATGTCGAGCGAGACGGCGTTGCGCCGCTCGGGGTTGTTGAAGATGACCCAGCCGATCGCCCCGTCCTTGCGGCCGATCAGGCGCTCCGTCATACGACCCCTTCGGCGCGCAGGCGCTTGATCGCCGCTGCGTCATAGCCGATCTCGCCGAGGATCTCATCGGTGTGCTGGCCGACGTCCGGCGTCGCGGTCTTCAGCGTCGCCGGCGTGCGCGAGAGCTTGATGGCCTGGTTCAGGATCTTGAATTTGCCGAGGCGCGGATGGTTTACCTCCGCCGCCGCCTGCAGGTGCTGCACCTGCGGATCGGCGAAGACCTGGTCCATCTTGTAGATCGGGCCCGTGGGCACGCCGATCTTGTTCAGCGCCTCGATCCAGTCTGCGGACGTGCGCTTGGCAAGCTCCTCGTTCATCAGCGCGTTCAGCGCCGCGCGGTTTTTCGCACGCAGCTCGCCCGTCTTGAACCGATCGTCGCCGGCGAGCTCCTTGCGCCCGAAGAGCTCGCAGATGCGCTTCCACATGCCGTCGCCCGACGCGGCGACATTGATGTAACCGTCCTTCGTTTTGTACGCGGAGGTCGGCATGCTGGTCGGATGATCGTTGCCGACCTGCGCCGGCACCTCGCCCTTCATTGCGAAGCGCGCCGCCTGGAAGTCGAGGAGCGCGATGCCGGCATTGAGGAGCGAGCTCTGCACCCATTGCCCTTTGCCGGAGCGCTCTCGCTCGAGCAACGCGGTCATGATGCCGAGCGCGGCGAAAAGGCCCGCGCCAACGTCGGCCACTGCGGCGCCGACCCGCATCGGGCCCCGACCCGGCTCCCCGGTCACCGACATGATGCCGCTCATGCCCTGCGCGATCTGGTCGAAGCCCGGCCGGCTTTGGTAGGGGCCGTCTTGCCCAAAGCCGGAAATGCTCGCGAGGATGATGCGAGGGTTGATCTTCGCCAGCGACTCGTAGTCGATGCCGAGCCGGAACTTCACGTCGGGCCGGTAGTTTTCCGCTACCACGTCCGCCGTCTTCACCAGGCGCTCGAGCACGTCGCGCGAGCCGGGCATCTTCATGTTGAGCGTCATCGCCCGCTTGTTGCGGTGCAGGTTCTGCATGTCCGGGCCGTCGCGCGGTCCGCCCATGCTCTCGTTCGGGTCGACTCCCGGCGGCGACTCGATCTTGATCACGTCGGCGCCGAAGTCCGCGAACTGCCGGATGCAGGTGGGCCCCGCGCGCACGCGGGTAAAGTCTAGAATCCGCAGGTGCGACAGCGCGGAAGAGGCTGCTATGGCGGGCATCGGAATATTCTAGCCGCCGAACTGTTGCACTAAGTTAGCCGCGGTCGAAACCCAAGCGTCGAAACCCAGAGGAGACATCATGAAGCGGATTGTTGCAGTCATCGCCGTCCTTGCCGCCGTCGGATTGGCATCGTGCTCGAGCATGCCGTCGTGGATGCCGGGCAGCGGCGCCATGAAGGTCAATCTCACCGGTGCCGAAGAGGTTCCGCCGGTCAACACCCCGGCGAAGGGCAGCGGCTCCTTCCGCGTCGCAGAGGACGGCACGGTCACCGGAAGTGTGACCACCGAAGGCGTCAGCGGCACGATGGCGCACATCCACCAGGGCGCGAAAGGCCAGAACGGCCCCGTGATCGTGCCGCTCACGAAGAACGGCGATACGTACAGCGTTCCGGAAGGCCGCAAGCTCACGCCGGCGCAAATCGATGCGCTCAAGGCCGGCAACCTTTACGTGAACGTGCATAGCGACAAGAACAAGGGCGGGGAAATACGCGCTCAGCTGCAGCCCTAGCGCTCCTTCTCGTCTCGTTCTGCGCGGCGGCCGATTTTCCCGATCGGCCGCTGCGTTTTGTCGTGCCGCAGGCGGCGGGCAGCGCGACCGACAACATTGCGCGCCTGGTCGCGCCGGGCATGGCGCAGAACCTCGGCCAAGCCGTGGTGGTCGACAACCGTCCCGGCGGCGCGCTCACCATCGGCATCGACGCCGTCGCAAAGAGTCCGCCGGACGGCTACACCATCGGCATGGGACCGGTCGGCGCGCTCGCGATCACGCGCCACATGGTGCAGCACCTGCCCTACGACATCGAGCGCGACCTGCAGCCGGTGGCGCTCATCACCACCGGCTACATGTTGCTCGCCGCCTCGCCCAAGGCGCCCTTCAAGACGGTGCCCGAGCTCATCGACTACGCGAAGAAGAATCCCGGCAAGCTCTCCAACGCCTCATCGAGCAATGGCTCGCCGGGACATGTCTCGGGCGAGCTGTTCAAGTTCATGACCGGCACCGACATCGTGCACATTCCCTACAAGGGCGGCGCGGCCGCGATCGGCGATCTCATCGCCGGCAACGTGCAGCTCATGTTCGAGAGCACGAACTCCATCGCGCCGCACGTCCTCAACGGCCGCGTGCGCGCGCTCGCCGTTACCGGCGCGAAGCGCGCACGCAGCCTTCCCACCGTCCCCACGCTGATGGAAGCCGGCGTGCCGGGCTACGAGGTGACTGCCTGGACCGGCGTCATCGCTCCGGCGGGAATCTCGCGCCCGGTCCTCGACCGGCTGAACCGCGCGGTCAACGCATCGATCAACGATCCGGCGGTGAAAGAGCGCCTGTTCCAGCTCGGCGGCGAAAGCGGCGGCGGCTCGCCCGAGGAATACGCCGAAATCATCCGCAAGGACTCGGACAAGTGGGCCGAGGTGATCCGGCGCTCCGGAGCCAAGATCGACTGAATTTAGCTTAGCGCGAACATTTTTTTCCCTGCGTACGGCATTTGCGCAACGAGCATCTCGCCGTTCGCCGAATCGGTGATGTACAGCTCCTTGCCGCGGAAGGCGATATTGGTCATCAGGCGATGATCCTTGCCCGCGTGCACCACGTGCGTCGGCAGGCAGTTCGAATCGAAGCGCCAGATGCCGACGCCGAGGTGACACACGCACAGCCCATCCTCGTCGTCGAACTCGATGCCGTCGGGCCCGGCGTGGCCGCCGGAGAGCTGGATGGCGACGCCCGTTTTTGACGGAGTACCGCCCGCCATCAGCGGCAGCCGCCAGATCTGCTGCGACCGCGTGATGGCGACATACACTTGGCTGTTCTTCTTGTTGAGCGTGATGCCGTTCGGTGACGGTGCGTTCGTCACCAGGCGCTGCAACTCGCCGCTCGCCCGAAGCCGGTAGACCCGCCCGCTCGGATCGGCGATGCCGCTTTGGCCCTGGTCGGTGAAATAAAGGTCGCCGTTATCGGCGAAGTGCAGGTCGTTCAATCCCCTGAACGCCTCGCTGAACGCACTGCCGAGCACCTCCTCCACCTTGCCGGTCTTCGGGTTGAGCTCGAGGAGCCCGCGCTTGTAGTCGGCGATGAAGCCGCGGCCGTCACGGTGAAACTTGAGCCCGTTCGGCCAGCCGTCGTATTGCACGACGAGCTCCCATTCGCCTTTCCGGTCGATGCGGAAGATGCGCCCGAATGGGATGTCGACGCACCAGAGGTTCCCCTGCCGGTCGAACGACGGGCCCTCGAGGAAGCTGTCCACCGGCGCGCCCTGCCGGTTGGGGTCGGACCACTTTGTGCGCTGTTTCTTGCGAAACTTGGGCGGCAGGGCGGTGAAGCGCCGAACTTCGATCTTCTTGATGGGCTGGAAGGGGTTTAGCATGGAATGCGGCGAAGCATACGGGTGTTCACCCGACATTCGCAAACCACCACGGAGGAGAAGTCGATGAAATTGATTGCAGGCCTGTTATTGGCGCTGGTGACGGCTGTCGCCTTTGCGCAAACCAACGTGCGCGTACGCGGCACGATTTCGCAGGTGAACGCAGACACGTTGATGGTTAAGTCGCGCGAAGGCCGCGACATCACGCTACATCTCACGCCGGATGCGCAGGTCGTCACCGCGAAGAAAACCACGTTGCAGGAGATGGGGCCGAACGCCTACGTCGGCGTGACCTCAGTGAAGGGATCCGACGGGCGCCTGGTCGCGAAGGAAGTGCACGCGCTCGGGCCTCAGGTGCCGCAGATGCACGGCCCGTGGGATTCGACGCCGAACTCGTTCATGACCAACGCCAACATCGCCGCCAACGCGCAATCGAGCGGCGGCAACGAGCTGACCCTCAAGTACAAGGACGGCGAGCAGAAGATCCTCGTGACCAAGGACACCGAGATCGTCACTTTCGTCCCGGGCACGCGCGCGGATCTCAAACCTGGCGAGACCGTCTTCGCCGGCGCGAAAGTCGAAGGCGACGGCAAGTTCGTCGCGCCGCGCGTTGCGGTGAGCAAAGACGGGGTCAAGCCCCCACAGTAGCGAATTTCCCCGCGCTTGCCCCGGCGATCCGGCCGAACACCGCACCATTGGTGAGGCCGGAGCCGCCAGGGTAGTTGAACCAGAAGATCCCCCCGACCAGCTCGCCCGCGGCATAAAGGCCGCGGATGCGCTCTCCATCGCTCGACAGCACCTGCGCATCCGTGGCGATCCGCAGGCCGCCGAAACTGAACGTAATGCCGCAGGTGACCGCGTACGCCTCGAACGGCGGAGTATCGAGCGTGTTCGCCCAGTTCGACTTGTTGACGTCCAATCCGTCGGTGCGCCGGCCGTCCTTCACGTTCGGATTGAACGCGATGTCGTGGCGCACGGCGGCGTTATATTTCTTCAGCGTGTCGAGCGCCGTCTTCTGGTCGGTGTCTTCCATCTTCGACACCAGCTCCTCGAGCGTGTTGCCGGTGATCCGGGTCACCTGCTTGATGCGGTACTCGTCGCGCAGCTGCTGCTTTACCTTGGCATCGAAAATCTGCCACGCGAACTGCTTGGGCTGGGTGAGGATGACGCGCCCGTACTTGGCATAGGTGTAGTTGCGAAAGTCGGCGCCCTCGTCGACGAAGCGCTTGCCGTCCGCATTGATGTAGACGCCCCACGGATACGAGTGCTTCTGGAAGCCGTCGCCGACCGCCAGGTCTCCCGTCTCCGGCGCGTTGCGGTCCCACGCCACCGCGTGGCAGCCGGACCAATTGCCGTGCGCGGCGCCGCCGATGTCGAGCGCCATGCGGATGGCGTCGCCGGTGTTGAAACGCGTGCCGCGCACCTTGGCGAGCTCCCAGCCTGGGCCCATGTAGCGCGTGCGCCATTCGGTGTTCGCCTGGAATCCGCCGGCGGCGAGCACCACCGCCTTGCCTTCCACACGCACGGTCTTGCCGTTCCTGCGAACCACAACCCCATGGACGCCGTCGTCGTCGGCGATGAGCTCGAGCGCCCGCGCGCCGTACCAGATCTCGATCCCCGATTTCTTCGCGATCTGCGTCTCCGACTCGACGAGTCCGGGACCGCCGCCGACCGCTTCGAGGGTAAGGCCGCCCCAGAATTTGAACTTGCCGCCGATCTTGAACGCCTGACGTCCCCACGCGGCGGTGAAGCGCACGCCGCGCTTACGCATCCACTGCGCGGTCGGCAGGCTTTGCTTCACCAGGATCTCGGTGAGATCGGGGTCGCAGCGGTACTCGGTGAGACGCGCCATGTCGTCGAGGAACTGCTCGTCCGTATAGGTGCCGAAGTCGGTGTTGGCAATCTCGTCGGCCGTGAGGTCCGGGATCAGCGTCTTCAGATCCTCAGGGCCGGTGTAGACGATGCGGAAGAGTCCCGCCGTAAAGCGCGAATTGCCGCCGGCCTCTTCTTCCGGCGCTCGCTCGAGCACCAGCACGCGCTTCACGTGCTCCTGGGCCGAAAGCGCTGCACAAAAGGCGGCGTTGCCGCCGCCAACTACGATCACGTCGTATGTCATGAAGCTACCCACGGTTTGCCAAAGACGGGTTCCTTGTAGGGCGTCGGCGGCAGCTGCCAGGTGCCGGTCGAAGGCGGACGCACCTCCGCATCGACGTGCACATCGAGCACGCAGGGCCGCTTGTTGCGGATCGCCTGCTCGAGCGCGCCGGCGAGATCCTCGCTCTTCGTGATGGTGACGCCGTCGGCGCCGCAGGCGCGCGCCCACGCGGCGAAGTCCGGGTTGTAGCGCTTTTTCTCTTGGTAGAAGGCGGTGCCGAGCTCGCGGCCGGCGAACATGCCGACCTGGATGTCGCGAATCGCGGCCCAGCTGAAGTTGTTCCAGACCACCCAGACGCACGGCAGGTCGTATTCCACCGCCGTGGCGACGACGTAAGGCGTCATCGAGAACCCGCCGTCGCCGCACACGGAGATGCACGGCCTCTCGGGCGCGGCGAGCTGCGCGCCCATCACGCTGCAGACGCCGAAGCCCATCGACGAATAGCCCCAGCTGTTCAGCATGCTTTGCGCGCGCCTGGGCTTCCAGAACTGCATGAACCAGTTGTGGTGCACGCCGGAGTCGAGCGTGAGGATGGCGTCGTCGGGCAGGACCTTTTGCAGCGAGCCGACCACATACTCGGGCCTGAGCGGCGTGGTGGCTTTGCCGAAGTTCGGGCGCACGAAGGCCTCCCATTCGGCGCGCCACGCTCCGACCTCGGCGTTCCACTCCGAGTACTGCCGCTTGAGCGACGGCGCGCCGCGCGCCTCGCGTTGGGCAAGCGCGGCAACGAGCTGGGCGGTGAACACCTTCGCGTCGGCAATGATGCCGAGCGTCGGCGGATAGTTGCGGCCGAGCTCCTGGGGATCGAGGTCGACGTGGACGAGCCTGGTCTTGGGGAAGTTCCACGAGTAGCCTGGATGCCAGCTCGAGGACGAGCGATCGTCGAAGCGAGTGCCGATGGTGAGCACCAGGTCGGCGTGCCGACCGGCCTGATTAGCCGGATAGGCGCCGTTGCGCCCGATGAAGCCGAGCGTTAGCGGATCGTCCGCCGGCACGCAGCCCATGCCGTTCGGCGAAGTGATGACCGGGATGCCGTACGTGCGCTGCAGCGCGGCGAGCTCGGGGCCCGCTTCCGAGAGCGTCGCGCCGTGGCCGATGAAGAGCACGGGCCGCATCGCGTCGGCCAGCATTGCCACGGCCTTTTGAATATCCGAGTCAGAAGCTCCCGGCCGGTGCTGACCCATGACGTGCGAGCGCGGCGGCACTTCGACGTCGTCCTCTTCCTGGTAGACGTTGTAGGGCACGTCGATGTTCACCGGGCCGGGCCGGCCGGTAACCATGGTGTCGAACGCCTGCCGCAGAGCGAGCGGCAGCATGTCGACACGCGTCGGCTGGAACGCGCGCTTCACCACCGGGCGCACGACGGAAGGAAAGTCGGCCTGGTTGTGCCTGTAGATCTCCTGGAACGGCGCTCGATTCATCTGCGAGGTCGGCACGTTCGAGGTAATGGCGAGGAACGCGGACGAATCCGAGAGGGCCGTGGCGAGGGACATGACGAGATTCGCCGATCCGGGCCCGGTGGAGGTGAGCGTGGCGACCGGCTGGTGCTTCACGCGGAAGTAGCCGTCCGCCATGTGGCCGGCGCACTGCTCGTGGCGCGGCGAGACGAGCTTCAGCTTGTCGCGCACCGCGTGCAGCGGGTCGAGGACGCCGACATTGCCGTGACCGCAGATGCCGAAGAGATACGGCACCTTCTGCTTGATCAGGTATTCGGCGATGAGCTCGCCGCCTTTCATCCGTGCCATGGCTTACTCCGGCTTGACGTGCGCCTTCTCGATGACTTCCTTCCAGCGCGCCTGCTCTTTCGCAATGAACGCGGCGTATTCCTGCGGCGTGGAGCCGACCGCTTCGGTGTCCTCGGCGGCAAAGCGCGCATGCACCGACTGCGCCTTCGCCGCTTTCGCGGCCTCGTCGGACAGCCGCTTGATGATCGCCGGCGGCGTCTTCGCCGGCGCATTGAGGCCGTACCACTGGCTCGTCTCGAATCCTGGATAGCCCTGCTCGGCCACCGTCGGCACGTCCGGCAGCGATGGCAATCGCTGGGGCGTGCCGACCGCGATGACACGCAGCTTGCCGCTCTTCACGTGCGGCATAAGGGGAGGAGTGCCGGCCGAGGTGGCCTGTGTGCGCCCCGCGACGAGATCGACGAGATTGGGGCCGGTCCCCTTGTAGGGGACGTGCTGCAGCTCGATGCCGCTCACCAGCTTCAGATACTCCATCGCCAAATGCCCGGCGCTACCGTTGCCGGCGGAGCCGTAGTTCAGCTTCCCGGACTCTTTCTTCGCCAGCGCGACGAATTCGCGCAAGTCCTTCGCCGGCACGCTGGCATGCACGACAAAGATGTTCGGCACCTTGGCGAGCAGCGAGACGGGTGCGAAATCGCGGTTCACGTCGTAGCCAAGGTCCTTCTCGATGAAAGGCGTCATCGCGAGGCTGCCGACGTGCCCGATGATCAGCGTGTAGCCGTCGGGGTCGGCGTGCGCTACGTCGTTCATGGCGAGGTTGCCGCCCCCGCCCCCCTTGTTCTCGATCACGATCGGCTGCCCGAGGCCTTTCTCCATTTCCGCGGCGAGGGAGCGCGCGACGAGCGAGCTCGAGCCGCCGGGGGCGAAAGGCACGACGAGGCGCACCGGCTTGGTCGGATAGTTCTGCGCCGACGCGGCGCCTGCCACAAGCGCAAGCATCCATGCAACAACCTTCACCGGTACAGTCCTTGGGTTTCGAGCCAGCGCTGGATCAGTGCCGCGACTTCGAGATTGTTCCGATCCATCATCAGCATGTGCGAGTTGCCCTTGATGCCGGCCTTGGGCAGGTCGACGACCTCCACCTTGCCGCCGGCCTTCGTGATGGCATCGCCGAACGCGACGCCGTTTCGACGAATGGACGGCCAGCGCGCGTCGGTCTCGATGCCGTCGCCATAGACGAAGAGAGTGGGGATCCCCTTCAGCCGATCGGCGAGCTGCGGGTCGCCCTGCCCGGCGGGCTCGACGGCGATCAGCGCCTTGACCTTGTCGGGCCGCGCCTGCGCCACCTTGAAGCCGAACTGCCCGGCCTGCGAATGGAAAAGGATCGCGCAGGGGCAGACCTTGTCGACGAGCTGGATGTAGGCGGCGATGATCGCGTCGTCGGTCGACGTCCAGCGCGGCACCACCTGCCGCACGAAGTTGTCGTAGCTCTCGGTGGGGAACTGGCTGCCCTTCATGCGGAAGCGGCCGAACGGCTCATCCTTCGGCAGGAACAGCGGCTCGCTCTTGAAGATGTCGGGATACATCGCCCAGCCGGCACGCCCGCGCTCCACCGCATCGGAGTTGTAGACGTCCCAGCCCTGCTTCACGAAGTAATTGAGCCAGCCTTCGCGGCCGTCGGGTGTCGTCTCGTAGGTGACGCCGGTGAGGCCGCCGCCGTGCCACATGAGAAGCGGAAGCCCGCCGCGGCGGTTCTGCGGCAGGAAGTACTGCACGTACATCGACTCGACCAGGTAGGTGCCGTTGAGGTCGACCTTCGCCGGTACGCCGCCCGGCGTGAAGACGACCTCCTTCACGGGCTTGCCGCTCACCGTCACTTCGCGACCGCCGACATGGAACGAACCCATGTCGCGCAGCGCGAGCGGGGCTTGCTGCGCGCAGCCGCAGATCAAGACCAGAAGGCTGATGACTCCGATGGTGCGCATGGCTCCTCCGAGCGCTAGAACTGATAACGACGCATACCGCCGTCGACGGGAATGACCGTACCCGTGATGTAGCGGGCGAGCGGCGAAGCGAGGAAGCAGACGAGATTCGCCGCGTCCTCGGGCTTGCCGTACTCGCCGAGCGGGATGTCCTCGCGCTCTTCCTTCGCGCGCCGCTCGGGGCTGTAGTTGCGGCGGATCTGTTCGCTGTCTATGCGGCCGGGAGGGATCGAATTCACCGTGATGCCGTGCCGCCCGACCTCGCGCGACAGGCCTTTCGCCCAGGAATGCATCGCCGCCTTTGCGGCGAACGCCCCGTTCAAGCCCTCGGGCTCGGACTTGCCGGTGATGTTGATGATGCGGCCCCACTTGCGCTCCATCATCTGCCCGAGCAGTGCATGGGTGAGCTGGCGGTGGCGGCGGAAGTTGAGCGTGAGCGCCTCTTCCCACTGCTCGTCGGTGGACTCGAGCGTGAAACGCCGGCTGCCGCCGGCGTTGTTGACGAGGATGTCGACGTGTCCGAGGCCCTTAAGCGCAGCATCCGCGATGCGCTGGGGCGCGCCCTCGGCGAGGAAATCCTGCTCGATGATGACGAGCGGGCCGGTTTCCTTCTGCAGATCCTCGAGGAGATTGCGGCGGCGTGCGGCGACGGCGAGCTTCACGCCCTCCTTCGCCAGCGCAACGGCGCTGGCGCGGCCGATTCCCATGCTCGCGCCCGTGATGAGCGCGCATTTCCCTTTGAGTGCAAGCTCCATCTAGCGCTTGAATTCCAGAATGTGCAGCCCGGTGTTGGCGCGATCCACCGCGTAGATGAAGCCGCGGTCGTCGACGTCGAGGTTGTTGGTCTGGATCGCCACCTTGCAGCGGCTCTCGCCAGATTCGGTCTTGATGCAGCGCTTGTCGGTCTTGTCGGTGGTCGCCGGGATGAAGAAGCCGGCCTCGCGCGGGTGATAGGGATCCGAGATGTCGATCGCGCGCACGCCGGCATTAAACCAGGCGACGAAGACGTATTTCCCGTAGTACATGGGCGGCTGGTTCTCGTTCGACGAATGCGAGCCGAAGCGGCCGCCGCGCGAACAGAAGTTGCCGCTCGACTCAGGCACGTTGAAGGTCGAGATCACCACGGGCTTCTGCTCGTCGGTCGCATCCACCATCCAGACGAACTGGCGCGGCTCCTGGCACTCATTGGCAAGCTCCTCGTCGACTACGACGATGATGTTGCGCTTTCCGGCGTCCTTGTCCTTGGCGAACTCCGGTACGGTCATGCCCATCACCGGCAGCGCCGTGTGCGCGCCGTTGTTGCCGTTTAGATCCAGCCGGCCGACCTGGGGCGCGAGCAAGTTGGCGGGCGTCGGCTCCGCAGGGCCCGCGAGCAGCTTTTGCCGGTCGACGATCTGCATCACGCCCGATTTGTTGGTGCCGTAACCGAAATAGATGCGGTTGCCCTTCGGGCCGGTCGAGATCGGCCCGTGCAGCTCGGTAGGCACCGGGCCGGTCGCGCCCGGCTGCTGGCCGACCAGGCCGAAGTTGCGGATGAAGCGCGGATGCGCCGGATCGGAAAGGTCGAATACCTGCGTCATGCGCCGGATGCGCCACGTCGGCTCGCCCGATACGAGGTAGGCGATGCCGGTGTCGCACTCCCACCAGTTCTTGTGCGTGCCTTTGAGGCCGTCGACGACCGTGACGACCTTGCTCGGCTTCTCAGGGGTGGTGACATCCCACACCTCGTGCCCGAGGTTGCCGAACGTGCGAAGCAGGTAGACCTTGCTTTTGTCAGCTTTCGGCAGCTCGGCACCGTTGCAGACCCGCACCATCTGCGCGCCGCCGGATTCGCCCTCGCCCGGTTCGCCGGGAATGTGCGCCACGAGCCGCGGCTTGCGCGGATCGGTGACGTCGACGATCGAGGTGCCGTTGTCCTCCATCTGCCCGCTGACCGGGTTCAGATTCTTGCCGCCGTGATGCCCGATGTAGGCGATCCAGCGGCCTTGGTTCTCGCGCACCAGCGGCTGGTAGGCGCTGCGACCCTGCAACGGCTCGTGGCCGAGCAGCGTCATGTTGGACGATGCGCTCGAGCCATGCTGCGCGTGG
>C688J18823_10001273_pt1 | contig 15522 bp, 17 predicted proteins | sample HopSoiMetagenom1_FD_18823 | JGI IMG/M metagenome (IMG submission 18823)
TAGATCCCGTCGACAAGCCAGCCGGCAAAGCGGAACAGCGCCAGCTCGCCGAGCGGGAAAGCCAGCACCGCTCCAGCGAGCGCACCCGCGACGACCACCCGCTTGTCGTAGCGAACGGCCCAGGCCATCACGAGCCCGCCGACCAGCACGGCTGCCAGCTCAATCCAGAAAGCGACCGCCGGACGGGTCAGCAGCGTGTTCGACAGGAATCCCTCGAGCCATTGCGCGTGAAATTCGATGCCGTACATTAACCCGAGCGGCGTGCGCTGAAGATCGGCCCCGGCTCGAGTGACGGCCAGCAGCACGATCTTATCGTTCAGCTCGCCCGGTGCGACCGCCCCGTCCAACACGTCCGAGGCGGAATAGAACGGCGTATTCCGCGCGAAGTAGACCCAGGCCGTGCCGGTCGGGTCGCCAGCCAGGTAATCGGGGCCGATGGCCACGTCGACGCCGCCGGAACGCGGCCGCAATCGCGGCAGCGCCGGCTGGCCCTTGCTGACCGCCAGCACGGCCGCTGCAAAGCCGGGCACAACCCGATCGCGATAGCGGGCAGCGAGCGAAAGCCGCCGAAACACGCCATCGACGTCCGGCTCGACGGTGATCGATCCGTAAGCCTGCGCCCCCTCCGCAATGGCCGGGAGGCTTTGCACGACCCCCAGATATCGCGGCAGCGCCGCGGCCGGGTCAGTGGCACCCGCGGCGGCCGAACCCGCGTCGCGCTCGGTCAATTCGAGGCCGAGGACAGTCGGCACCTTGGCGATCGCCTCGGCCAAGCGGGTTTCATTTGACGGCAGCTGGGCCAATGCCGCGGCCAGCGGCGCCGGAAGGTCCGGCAGCTCCCTCGCCAAGACCGGCGGCGATGTTCGATCCGGCGCCGAGAACAGGATGTCGATGCCGAGGACGCTTGGGCGTCCCTCGGAGATGCGGTCCGCGAGTTTCGCAATCAGGCTGCGCGGCCAGGGCCACTGCCCGTATTTGGCGACGCTCTCGTCGTCGATCTGGACGATCCGGACTGGGGATGTCTGGCCGAGCGGCGTGCGGGGCGAGATCCGTTGCTCGACATCGAAGATCCGCAGCCGGAGCTCCTGTAACGGGACCGGATCCCAGATGCGGATCGTGATCGCGAGGACCAGGACCGCGAGCGCCAGCGGCCGTCCCGGCGCGCGCAGCGCGCGCAGGAGGAAGTTCAACGGGTTCGTGAAAGCACCGGGTCCGGCCAGCCGCGGGACGGCGGGTTAAACGAAAACCTCCAGCCCGTCATAGGCCGCGATGACCTCGACCTTGTGACCCTCGCGGCTGATCTCCTCGAAGCGGACCGTCTCGGCGAAGACGCCCTCGATCTTGGCGTCGTCATAGGCCGGCTCGTGGTGGAACATGACGAGGCGCTTGGCCTTGGCGAGTTGCGCCAGCTCGACCGCGACCAGATTGCTGGAATGCCCCCAATCCTCCTTCACCGAGATGGCGTCAGCGAGCGAGTACATCGTGTCGAAGATCAACAGATCCGCATCGCGATAGAACTGAACGAACGGATAGGAGGCGTCGAGCATCTGCGCCTTGTGCTCGCAATCGGTCGTGTAAACGATTGCCTTGCCGTCGCGCTCGAAACGGTAGCCGTAGGAATCGCCACTGTGGAACTGCTTGATCGGGGTGACCGAGAACCCGGCCACCTCGCAGGGCACGCCCGGTTCGAGCTCGATGAATTCGATCGTCGAGCCGAGCGTCGAAAATTCCACCGGAAAGGACGGTGCGGCGTGCTGGCGCTGCAGCGCCTCGCGCAGGATGTCGTGACAGCCGTAAATCCGCAGCCGGTTCCCCGGAATGTAGGCCGGTACGAAGAACGGGAACCCCATGATGTGGTCCCAATGCACATGCGACATGAAGATGTTGAATGTGTTCGCGCGCCCGGGTCCGTGCTTGGCCAGCACGCGGCTGCCGAACTCGCGCGCGCCGCTGCCGAGATCGCATAAGAGATACTCATCGCGGCCGGTCTCGATCTCGACGCAGCTGGTGTTGCCGCCGAAGGTGCCCTTGACCGAGAACGGCAGCTCGTTATCGAGAAACGCGTCGATCGCCTCCGGGCTCGCCAGATCGCGTTCGCGGACCGCCAGCAGCGCGGCGCGGATCTTGGCCCGGACGCCACTATGGTTGAGGGCTACCGGCAAGGAGCCGCGCGTGCCCCAGAAACGGACCCCGATCCTGGGTGTGTTCGAGGCGACGGCCTCGGCTTTGACGCTAGGCTCGGCGGCTGGGGTCCAGGCGGCGATCGCCGCCTCGACCGAGTCGAACGCCGGGATCACATGCTGAAACCGGGCGATCGTATAGATCTCCTGTACTAGCGCATTCAGGGTCGCGACAGCGATCCGGCGGTCCCTTGGCTTCGCCTTGACCGCCGCCATGAGCGAGCGCAACCCGGCGCTCGAGATATAATCGACCTCGGCGAAGTCGACGATCACATCGACCGGGCCGGCGGTAACCAGCTCTAACAGCCTCGTCTGGAACTCGGCGGTCGTCCGCGTATCGAGCCGGCCGACCGGCCGCAACACGAGGTAATCGCCCACCCGCGATTCGCCGATATCCACACCCTGTCTCCTCGGGGCGCTAGCGGCCCGGGCGTATGCGGCGCTGCTCGGTGCGCGTGCCGACGTAACGGTCGCGGCGCCTCCAACCCAACCGGCATTTCGCCAGCCCGCGTGAACCACTGTTGTAGCCGTGCCGGGGCGGGGCGGCAATCGCGATCCGCCAAACCTCGGGCGACACGGTGCTGCCCGCTTCCGCTCGGTCGCGGTCGCACCCGTCGGATCGGTGCCCGTCATTTAAGGCGACTATAACGGGGATCAGCTGCCGACGAATTCGCGTGTGTCCCTCTCAGAACCCGGCGATCGTCGCGAGCCGGTCGCGCCGGACAAAAGGCGGCAACAAGCGCCGCGATCGGGCACGAGTAGTGTCTCAGTTAAAATAATAGCAGCGGTTTGCTATCGGACAGACGCCGCGGGTCACCTGTGCTCAGATGGAAGGATGAGCGAGACCGAAGCCGCAGTCTTGGAAGCCGCCAGGAAATGGCTCGCGGCCAAGGAAGAAATGCTGGCCGCCGATGTGGCGATCGAAGATCCCGTCGAAACCGAGCGGGCTTTTGACCAGGCCGAATACGAATTAACCGAGGCGGTGTATCGCTTTCTTGGCAGGGAACCGAGACTGGCTCGTAATTAACTCGTCGCCGTTCGCCACTGACCTTTGCCGACCGGGCATCGACTATCGCGATGCCGGCGGCCCTTGCTGGTGTCATCCATACTGAGACACTTCCGGCACCGCGGCCGTTGCCGCTTGCCGCCCCCGCCGCTATAACCCGCGCCTTTCGAGACGAGAGACCATGCCCATGGCCATCGAGCGCACGCTGTCGATTATCAAGCCGGACGCCACCCGCCGCAATCTGACCGGGGCGATCAATGATCGCTTCGAGAAGAACGGGCTGCGGATCGTCGCCCAAAAGCGGCTGCGGCTGAGCCAGGATCTGGCCGAGCGCTTCTACGCCGTCCATGCCGAGCGGCCGTTCTATCGCAGCCTAGTGACCTTCATGACCTCGGGGCCGGTGGTCGTGCAGGTGCTCGAAGGCGAGAATGCGGTGGCGAAGAACCGCGAAGTGATGGGCGCGACCGATCCGGCCAAGGCCGATCCCGGCACGATCCGCAAGGATTTTGCCGAGTCCATTGAAGCCAATTCGGCGCACGGGTCCGACTCGCCGGAAAATGCGGCGCAGGAAATCGCCTTCTTCTTCGCCCAGGCCGAAATCTGCCCCTGACTCACCGGGCGACCCTCGCCTCCGCTGTGACCGGCGGACAGGGACCGGCGGCGCGGCTCAGTAGCTCGGCTTCGCGGCGAACGGCGTCAGCATCAATTCGTGCGTCCAGCAGGATTTGTCCTGGGTGTGCAGGTACCAATACGCGTCGGCGATCTTCACCGGATTGATGATCAGGTCGGTCCGGTTCTGGTTGCGCGGCAGCTTGCGGCTGCCGGGCGAGTCGATCGAGCCGTCGATGACGATGTTGGCGACGTGCACGCCGTGCTCGGAATATTCCTCGGTCAAGACTTGCGACAAGGTGCGCATCAGCACCCGCGGATAATAGAGCGACTGCCCGGTCATCCGCTTCTTGCCGCGCAATGAGCTCGAATTGTTGGAGAAGAAGAACGAGCCGCGGCCGTTCTTGCGCATCGCCGGCAGGACTTCCTTCGCGACGAGGAAGGGCCCGCGGGCCGAGATGTGCAGCCCGGTATCGAGCATTTCGACCGGCACGTGTTCGAGCAGTTCCTTTTCCGGCGGCAGGTCGCGGCCTTCCAGATAGCCCGCATTGTAGACCAGCACCTCCGGGTCGCCCGCCTCGGCGCGAATCGTCGCGAAGGCGTTGGATATCGATTCCTGCGACACGAGGTCGAGTTCGACGATCATGCAGTCGCCGCCCTGCTCGCGGATCGCCTTGCCCAGCGGTGCGGCATTGGCTTCGCTGCGGGTTGTGACAACCGTGAAAAAACCCTCCTGCGCGAATTTCTGCGCGATGGCGCCGCCGACGCCCCAGCGCACGCCCACCTCGACATCGCTGTCGTCGACCGGCCGGCCATGCGCCAGGATCGTATTACGGCCGTCCGACTGCCATTTCGAGGTGGCGCCGATCACGACGCAGACCGGCTTGCCCTTGGCGTTGCTTTTCATCGGGTACCCCCTTGTGTGGCGTCGAGTACGGTGTGGCGTCAATTACGCCGCAGCCAAGTCAGGCCAGAAAAATCGCCATCCCGGCCAGGATCAGCACAATCACCAACAGTGAGATCTTGATGAACCAGGTAAAGCCGATCCAGGTGCGGCGATGCCGTTCGAGTTCCGGATCGATCACCGTCATGTGCGCCTCGCCTGTTTGGATATCGCCTGTTTGGACATCGCCCGCCGGATCTAAAGCCTAGTTTCGGCTGAGGCAAGCGCTTCCGGGTTGAACATGGCAAGCTCCGGCGGGCTCGCGCCGGCAATCGCGACCCGGTTTCCGGCAACGCGCAGCCGCTCCTCGGCGAACAGCTGCACCGCCAACGGATAGAGCCGATGCTCGGCTTCGAGAATGCGGGCGGCGAGCCGCTCCTCGTCATCGTCGTCGCGCACCGGCACGACCGCCTGCGCGATGATCGGCCCGGTATCGACCTCGGCCCGCACGAAATGCACCGTGCAGCCGGCAAACCGTACCCCCGCGGCGAGCGCTTGGCGCTGCGGGTGCAGCCCGGGAAAAGCCGGCAGCAGCGAGGGATGGATATTGACCAGGCGGTCGCGCCAGGCCTCGACAAATCCGGTGTCGAGAATGCGCATATAGCCGGCGAGCGCGACCAGCTCGACCCCATGCCGGCGCAGCGCCTGATCCGCCGCCTGGGCGAAGGCTTCGCGGCTGGGATGCGGGATCGCGAGATGCGCGACCCCCGCCCGCGCCGCGCGCTCGAGCCCGGCCGCGTCCGCCCGGTTGCTGATGACGAGCACGATTTCCGCCGGATAGCCTGGAACGGCGGCGGCATCGGTCAGCGCCTGCAAATTCGAGCCGCGGCCGGAAATCAGCACCCCGACCTTGAGCCGGCTCATTCTGCCTGCGCCTCCCCCTCCGTTGTGCCCATGGCCCTTGTCCGATGGCCCTTGGTGTCGATGGTGTCGAGCCGAAAACTGCGCTATGACCGCGTTGGCGGTCCGCGGGCCGCGAAGATAGGGGAACGGGGCCGGTTTGCAATGAGCTTGCCGCCGCCAGCGCGGGGCATCGACGGACGTGGCGCTTGGGCACCCGCCGCCTCGGCCCTGCTGGCCCTGTTGCTGCTGCTCACGGCTCCGACGTGGCGCGCCCGCGCCCAGGAAGCCGAAGATCCTTACACCGCGACGGTCAAGGTCGACGCCACGGCGGATACGGCTGCGAAGGCGCGTGAAGCCGCCCGTCTCGACGGCCAGCGGCGCGCGCTCGGCACCATTGCCGACCGCTTGTCGGGCGGTGGCGGTGGCGCCGCCAAGCTCGCGAAACTCGACGACCGGAAGATCACCGACCTAGTGGCCAGCTTCGAGGTCGCCAACGAGCGCATGTCGGCGGTGCGCTACGTCGCCGACTACACCTTCCATTTCCGTCCGGAGCCGGTGCAGCAAGCGATGCACGGCGCTGGCATCGCGCTGGCCGGCGAGCCGGCCAAGGAGGCCGTCAAGGACGTGGCCAAGGACAGCGGCAAGCCGCTGGTCCTGCTCCCGGTCTATCAAAGCCGGAGCGAGGCGCTGCTGTGGGACGACCCGAACCCCTGGCGCGAGGCCTGGACAGAGGCGCCGCCCGGCAGCGGCGCGCCGCATCTCGCGGTGCCGCTCGGCGACATCACGGACATTGCCGCGATCGACGCTGGAAAGGCGCTTGCCGGGGATGCCGAGGCGCTGACCGCGATTGCTCGCCAGAATGGCGGCGAGGACGCCATAGTCGCGGTGGCGACGCCACGCGGCCCGCCCGACCGGCCCTCGGGGCTGGATATCGTGCTGCGGCGCTACCGGGCCGGGCGGCTCGTCGACAGCCATCCCGCGGCGCTAACCGCCAATCCGGGAGAGCCGCAGGGTGATTTCCTGCGCCGTGCGGTGGCTGCCGTCGCTTCCGATATAGAGGGCGGCTGGAAAAAGGAGGCCGCGCCGCGCTACGATCAGCAGGGCAGCCTGACCGCCGCGCTGCCGATCAGCGGACTCGATGACTGGATCAAGCTGCGCGACCGCCTCGCCGGAGTGCCGACGATCCGCAAGGTCGCTCTGGTGGCGCTGTCGCGTCAGGAGGCGGTGATCGAGATCGGGTATCTCGGCAGTATCGATCAGCTGAAGGCGAGCCTCGCTGGGCTCAGCCTCGATCTGGTGCAAGGCGACCCGGGCTGGCGGTTGGCGCGCTCCGCCACCCCGGGCCCGCGCTAGCGCTGCCTCCGATCGCCTCGACCATGATCCCCGAGGTCACCCCCGGTTCCGATCTGCCGGCCGCGCGCGCGCTGGGGGGGCAGCCGACGACGCTGCGGCTCGAGCTCAACCTGCCGAACCTGATCACCCTCGCCCGCCTGTTATGCGTGCCCTTCGCGGTCTGGCTGATCCTCGAAGACAGCTACGCCGCCGCCTTCTGGGTGTTCGTCGCGGCCGGGCTCTCCGACGCCGCCGACGGTTACATCGCCAAGAATTTCCATCGCCGCACCCGGTTGGGGGCGCTGCTCGATCCGCTCGCCGACAAGGCGCTGCTGACCGGGGTGTATCTGAGCCTCGGCGCCACGGGGATGGTGCCGAGCTGGCTGGTGGTGCTGGTCGTGCTGCGCGACAGCCTGATCCTGGGCGGCTTCGTCCTGGTGCACGTGACCGGCGCGCCGCGGCGGTTCGAGCCGCTGTTCATCAGCAAGGTCAACACCGGGGTGCAGATCGCGCTGGTCGGCTTTGTGCTGGCCCGGCTCGGCCTCGGGCTCGACGGCGGTCTGGTGACCCCAGTGCTGGTCTGGGCCTGCGCGGTGACGACGGTGTGGTCGGGCATGTCCTACCTTGCGCGCCTGGGCCGCCTGCTGTTCCGTTCGGAACCGGCCTTGTGAGCGCACGCGGCTACCGCATCCTGTTCTGGGTCGGGCTGTTTCTGCTGGTTCTGTTCGCGCTGGGGCTGGTGCAGGGCATCCTCTTGCCCTTCGCCACCGGCTTTGCGATCGCCTACATCCTGGCGCCGGTGGTCGGCCGGCTGGAGCGCCTGGGGCTGCATCGCTCGCTTGCCAGTTTGCTGGTTCTGGTCCTGTTTCTGGTCGGGGTTTCGTTGATCCTCGTCCTACTGGTGCCGCTGATCCAGGGCCAGATCCTGCAGCTCATCGCTCGGGTGCCGCAATTCGCTCGTTGGCTGCAGGACCAGGTCGGGCACTCGATCCTGCTGCTGCAGGAGCAGTTGCCGGCCGAGGACGTGGCCAAGCTGCGCGACCTGCTCGGCGCCAAGCTCGGCGAGGCGGTGGTGTGGCTCGCCGCCCTGTTGCAGGGGCTTTTCACCAGCAGTCTGGCAATCCTGAACGTCGTCTCGCTCGTCGTGGTCATGCCGATCGTCGTGTTCTTCGTGCTGCGCGATTGGGACAAGATCGTCGCGCATATCGATTCCTACCTGCCCCGGCAATCGCTCGACACGATCCGGGGTCAGGCGCGCGCGGTCAGCGAGACGCTGGTCGGCTTCATCCACGGTCAGGCGCTCGTCTGCCTGATCCTTGCCGTCTACTATGGCATCGCGCTGACCATCGCCGGCATCGGCTCCGCGCTCGCGGTCGGCGTGCTGATCGGCGTCTTGGCGGTCATCCCAATCCTCGGCGTGACCACCGGGTTCCTGTTGGCGATCAGCCTCGCCGCCTCGCAATACGGCACTTGGACCGCGATCCTCGGGGTCGTCGGCATCTTTGTCTTCGGCCAGCTGGTCGAGGCCAATGTCCTGACCCCCAAGCTGGTCGGCGACCGCATCCATCTGCACCCGCTCTGGGTCATTTTCGCCCTGTTCGCCGGCGGCACCTTGTCCGGCTTTGTCGGCATCTTGATCGCGGTGCCGACGGCGGCGGTGATCGGCGTCCTCGCCCGCTTCGCCCTGGCGCGCTACCGCCAGAGCACGCTCTACGATGCCGGCTATATCATGAGACCGGAGGAGCCGGTCGAGCGGCTGACCCGGCGCGGATGAACCAGCTCGCGATCGATTTGCCGTTCCGGCCGGCATTCGGGCGCGCCGATTTTCTGGTTTCCGACTGCAACGCCGCCGCGCTCGGCCGCATCGACAGCTGGCCCGACTGGCGCGGCCGCGCCTTTGTCCTCTACGGTCCGGCGGGCAGCGGCAAGAGCCACCTCGCGCAGCTTTGGCGCGAAAAGAGCGGCGCCCGGCTGATCGCGGGCGAGGCGCTGACCGGAGACGACCCGACCGCGCTGGCCACGCTGCCGGCAGTGGCGGTCGACGATGGCGACCGCGCGCCCGAGGAGGCCCTGCTGCACCTCTTCAACTGCTGCCGGGAAACCGGCGCCGGCCTGCTGATCGTCGCAGGCCAAGCGCCGGCGAGCTGGCCGATCGCGCTGCCCGACCTCGCCTCGCGGCTGCGCGGGGCTGACGCGGTCGGCATCGGTCCGCCGGACGACGCGCTGCTCGCCGCCGTGCTGGTCAAGCATTTCGCCGACCGCCAGCTGATGGTCGCGCCGGAGGTGGTCGCCTATCTGGTGCCGCGGATGGAGCGCTCGTTCGCCAGCGCGGCGGCGCTGACGGCCCGCCTCGACCGGCTTGCCCTCAGCGCCAAGCGCCCGGTCGGCCTCGCCCTCGCCCGCCAGGCGCTGGCCGAGCTTGCCGGCTAGATTCTCATGCGCCGAAGTTGCCGGACTGGGAGAGTTACGCCGCGCCGCGCTGCCGCCGCTCCGGAAACAGCGACAGCAAGCCTTCCCGCGAGGCGCCGCAGACCCCCCGCTCGGTAATGAGCCCGGTCACCAGCCGGGCGGGGGTCACGTCGAAGGCGTAATTCGCCGCCGGGCTTGCTTCCGGCGTCAGCCGCACCTCGACCCTTTTGCCGTCCTCGGTCCAGCCGGCGATGTGGGTCACCTCGCGCGGGTCGCGCCGCTCGATCGGGATCAGGTCGCCATCCTCAATCTCCCAATCGATCGTCGGCGACGGCAGCCCGACATAGAACGGCACGCCGTTATCATGCGCCGCCAGCGCCTTGAGGTATGTGCCGATCTTGTTGGCGACATCGCCGGCCGCGGTAGTGCGGTCGCTGCCGACGATGCAGAGATCGACTTCGCCGTGGCGCATCAGATGGCCGCCGGCATTGTCGGCGATGACGGTATGCGCCACCCCGTGCTGCGCCAATTCCCAGGCGGTGAGGCTCGCCCCCTGGTTGCGCGGCCTGGTCTCGTCGACCCAGACATGCAGCGGAATCCCGTCCTGATGCGCGCGATAGATCGGCGCCAGCGCGGTGCCCCAATCGACCGTCGCCAGCCAGCCGGCATTACAATGGGTCAGGATCTGCACCGGCGCGCTCGCGCCCTTACCAGCCTGCGCCGTGGCGATCAGCTTGGCGCCGTGCTCGCCGATCGCACGATTGATCGCGACATCCTCCTCGGCGATCTCGCCGGCGCGCGCGAGAGCGGCGGCGAGACGGCGCTCCGGCGGCGTCCCGGCGAGCACGCGGCGCAATTCCTCGATCGCCCAGCGCAAATTGACCGCGGTCGGCCGTGTTGCGGCGAGGATCTCGGCCGCGTGCTCGATGCCCCTGTCCGAAGGGTCCTCGGCCATTGCCAGCGCCATGCCGTACGCGGCGGTGGCACCGATCAAGGGCGCGCCGCGCACCTCCATGTCCCGGATCGCCCGCGCCGCGTCGTCGAGCCTCGTCAGGCGGAGGATCGCCAGCTCGTGCGGCAGCAGCCGCTGGTCGATGATCTCGACGATAGCTTCCCCGGGGCGCCCATCCTTGGCGAGCCAAATCGTCCGCATCGGCTGGCCGGCGACGTTCATCTCGGCCTCAGCGTTTCAGCACCCGGCCGGCGACCGCGTCGAGCCGGGCCAGCATGGCAGGGTCGCGCGCTTCGGGCGCGGTGATCAGCGCATTGTCGAGCGCATGGTCGCAGCCTTGCCGGCACGGCCCGGCATGCTTCGCCAGCAACGGCACNACCTCGCGCACCAGCGCCCGCGCCCGTTCGGCATTCGCGTTGAGAAGCGACAGCACCATCTCGACCGTCACGGCTTCGTGGCCCGGATGCCAACAATCGTAATCGGTGACCATCGCCACCGTCGCGTAGCATATCTCCGCTTCGCGGGCGAGTTTGGCCTCGGGCATGTTGGTCATGCCGATCAGATCGCATTTCCAGGAGCGGTACAGCTCGCTCTCCGCCAGGGTCGAGAATTGCGGCCCCTCCATGACGAGATAGGTGCCGCCGCGTTTGGCGGCGATGCCGGCCTTGGGCGCCGCCGCCGCGGCCGCGTCGCCAATGCGGCCGCAAACCGGCTGCGCCATCGACACATGCGCGACGCAACCCGGCCCGAAAAAGCTCTTCTCGCGCGCGAAGCTGCGGTCGACGAACTGGTCGATGACGACGAAATCGCCCGGCGCCAGGTCCTCGCGCAGGCTGCCGACCGCCGACAACGACAGGATGTCGGTGACGCCGCAGCGTTTCAGCGCGTCGATATTGGCCCGGAAATTGATCGTCGAGGGCGGCAACACATGGCCGCGCCCGTGCCGCGGCAGAAACACCACCGGCTGCCCGTCGAGTTTGCCGAAGCAGAGTTCGTCCGAGACCGCTCCGAACGGGCTCTCGACCCGCCGCCATTCGACATCGGCGAGCCCGTCGATGCGATAGAGGCCGCTGCCGCCGATCACGCCGATAACCCGCCCAGGCATAGGTCCTAGGCTCCCGGATACCAGCGCGGCTTGCGCTTCTCGCGGAAGCTGGCGAGCCCCTCGGCGGCTTCGGTGCTGCGCCGTCGCGACGCCGCCTCTTCGACGATGCGGTCGTGGAAGGCGCCCTCGAACGGCGTCTCGACCGATTTGGCGATCAGGTTCTTGGTGACCGCGACCGCTTCGGGCCCGGCCAGCAGGAAGTGCTCGATAAAGCGCGCTCCGGCCGCCTCCAGTTCCGTCGCGGGGCACAACTCGTGCACCAGGCCGATGCGCAGCGCCATCCCCGCGTCGAAGCGCTCGCCGGTCAGCGCTAGCCTGCCCGCCTGGCGCGCGCCGATGCGCTCGACCAAGAGCGGCACGATCGGCGCCGGGGTGATCCCCCAGCGCACTTCGCTTAGCGCGAAGAGCGCGTCCTCGGCCGCGACCGCGACATCGCAGGCAGCGGCGATGCCGACCCCGCCGCCGAAGCAGCCGCCTTGAACCAGGGCGATGGTCGGCCTCGGAAACAGCTGCAACGCGCGAAACGCCGCAACGGTACGGCGCGAGAAGTCGCGGTTCTGCTCGGGCGAGACCGTGCGCAGCTGATCGAGAAAGGAGAGATCGGCACCGCCCTGGAAATGCTTGCCGGCGCCCTCGACGACGACGCAGCGCAGCCCCGGCTCGCGCCCGAGCCGGCCGAAGGTGTCGGTCAGCCCATCGATCAGCGCGCCGTTATAGGCGTTGCCGACCCGCGGCCGGTTCAGCGTGACCGTGGCGACGCCGCGACGGTCGATTTCGCACAGGATCGGATCGGCTTCGGCCATTTATTGCGGCTTGGCCTCCGCCGCCTTCCACAGCGCGATCTCCTTGAGCAGCGCCTCGACCGCGCCGCAGGCGAAGCCGAGCGAGGTCTCGTCCACCAGCCTGCCGTCTTTGATCTTGGTTTCGGCGGCGGTGATGATGACCTCGCGCGCCAAGGCGATGCGCGACAGGCAGGAATCGAGCGCCACCCGCATGTGTTCGAGGCAGCGGGCGCCCCCCAACGGCCCGCGCGAGGTCGCCATGATCGCGACGGGTTTGTAGGCCAGTACCGACTGAAACGCCGGGCGCGAGGCCCAGTCGATCGCGTTCTTCAAGACACCGGGGATGCTGTGGTTGAATTCCGGCGCGCACAGCACAAGGCCCTCCGCCGCGGCGATGTCGGNGAGCAGTTTTTTGACGACGGGCGGCCGCTTTTCGCCCTCGAAATCCTGGTTGTACGCGGGGATCGGCGCCAGATCGTAAACCTCCAGATCGGCGCGGCCGGCGAATTTCTCGCGCAGGGTGTCCAGCACCGCGTTCGAATAGGAGCCGGTGCGCAAACTTCCTGACATCCCGATAAGGCGGACCGGCTTTCCGTCGAACATGCTGGCGTTTTTCCTTGCTGTCGCGAGAGGTGGCCCGTCATAGCGAAAGCTCCTCGCCATTAGCAACCTTCTCCCGCAGGATGCCGGCGCTCCGACCACTCTTTGCGCGTGCCTCGATGCTCGAATTGCGCCCCAACTGCGAATGCTGCGATCGCGACCTGCCGCCCGACAGTGCCGAGGCGCGAATCTGCTCCTACGAGTGCACATTCTGCCGCGATTGCAGCGAGGGAGTGCTTGGCGGCAGATGCCCGAACTGCGACGGCGAGCTGGTGCGGCGCCCGGTCCGCCCGGCCGAGCGGCTGTTGCGCCACCCCGCCTCGACCCGGCGAGTGCTGAAGCCCGACGGCTGCGGCCGCGATCGGGCCGCCTGACTGGCTGAAAACGGAAATGGCCTCGGGTCCATCACGCCGCGGTCTGGTCCCGCCCTTTATCGCGATGGATGTGCTGCGCGCCGCTAACGCCGCCGAGGCGGGCGGCCGTTCGGTCATTCATCTCGAAGTCGGCCAACCTGGCACCGCGGCGCCGCAACCCGTGCTCGACGCGGCCCGCCGCGCCTTGGCCGAAGACCGCATCGGCTACACCGACGCGCTGGGCATCCCGCCGTTGCGCGAGGCTATCGCCGGCCATTACCGAGAGCAATACGGGGTCACGGTAGACCCCGCCGAGATCGTCGTCACCACCGGCTCCTCGGCGGCATTCCAGCTGGCTTTTCTCGCCGCCTTCGAGCCGGGCGACCGAGTGGCGCTGGCGGCCCCGGGCTATCCCGCCTACCGCAACATTTTGGGCGCGCTGGGGCTCGAACCGGTGCTGATCGAGGTCGGTGAGAACGCGCATTACCAGCCGAACCCGGAGCTGCTGGCCGAAGCCGGCGACCTCGCCGGCCTGATCGTCGCCAGCCCGGCCAACCCGACCGGCACGATGATCCCGCCCGCCGATCTCGCACGCCTGTCAGACTACTGCCGCGACCGGGGCATTCGCCTGATCTCGGACGAGATCTATCACGGCATTACCTACGAGACGCAGGCGCAGACCGCCCGCGCCTTTGGCAACGAGGCGATCGTCGTCAACTCGTTCTCGAAATACTACAGCATGACCGGCTGGCGGCTCGGCTGGATGCTGGCGCCGCCGGATCTGGCGCGCTCGGTCGAATGCCTGGCGCAGAATTTCTACATCTCGCCGCCGGCCCTGTCGCAGCTTGCCGCGGTGCCGGTGTTCGGCTGCCGCGCCGAATTGGACCTCCATGTCGCCCGGTACCGCCGCAACCGCGACCGACTGATCGAGACCATGCGAAAGGCGGAGCTCACCCGCTTCGCCCCGGCCGAGGGCGCGTTCTATCTCTACGTCGATGTGTCCGCCTTGACCCGCGACAGCATCGATTTCTGCCGCCGCATGCTCGACGAGACCGGGGTCGCCACCACCCCCGGCCGCGATTTCGACCCGATCCACGGCGACAATTGGCTGCGGCTGTCCTTCGCCGGCTCAACCGAGGACATCGACGAAGCCTGCCGCCGCCTCGTCCTCTGGCTGCCGCGAGCCGAATAGCAAAACCTCAAACAAACAACCGCAGTCCCGGCGAAAGCCGGACCCACGGCTCAGCGTCTTTGAATCGGATAAGTGGGCCCCGGCTTGCGCCGGGCGGCGGGGGGAGCAACCCCGCGTGCTCCGCGAAACTCAGTGTGCCCCGCGTTAAAGCCTTCTTTTCCCTTGTTACCGTCGCACGCCGGCGCGGGCCTTGGACCAGGCCTCGGGGTCTTTGAGGAAACTCTCGACCGCCTCGTATTGTCCGGGCTTGAAGCGCCCCAATTGCTCCGCCATCACCGCCACATCCCACCAATTGGCCAGCGCCAACAGGGTGATCCCCTCGGCGGCGAGGCTCGTCTCGATCTGCGGGAAGATGCCGTAGTTGAAGATCACGAACGCATAGTCGATATGGCCGCCGGCCTGGCGGATCGCCCGCACGAAATTGAGCTTGGAAGTACCCTCGCTGGCGAGGTCCTCGACCAGGAGGATGCGCGACTCCTCCTTCAGCTCGCCCTCGATCTGGGCGTTGCGCCCAAACCCCTTCGGCTGCTTCCGCACATACAGCATCGGCAATGACAGCCGGTCGGCGATCCAGGCGGCGAACGGGATGCCGGCGGTCTCGCCGCCGGCGACTGCGTCAATGCACTCGTACCCGGCGCGCCGCTCGATCAGTTCGGCGCCCAGATCCATCAGCTTCTTCCGCGCTCGCGGGAACGAAATCAGCCGGCGGCAATCGATATAGACCGGCGACTGGCGACCCGAAGTAAAGGTGAACGGGTCCTCGGGCCGAAACAGGACCGATTCGGTCTCGAGGAGGATGCGGGCGGTGATCTCCGCGGCCTCGGTCTCGCTGGCCGGGCGGGGAGGGTGCGGCGTTTTGGGCATGGGCGCATCTAACGGCAAACCGCGGCGGGTTGACAATCGAAGAAGATAGAACATATAGGGAACATAAGAATACGGAGGGTCGCGGCATGCCGCCGGTTCGGGTCCAGGAGATGGTCTGGCTGCAGATTCCCTGCAAAAGCAGCCCAAAAGGAAGACGTCCGACATCGGAGACCGGCTCCTGCTCGGACCTGCTGATTCACTGCAGAAGCAGGTGGAGCAGGTGAGCCTTTCTCCGATTTGAAGCGGCACGGATTTCGAGGGCATGTCGCGTCCGGCCAGCCTCAACGCGCTTCGCGATCGGATCCAGCGGATCGAGGCGCCGGCGCGGCATGGCGTGCTGCCCTTCGGCGTG
>C688J18823_10001274_pt1 | contig 15519 bp, 11 predicted proteins | sample HopSoiMetagenom1_FD_18823 | JGI IMG/M metagenome (IMG submission 18823)
ACAATTGGCGATGGCCGCCAGTGCAACTCGTTTTTGACCACTTCGACCGTACCGGCGAGGATCGTCGGCTGATATCCGACGATCTCCTGAGAGTTGAGGATGCCGTCCCAGATCTTGAGGTCCCCGCCAATCGGATACGGCAGATCGATCGTGACGTAGCAGGTCGGCTTGAACGGAGTGAAAAACGGCGCGCGGATCGGAGGAGGAGCGGAGCCCGCGGAGAGCGCGTTGATCTGCTTGTCGCAGATCACGTCGATGCCGGTGAGGAGCCGCGTGGCCTCGATCATGGTGTCATTGAGGATGGCGCTCTTCGTGTCGCTGATCGCGGTGACGTGGATCGCCGGCTCCGCGGTGAGATAGGCCACGAAGCGCACGCTCACCGGTGCCGCCGATCCGCTGAGATCGGACAGCACCGCGAGCACCTCCTGCCGGTGCGTACCCTCGTCGAGCGTCCACGTCGTGCGTGCGGTGCCGTCGGCCTTCGTCGTGTCCTGCGCCACGCTGACCGAACCTTTGCCTGCGGTCACCGTGAACGACACCTTCACGCCGCTCGCCACGCCGCAGCTGCTGGCGGCGACGACGACGAGCTGCTCGGCGAGCGCCGCGGCGCGCGCGCCTTCCTGCCCGTTGCCGCTCACTTCGTAGAGGCTGACGAGCGTCGACAGCCGCGACAGCGCTTTCTGCACCGTCGTCTGTCCGCCGAGCGATGCACAGTTGCCGGGGTCGTACCAGACCTGGTCGGCGATGCTGAGATTGCCGTTGTAGCGGATCGTCTGCGGCAGCGGAGCGGCGTCGGCGTCGAGCAGCCGCGCCTCGACCTGCTGGCTCGTCTTCTTGATGTCGTTCTCGGGCAGCCAGAAGCAGCTCGCGATGCCGTCCGATCCGGTCGTGATCACGACCGTGTTCGTCGCGCCGGGGAGCCCCGCCGCGTTCGCCGCGACATGTCCGTTCCCTTCCGCCGTGAAGCGGACCGATGCTCCCACCACCGGCCACGTGCCGTTGTAGACCGCGGCCTGCAGCGGCCGCGGGATCGCGTTGCCGGGCATCGCTTCCTGGCCGTCCCCGCTGACGTAGAGGAACGCCGTCAGCTCGGTGATCGGCGGGAAAATATGACGGCAATCCTGAACCGAGGTGATGCCGGAACCATCCCGCTGCAGCATTGCCAGACGGCAGTAATGATGGCTGATGCCGAACGGCAGTAGCGGCAGCGGATTGGTGCCGTCGGAGGGCCATTCGATGTTGCCCGACAGCGCGTCGGCGGTTGCGGTGCGCGCGGGAATCGTCCAGTAATCGCCGGTGCGATAGGTCCCGCTCTGGAAGCGGACCAGGATGCCGTTCTCGAGCTCGAGATCGTCGTCGTTCACCGGTGACGGCTCGAACTTGATTGCGCCGGCGCCGTCCCAGCCGCGCATCTTCGGATGTGCGCCGAGGCTTGTCGGATTGAGGTTCAGCGTGACGAGATTGATCGCCCGATCGATCTTCGTGATCTTCGCCAGTTGTCCCGGAATCCCTTTCAGCTCGTGCGCATCGTCGATCAGCTCGACCCACTGCCCTTCGCGGAATCCGAGCACCGTGTCGGGGCCGAGATCGTGGACCGTGACCTCGTTGTTGTTGATCTTCTCGACCGTCGTCACCACCCACGCGTTCTCGCGCGACCACTTGTAGGTCGCGGCGGCGGCGCGGAGCTGGAGCTCGGCCGCGTCGATGGCGGAGACGTCGACGTTGAGCGTCAACATCTTCTTGCCGGTGTCGACGGCGACAATCTGCGCGAGGCGGCCGTTCATCGGATTCGCGCCCGGCTTCGTCGAGACGATCTCCACTGCCTGCCCGGCACTCCACGAACCGCTGGTGAACGTCACCTGGAACAGGCTGTCGGCGACGTAGGTGACGGGAATCGGTGCGGGCGCGGTGGTGATGTCGAGCGCGTTGCCGCCGTCGTGCACTTCGACGCGGTAGAGCTGGTTCTCCAGTCCGCGATAGCCGGCGCCGGGAGGCACGACGCAGGGATTCGTCGACGTCTTCTCCGGCCGCGTGCGCGCGAGCATCTTGCCGGTCGGCGCGGCGATGAATGCTTTGAAGCCGAGATCGGAGAGGCACGAGCCTTGTGCGCCGGCGCCTGCGAAGAAGTACTTCACCTGCCACACCGTCTTTGCGCGCGTGGCGGTGTCGGGACCGCCGAGCGCCACCTCGCGAATCGACGGATCGTCGAGGGTCGTGATGTGGCGCTGCCAGACGTCGATGTAGACGATGTAGAGACCCGCCTGCGTGAGCGGCGTGGGCGACGGCAGGTCGGGCTGCTGCAGGTAGGTGACGAGCGATTCGTTGATGCAGAGAATGCCGTCGACGTAATAGCGTCCCGGTCCGATCAGAAAATCGGATAGATCGAAGATCGGGAACGGATCGATGCGACCTGCCGGGAACGAAGCTTTCGCCTTCCCTTTCGGCGCGGCTTTCGTGGTCGCGGGATTCGCATTCGTCGTGACCGGCTCCCCTGTCCAATCGAAGTTGATGATGAGCGGAGCCGAGATCTGGAATCCGGCGTCGTGCATCGGCGCGCCGCAGCGTCCGATGACGTCATACGCCTCGGTCTCGATGCGATGTCCGATGATGTCGCCCTGCTCGTTCCAGTCGGCATCGAGCTGCACGCGGCCCTGCTGCATCAGCACGCGGCTGTAATGCCTGCGTGCCTGGAACGTGTCTCTGCTGGCGTCTTTTTTCACGACGACTCCTCCATTCAGGTGACGAAGAACAGCCCCGCTTCCAGGCCGAAGCGGAGGTACTCCTCGAGCCTCGTGCGCAGATGCGCTTCCTTCTGCGGCTCGAACAGATCGTGGTATGCGCCCATCTCCGACTCGTCATCCGCGCCCTGGCGGATCTCGGACGGACAGGAGGCGCTCAGTTGGCAATAAGCGGGATCGCCGAATCGCGCCGACGTGAGCTCGGGCCGCACCAGCGATGCGTCGCCCTCCGGCTGACACTCGAAGCGCGCCGGCACGCGCGAGCCGGGCGCGACGTACGAGAACCGCACGCACCCTTCCTGGCGCCGTTCGGCGAGCACGGGTGAGACGAAGATCGTGTTCGAGGCGAGCCGCAGGATCGACGTCTTCACGGTGCCGATCACCGTGCTGTTCGTGATCCGCAGCGGTCCGCCCCAATCGACCGGGCCGGCGTATGCGGCGATCGTGTCGCTGGTCGCGTCGATGATGCTGCCGGCGACATGCACCTCGGCGCTCACGTCCGCGACGATGCCGCCGGTGATGCAGTGATCGATCTCCACGATGGTGTTCTTCGATGCGATGACGATGTTCGCCGCGCCCGCCGGCGCGAACGTGCAGTGGCGAAGCCGCAGGCGTCCGAGGCCGCCCGTGACGTGCACGGTGCCGCCGGTGACGAGGAGGCCGTCGAGGACTACTTCGTCGTGCGCGCCGCCGGTGATCTGCAGATCGCCCGTCAGCTCGATCGTCGGCCGGTGTTTGTCGCCCGCGCGAAGCTCGAGGAACTTGTTCGTCGCGTCGAGCGTGATCGATTCGCGATAGCGGCTGCTGTTCGGGATCTCCACCGTTCCGCCGTCGCTGCTCAGCTGTCCGAGCGCGTTGTTGATCGTCGACGTCACGCGCACGATGCCGAGCGCGCTCGTGTCGGCGGAGAGCAACCGGCTGTATTGGCCGCCTCCCATCGACGCGGGGAAGCCGTAATGGAACGTGACCAGCACCTGCTTCGACTGATTCGCCGGGAACGCGATACGGCCGAGGACCGGATCGATCGAGACCTTCGTCTTCGGCACATTGATCCAGTCGCTGAGATCGCAGACCTCGATCTGATTCGACGGGATCGGATCGGTCGACGCGTTGTCCGCGAGCTCGATCAGGATGCTCTTGCTGTCCTTGTCGTCGCCGTAATAGTCGTCGAGATGATTGCGCAGCACGCGGCGGCGGATGCGGTCCGGCACGTTGATCGGTTCGGCGAGATGGGACGCCGACGTCTCGCTCTCGGGACGATTGAACAGCGGCAGATCGCGCCCGAGCGGATCGAAGAAAAAGAACTGCGTGCCGCCGCTGACCGCCACCGCCGGCGAGCGGGTGAGCAGCATCGCCTTGATGCGCCAGAGGAAAATGCCGACGTTCGGGATGTTGTAGCGGCCGTGCCCTTTCGCGATGCGGCGCACGTCGACTGTGTGTGTGATGTCGGGCTCGCCGAACTTCGTGTTGCGCTCGAACGCGCCGCCGAGCTCCTCGAGGCGATCGGCATCGCGCACGTTGAGGAAGCTCTGGTTTTCGGGACGCAGATGATTCATGTACTGCGTCGCGCAGATCAGCTGGAAGAACTCCACCGCGTGCGCGTCCCAGCGGGTGACGTCGTGCGCGAGCTGCTCGAGCATCGCCGCCGTTCCCTTGCGGCGCCGATAGCCGATCGTGTGCGCCACTTCCGCGCGCGGCGTGAGCGATGTCGAGCCGGTCGAGGGCAGACCGGTGATGCCGATCAGATCGCCGATGTACGGCAGTACCCACGACGCGGCGGTCTCGGCGAACTCGTCGTCGTACAGCTGCGCGAGATTTTCCTCGAGCACGCCCGCCTGCTCGCCGATCACCTGCAGCAGCGCCTTCAGCGGCTCGCCGTTCTCCGCATCGCGGATGCGGTAGATCGCGGGAAGCAGCTCGTACAGCGTCTTCGCGTCGAAGCTCATGGCATCACCGTCAGTGCCACCGGCACGGAGTCGTCGAGCGTAAGCAGCTCCGCGGCGAGCGCGTTCGGTCCTTCACCCACTTGCGGCGACTGGGCGGGGAGAAACGTCTTCCGCTCCTCCGCGTCGCCGCTGCGAAACAGCTTGTTGACGTCGATGGCGATCACGCCCGGCACTTCCTGCATCACCGCGGTCACCTCGCTCAAGGTCACCGGTTGTCCGAACGAGCGCGCGTCGAATCCGAAGCTCGCGCGCAATGCGCTCTCCACTGCCGCGAACACTGAGGCCTGCACGTAATCGGCATCGACCTTCACCGCTGCCGCGACGCGGAACTTCGGCTTGCGATACGACTTCACGCGGATCGGCACGAGCGGATCGCCCGCCTTGCGCATCGCGGAGAGGAGCCTGATCTGCAGCACCGAGTTGTCGTTTACGTCGTCGCCGTTGATGCCGGCGACGGTGACGAACACCTGCCGTGTGTGGCCGGTCCACGTCCATGTGGCGAGCGCTTTGGCGATGCCGGAGAAGGCGCGCGCGAAATCTTCGTAGTCCAGCAGCGACACGATGCGGTCGAGCGTGAGCACGGTGACCGGTGCGTTCGTGCGCGCATCGGCGAGCGACTGCTCGTCCTGCGCGCCGCTCGCCGCGAGCGGATTGATCACGCTGCGCAAGCCGAGCGGCCGCGTCATCAGCAGCGTGAGCTGGCTGGCTCGCACCTGCCCCACGAGGCCGATGCCCTTGCGGTACGTCGCCGTCACGTTCTCCTGTCCGACCGGCAGACGCGCGCCGGTGTGGCCGTCGCCGAACTGCACGGTGGTCGTGCCGTCGTCATCGATCTGCGTGACGTAGATCCGTTCGCGCGGGCCGTGGCCGAACAGCTCCGGCACCTCGCTCCACTTCACTTCGTTCACCCGCACTTCGAGTGTCGACTCGCCGCCGCTCGGGGTGTCGGCCGGGGTGTACGTGAGCGGCGACTGCCGCAGCGTGAACGATTGATACTCGCGCCCGCCGTCGCCGCTGCCGAGGACTTCGTCTTTGATCGTTTCGCCGTTCGTGGAGAAGGCGACGTTGGCGAAGATCGACGTCGTGGCACGGTCGTACGTCCTCGGCAGACCGGCGACGAACGTCAGCGTCGTTCCGACTCCATCGCCCTCGGGCGTTGCCTTCTTCAACTGCACGGTCTCGCCGCCGAACGCATCGGCGACGAGCAGCGTCCGTCCGGCCGGGAGCTCGTCGAGCACGCCGATCACCGAGACATCGTTCGCTTCCAAAGCGGCAGACAACGGCCGCGGCCCGAGCGGCAGCAGATCGCTTTGCGCGTAGACCGCGGCGGTGCGCGGCGAGAACTTCGCGATCTCCTCGTTCTTGTCGATCTCGACGCGCGTCGTCTTTCCGGTGATGTTGAACTTCGCCACCGCTTCCTCGGTCGTGCTCTTCACCACGTACAGCAACGTCGTTGCGGGCGAATCGAGCACGAGCAGAGCTCCGGCGACGACCTGCGGATACACCGCGTCGAGGTTGATCGCGGTCGTAGCCTTGTCGAGCAGTGCGTCGGTCCATTTGTCCTTTGCGTCCTTGTAGATGCCGTCGAGGAACGGCTTTGCGCCCTTCGTGACCGGATCGGGATTCGCCTCGCCCACGCGCAGCGCCACCGGCAACGAGCCGTACTCCGGCGCGTTGTAGCCGAAGAGCGATGCGCGCAGCCGCAGCGCGTACACCTGCCCCTTGCTCTTCTCCGGATCGGTGAACTTCGTCAGCGCATCACGCCAGGTGACGAGCGTCCGATCGTTGTCCTTGTCCGGCGTCACCGTCGCGATGTGGCGAAGCTCCCAGTCGTCGGGGACCAAGCCGAGGATGAGGATTGCGTCGCCGCGTTTGAGGTTCGTCGTCACTCCGGCCAGATAGACGTCCGTATCTCCTGCTTTCGGGAAACGGATCTCGCTGAGCCGCGGCTGCAGCACGTTCCATTCGGGACGCGCGGTGAGCGCTTCGACCGTCTCGAACGTCTGCGGTTTCTCGCCCGGACCGGGGACGCTCTGCACGCGCAGGCCGCTGTCGAGCGTGACCTCGGCCGGCGAGCCGGCGCCCGACTCCAGCGTGAACGCGAGATATGTCGTTGCCGCGACGCCCGGCCGCAGCTCGTAGCCGATCAGCCGCGCGAGATCGATCACCGACTGCCGTTCCGTCGCCGTGCGGAGATACGCCTCGTTGGCGATCCGCTCCTGGTAGAACGTGAGGATGTCTCCGGTGAGTGCCCAGGCATCGAGCAGCGCGATGGTGAAATCGTCGTCGTCGCGCGTCTTCAGTTTTCCGAGGCGCGGCACGTCGTGAGCGGAGAGCCGCGCGAGCATGCTCGCCCTGAACTGCGCATGCGTGCCGGTGCGATACGCGATCGCCGAAAGGCCGGGGCGGTTGCTCACGCCCGCCGGCGTCTCCACGGTGAGGCCCTGGCAGCAACCGCAATCGTTCAGGACTGTCATCGGCCACCCTCCAGCGTCAGGCGCAGCACGCCGTGTTCGGGGAAGTTCGGATCGTTATCGAGGCGCGCGATCTCCAGGCGGTCGATCGTCAGCACCGCGTCATCGAGTGCGCGGCTGCTGTCGATGCCGAGCCGCTGGAACGTGTCGATGGTGACGAAGCGGACGCCTTCGACGCTCTGGCCCGTTTCGTACAGCTGACTGAGGTAGACCGGCTGGCCGAACGAGAAATTGTCGGGATGGAAGAAGCCGCGCGTGCCGTCGGGAGCGACCGAGCTGCCGAACACGCGGAGCAGCGCCGACTTCACATCGCTGCGGAAATAGCCCGGCTTCACGCAAACGGTCATTGCCACTTCGAGCGATACGAACTGCGGACTATCGATCTCGATGTCCTGGCCCGCCATGCGATAGCGCTCCAGATGCAACCGCAGCTTCTGCTCGAATGGCGGATCGACCGGACGTCCTCCTGCGCGATCGACGGTGAGAAAGATCGTGCGCCAGCTACCGGTCCAGCGAACGGTGGCCGCCGCGCGCTGTACTTCGCTGTGCCGCTGCGCGACTTCGGCGTAATCGTCCGCGGTGACCGCGCGCTCCTGGACGCGATACGCGCTCGGCGCCGACCGCCGCACCTGCTCGATCGTCTCCGGATCGGTGCCCCCCTTCGCAGGCAGCGGATTGCGCACCGCCGCGAGACTTTTGTCCGCGCTGACGATGTGCGCCAGCGAATCGGCGCCGATGTTTCCGTGCGTGCCGTTGCCGATGCGATAGCGCGCCGCGATCGTGGTGCCGGGCGTCGGACGCAGTCCGTATTCGTCATCGCCGAATCGCAGAGTGGCGCGGCCGTCTTCCTCCACCTCCGCCACGAACTCCTCGGCGAACGCATCGCTCGACAGCAGATCGCGTTGCGGCTGCCACCCGCGGCCGTCCGTGTCCTTCAGGCCGATGTCGGGAAGGACGTCGCGCTTGTCCCACGTGAAGACCGATGTGGCCGATGCGTCGTCCGTGAACGGATCGGGGGCGTGCTGCGTCAGCGGCGCTTCCTTCAATCGCGGCGTGAAGCGCGGCGGCACCGGCGCCGCGTCCTGAGGATCGCAGCGATCGCCGCCACGCGATCCGGCCGTTGCCAGTGCGGGTGCCGCATTCGGGACGATGCCGAGCGACTCCTTCTCGATCGTCCGCCCGTGATCGGCGAGCGCGATGTTGCCCAGCGCCACACTGACCTTCGGCTCGTAATCGTTCGCCGTGCGTGCGGAGACACAGAGCGCGAACGGCAGCGCGTCCTCGCCATGCCATTCGATTTCCGTAACCGGCTGCAGGGTCGTGTGATCGTCGAGCGTGACCAGCTTGTCGTGCGACGATTTGACGTTCGTCAGCCGCACCGCGTGCCGATGCGACGGATCGGCATCCGCCAGCTCGCCGGTCTCCGGTCCGAGACGCTCGACGAAGATCAGCACGTCGCCTTTTTTCAGATTCGGTAACTCGCCCTTCAGCGTGCAGCTCGTCGCGCCCGCGGGAAGGCAGCAGCGCTCTTCGCTCCACGTGTAAAACTCGATTTCGTTGTGCGCGGAGAAGAGGCGGATCTCGTTGATCGTCTCGAAGCGATCGGGATTCGCCACCGCGATCTTCTGCCGCGCCATCACGTCATTCGGCGGATCGACGACGGTGGCCAGTCCTTCGACCTGGGTCAGCAGCTGCGTGTGCGCCGGCAGCTTGACGTCGTCGGCATCGGTCTGCACCTGCACCCACGTCCGCGCGTTCGAGCCGTCGTGCATGAAGTAGTCGACCAGCAGCGCGTGCCTGCGCACCGACACGCGGCGGCGCGCGGTGTCGAGATACGCCTCCGTCGCGATCACATCCTGCTGATAGCTGAGGTGATCGGCGGCGTACGCGAGGAGCTCCACCAGCGCGATGCCGAGGTCCGCCGCGTTGCGCTCCTGCCACTGCGGCATCAGCACCGACATGCGGTCGAGCATCACCTGGCGGAAGCTGGTGTAGTCCTTCGCCAGGTAATCGATCTCTGCCTCCACCGTGTCTTCCGGGGGGCAGATGTGCTCCGGCTTGCAATCGAATTCGCTCGGGCATTCGACCTTGAACGAGAACTCGATCGACGACAGCACGGGATCGAAGCCGGCCGGCGGCTCGCCCGTGTCCTCCGTCGCATGCAACGCATCACGCAGGACGCGCAGCGTGTAAGTTGAGTAATCGCCGGGACGATCGACCGTGACGGTGAGGATGTTCGCGTTCGGGCCGGCGCCGGGCAGCGCCGATACGACCCGAATGTGTTTGATGCGCTCACCACCGGCGATGAGGATGTTGTCTTTGTTCAGCGCGACGGCGAGCGGCTTGAGGAAGTGAACGATGAGTTTGCGCTGCCGATCCGACTGCGTCGTCGCGTCGTGATCGAGCACTTCGAGGAAATCGATGCCGTTGTAATCGACACCGTTCACCACTCCGTTGTCGCGGACCAGCTCGCGGCGGCGCTCGTCGCAACAGTGGAAGATCACTGCACTGCTCCTTCACGGGTGAACGTGCTGACGGTGCGCTGCTGGCTGCGGCGGATCGTGTACTGCACCAGCACCTGCAGCTTCGAGTCGTCGCTCTGCACGTCGACCGCCTCGACCTGGATCACGTCGCCGAGCCATTGCTGCAGCGCGCCCTGCACCGTCATCTGCGTTGCGCCGGCGAGCGCCTGGCCGTTCGGCGCGAAGACGAGCTGCAGCAGTCCGCTACCGAACGTCGGACGGTTCACCCGCTCGCCCGGCGTGGTGAAGAGGACCTGCTCGATCATGTCGCGGATGTGCTCTTCGTCCGTCGTGTCGGCGGTGCGCCCGCGGCTGTCGAAGTCGAACGGATAGTCGATCTGCATCTCAGGTCCCTTTCACCCGCACCTGCGTGACGGTGATGGTCAGCGGCGTTCCGGTCGGCGTGCAGAGAGCCTGGCTGTCCTGCAACAGCACCGGTTGTCCGCCCGCCGTGACGCGTGTGGCCGAGGTGGTGAATTGCGCCGTCACGCAGGGGCCGTTGCCCGCGGTCGGCGGCGGCAGCGTGCAGCCGGCGATGGTGTAGACCGTCGGCATGGTCACGATCTGCTGCTGGCCGACGGTGACGCGCGGATTCGGCGCAGTGGGCGTCGCCTGCCCGGCGTGCGCGCAGAGAACGGTGGCGCCCATGTGCAGGAGGTAGCCCGGCATCAGATCACCTCCAGCGCTCCGTCGTTGATCGAGACCTGCGGGCCGGACATCTTGATCGTTCCGCCCTGGCCGTTCGTGATCTCGATGCTGGTCGCATTCATCACGATCTTCTGGCCGCCGGAGGTCTCCAGCGTGATGCCGCCCACGCCCGGCGTATCGTCGAGCGTGATGCTGTGGCCCCCCTCGGTCTTGAGAATGACTTTCTTGTACGGCGGCGCGAGCAGATCGCTCGGGGCGTCGGCCAATGAGCCGATCCAGCAGCCCGACCAGATCGGATAATCGGGATCGCCGTGCTCGAACTCCATCCACACGCCGGCTCCCACTTTCGGCAGTGCGTAAAACCCCATGCCGCTGCCGGCGAACGGCAGACACGGCATCGCCCAGCCGCTCTCCTGGTCGCCCATCACGTCGGGCACCTTCGCCCGCACGCGGCCGATCATGAGCGGATCCTGAATGTCGCTGACGGTGCCGCGGTATTTGCCGAAAAATTGCGTCATGACGGTCTGACCACGGGGAGCAGCGCTCCCGTTCCCTCCCTGCTCAATTGAAATGACTGCTTGTAGTCGCCGATGGTGATGGTGTGCGTCACGCGCTGGACGTAGTAGTTGCCGTCATAAGAGAGGCCCGCGCCGCGAACGCCGACGAGCTTCCGCGCCCGCAATACGCTGCCGTATCGAATGCTGTCCACTTCGCCGTCGCCTTTGATCGAGTCGGGGGCATTGGTCGCAAAGGCGAGCAGCGACGTCGCCGCGGACGCGGCGTTCTTATTGGCCGTGTCGCGCGACAGTGTCTTGCGCAATGCCTCGGCCGGCCGCAATGACAGCGGCGGAATGCGCAAAGAGGGCAATTGCGGGATCGGAATCGTCGTGCCGCTGAATGGCTCGATGAAGGTGCCGCTCGTGGCGACAGGGGCGAGCGCATCCTGCGTGAAATGCAGCGATTTCAGGTTCGCCGACGGCTCGCTCCCGATCGTGAGAGCCGGCTGCGGCAGTCCGGCGCGCGACTGCGGTCCCCAGAACGCCTTGTTGACGCCGAACGTCACCGGCTCGACGAAGAACACGAATCCATTACGCGCCGCCATCCGCGTGATGAACTGAAAATCGGTCTCGTTCTGCCGCGGAATGCGATCGATGCTGATCGGGAAGTCGGTGGTCGGCGTGACGACGGGAAGCAATCCGTATTGCGCGTACTTGAGAATCAGTTGCTCGACGATCAGAAAATCGGGCTGGTTTTCGTACTTCTCGTTCTTTTCCTCCAGGTCGAGCATGATGCTCACGTCTTTGCCGGTGACAGTGAGGGTGCTCTGCGTCGGATCGGCGCCCGGCGCGACCTGCAGGTGCGTAATGATCCCGTCGATCAGGACCTCGGGAAGAATTCCGAGAATCACGCCGATGACGACGCGCTTGCCCGGATCGAGCGCACCGCTGAGAATGAGGTTGTAATCGACCGGCTGGTTTTTGCTCAGTGCGAACGTCAGCTGGAATCCGTCGCCGTTCTGTGAATCGTTCGTCACCTCGGCGCGCGTCAATGCCTTCATGACGTCATAAGACGCCGGCAGCGGCACGGTTTTGCCGAGCAGCAGAACGAGGCGGAGTCCGAGCTGGCTGGTGAGCATCGTTTACATACCGGCGACCGCAATGGCGATCGCCCGTCCGGTCTCCTCCAGCTCCTCGGGGGTCAAGACGTTGTTCGCATCACACAGGCGCCAGTACTGCGTGGGATCGCCCGTGTAGCGCGCCGTGATGCGATCGAGGCGCTCGCCCTGTGCGACGGTGTGCTCGACGAGCGTGCTCGAGCTGCCGACGGGCGGAATGATGCGCCGGCTCACAAAGCGGATCTCGCGCGTGCCATCGTCCTTGTCGGGAACGACGAGCGTCTTGATCTCCAGTCCGAAATACCTGCTGGTTGAATCGAACATGATCTCCTCTCAGCCGAACGTGGCGCCGAACGAGCCCGAGACCGCGCCCGCCGCATTGCTCGCGCCGCCAATCGTGGCCATGACTTCCTTGACGATCTGGTGGGCCATGAAAATCGCGCCGCCCGCGCTCAACAGGCCGAGGTCCTGATACGTGAGCACGCGCAGCGAGAGATTGACTTTTGCTCTTATGGGATTGAGGTGCGTATCGAATGCTTCCTCGGTAATGCTGAACGACGACAACCGCACCGGCACGACGCGCTTCACGCCCCAGATGAACAGCGTCAGCGGCGCTTCTGCCGGGATGACCTCAATGATTCCGATCCGGGCGAGGACTTCGTTCGCGATCATCAGCGCCGATTTCGGATAGAGCAGCATTTCGAGCGAGGCGAGCGTCGGATGCAATCCGAGCGTTGTGGTGATTCCGTCGGCCTTTTCCAGCTGATCCGCCGCATCGATCTCGATGTTGACGGTGATCGTTTCCTGCGGCGGCCCTTTCAATCGCAATGCTTCGCCCTGTGCCGCGGAATTCCCCGCGACCTGCGCGGTGATCGTGCGCGTGAGCTGGTCCGGGTTGTACTGAAACACGATCACGCTGGCGAGCGGATTGAACGGATCGAGTCCGACGATCGCGCCTTTCTGGACTTGCGGTGAGCCGGGGAAGGTGGTCACAACATTCCCTTTCTGTTCTCGCCGAAAATGCGAGTCATGACGGCGACGGATTCGTCGATTTCCAGTTGGGAGCGGATTGCCAGATAGCCGTTCATGAAATTGTCGAAATGAAAGTCCCAGTCGGTAAGCCCGGCGCGGACCGCGTCGGAAATGACAAATGCAGTAAAGACCCAGCTGACGATCTGTTCCGGAGTGTCGATACCGCCTTCGACGGAGTACGTGGCGAGCATTTCTCCGAATGTAAATAGCACTTCCTTTGCCGGCGCTGTAGATGTGCCGCGAATCAGCGCCAGGACGTCGTCATCACTAAGATTGTGGATATCGACGCCGCCGTCGTTGCGAATTCTGGCCGCAAGTTTCTCGTCGCTGAATTCCTCGCCGGTCAGCCGCCGCCACAGGCCCGCGTAAAGTTTGATGTCATTCACGAACGATTCACCTCGTTACAGTCCTGCCAGTTTTGCCGTGCATTTCGCGAGCACCACGAGCAATTGATCCCTCTGTTGTTTGTGGCCGCGCTCGGCGATCGCGCTGCCCCGCCCGATACTGCCCGGAAGCACGTAATCGCATTTCTTTTTCAGGTACGCCTCGCGTCCGGCGATTTCGGCAGTCAGGCATGCGATCACCGCCGCGATTTCCGTTTTGCTCGTGGCGTTCTTACAGCTGCCGCAGGGTCCGATGGTTTTGTATGCGGCATACAGCGCTTCACATTCCGTCACCGTTCCGGCGAGCTTTTCGGTTTCCTTAACCGCCGTTTCGCCTTCCTTGAGCGTTTGCTTCTCGACGGTTTCGCCTTCTTTGACGACCTCTTTTTCAACCGCGCTCGTTTCCTTCGCGGTGAGTTTCTCCACCGCTCTCGCTTCCTTGAATCCCGCCTCGATTCCTTCTTTGCCGAGCCGCTTGACGGCAGCGTTGGTGAGCTTGATTCCGTCTTTTGCGAGCGTTACGCCGTCGCCCAGGAGGGGAATGATTGCAATTGCCGACAGACCGGCGTTCGCCCAGTCGCCTTCGACCAGATAAATGCTGGTATTGATGGCGTCCGGAATGGCGCCGAGCGCGGGGATCAGGCCGAGCAGGTCCAGCGCGCCATGAAGGATGGTGAGCGAATCATCCGGCACTTTCGTGCACGACTCGCCCTGTGTAGCGGGTTCGTCGAAGGCATCGATGACGCCTTCGAGGCAACAATTCGGATTCGTGTTGGCGCCCCAGATCGTCAGGTAATACGTTCCGGGCGGGATTCCGCGCCAGACGCGCGTGCTCGGCCCTTCGGGGTCGAAATCGCAATCGCCGTAGCTGTCGTCGAAAATGAACCCCTTTTTCCGGAGCGAGACCTGATAGGGCGATGTGCGATGCGTCTCGCAGCTCGCGGCTCCCTCGTCAGGTCCTTCCCATCTCGCATCGATCCCCACCTTCACATTGCCGTCTTTGACCTCGAATTCGCGCGAGTCGAGCTGCCAGTGGCAGATCTTCAATGTGCTGGAGAAAAGCAGGCGGCGCTGAATCCGCCGCTGCACGGCGCCGCGTTGCTGGATGACGTGCGCCAGCTCGTGTGCGAGCAGCTCTTTGCCGTCGTCTGTGTGCGGTGCATACGCCGCCGGTGAGAACACGACGTGCGATTCGGAGGTATACGCGGCCGCATTGATGGCCCGTGCCGATCGGCCCGCCTTCTCGTCAGTGTGCACGCGTACATTTCCGAAGTCGTGTCCGAATCGCGACTCCATGAACGTGCGCGTCCGAATGTCGAGCGGTTGGCCGGAATCCTGTAAGACATCGTCCACAATGCGGGGTGCACCGACGAGCGGAGGCGCTGGTGCGGACGGCCGGTAATCGATGGGCCGGTTCATGACCGCCGCGGCGGTCTTGTCCGCTTCGTGCTCCTGCGCATCACCAGGCTGGCTCAATGCAAGCTCGCCGGCGGGTTTGAGCGACAGTTGCTTCTTCTGCTCGCACCCTTCGCACGCGGCATCTCCTCCGCATGCGCATTTGCGCTGCAGCGTCCGCATTCGGACCGGCATGATTGGCTTCGGGGCCGCGGAGGTGGGGGCGTGTACTTGCATGGCGCTAGTCCAGGTCCTCCGCGCTCTTGATCATCTTGTCGGTGAAATCCTTGCGGATGCGAATGAGCGATTTCGGGTCGTGGCCTGTGGCGATGATCTCCTCGAGGTATTGCATTTCGGCGGACACCGCCTCGACGTTCAGCCCCTGCCGCTCGAGGTCGCGCAGTGTGGCCAGGCCGCGGTTTTCCTCCATTTCGTAAATGCCGTATTTGTCGAACAGCAGCACGAGGTCTTCGCGTAATGCGGGGCCGGTATCGGCACCGAGCGGGTCGAGGCGGCCGCCTGTAGCGCGCGCATTGGAGAGCTCCGTAATCGGTTTCGTCGCGCGCGGCGGTATGTACTGATACGTCGCATAACGATCGACGAAGCCGAAGAGGTGGAACAGCTCGTGCCCGAGGACGTCGGGTTTCGACATGTGCAGCGGCGGAATGCTCATGACGCCGCCGGCGCAGAGCGGCTCGGTGACGGACGTCGGGTCGCCGGCCGGCGGTTGTGGCAGGCTGCAGCCGGGGAACGACACCGGCCCCTG
>C688J18823_10001275_pt1 | contig 15510 bp, 27 predicted proteins | sample HopSoiMetagenom1_FD_18823 | JGI IMG/M metagenome (IMG submission 18823)
ATGCGACGGATGCGCCAAGTGTGACAGCTAGTGCCCAACCGAGAACTATTCCAGCAGCGAGTAGAGGGTTCATATCAGGTCCCAAGGTCGGTGAAATGGATGTCCACAGAGTCTACCAGATGTTCTGAGATACGGTTCATTCGATCTCGCCATGTGCGAAGACTTGGTCCAACAGTAGTCATCGGTGTTGAGTTTATATACATAACGAATTCGTTAAGAATTTTTGCGAGATCGTTTACGTCATCGTTAGTGAGGCTGAGTAGTACGCGCATGTCACGTTCGTCGTCTGTCATACTACTCAGCCTAACACATCACAATGGATCTATACGTATCGTGATCTGATTGTGATCAAAGTGTTATACAGTGCCGAGTCCGAAAGAGTGGTCGGCAGTGTATCTGATGGTAGCCATTGCGGCACCAGCGGGAATGGGTACGGGTCCAGGTCGGTTACTAATGAACACAAGATTTTCCAACGAACCTCCTACCGGAGTTCCGTTCATGTCATTTCCGGTGTCACCAAAGAATAGAATAGTAGCGTAGACTTTACGCCCATAGGAACACGCAACATAAAGCTTGCTCTTACCTTTGACAATAACGTTGGCGTGGTCGTCGTTTCCTGCGGGTACGGTAATCATGTCCTCATCCTCCAAATTAAGCGGTAAGTTACTGACGGGTACGTTATCGATACCAGGCCAATAGTCGTTGACGTAACTGATGTCTACGCCTTGATAGTCTAAGTACGTTTGTGCAGCAACTGCCCCATTGGGAATGACGGTAGTACGACTTCCGGTAGCAATCCAGAAATGTGGTTGAGGTACGTTAGCTTGCTCGAATGCTGAGACAACGTATGGCCATGTGGAACGGTTACAGTAGATGGTCGGTGTAATGCCAGCCTGGCGTCGTTTTATGGCCCATGCGGGTGCTTCAGCCGGTGTGGCATCACCAGGCTCTACGTCGAGTACATGGCCAGCATCCCAGTAAGCACGAACACTGATCTCGACTTTGGTCGCGTTGGGAAAGAGGTCCCATTCCTGTTGAGTCCAGGCGTATTTACCGTTGACATATCCTGCTACCATTTCCGCATTGCGTGGAATGTTGGTGGGAGTAACGGCATCGTACATGATGCGTGTCATGGAACCTCCTTATACGAGTGAGTAGCTTTCACTTCCGAAGTAGTAGCCTCCACCGGCTACAGCGTTGTACATAGTGACTAGACCAGTATTATCGACCCGAACAATATTTACTGGTGCATTGTCGGATGCTACATGACAATCGGAAAACTGTGAGGGATTCCATTGTGCAAATGGTACAGTGGCAAATACAATATTGCCTACAGTACCTGGTAGTAAGGTGCCTCGCATATAGACTCGACCATCGACAGACATTTTCATTTGGAGTGGTCGTCCACCTGATACAGTCCAACCATTGAAGAGTGGGCAGGTAGTCCAGTCCTGTGCAACTACGATAAAGAATCCAGTTGTTTTATCATAGCGAAGTGTTTTACCAGATCCACCAAATTGTGGTCTGAGTTCAATATAGTTTTGATCCAAGTATACGATAGGTCCATTAAGGACACCACCTGCGTCACTGCCTTGAATAAAGATAGTGCCGTTAGTACCGATCAATACCTGCGCTGTGTCACCAACTGCATTAGAAGCAATTGTTTGGATATAGTTGGTACCACCAATAGGACGTAGTGCTAATCTTCCCACAAGGTTGGGATTGATAATGTTAGAGAGTTGAATCAATGCGTTACCGCTATTAATGAGTGCGTCTAGACGTGACTGTGACCCCACCAAATGAAGTCCTGTTTCATCGATGGTGAGGATGATGTTACCGCTATTGTCAATAACGAAGAATGGAAATTGAGAATTGTCCGACCAGACCATGCCTGTCAGCCTTCCTGTCTAGTCTACTTGTTCTACTCGGAATGTACAGGTTACTGTTTCCAATCCTGTAAAGATGTTACTTCCGAGTGGGGTCCATTGGACAACGACGAAATTGTTTTGTTGAATGATGTAGGGTCCGCCGGAGTAGTCAGCGGTATTACTGTTTCCTCGTTGTGTAGTGTCGATAAGATTTGCAGGGTTAACCACGCCCAAATAGATGGACGCCTTAGAGCTAATCGGACCTTGAATGGTGAGACCATTTAGTCTTCTATTGTAAATCTGCTGCGGTAACATACATGACCACAGTTTAGTAATAGAGTCATATGTACCACCGGTAATGACAGCTGGATTGACAATGTATCTATACGGGGAATTCATGAGTGGATACCCCGAATTCTTCCATGACGTACACGATACAATTGGTGGTTGGTGTGTACGCGTAAATCTCTTCGCTGCTACGGACTTCCATCTTGCCTAGTGCAGCTGTGATCGGGAAGCCTACGGTACGAACCTGTTGTTTGTCAGCACCAATGAAACAGGTGTCGGTACCGACTACAGCGTATGTAGCTTTGGATCGAGTGTAGCTTTTGGGACTGATCATGATGGGATCGGCACCGGCTACAATGGTGTAAGCGGATACAGCAACGTTGTATTCGACACCACGGGGTGTTGGCATACTGACGACATTGACCGGAATAGGATCAATGGGTACATGTGTTTCGATGGTAACTGACTGTTCGTCCCGTGGAAGAATAGCGTCTTCTTGTGCTACGGGAATGATGTAGTTATTTGTTGCGTCATAAGGGACGCCATGTTCTTCGACACCACGGTAACCAGGGACGACCTGATCAGCGGTAGGGGCCCATGCGTCTAAGAGAGCACCCTCGGGTGGCTCATAGATTACGGGAACGCTTTTGTCCTCATAGTAATCTACGGTTTCTTTGGGCCATGATTCATCAGGAGCGACAGGCTCTTTGACAGTACCGAGCAACTTCTCAAATAGGTTCGCCATGTTAGCTTCCTAACGGTTGAATGCAAAGTGTATATTCGTATGCGCCGATCATGGCAATGACTGTAGCCCCTGCAATAAGCAAGGGCGTTTTGTCTTTGACAATGAAGGCAAGTAATGTAGCGAAACCAATAGTGAGGGTACTCGCAACCAATTCACCTTGACGAACATTCTGCCTAACATCAGACGTATTAGGCATGTCATAAAGTTTAGCTCGATCGGGCATGAGTGAAGTGAAGATTGCTATACCTTGAGTAGCCCCCAAGGTGATGAGACCTACTTGTGTGTGATCCATTAGTCCACCTTAGTCGCAAGATATAGTAGTGCAGCTCCACTGAAAACTTGACCTATACGAATCCAGTTATGCCCTTGCACTAACCATTTCAAAGCGTTGTCAAAAGATTTAATAGCGTCACCGATTGAGGACAATGCATCAATGGGATTTCCAGCTGTAGTCACTCCGGGGGTTCCGCCAGTAGCTGAGTTATTGGAGGGGGTAGCCAACCGACGAATAGTATATGGTTTTCCGTATTTGTGGACTTGGACAGGGACACCTGTAGTAGCAGCGTCCCACATCTGTCCGTTACCAATAACAATACCCACGTGTCCAGCAGTGGGCATAACCAAATCGCCAGGTTGTTCCTGTCCATATTGAACTTTGTCTCCCATGAGAGAGATACTGGCTGTCACCCATCGATGGGCGGTAGGTGCTCCGGCACCTGGTAGTCCAGCGAGGGAATAGGCATAGTGAACTAGACCAGAGCAATCAAATGCATCTGGTCCACCGGCTCCCCACACATAGGGCTTTCCTGCCTGTTGTGCAGCTATCTGAATTGCTTTAGCAGCAACGGTACCATCATCTTGGAAGATAGCCATGTCATACCGACTGTCCGCCGGTAGACGGCTTAGTAGCTGTATTAGGCGTGGTGTTGACAGCAGGCTTATTCGCGCCGCCACCTTGATACAACAGAGATCCGGAGAATGCTTGTGATGGATCACGAACAAGAATGTAAAAGAACTGCCCGAGGTTAATGTCTTTGATCCCTGCGTAGATAAGCATTCCACCTGCTACGCCCAGGATGAGTTGCATAAAACTTACATTTTTCATTTGACACCTTTTCCAAAGCTTTTAAGCCAATCAGCAATTGTACCGCCGTTGGAAAGAATGGTGCCAACAATCCAGAGTGCGCCCATACCTTGTGCTAGTTGTGAGTTCCAACGATCGATAAAGATGATGCCACCAGCGGCAAAGAGAATGGAGGCCCAAAATTTAAAATTCGCATTGACAGCATCGGCGGCACTAACAGGAGTATCTTTAGTGATACCGCCTTTAGCAATGACTGAGAGTCCAGCAGCTGTCAGGACTAGCACAGGCGCGTTAATCATGATGCTACCGTTTCCGTCTTGGGTGGCGTGACAGCTTTGACAATGTTTTTAATACCAGGTGGCTTTGGAATGACATGGCCAAAGCTTTTACTAACAGCTACGTATAACATGATTGCGCCGCCAAGTACCATACCTACACGTAACCAGGTATGAGGGTCGCTAATCATTTTTGCAAAATTTTGAATAGCTGTGAAGTCTGTGGATAGACTAGCGTTCTGGACACTGCCGACACTGGTGTCAGGAGTAGTAGCAAGAGCCGCGCCCATATGAGTCATATAGGCACCGCTCTTGTAAACACTCCAAGGTTTCCAGTTCGTTCCGCCACCACTAACGCTGTACATCATTGCAGCGTTCTGTGCAGGGTCTCGCCAGTCTTTCCCATTAAGCAAGTCTTTGTGAACTGAGTTGATTTGCCAAAGACCATAGTCAGTGGATCCGTTAGCGTTTTTATTGTTGACGGCTTCTGTGTTACCGCCACTCTCGGCTAGTGCAATAGCTGTAGCAATGGCGATGTTCTGCCCGGAGACACCAGCGTTCTTGGCGTATCCAGCGATCGCACTAGCCGAGAGTGTAGGCATTAGTATTCCCTAGGTGCCGGAATGTTAAGCTGCGAGAAATCGGGAAGCTGGTTAGCAACCATGCGTTGCATTCCAGTACCGTTTACCTGTGCATCTTGAATGTTCCCAATAGCACCGATTACCAGTTGGTGGAGATCCTTCACCATCTGTTCAATACGATCGAGCTGAGTTTCTTCGTTGCCTGTCGTGTCACTCATCAGCCCGTGTATCCCTTCCAAGGAACGGTGGTCGGACGGATACCGCCACCCTCGCTAGCTGGAACGTTCTCCCAACCTTCCGGTGCGGCAGGCGCTTCCGGCTCATGCTCCTTGGGAAGTTCACGTTCCGGCGCGTCCTGAGCGGGAACGTACTCCACGGCATCGTTGGTGTCGGGAGACTCTGGGATGGTCTTGTCTTCGCTGGCCTGGTCCGTCATTGGTCTAGTCCTTTCCTATCCCGCGCTTGCGGGTCCTGTGCGTGAGGCGTTGGCAGACTCGGGAATGTACCCGTAGTCAATCTGCCATTCCCCGGTCGAATTGTCAAATGGTCCTGGACCCTTCAAACCGAACTGTGGAATCTTGCTACCAAATCCAGGAAGACTCTGGCCATCGATGACAGGGATCCAGAGTTGGGTACCGGCTGCCAGTTTAGTTACATCTGTAATCTTCTCATGATTGGTATTGAGAATTTCATTGGAGATGTGTGCTTGACTGGAATAGTCGGTAGGGGAAAGTCCGTACGCTTTTCGTGCGATACTGACAAGGGTATCCCCATCTTGCACTGTATATGTCTTCCCGATGATTCCGTTGTTATTGTTCTTAGGGCGTGGAGTAGATCCCCACACATCCCCTGTACCTACAGGATCCGGATTCGTTGGATTAGGAGATCCTGTAGTAGGTGGAAGGGTTTGCGGTGGGGAACCAATTGCACGGATAGCAGTGGAGATCATTGCGTTTTGCTTACCGTTTAGTGCTTGTCCCTGGACATAAAGATCTACGGCATCGGATGCTTCTTTAGCATCAACACCTTGTCCAATGAGATAGTTCTTAGCAGCCTGTGCCCATGCCTCATTGGTTTGGAAAGTGGTACCGTTAGTGGGTTTGGTGTTGTCCGCATCCGTTCCGGCACCTCCCACACCAGTATAGACAAGAGCACTGGGAGGATTGGTAGCGTCGGTGTTGGTTGTGGCAGAGGTTTTCTTACTGCGGAAATACGCGAACGCTAACGATCCTGCAATGACAGCTGCCCATACACCAATAGGTACATTGGCAATAGGCTTTTTAATTGTGTTGGCAACACCCGGTGACGCTACTGTTTTTGCTGTGTTGGCGATGGGGTCCATGTGTCATCACAACCTGTAGGACGGACGGGGGTTGTACTGCGACAGTTGCGCAGCAATGACAGCAGTACCAACGTCGTTCGTTACAGTGTCACCAACGAAAACGGCTTGCGCATCGTTTCCGACAGGACTCAAACGATACGAGTTGTCCCACGATTGTGTACGCCCCACGTTGCCAGAGAGCATGTATGCCCTACGGTTATCAGCCAACGAGAGATGTACACCGTTGAGTTCATGCTCAACGTCCTGACCGAAAGGACGTAAGAAACGGTATGAACTCGGGGAAAGAAATGCAGACGGTCGGTTAACAGTAGGCGCATGCCACTTAGGGTCATCCGCCATTTCTGGTGCCTTGTGGGTGTCATCCATCCACGGGACACCGGTCTGATGTTCAATCTTCTCACGTTGGACTTTCGACCACGTGTCTTTATCGTCATACCACTCTTGTGGATTGACGTCTGCCGGGGGACGGCTGTAGTGGGTGAGTACGTCATCAGCCTGGTCGATGGTAGGAAAGTATCCAGTGTCCATGCTGGGAACGCGACCGGGAAATTGATAAGCCGCATCGGTACCGTTGGAACCGGGCTGGTCCGTGTAGTGGAGCCTGTCTTCAAGACCAGCCGGAGGAACAGGAGCCTTTTGCGTCTTACCAAAAATACGCCCCAACAATCCGACACTACGGGACGTGTCCATGGGGTCATTCGTTGGGGCTGTCATACTAGTGTCCCATGCTTGCGCGGATACTACCGGAGAAAGCGTCACCAAACGAACGAATGACGTTGGCACTGTTAGCGTTGGCGACGACGGTAGTAACAAGCGCTACGGTCACGATTGCACCCAACACGTTAATGATTGTGTTCGTCTGCATTAGAGTGTCCCTCCTTTCTCTTCGATGTGTTCGTGAAGTTCATCGAACTTGGCAGTCAGTTTCCCATTGGTGTTCTCTTCAATGGTATTGACTTTTGCGTTGACATCATCCATCTTTTTTGCGATTTCAGATGTTTTGAAATTGTTCCAGAGGATACCCAACGTGGGCGCACCGATGATACCAAACGCTGTCAGAAACGGTGTGGTATCAATGCTGTGTAACGAAAGGTAACCAATGATTCCCAGTGCTACACAAACAATCACCACTACTGCGATGATCGATGCGCCCTTGTTTCTCATTAGATAACACTCCTTAAGGCTAGACATCAGACGGCTTTCTTAGCCGCTGCGGTCCCCTTCACGCGTCCGAGAACCTGCGAGATCATCGGCATGATAAACATGCTGAAAAGAATACCAATGAGAAACCAGAACCAATCGAACTTAGGCATGTTAGCCCACCTTTGCTGAGATGTTCACGGACGTGGTAATACGGTTGAGAAGAAACAGTGCGCCAAGTGCGACGAACACTAGAGCAGCGGCTACCCTAGCTGTGTCGTAACTGGTATCACTACCGGTTGCCTGCATTGCATGTCTCCTTAGCCGAGGAAGACGTTACCGGCGACGGCGACGTCATTCGTGATAACGGTCAAGGTTCCAGCGACACCGAACGTTCCAGCGACTTCAAGGCGAGTGGAACCGTACGTCTTCCACCAGCCGTCACGGTTCTCGTTACCAACAGCGCCATCGAATTCGTGGCACAGGTCGTACCAGAACACTCCGGAATCCTGGGTGTTGGAACCGCCGTCCAGAGTGGATGCCTGGAAACCGTAGCGACCGTATTGCGTCTGACGCCACGTGAGTTTCCGGACGTAATCGACTGGACGCGCATCCAAATCGATTTCCAGCTGTGTCGGCCAGTTGGTGTCGCCTACCGTTCGACTACCAGCATTGTCGGTGTAAATGAAACCGAGGTTCCGAACGTAGTTACCGACACGAGTGAGACGAATACGGTTGAAACCAGCAACTACCGGGTACTGCTGAACAGTCCAGAACTGGGTGGTGTTCATCGCAACCGGAGTGGTCTGGTTAGCAACGCCATCCGTGGTGGCCTGCGGCTGGTCGTATTCGTACGCTTCCACCGTGATCTGCACAGTCGGCTGAGTGGTGGGAAGCGTGGTGTACACCAGAGACGACGGCGCTACCTGGTAGCGAAGCTGGAACATCGCAGCAGCGTTCTGATTCGGAAGCGAACCGAGTCCGTCACGCACGTCCAGTTCCAGGGGGATGTACAACTGGAACGTGAAGTTGGGAACGGTCGCAGCATACACACCACCCTTGGGATCCTCATTGAACAGAGGAACCGCGCCACCGTACTTGTGCGCGAGGTACAGCTGGTAACCATCGTTGAACTGTGCGAGCGGCGCACCGTTCGGCTCACTCAGTGAAATGTTCTGAAGGATGTTCCACGGTGCGTTCGGCTGGAATGCAGTACCGGCGACACCACCAGACACAACAACAGTGAGCAAGAGACCACGAAGATACCCGTAAGCGGGAACCGAGATGGAACCGCCTACGGGAGTCTGAGTAGCAGTGGACAGAGTGTAGATGGAATCGTTGACCAACTCACGGTGTTCACGCGTGGCCCTACGGAAAGGAACGATACCTCCACCCATACCCTGAGTGTTAGCCGTAGTTGTGGTCTGTGCAGTACCACCGGAAGTACCGGTAGAAGTAGCAGCGGGACTAGGCATTGACGTTTCTCCCTATCTTAGAAAATGTAACCCATAGCTTTGCCCAATGGGGTGTTATGAAGTTTGATGGACAACCAACGCCAGATGAAACCGAAGATGATCATATAGAACGCTGTAGTAAGGAAACCCAGCGTCGACACGTTCAAGTTCATTCTATTTCCCTCCCTTCGATTTCAACACTACCAGGGGAGGAATGAACGTACACATGAAATGATCCCTGGTATTAATGTACAACACTTCGTGTCGTCGAAGTGTCGCGACTTTGGCCCGGATGAGATCCGAGTCGAATGAACCGATAGAGGAAATACGATTCAAGTTGGTTCGGTCGTTGTCAGCCCAAAAGAACAAATGAGTCGACATGTCATAGATTTCGAGAGGAACCCATGCTGGTCGTTGGGTGGCACATACGAAACTCAAATCCAGTGATCGACCCTGCTGTAAAAAGATTTTAGCGTCTTCACTGAATTTGAGGATGTAGGACATCCACCACAATTCATCGAAATAGACGGTCCAACTTCCCTGTCCGAAGATGTCGTCAAGGGCCGGACCGAATACACGAGTTTGGTTCGCACGTGACTGCCGGAGAGAAGTAGCATGAGGCCAGAGAATCCTTTTCGGGTATTTCTCAGTGGATAGTTTTGGTTTCCACTCAGTCAATTTTTTGTATTTGAGTGCTGATTCAAAAATATCCAGACGTTCGTCACGTGGTTTAGTAGCAAAGATTGTGACGTAAGTCCTGAGAGATTCCAGTAGCATGAAAAGATTAGTCTTGCCCTGACCGGTAGGACCGATCATTGCCATGTGCTCACCCTGATTCCACACCATATGCTCATAGAAAGAAGCGAAATCCACTGCTGGGATTTCGCCATTTCTAACAATGTGGAAAGGGTTTGTCATGTTAGGCCACGTTTCCCGTCTTCGAATTACCATTCATCCCAGTATCCGCGTGTTCGGGAACACCCGGATTAAAACGCTTTTGGATGGCTGGAACATGGTGCATAGCGATAGCCATGGCAACGGGAAGGTGTGCAGCAATTACCTTGCCCCATGCGGACGTGGTGACCATCTTCTGTAGGAAATCCCTGACAGCAGGCGATTCTTTGGCAACCGCTTCAAGAGACTTACCCATCTCTACAGCATTAGCGGTAAGTGCAGCCGCACACTGTGGATCGAACATCCCCCAGAACATGCCGATTTGGCCATACATTTCAGCCATACCAGCAGCAATGGTGCCATCGGGAAGCGCGTCAACTACTCGTGCTTCTTTAGGAGTAGAGGTTCCAGCGGTTCGAGATACACGGGGTGTACGCCGACGGGGAGGAGTGTCTTTAGGAGCAGAACGTTTCCCACCAGGAAGACCACGAAGTAAACCAGTAGTAGCTTCTTGCGTGGAATCCGCAGGCCCGTCGCCTTCGACAATGATCGGGGGTTCGTTGTCTGTCATGACTTCTTACCCCAATTCACTTTACGCTGAAGAAAAGGAACACGCTTGGGTTCTGATTCCTGTAATTCAACAACCGCCGGAGCAGATTCGGTTACAGGTTCCGGTGGAGCTAGACGAGTGGCAAGGGATTCGAATGCTGCCCGGAGACCATTCACCGCTTCCAATGTTTCATTCCGTGCCATCTCTGCCTGTGTAGCATTCTGGCCTGCGATCAATGCTGCCTGTGCACTGGTCTCAGCGGAACGGTTAGCGTCTTCTACACCGTACTTGACCTCTGTAGCGGCGCTACGTGCGTTCTCTGCGGAAACTTCCGCCGCACCTTCAGATTTGGCGGTCTCCGCTACAGCTTCCACTGTAGTGGTTTCCGCAGTGGATTCGGATTCGGCACCACCATCGGTGGTCTCCACTGTCACTTCAGCCATCGTTACCATCCTGTGTCTTACGAGTGGAGTCCTGTCGTGTAACGTAGGTGGAGCAGGGCCGGGGGACAGGCACCCTAGCCCTGCTCACCCTCTCAGTATATACTGTGAGGGCACAATCACATACGGGAGACAGGCATAACTATGAGTGACGAAACCGGTACTACCAGTACCACCCGTCGACGCCCGGCTAAGGCTAAGGGTGAAGACGCCACTATCGACAAGGTTGTCGATACCACTGTGGTAGAGAACCCCAACGCCCCCGCATGGGCAGCGGGATTCGCTGATGAGGACTACCCGGATGCGCTGTCCCCTAGCGCTGGTGAGGAACTGTACTTTGAGGTCATCGGTTCGGACATCATTCCGATCGAGTCCAAGCAAGAGCGCGGCAAGATGGTTGACACAGAAGCCGTCCAGGTGATGGTGATGCTCGGTTCCACCGTGACTGAGCAGGAACAGAACGAAGATGGTGAGTACGTCTCTACCGGTGAAGTCATTCCGGTAGGCGAAGTTCGTACCCTCTGGATCAACTCGCAGCTCCTTCGTGACATTTGGGCGAAGTGGGACGTCCAGGTCGGTGACGAGGGTGCACTAGTATATAAGGGACATGTACCGCCTAAGCGTGGCGGTACTCCTTATCAGAAGTGGATCGGTAAGTTCAACAAGTCCATCCCCCGCCAGAGCACTACCCGATAGTTTACCCGTTCTATCTGGTAACTTTGCTCCGCTCATGGCCCGGTACCCTTAATCCTCGCTAAGGGTACCGGGCCATTAGTGTCACTAAAGGGGAATAGACATGGCGTGGTGGAACAACATTGGCGCAAAGATTCTCGACTTCTTTGTACCAGAACGTAAGCTCCCTGAGCGTCGTAAAGCACAGCGAGCTAAGGCACGTAAGACACAGACTCCTAGGACACTTCCGGGTAAGAAGTCTCCTGTTTCACGTGAAACACCGTTGGTTCCGCAAGAGAAACAGGAATCGTTCAACGAGACGTTGACCAAATTCCGTAGCGAGAACGAACGTAAGAATGCACTTAAAGATATCTTCATGGACAGTAAACAAAAGACTGTAGACCGTAAAGCGGCTCTAGTCGCATGGGCTGAAATTGAAGGCTACTGGCGACCGGAAAGCAATAACGAATGGTCCTCTGAAGAATGGAAACGATGGGAAGAGATTTACGAATCAGAACCTGAAGTGTTCTAAACGAGGATGCCGACTAAATCAAAACCTCGATATGGTAGCTTCAAGCCTATCAAGGTTGATACCCGTTTGAAAGAATTCATCGCATGGGACGGGGAAGGGGAACACGCTAAGAACGTTAAAGGCAAGTACCTCTTGTTCGGTGCGTCCACGGGTGATGACATCGGCGCACCATCGAATCGTGGTTTACGAGCTAGTGAATGCTTTCAGCTCATGATCGAGGTAGCACAAGAAAATCCGGATGCTATCCATATGGCATTCGCTTTTAATTATGATGTAAGTATGATTGTAGAATCACTTCCCGCGCCGGTGAAAGAGAAAATTGCGCAAGGCAAAACGGTGTGGTGGAAAAACTACCGAATCGAAAACCTTAGCCGGAAGTGGTTCAAGCTCTATGACAAATCCACAAAAACCTCTATCACCATTTATGACGTCTTCACATTCTTTGGTTGTTCCGCTCTACAGGCATGGCGTGAATACCTCCCAGATGAGCCCGATTTGGACATTGTTATTAAAGGGAAAAAGTCCAGGTCAATTTTCACTCATGATGACATGTCCTTTCTGCGAGAATACATGCATCGTGAACTTCAGCTATACGTTAAACTCATTGATAAACTTCGAATGCTTCTGCTTACGTTGGACGTTAAACCCAGAGGTTGGTACGGTCCAGGCGCGGCCGCTTCCGCGTTCCTAAGCCAACACAACATTAAAGACCATATGTCACGGGACCTACCCGATGACGTCATTCAAGCGGCACAGTACGCCTACTTTGGAGGTCGCTTTGAACAATACAGAGCAGGAATCTACTACGGAAAAGTCTATAAATCAGATATTCGCAGCGCATATCCTCACGCACTTCGAACGGTGCCTAGCCTTACACACGGTGAATGGATTCACAGTAGTTCACCTGTACCGGGGAACCTTCGTGAATTTTCATTGTACAAAGTGTGTTATCGAGGAAGTGGAAATCCTGATACCTTGGAATTCCATAATCGAATCTCTCCGTTCCCGTATCGGGACTTTCGAGGTCTCATCAACTATCCCCGGGAAGTTGACGGTTGGTACTGGGGAGTCGAAGTCATTGCCGCACTCAAGCACGCTCAACCCGGAGAGGTGACGATTGATGAATCGTGGACCTTTGTTGAAACCGAAGAACGGGTACGACCGTTTGCTTTTATTGAACCCCTTTTTGTACAACGAAATATATGGAAACGTGAAGGCAATCCAGTCCAGCTCGCTGCCAAACTGTGCCTCAATTCTATTTACGGAAAGCTTGCTCAGCGAATCGGATGGGACCAGGAAAAGCGGACTCCACCGACGTGGCACCAACTCGAATACTCTGGCTACGCTACTGCCTACTGTCGCGCTATGGTTTACGATGCAATGGCAACGGATCCTGATTCCATCATCGCAGTGGAAACCGACGGGATCTTTTCCACCCGTCCCCTCCCCTTACCCGAAGACAAAGAACGACTAGGCGATTGGGAAGTAGAAACCTATGACGGTATCGCTTATGTACAGTCGGGTGTGTATGTACTGTGCGAAAAAGGTTATCTATGGCGTGGGCGTAAAATGCGAGGGTTCTCCCGGGGTGACTTTTCTGTGCATGACGTGCTTGCCAAGGCTGATAGTCTCACTGACATTGACGCCACCACTCACCGATTCGCCGCTCTTAAAGCCTATTGGAACGATGACCGACATACCCAGTGGATCGATAACACTCACACGTTGGTGTGGGGTGGTGGTGGAAAACGTGCACACGATGCAAGACTGTGCCGAACATGCTGCAATACTTCGGGACAAATACGGGATGGACTCCACGACTGCTATATCACTAGTGCGGGAGGTTTATCAGAAAAGCACACACTCCCCTGGCGTGAAGACAACCGAGACAGAATCTTGAAGGAGTTGAATGGCTTACTTCTATCAGACCCTGGCATGTGGGCACGTGAAGCGATCCACACAGAAGATCTCGGTTGGCGACAATCGTTATTGCGTAACATGCGGAGTGCTGTGCAAAGTCGTAAGGATCGTAAAACCAGTAACGCAAAAGCGAAAGCTGCGAGATCCTGATCAACTCATGTTTGAGCTAGACGACCCGCCACCGTTCTGATACACTGTCCTCATGGACACGATGACTTCGTGGGACAGGGACCTCCTGTTTATGGAACTCAGCGAGGTCACCCGTCCAGACGACTACAGCCCGACTTGGCGTGACGAACACTTCGCCACCCTCTACCGACAGGACCAGTCAGATGCCCCCTCGCAATCGCAAGCCCAACGACACTACCGACGTCACAGCTCCCGAGTTCAGCGCTCAGGCCGACGCTGAGACCCCGGTCGAGGCTGCTGTCAAGAAGACCCAGAAGCCGCGCGTCAAGGCAGAGGATGCCGTCATCCTCTCGGACATCGTGGTCACCGAATCCGCACCGCCGGTCACCCGGAAGTCCACAAAGGACAACCCGTTCCTTCAGCACGTACAGCTCTCGTACGAAAAGAACCTGGAAGCCAACGACGATTGGCTTTCGTTCCAGACCAGTGAAGACGCTGCTGATAACCAGTGCCGACTCATCCGGGCCGCCGCATCACAGCTGAACGTCGGCTCTGCCGTCCGAGTCGGTAACAACACCGATGACGGCTCGTACGTGAACTACGCCATCGACGGTAAGCTCACCATTTGGTTCCGTGGACAGGAACGCAAGGCACGCGCCGCCAAGGCTTCCGAGTAGCACACAGAGTTACCTGGGCGTAGGTAAGTACGTAACCTCTCAGCGAATGTTACGGTTTCCAGGTGAGAGAACCCTACGATGATACCCCGTACCATTCCCGATATGGTACGGGGTATCTTTATGTAACCGTTACCTTCGCAACCCGAAAGTTCTGATAGGATACTCGTATGGCCAAAAACGGATCTAAACCTCCTAAGCCGAAATTGTGTAACACGTGCGGTACTAGCACTACCTGTCAGATTTGTATGGGTGGTGGAACCTGGTACAGTGATCCAAAGCGACAGTGTACGCACTGCAATGGGTCCGGGGTGTGTACCTCCAAATCATGACAGTTCGATGGTGGTTAACTAACGACAGAGTTGTTCACAAACTTCATTGCATGATCTGCGGACAAGTCTTTCCCTCTGCTAAGAAGTTGCAACGACACCGAAAGAAGATGCACAAATCATGAACACGTGGTGGACCCTCCGGCTATTCCTCTGTTTCGGTTTCGCAGTGGTAGCCGGAGGGTTCGCCGCTGTCACCATCCACTACCCGCCAACTGTTCAGAACTGGATTGTCCATGAATCTCCCGAGATATCACGCAACTGAGTTCGACCTCATCACTATATGCGGATCAATGAGATTCTACACCACCATGCTTGAAGTGGCGGAAAAACTTTCCGTCGCTGGATACATTGTTCTCATGCCATTCGTCAACGCAAAGGAAGGTGGTTACAAAGACAATGGGCTGGTTAAAGCGGAATTGGACAAAATGCACTTCGCCAAAATCGACCTCTCCCGAGGAATCTACGTGGTCAATGGGACTACCCCCGACGACACCGCGTACACAGGATCCACCACCATCCGAGAAATCGCCTACGCAAAACGACACGGTAAGTACTGCCGATACCTGGTCGAACCACTTGCCAAGGAAAAC
>C688J18823_10001276_pt1 | contig 15504 bp, 23 predicted proteins | sample HopSoiMetagenom1_FD_18823 | JGI IMG/M metagenome (IMG submission 18823)
CTGGAGCAGCCATAACCGGGCCACTGAGGGCCAGAATAGCGACAGCAATACCGATAAGCTTCGTCATTGGTCTTCTCTCCTTTTCGGGCGTAAGTGCCCGTGCCAACCTCCCGCAAGAGACTCGCACTGGCACTCACATAACGGACGTGGCTCGATTTTCCCTTCACCTACGAGCAATGCTCTTCGTATATTTCACGAAGTTTGAGGATTTGTATTTCTGTCAAATCCTCCCCTAGATCGAGGCTCGCAGAAATATTATCGTAAAAAGCTTTCTGCCACTTACCAAGATCATTATTATCTCGATAATCTCTCAGTTCCTTTATCATGATTTCGATATCTTCTGATGAAGCTTTTGTCTTGCTTCTGTCGAGCTTAACAACACCCATTTTTCTCTCCTTGCTCAGAGTATGGAGTTTACACGAAAGTGTTTCCTAGATCAGTTGGGCTCTGGGCTATTGGATATGGAACATTCTGCGTAATTAGATTGGCTACCTTGTTATTATTGTTTGACTCACCATTGAGCCAAACACCTGTATTTTGACCGTTAGGAGTATTGATACCTCTGACCGTTACACCGTCAAACGCATTATTTGAAGTTCCAGAGGTTAGTGCTAATCCAACATGTCTAGAACCTCCAATCATGAGATTATTAAATCGGCAACACTTGGTCGAATTTAACTTGATTCCTCTGCCATAATCTCTCATTGAAGAAAGATTAGAGAATTGACTATCAGTTGCTGTGATCCCAATTCCAAAAACACCGGCAATGGAGCGAATCATGTCAGCCATAAGGGCAGATTGAATCCTAAGTGCTATAGCATCTTCTCCGTTACTTCCTCCCCTAGAAACAGTGACATTTCTAACTGTGTTTTGATAGCCATCTGAGAGAACTAAGCCTGCTCCTCTTTCATGGGTTTGCGTATAATCGCCTTGACCCTCAGTCACGATGTTTTCAACAAGAGCCCCGCGCTCCCATGTGAGAACAATAGCGTTGTGATCAACGTTGGCGTCAAGTGCAATTACTGAAAAGTCGGCAATAACCAAGCCACGTCTTAGATCGGTTTTTTCAAGCCATGCCCCTGCTTGAAGAGAAAATGCTAATGGCATGGCCAAGACAAGAAAGTCTCCAGAAACTTCAACAACTTCATTATGTTGCTGGCCCCAAATAACTGTTCCAGCACCTGACGTAGTGGCAGCAGAAATTTTAACTGTATCTCCTTTCTTGAATTGATCTACCTGAGAAGCACTGACTCCAAGGTCACCTACTGTAGCATCTTTGCTGATAATGTCATGAAAAGCAATTCCACCTCCATAAGAGGAAAGAATATAGGAGTTTAGTGGAAGACCTGCCCGTGGAACTAGTCCAGTTCCATAACCATTGCCCCTAATAGTGACGGGAATAGTGTTTGGAATAAAAATAGGACCAGTGACAGCATACAGACCTCTAGAGAGGTCTAGTTCACCTCCTCCATTAAGCTCAATTTCATTGAGCGCAGCCTGAATTGCGTCTTGAGCTGGAGTTAGGCCATCGGCCTGCGCGGCAAAATCCTCTGGGAATGTCTTGATCATCTTTCTCTCCTTTGCTTTACAAAAGCGCGTGCTTCTTTATTAAACTCCTTGAAGCTTTTCAATCAGATGAAGGGGATTGTGTTGATCGGTAGACTCAATAATATGTTCCGCATAAAGTTTAGCTCTATTCATATTCATATCATGAAGTTCTGACATGACAGAGTCAATGTCAGAACGACAGCATGTATAAGAAAGAGACAGTCCGGCTTTAATTTCGTTAATGATAGGAAGTTTTTTAACCATTGGATAATCCAGGTTCATAAGATCATAATTACGTTGGATAATGTTTTCAGATACCTTTAGGTTCTCGTAGGCTGTTTGCTTGCCCCTAGGAACCCGCTGGAGGCCCTTTAAGGCTTCCTCAAGAGTTGAGTCTTTGGCGGTGACGATCTGCCGTGCGTAGGCCAATGCAGCGTCTAGGCCAATGCCCCCGACACCCGGAATACCATCTGAGGAATCGCCTGCAATTGCACGGCCGAGGAGCCATTGATGACGCCAACAATCTTCAACAAGACCGTACTTTTCAATAACATCTTCAATATGCCAAAATTCATTAACTCTTCCATCGTAATATGTAACAGTATCAGTTAGGAGTTGTATTAAATCTCTATCGGAAGAGAGAATTGTTACATCCTCAACTCCGCTTAAACCTCTCGCACAATAGGCAATGATGTCGTCAGCTTCACAATTTGGAACCTGAATGCTCATGCATCCAAGATTTGGTAAAAAGAAGTTGTGAAGCATTCTTCTAGACATTTGATATTGGTCTAGAAAATCGCTGGTTGATTCTGCATCCTCATCAACTTGCTTAAGGAGATGCATGTCGGATTTATATTGAAGTCCAACATCTCCAACAGCAGATTTTTGGGGCTTGTAGTTTCTGTAAATATCTCTACGAAATAAAGGAACGCCAGAATCCCAACAGACAATAATTGCGTCTCTGAATCTTCTTCTGTGGATTAAAGCGCCAATTGAGATTAGAAAAGAATGAACACCTCCAGTTGCTCTTCCCTTAGAATCTTTGAGTTCAGACTGTACGGTGTTTAAGCACCTGTGGAGCAAACTTGACCCGTCGCACAGTATCATTTTACTAACCTTTTCTAATTAAGATGTTGTTTAGACTCTTGTTCTAACTGACAATTAACAACGAATTTGTAGACTGAGGCTACACCTTCCTTTGGTTCCACCCCGACAGTTCCTTCAAAACCAAATCCAAGATTTTTTCTTTTTGGTACTTCTCTACTGATTATCATAAGTTCGAGGAAGTGAGAGACTACCGTTGCTATCTCCTCGTAAACAAGGTTCATAGCTTCTTTAACTTCATCTTCGTTCATGAGATAGATTTCCTCATTCTAGGTCACGATCCTTTAAAACATTTCTTCCATTAGGTGTAATTACAAATTTTCTTGTTTGGAGATTGCGGCGGGCCAGCCCAAGCCGTGCCAACTCTAGAAGGCGTTCAATTGTAAATGCTTCCTCAAAACCTGTTAGAAAAGCTAAGGACATACTACTTTGTGCCCCAGTTCTAGACAAGTTTTGAAGAATTGCAATATGCTCTTCCATGAAGTCATAACTCAGGCTGGCGCTTTTTCGCATTTGAGTTATTTATCTCCGAGTGTCGTCTTTTCTCTCAACATATTCACGAATGGTTTCAAGATCGAGAAAGTGATCAGCAGCTTTCCTTAGATCATGAGAAACCATTTTCATCTGACGATCGGAATTCTCTGTTTTAATACTTGTTGTCGAACAAATCGTAACCTTTTTGGCAAGCTTATCAAGGCGACGAACAAGCGGAACATACTTACCAGCGCCCGTGAAAAGAATGATATGATCAACCGCATTGGGCAGAAAAGCAAGAGAAAGACATTCTGTCACGAATGGAACGTCAATACTAGTACGCTTTCCACGTTCATCGGCAGAATCGAACTCAACAAGCTCGCAAATAAAACCATTCAAACCAAGCCATTCAATCAAGCTGCTGATCTGAACAGTATCTTGAACATCCATTGGTGTGAAGTAATAAGCTTTCACCAAATGAGTCTCTTTAGCAAAGAACTCACGAAGTCTTCTAAAGTCAATAACCCAACCAAGATTCCTGGCAACTGCGTGAGTAGAGACGCCATCAATGAAGAGAGCAGTCTTTTCCATTTCATCCAAGAATCTCAGTTCAGCCTTATCTTTAACCGTTGACATTTTATATTTCTCCAGTTGATTGAGAATCCGTTTCATTACGGGAAACATCATCAGATTCAATTATATCTAACGATGCTTCGTCATTACTGCCTTCTTTGGCTTGCTCTGTCAAGTTCCTAAGCACATCTTTGATGCTAAAATTCTTAAAACGAGTGTCCCTTTCCACTTGATCACTCTCAGATAGCTCCCCATGAGCAATCCCGAGTTTTGCATATGCAGTATCCAAGAGTCTGTAGTTTTTCCTGAAATGCCTTGCCAGATAATCAATGCATTTCAATCTAGCTTCTGCATTATCAATTATATATCGATCCTCCTCCTCTTGGCCTTTTGCACGATCCCAACGGTATCCAACTTCTTCTCCTTTAAATCTCCACCAACCTCCGTGATGATGTTTGATTAAATCAAGGTCTTTACAAACTAATGCAGCTTCTTCTCGCTGCACCATAATTCCTCCCATTGTGTCGTCAATCCAAATTGGAATATTTTTAACAGTTGGGCCAAACTTGGACTTCTCAATATCAATCATACTGAGAGTGCCAACATCCATGTGCAGATCTTCATCGTAGACCTTCTTCGGGTCTTTGAAGAAAAAGCGATAATGAGCATTATGCTTCAGAACATTTCCTCCAGAAGAGGTATCCTTAACAATTTGCATTCCCTTGCCAACCATCTGAAATGATTTTCTGATTTGATTCAGGACAAAAATAGTAACTGGATATTCAGAAAGTTGCGTCATTACGATTGAGAGGTTGGCTTCATTGATACGCGCTTTGTTCCCGAGACCGCCTGCATTCATAGCCACATCGCCAGCAAGAGCGGCTTCAACTTCTTTTGCTGGTTTTGAAGCTGCAATGGTATCCCAGATAATGAAAACAGGTGTTGGACGAACGGGTCTGAGTTGTCTGTTATAAGCTAAGAGATTTGCAAGCTTCTGAAGCTCATACGTAGCTTGTTCTTCTGTTGTTGCGCCAAATATCTTTTCAAGATCGTAATCAATATCAGCCTTATCAATCAGTTTCTCAGCAAGCTTTTCCTCAAAATCTTCGAGAAAATCAGTAACAGTTATGTCAGCATTTTGTTGATCTTTGAGCCTTTTGAAAACGTCGAATATTGACTTGTAAGCGTCTTCGAGTGTTAGCGTAGGCTCGATAAGAACCCGATCCAGGTCCATCATGAATGTGTTTTCAAGACGGTTTGGGTCTGTTGAAATCTCAGAATCAATAATCTTTACAATGCCATCTTTATAATCATCTAGGAAAAATGTAGCAGTATTATAGGCAAACGCAGACTTTCCGGCTCCTGGTTTTCCCCACAATTCTGTAATTGTTCTTTCATTAACTCCGCCACAACCAATTATATTTATCGTGTCTGAAGGACACCTTACCACTCTATGTTCAAATGCTTTTTTCATTTTGTTTGCTTTCTCTTTTTCTGAAGTTCATCGTATTTATCTAACCAATTAATTGCTGTTTGAACACCAGTTCTTTCTGCAAGAAGAGCTTGATGTATCTCATAATGAAAAGGTTTGTCTATAAATTCTAGAAATAGATTCTGTATTTCGACTTCTATATCATTTTCCCTTTCAATCAGTTGAATCCTATAAAGTTCAGTATCAAAGTTTTTCATTTTTCTTCCTCATTTGAAGCTTTGATTAATGTAACTTTATCATCGTCAATTCTCATATTGCTGACGAAATGTTTTTCAACTTGCCCACCATAGCGAGCAGTGGCAGTGGCCTCCATTTTCAGAAGGCCACTGAAAGAACCATAGGAGTTAAACTGATAAACTCCTATGGTGACTTTTTGCTTGTATGGGTTTCCGTACATTTATTGCTTATTTTGTTTCAAGTTAGCTTCCGTAAGCTTTATGCAGTCCTTCTCGTTCGGGCACATCATGCACTTTGGATTATTCAATCCAGGCTTGTTTCCGAACATAACAGCAGGACCAAACTTTTCCTTATCTGCTGGTTTTTCATTGATTCTGTTTCTTAATGGACACTCACGCTCTCCGGTTTCCGGAAGAGGATCGGCCAACTCTACAGAGAGTCTGTGAGAATTGTTGTTAACAGGCTTTGCAGCTCCATTGCCAGAATTGACTTTGAGTTCCTTTCTCTCTTCATTTTCCGAAGGACGACGCCCTTTGCCAACAGAAGAATCATCAACCTTTTCACCACCTTTTGCACGAAACTCTTCGAACTGTCTCATGCAAAGTTCTTCGAAGATCGAGAACTCTTCATCTGTTAGCGTATCTGTTTCTTTTCTGCCAAGATCACTAAGAGATATAAATTCATGAGTTGACACCTCATTGAAGTCTTTTCCGGCTTCAATCTCCTTTTTCCAGTTGCTATCCCACAGACGCGGAGGCATGGGCAGGGCAAGCCTACGAACTCCAAGCCCATCAACGCCAACGCTCATGTTGGATTTCGTTCCTTTGGAGACTTGGAGACGAATTCCAGGAGCTTCTTCGAATGGATTGAACATCATCACCTTTTCTTTGGGATGAAGACTCAAAAGCCATTCAGCAAAGCCGTTCAACTGTTTTGGGCTCAAAGATAGAGCTACTGTCGATCCTGCTGGATGATAAGCTTTGTCTGCTGATTCAAAGAAATGAGCGCAAAGAATCCCTTGTTCTTGAGACTTGAATTTCCACAAGTCTTCTCCAAAAACCTTTTTCAAGCCTTTGTCTTCAAGTTTAGTAAGAAGGTTATCAACGCGAGAATCAGCCCAACAAAACCTTCGCTTTCCTTTTCCATCAGAGGTCAAAGGAATAGCGCGAGAGTGAATGTAGATTCTCCGATAGAACCGAGGCTTTCCCTTTTCATCTGTATCAGGATAAATACGAATCAGGTGTGATCCTTCCTGCAAATAAGCAACAACCGGACGTGGATCAAACTTAATTTCTGTATCTTTGTAATCCTTTTGAAAGTCCTTGACCTGCTGATCGATATAACCAGCGTCTTCTTCTGTAAGTTGGAATTTGTAACCAGACATCTCTTTCTCCAGTAGTTTATTGAAGTCTATCATGTCTTTCAGACTTCTGATGGAAGGTTTGCGTTAACCTCGCTATAGAGTGAGGCGCTTGAGTTTATAAGTTCTCTCAGGTTTTCGATCTGTTGCTTGTTTGCGTTTTTCTCTTTTCCTGTTTGTTGTTGGGCTCTTAGGGTCATATAGGACATAAGGACGTTGATTACTTTGCTACACACAAAACTCTCACCTCCCGGAATTTGGGCATTTTGATAGCCCGTTGCTGCAAATATAAGGTCAAGGATTTCTGAGGTTGTAAGAGAAAATTTGTTATTTCGAGAAATGCTATCTGCTATATTTCTGAGAACAGTTTCTTTGTCTATTTTCTTTACTTCGTTTAGTTGAAGTATGTCGTCAACAACGCTCATTGTAATTCCTCTTATTCCCTTGACGGTCCAGCATTCGATTTCCCTTCACCTGGAGCACTTATTTCTGTGCTCCCGTCAGGGTTGACTGTGATTTCCTGCCCGTCTTTGGTCAATTTGATTGGCCCCCCAAGCGGGGCGCTTTTAAGGTTCTTCAGTTCTTCAGAAACCCATCCTTGTCGAACCAAACTTGTTATAGTTTCCATTTGAGCCCTTGTTGACATCAATCGCTCTCAATCCATTTGCGACCACATACGTCGCATGTGCACTGCCATGAATGATAAAGTGGTTTCCATGTAGCTTTTCCATGAACAACTCTGCACCAAGCTGCTTTGAATAACCTTGTCAATATGTTCATCATAGCTACACCTTCTACTGTACTTTTCTACGCTTTCCGTAAGCTTTCTCTCTTATTGAGCCCTCAGAGAATCTAGAATATGAATAGGAATTTTCGTAGAACGCTTTTAAAAATTGTCCTTTATCCAAATCATTTGGGTCTTTTTTAAATGGAAGATTTGTTACAAAAACATCTGTTCCACCAATTAATTCTTTCTCAAGCTTTCTTGCTATCTTAAGTCCATTTTCAAAATATCCTCCATCAACAACAACATGAATACTTTGGATAGGTTTTTCATAGCAAAGCTCTTTTAACTGTTCCAATTGAATCTTGCTCATAGTTTTTCCCTCAAGAATAAGTGGATCATGGCTACCTTCTAGGTGTTGCCATGCAGCCAAACCAGAGATAAAACCTTCAGCAATAAGTAGATGTTTTTGTGTAACATGATCAATCCAACTGAGAGGTTTAACAACATCTTTCATGTTCACATATTTTGGAAAAGCTTCTATCTGACGAACTTGGAAAAAATCCGTATGGTATTCACCATCCTCTTGCCATATCTTATTGCAAAATATAATGCCTAGATTTGGAGAAGAACATGAGAGAATATTAAACCTATCCAAAGTTTCTATATTTATGTTTCTTTTCTTAACCATCCAATCCTGCTGTTCATCAGCATAGTCGAATGTTCTCCAAGTCCAGCCTGTGAGGTTGAATGCCTGGAGATCATAGCGAATGGTGTCTGGAACTTTATCAAGCTGTTGCCTGATCAGGTCTACAGAGCGGAGTCCATTACTGATGATTGTTGTATTGCATCGAAAACACATGCCTCTACTATTGATTTCATTATAATAGAATTTTCCTTTGTAATCTGGTTTGTCCGTCAACTCTACACAGTACGGACAACGAAAAATTAATTCATTTCCAGAACGTTTGACAAGCTCTTTTAAGTCGTCAAACTCTCCATAAAATCGGTCATTCCAATTGCGAAGCGGCATGTTTTTCAAATGCCTTCGATAGCTTTTCAAGAAGCTCTTCTTGTCGATTAGTCTCGATAGTTTTGATATAATTTACCGATGGGATGAACTTGACTCTGCCTCTAACAGCAATCTTTCCATTAACTCCATCATTTAAATCATAGTATCGTCTTTCCTTAACATGACCCTCGAATGTTCCCAAACCATCGATGAAAGTATTTTTCATAGAGGATATGTCAGTCAGATGCTTGATAAATGACTTAACAATTTCTTCAACTGGTTCTTTCTCAAAACCAGTTTCAAGGACAACCATGTTTAATACATCATCGACGGTTGCATCAAATGAATAAGCAGCCATCTTACTAGCCCTTAATAGTCTGATTCATTTTCTTCAAAAGATCATCAGCACCAATGGGTGGCATCTGATTTGCTGGAAGAATTCCACCTGTGGCTTTCTTATATTCTGATAGCACTTCGCTCTGTGGAGAATAAATCATTCGAATCGCGGTCTTTGGAAAGATACACTCGTCTTTGGCAGCAAGTTGATTTATAGCACGAAGAGGAACCATCATCATTCTCTTCTGAGGATTGTTAGGCTGGTTGTTTGGATCAGGCATAATGACAACAATTTTTGTAATCAGGTAGCCATCTCCTTCCAAAGCTGTATCCTTCACAGTTCCAATAAGATCAACTGGATTCCCTCCAGCGTGGACTGTGAAAACGTAAGTGCCATTAAGTTCAAGATCAGTCATCTTTCTGTCTCCTATTACTTTTCGTCGGTTGATTTTTGTATCAGATTGGGGTCTATATACCAGGAAATCCAATCTTCTGGATCATCAAGCACTGTTTGATGTTTAGCATCCATCAGAGCCAACTCCAAAGATTTTATTAAATCTTCCGGAGTCTCATCTTTTGAAACGCAAAAACTACTAGGTTTTTGCTTTATTGCTCTCGGCCTTTCAGTTTCATTATCGTAAAACACCTCATGAAGTCCATATCCTGTATTATCTCTGTATTTAACAATTCGATAATTCCACGTCATTCTTACTTCCTCTTTCTTGGAGTCTTCATTATGGACTGATACTTGGATCATCCTCTTCTGGTAAACAATCTATCTGATGTTGAGGCCAAATAGTTACAGCATAAATCTTGAAATACCACCTGTGTTCGTGACTAGGAGTTTCTAGCCAATATATCGTTTTTTCTCTAATTTTAGCCCACATAATCTCTTTTGAAGTACTGTAGCCAATATAATCATGAACATTGAGAACAAGGATTGCCTGTGATTCTTCAATCTTAGCAAGATGCACAAGATCGAGCATCATTTTTTGATCTTCAGTGACAATGATATTTCCATCCTTGCCAGTGTCTTCTTTTTCTCTGCCAAAACAACCCAAACCATAGACGATGTGTCCATCTACTGTCAGGCGAAAAGACATCTCCTCAAATGTCTGTCTAAATTTGGTAGACCCGCATAACGTTATTTTCATCTGATATGTTCGAAATTAGGTTCTATTTTCATGGCTCACAATCTCTATTTACCCTTTTGTCATGTGAGGCTTTTTTGCCTTTATGACTTTCTTGCCACTCAATTTGGCTTGCCTACGTCGTCTCTTAGCAGTTGCAGCAGCACAACCCATCTATTATCTCCTTTTGATTTTATGGTTTTGTAGTTTGGAGCTATCAACGGACATCTCCTGAACCTTTTAGCGTTCCACGCTCTTTTCGGGATTGAAGTTTTCGAAGATTAGCAACAGCCAAATCTCCAAAACTCAATCCGAGTTCATCAGCAACCATTGCAATATACCAAAGCTGGTCAGACAATTCAGCACCAATTGCTTGTCTCTTTTCTCCTGTAATTTCTCCATTTGAATCTCTAATAATTTTCTTAATTTTTCCCTGAACCTCACCTTGTTCTCCAAGGCCCAAGGCTGCATAGGCAAGTTTCAGCACAAGACGTAGATTTGGTGCGTTAGCTTCAGGATCGATTTCATTAATTGAGTCTCGATAATATGTTGCCGTTGTCTTGGCTCTCTCCTGATAAAAATCAAATCCTTGTTTGAGAATCTTGAACATATCAGAACTGCTAGATCGTCCAGTCCAAGTCATTTTATCTAGCTCCTATGTTAATAACGTTTAGCTTTTCTATCTTCGGCCGGGAAAAGTTGTTTCTTTCCTTTTTCTGGGATTTCAGGCCCATCCTCTCCTCGTCTCCTGAAGAGTAAAACTTGATGGGGGCAAATAGCATAATCCTCTTCAGGCTTCTTTCTATCCTTCACAAGGCCAATATCAAAGAAGTAAACTTTTTCTGGAAGATAAGTGCTGTCGTAAAATCTAACATGATCTTCTCCAATATCTATAATTATTGACCAATGTGGCTCGGGTTTTTCAAGTCCAATAACTGCAACACCTGATCCTAAGTGATTATATAATAAATTAAAATAATCACCACTACTCCAAAAATCAGGAATTGGATATCGGATAAATTCTCTCTTAACAGTCAAAACATTTTCTAAATGATCTACTGTTTTAAAAGCTAGCTTTCCAAGCTGATCCCAATCGAGACCTTCAGAAATAACTTTGTTAAGGTTAACCTGCTTTATGAGCCACTTGTGAAGATTTTCTGCCCCATTTTCGTCTGTATAATTCATAAGAAAGCAGCAGGAATTTAGAATAGCATAAATTCCGCAATCACCTGACCAATACCCTTGAGCATATGGGGGGCCTTCTCCATATTTTCTAAAGAAATCAGTCATCTTAAAGAGTCCCTTCGGACATTGAGTAGAGTTCTTCTTTCGCTTCAGGTACCCAATCAACCCAAACTCTATCAATCATTGGACATTTCCAATGCATGAACATTTGAAAATAATAGCACATCTTTTCCTCTAATCCTGAGGCTACAGGATCAAGAGGTTTATTAAGTGCCGCATTTCTTATTACATATGAAGATTCATTAAACATCTTGCGACAAATAAAATGATGTACATACTCATGTTCACACAGATACGATAAAAGATCGTTTTCCTCAAACCCAATGCTAACAGCTATATCTTTAAAATATCCCCCATCTTGTGGGACAAAATTATAGCTAGAGTATCCATCCAAGTACTCGGTCATAATTCCATCGCCGTGGAAAAATAATTTGCAGTCTGGAAATATAAACTCTTTATCGCGGTCGATCTTAAACACGTCTCTTATCTCCATTATCCATATTTTCTTTTGTAAGCTGCAAAGCAGCTGTTAGCGTATTGAATTCTTCTGCTATAGTTGGCGTATCTTGGCGATGGTACTTCAAATGTATTGCAAAACCTAACTGTTTTCTGAGCAAGAGTTCCAGGTTGAAGAAGTGCCCTTAATGCATGACTATGTGTATTGTGTAATTCCCAAATAAGGAATTGAATTTGTGCATCTTCTGAAGTTGATGGAAGTCCTAACCGTTTCGCGAATGAAAACAATCTAGCTTTCCTAGGTCCTACCCACTGGCACAGGCCATAGTCTCCACCGCTCCCAACCGCAGCTGGATTGAAAGCGCTTTCCTGACCAATATTTCCACAAATAGCGCAAGCATTTGTTGAATTTGTTTTTAATCCTTGAACTAGCTTGTGTGCAATGTTCGGTCCATTATCAAGGCGTGGTACAAGTCTAGGGCGACTGATACGCTGTCGAACGTGCCTGATGTGTCTCACTTATGTCACTCCGTTTTGAAATCTTTATCTTCATTGTAACGATTCCTTTTATACTCATAGAGAGAAAAGTCCCACTAACTTAGAGTAAGTGAGACTAAAGATTCCGTGTGACGGTTTACTCTGGAAAACCGTATTCTTTCATGAGCTTTTCAATTTTAGAAACTCGATCCTTCAACTCTCTGTTTTCATTTTGAAGAGTACGAATATAATTCTGAAGAGTTTCTATTGTAAGACTTTTGTCAGAGCCATCCTTGGCAATAATAGGAGCTTTCTTTTTCTTTCCAAAGAAATAATTTCGAATGCCTTCGACGTGACCCTTTGTGCAAGTCTTTTGGAGTACCTTTGCATCGTTGACGAGTTGTGCAATTTGCGCATCTGTCATATTGTTCTTGTATCTGCAATACTCAACATCAATGCCGTTATCATCTTTTTCAGTCCACATGGACTCGATAAGCTCTTCTTTTTCAATCCACTCCTTGACCACAAGACCTTCTTTACGATTCAGCTTGAAGTACTTCTTTTCTGTTGTCTCTGTTGGATCATTTATTTCTGTCACATTCTTTTCCTCTTCACTAACTTCAACACGAGAAAACAGAGGTGCACCTTGCAAGACGCCTTTGGCGGTTGTAAGTTTGGGTGTTTTTGTATCAGCATTGCTCATTGTCTTGTCTCTTCTTTTCAATAGGGTTTTGTGAAGTAGGAAGGAGATTAGACCTTCCTACTTCTAAAACGGTCAGACTTTGATTTTCCCCTCACCATTTACCCAACTTTTTTTATAGGAAGAAAAGCTATGTAGGTTTTCTGGCTGAGTACGTTTTGCTTTTGCTTATTAGGTTATTTGCCTTAACCTTAACCTTTTCAGCACCATAATCGTTTGAGGTATAAACTTTTCCAACTTGTCCTGCAAAGAGAACGTCTTTCCGTCTTCCTACTATCTTTCGAAGAGCCTTGTTTTTCATGACTTTTACCTTCGTTGTGAATTATGGAGAAATCTTGAGCGATTTAACTCCAGACTCCTCCTGCCAGTCTGGATTTAACCCTTGCTCTTCAGAAACATCAAATGCCAAATCTTCTGGATTTGTTGTTCCTGTATCAAACTTCTGGGAGATGATTTGATCAATCATTGCAGAATCAGCAGGGGCGATCCTGTGATTTGCAACAATTGCAGAATCGTCGATGTAAGTGCGGGCTTGCTTTGTCACAGTAATTTTGTCGATCACTGGGGCTGGTGTCGGAAGACCTTCTGGAGGTGGCGTGTTTCCATCAGGTGTTGGAGTACTCATGCCCTGGTCAACCTCTGTCCTGGCATTGGCACCAACTTTAACGTCGGCTTGTTGAACCTTTCCAGCGGCTTGGGGAGGGGCTACAGACCCGCCTTGTGCTGCCTCTGTTGTGGGAGCGTTTGGAGCCTTATTGGCCTCAGGCGGCGGTGCAGAAGGCACGGGTTGGGTTGATCGAATGTCCCGTGTAGCAGGTGGTAAATCAGCGGGTTGGTTCTTTTTAGCCATAGCTTTAACTCCAAGATTTGGTGTATTCGGAACTTTTCCTACCTTTTTGTAATTTTACCTCAATACTGTTATGGAATTTACTTGAAAGTTCAGTATTATGAGTAATTACTAACTTTTTATCAGCCCGGCTCATTTCTAGAAGGCTGTACGCGAGATCAATATACTCTCTATCTAAGAATGAGAGAACTTCATCGAATATGATTATTCCGAGAACTCCATCTTCTAGACCATAGAGTTGCGTAAACAGGTTGTTCAGACCAACCATCATCGAAATATCAATGACGCGAGCCTGACCCGTTGACAAGCTTTCATAGTTTTTGAGTGGTCTGTCGAGGAACTTTGCCTTAATGTCAAGTTTATCATCGATAGTGACTTTTATTCCACTATCTTCAAGCAAGCTATCAATTTCTTGTTGGAGCATAACTTTCGTCTGACCGTTAAGCTCAGTAACGAGAGGGCCATTCCGCTTTAGCAGTTTAGAGTAAATCCAGGTTTCTGCAAGCTCTTGTCGTTCTAAATCCTTGAACTCTTTTGACCAGACTTCGTTCTCGAAAACCAACTCTGGCATTCTCTTCATTTCAGTTTCTATAAGCTTATCGTAATCAATGTGTTCCATATCAAGTTTTGTAATTTCATGCCTGACCAAACCAAGATCAGAGATTACATTTCTTTTAAATTGAATAGTCGATTTGATTTCCTTCAGAACTCGTTCGATATCTAAGGCTTCTCTCATAAGTGCTGAGGATTTTGCAACATCTTCGTTCATAGATTCTTCGTCAGGAACTGATGCTTCAAGCTCTACAACTTGATCTGCAAAAGATTGCAAAACATCATCTGAATCTTCAAGCTCATGTCCACACGTTGGACATTTAGCCTCTTCCACAGTCCTAGCCATCGTGGCCTTAATTCTTAAAATCTGATTGAGCGCGCGATCTCGCAATGTTGCTCTAGTTTGTGCAGAAGCTAAGAGAGACTCAGACTCTTGTTCGAGCTTAGCTTTCTTTACACTTAAAAGGTTTCGTGTCTCTTCAAGATACTCTTCATTAATAGGCCCATCAATAGATTCTAGTTGAGACTTTAGCTTGGCTTCCTTCTCTTTAAGCTCATCCAAAAGGTCTGCGTCGTTCTCTCTTTTCTTGTTTTTCTCTTTTGTGTAAACCTGGATGCGATCTTTAACAGATGTGATTTCCCGATCCCTCATATCAATCTTAGTACTAAGCGCAAGCCTTTGCTTTCCGGTTTCAGACAGATGATCATTAAAGCTCTTACGAAGCATCTCAACTTCGTTAGTAGAGCTAACCATTGCCATCAAGTTATTTTTGGCAGTGCTACCTAGATTCCCAAAGAGCGTTGGATTTTGAGCAGAGAAGTAGCATAACAACAAAATCTCTTCATTGCTTAGTCCGATCAACTTTCTAATTGTCTCTTGAGTTGCCCCTGTTGAGCTTCGATCAATTTCGGAGCCCTCCATCTCTTCATTCCAGGCAACAACATGCAAGCTCGGTTTTCCATTTGACCGAGACCGAACAATTTTGTAAGGTGTATCTTCAACGGAAATAAGAAGCTCAACTTTAACCAATCCGTCTTCATTAGCGTCATTAATAATGTCGCTTGTAGAGACCTTCTTTGTGGTCTCTCCAGTTAGAGCCCAATAAATCGCTTCGAACAGTGATGTTTTGCCATGTCCGTTCTTTCCTGTGATAACGAGAGAATCATCAAACTCTTTGAGGTTTAATTCAAAGTCGGAGATAGACAGGAAATTGTGAATATTAGCATTAAGGATTTGTGTTCTTGGAATGCTCCGATCTGTTGAAATAACAGTCTGAAGCTCATTCAGTACGAGCTG
>C688J18823_10001277_pt1 | contig 15493 bp, 14 predicted proteins | sample HopSoiMetagenom1_FD_18823 | JGI IMG/M metagenome (IMG submission 18823)
TTCCGGCCGTCCGCTCTCGGTCGTGGTGGAATGCGACACCGGACGCAAGCGGGCTGGTGTTGAAACGCCCGGCGAGGCCATTGCGCTGGCCCGCGAGATCGCGGCGTCCAAGGGGCTGCAGTTCGCGGGCTTCATGCTGTATCCGACCGAGACCGGCTGGACGGAGGCGCAAAAATTCTTCGACGAAGCCCTGGCCGGCGTCCGTGCGCTCGGGCTCGATGCGACGATGGTTTCCACCGGCGGCTCGCCGAACCTGAAGAATCTTGGAAAACTCAAGGGCGCGACCGAGCACCGGCCCGGCACCTATATCTACAACGACCGCATGCAGGTCGCCGCCGGCGTTGCCAGTTGGGACGATTGCGCGCTCAACATCTATTCCACCGTCGTCAGCCGCGCCGGTCCGGATCGCGGCATTTTGGACGCCGGCTCCAAGACGCTGACATCAGACACCGGCGGCGGCCTTGAGGGCCACGGGCTGATCCTGGAGCACCCTGAAGCCAAAATTGCGCGCTTTGCGGAAGAGCACGGCTTCCTCGATCTGGCCCGCAGCAATACGCGGCCTGTCGTCGGCGACGTCGTGCGGATCGTTCCCAACCATGTTTGCGTCGTCGTCAACATGATGGACGAGGTGGTGATGGTGCGCGGCGACGAGATCATCGGCACGCTGCCGGTCGCGGCGCGGGGGAAGTTGCGCTAAGCCCTCGTAGCATGGGTAGAGCGCAGCGAAACCCATCGGGACTTGCCGGGATGCTCGAGGATGGGTTTCGCTTCGCTCTACCCATCCTACAAATCAAGCCACTTCAGCGCGCCCCTGCCCGCCGCGGCCCCCGTCGCGAACGACGCCTGCAACAGATAGCCGCCGGTCGGCGCTTCCCAGTCCAGCATTTCGCCGGCTGCGAATACGCCGGGCAAGCGCCGGATCATAAAACCGGCATCGACTTCGCTGAACGCGATCCCGCCCGCGGTCGAAATCGCGCGCACGATCGGCGCAACACCGGTGAGTTCGATCGGGACCGCGTTGATGAGGTTGGCGAGTTCGGCCGGTGACAGCGACGCGAGCGAAGCGCCGGATGTCTTGGCTGCCTCCTGCAGCAATCCGATCGCAACCGGTGAGAGACTGACGGCCTTGCGCAGGAAATTCGACAGGGACTGCTTGCCTCTCGGCACTGATATCTTCGCAATCAGCTCGTTCATGTCGAGATCGGGCCGCAGCGCCACGTGCAGGGTTGCCCTGCCCCTGTCGATCGCCTCGCGCAACTCGGCCGACAGCGCATAGACCGCACCGCCTTCGATGCCGGTGCGGGTAACGATGGCTTCGCCGCGCACGCTGTGAGCACCGATTGCAAGCGCCACGCCCTTGAGAGGCTGTCCCTCGAAGCGGTCACGAAAAATATCGGACCAGGCGACGGTGAAGCCCGAATTCGCCGGTCGCAGCGGCGATATCTGCACGCCTCTAGCCGCGAGAATCTCTGCCCAAGCGCCGTCGGAGCCCAGCCGTGGCCAGCTTCCGCCGCCGAGCGCGAGCACGGTTGCGCGCGTCTCGATGGCGTGCGCTCCATCCGGCGTTTGAAAAAGCAGACGACGCTGCTCGTCCCAGCCGGTCCAGCGATGACGCAGCGCCAGTCGCACGCCCATCGAGTCCAGCCGCCGCAGCCAGGCTCGCAGCAAGGGCGATGCTTTGAAGGCCTTTGGAAATACCCGGCCGCTGGAGCCGACGAAAGTCTCCTGCCCCAACGCGGCGCTCCAGTCGCGCAAAGCCTGCGGCGGGAACGCTTCGATGGCGGCGGCGAGATGCGGCATCGCCTCGCGATAGCGCGCGAGGAATGCAGGGAGCGGTTCACTATGCGTGAGGTTCAGCCCGCCTCGCCCCGCCATCAGGAGTTTGCGGCCGGCGGACGGCATCACATCGTAGATTGTAACGTGCGCGTCGCGCTGCGCGAGCACTTCGGCCGCCATCAGGCCGGCGGGGCCAGCGCCAATGACAGCGACGTTTTTGGAAGGCGGTGACATCGTCTGAGTGTAGGCCGGATTCGCCCGCCCAGGAGAAGAACGTCATTCCGGGATGGTCCGAAAGGACCAGACCCGGAATCTCGAGATTCCGGGTTCGACGCTTCGCGTCGCCCCGGAATGACGGCGAGCGCTACAGCTTGATCCCGGCCCTGGCCGCGGCCTGCGCCACGTACTTCTGCGTCTGCTCGAAGGCGCCTTGCAAAGCCTTTGCCTTGGACACGTCGTCGATCTCGGCAAAGTGTGCCGCGATCGCATCCGGTGTCCAGTCGGACTGTGGCAGGTTGATGCCTTCGGTCTCGATGATCTTGATCACCGCAAACGAGCCTGCGCCGGCGCCCATGATGGTGCGGGTCGGCGCATCCTCGCTGAGCAGGAATTCCACCGCCGGTGTAATCGCCTCGGGGCGCATCAGGGCCAGCGCCTGCGGCGGCAGCAGCTCTTCGGTCATGCGGGTCGCCGCGGTCGGCGAAATCGTGTTGACGCGGACGTTGTTCTTGCGGCCCTCCTCGGCCAGCACGTTCATCAGGCCGACCATGCCGGCTTTGGCTGCGCCATAATTGGCCTGACCGAAATTGCCGAACAGGCCCGACGACGAGGTCGTCAGCACGATGCGGCCATAATTGCGCTCGCGCATGCCCTCCCACACCGCCTTGCAGCAGTAAAACGTGCCGACGAGATGGACATCGAGCACTTTGGCAAAGTCGGCGATGTCCATTTTTGCGAACGACTTGTCGCGGAGAATGCCGGCATTGGCGCACAGGAGATCAACGCTACCCCACTCCTTGGTGGCGCGCTCGACCATCGCCGTGACTTGTCCGAACTTCGAGACGTCGGCGCCGTCGGCCATCGCGGTGCCGCCGGCTTTGCGGATTTCCTCCACCACGGCCTCCGCGGGCGAGAGCGAGCCGCCGGTGCCGTCGCGCGCCCCGCCGAAATCGTTGACCACCACCTTGGCGCCGCGGCTCGCCAGCCCAAGCGCATGCGCCCGTCCCAGACCATTGCCCGCGCCGGTGACGATAGCGACGCGTCCGTCAAACCTGATTGCCATGCGTTAGATTCCCTAGCTCTTCTTCCCTTCTCCCCTTGTGGGAGAAGGTGGCGCGCAGCGCCGGATGAAGGGTTCTCTCCAAAGGTGAGCTCGCGGAGAGAACCCCTCACCCGTCTTCGCTTCGCGAAGCCACCCTCTCCAAGGGGAGAGGGGACGCTCAGCAAGCGTTGACAGCTTTTGATCAAGGATGGATTGCCGGGTCAACTGGTTTGAGACGAGCTTCGCGCTTTAGCCCGGCAGTGACAGGCAGTTCTAGTCGAAATAGATCAGTCCAATCCAGTCCGCGACCAGCGCCGGCTTGTCCTCGCCCTCGATCTCGACAGTGACGTTGGTGCGCGACTGCAACTCCTTCGGCTTGCGCAGCTTGGCTTCCATCAGCGTGAACCGACCACGGACGCGGGACCCGGCGCGTACCGGTGAGAGGAAGCGCAGCTTGTCAAAACCGTAATTGACCCCCATCGCGGTGCCTTCGATGACGGGCATCACCTCGTAGGACATGATGCTCATCAAGGACATCGTGAGGAAGCCGTGGGCGATGGTGTTGCCGAACGCGGTTTCCTTTTTCGCCCTCTCGGGATCGACATGGATGAATTGATGGTCCTCGATCACGTCGGCATAGACGTTGATCCGGTTCTGGTCGATCAGGTGCCAGGACGACACGCCGATCTCCTTGCCGACCATGGCCTGATANGCCTCAAACGAGACCGGCGGCTTCTTCCAGACTTCATTCATCANTCAGCTCTCCANCCCGGCNGTCCGCACCTTCTGCAGCTCCGGGAATTCATCTTCGCGGAATTCCATGCCGCGCAGCGCATCGTCTCTGGTGTTGTCATGCTCCAGCCGCCGCAACTGCACGCGGCGGATTTTTCCGGAAATCGTCTTCGGAAGCTCCGTCACCAGCTCGATCTTGCGGATGCGCTTGAACGGCGCGAGTCGGGTGTGCAGATGTTTGAAAATCGAGAGCGCGGTCTCCGGCGTGCGTTCTGCGCCCGACACCAGCAGTACATAGGCTTTTGGGATCGCCAGACGAATGGGATCGGGGCTCGGAACGACGGCGGCTTCCGCAACCTGTTCATGTTCCAGCAGCACGCTTTCCAGTTCGAACGGGCTGATGCGGTAGTCAGAGGATTTGAAGACGTCGTCGGAGCGGCCGACGAAGGTGAGGTAGCCCTCGTCGTCGGCAAATACCACGTCGCCGCTGCGATAGAGATCGCCGTCCGCACCAGAGAGTTTACCGTCCTCGCCCTGATAGCCCTGCATCAGGCCGGCGGGGCGGTCGGCGCCCAGCACCAGCGTCACCTCGCCCTCCTTGGTGACGTGACCATCATTGTCGGTGATCTGCACGCGATAGCCCGGCAGCGGCCGGCCCATCGAACCGACCTTGACCTTCTGGCCCGGCGAGTTGCCGGCGAGCGCCGTGGTTTCAGTCTGGCCGTAACCGTCGCGAATGGTCAGCCCCCACGCCGCCTTCACCTGATCGATCACTTCCGGATTGAGCGGCTCGCCGGCGCCGCAGACTTCGCGCAAGCTCACCTTGAAGTCGGCAAGCCGTTCCTGGATGAACAGCCGCCACACCGTCGGCGGCGCGCACAGCGTGGTGACGCCGCAGCGGCCGACGGTCGCGAGCAACGCCTTGGCGTCGAAGCGCGGCTGGTTGACCACGAACACGGCGGCGCCCGCATTCCATGGCGCAAAGAAGCAGCTCCAGGCATGCTTGGCCCAGCCGGGCGAGGAAATGTTCAAATGCACGTCGCCCGGCTGCAGCCCGAGCCAGAACATCGTCGACAGCGCGCCGACGGGATAGCTGCGCTGGCTGTGCCGCACCAGTTTTGGTTTTGCCGTAGTCCCCGAGGTGAAATAGAGCAGCATCGGGTCGTCGGCATTGGTCGGGCCATCAGCCGCAAAGGTCTCGGACGCGTTGGCCGCCTGCTCGAAGGGGAGCCAGCCTTCGTGCTTCGACGTCGCGCCAACCACGATGCGAACCAGATTGTCGCCGCCAAGGCCTGCGAATTTCGCGACCTGGTCTTGCGACGCTACCACCACCCTCGCACGGCCGCGGTCGAGCCGGTCACGCAATTCATCCGGGGTCAGCAGCGTCGTTGCGGGGATCACGACGACGCCAAGCTTCATCGCCGCCAGCATGGTTTCCCACAGCGGCACGACGTTGCCGAGCAGCAGCAACAGATGATCGCCGCGCTTCAGCCCCTGCGCGCGCAGGAAATTCGCGACCTGATTGGAGCGGGCCGAGAGCGCCGCAAAGGAAAGCTTTGTTTCCTTGTGGCCGGCATCGACGATCCAGAGCGCGGCGCGATCGCGGCTCTCAGCGTTGCGGGCAAGCTCCGCGTCGAACCAGTCGAGCGCCCAGTTGAAGGGAACCGGATCGGGCCAGCGAAATCCCTTCACGGCGGTATCGTAATCGGTGCGATGCTTGAGCAGAAAGGCGCGTGCTTCCTGGAAGGTCGTCATCCCGTCTCCGTTATTTCCCGGCGAGGCTCCTAACGTGCTGGATAATGCCGGAAAAATCCACCCCGCCATGACCGGCGGCGTCGAAGGCCTTGTAGAGCTCCTGCGCGTGCTTGCCCAGTGGCGTCGCGGCGCCCGCGGCATTGGCCGCGTCCTGCGCCAGCGTCAGGTCCTTCACCATCAGCGCCGAGGCAAAGCCGGGCTTGTAGCCGTTGTTCGCGGGCGAAGCCGGCACCGGGCCCGGCACCGGGCAATAGGACGTCAGCGCCCAGCATTGCCCTGACGAGGTCGAGGCGACGTCGAACAGCGCCTGATGCGACAGGCCGAGTTTTTCCGCGAGCGCAAAGGCCTCGCCGACCCCGATCATGGAAATGCCCAAAATCATGTTGTTGCAGATCTTGGCCGCCTGCCCCGCACCCGCGCCGCCGCAATGCACGAGCTTCTTGCCCATGTTTTCCAGCACGGGTTTTGCCGCCGCGAACGCCTTGTCCTGGCCGCCGCACATGAAGGTCAGCGTCGCGCCCTTGGCGCCGCCGGTTCCGCCTGACACCGGCGCATCGACCGAGAGCGCGCCATGCTTGGCAGCGAGTGTATGCGCCTGCTTGGCGCTTTCGACATCGATGGTCGAGCAATCGATGATCAGCGTGCCCTTGGTCATGACAGGGATTACTTCGTTCCAGACCGACAGCACATGCTTGCCCGCCGGCAGCATGGTGACGACGATATCGGCGCCCTTGACGGAAGCGACCGAAGTCTCCGCGATGGAAGCGCCGTCCGCCTTGGCCTGATCGCGCGAGGCCGCCACCAGATCGAATGCGGTGACCTTGTGGCCGGCCTTGACCAGATTGGCCGCCATCGGTCCGCCCATGTTGCCGAGGCCAATGAATGCGATATTTGCCATCTCGAATCCTCCGCTTGGAATTTTTCTGTTTTGATCAGGGAAATTTCAGTTCGTCCGCGCCGATCTCGGCGAAGTAAGGCGCGACCATTTCCGGCGTCACGTCTTCAATTCGCGGCGGCGACCATTTTGGGCTCCGGTCCTTGTCGATGACGGCGGCGCGCACGCCCTCGCGGAAATCGTCGCTGGCGAAGACTTCGAGCGCGGCGCGATATTCCCGCACCAGGCATTGCTCGAGCGAACATGACGTCCGCGCCAGCCACAACAGTTTTAGTGTCACCACCATGCCGCGCGGCGACTTTTCGTTCAGCGTCTTCAGCGTTGATAGTGCCAGTTCCGACCCGTCGCGCTGCAGAGCGACGACGATGTCTTCCATGCGGTCATGGGCGAACCACGCGTCGATCTTTCCCTGCATCGCCGCGACGGGACCTGCCGTCTCACCGGTGGTAAAGCCAGCGATCAAGGTTTTGACTTCGGCGGACGTGACGCCGGGACGGACTTTGGTGAGAGCTTCGCGCAAGGCGGCGAGCTTGGCCGATGGAACGACTGCATCGGCAAAGCCAGCATGGATCGCGTCGGGGCCGTTCATGGTCTGCCCGGTCAGTCCAAAATAGGTGCCGATTTCTCCCGGCGAATGCGACAACAGCCAGGTGCCGCCGACATCGGGAAAGAAACCGAGGCCAACTTCGGGCATCGCCAGCTTGGTCTTGTCGGTCACCACGCGGTGGCTGGAGTGCGCCGATAGCCCGACGCCGCCGCCCATCACGATGCCATCCATGAAGGCGACATAGGGCTTTGGGAATTTCTTGATGCGCGCATTCAGAATGTATTCGTCGCGCCACAGGATCTTGCCGAGATCGCCCTTCACTTTCGAGCTTTCCCAGAGCGCGCGGATGTCGCCGCCGGCGCACAGGCCCCGCTCACCGGCACCTTCGAGCAGGATCACCGCAATATCGGGATCGGCTTCGAAGCCGTCCAGCGCCTTGTCGATGTCGTGAAACATCTCCAGCGTCACCGCATTGATCGCCTTCGGCCGGTTCAGGCGGAGGATGCCGACTGAGCCTTCCTTGCGCGCAATCAGGTCGCCCTCTGCAACAGCCGCATCCGTCATCGCGCGCCCTCGATCAGCTTGCGCGACACGATGAGCCGCATGATTTCGTTGGTCCCTTCCAGGATCTGGTGCACCCGCAGATCGCGCACGATCTTCTCGATGCCGTATTCGCTTAAGTAACCGTAGCCGCCATGCAGCTGCAGCGCCTGATTGGCGACCTCGAAACCGACGTCGGTGCCGAAACGTTTGGCCATCGCGCACAGCATGCTGGCGTCCGCGTCCTTGCGGTCGAGCGCAGCCGCCGCGCGCCACACAAAGGTCCGCGCCGCCTCCAGTTCGGTCGCCATGTCGGCGAGGCGGAACTGCAGCGCCTGGAATTCATCGAGGCGCTTTCCGAAGGCTTTGCGTTCCTTCATGTAGGTCAGCGATTTTTCCAGCGTGCTTTGCGCGCCGCCAAGTGAACAGGCCGCGATATTGATGCGGCCGCCGTCGAGCCCGGCCATCGCGATCTTGAAGCCGATGCCCTCCTCGCCCAGCCGGTTCTCGACCGGCACGCGGGCATTCTCGAAAATCACCGCGCGGGTCGGCTGCGCGTTCCAGCCCATCTTGCGTTCGTTGGCGCCGAAAGACACCCCCGGGGTCTTGCCCTCGATGACGAGCGTTGAAACGCCGCCGGGACCATCGCCGCCGGTGCGCACCATCGCCACCAGCAGATCGGTGCCCCCGGCGCCTGAAATGAACTGCTTCTGGCCGTTCAGGACGTAATGATCGCCCTCACGTACCGCGCGGGTTCGCAGCGCCGCGGCATCCGAGCCGGCGCCCGGCTCGGTGAGGCAGTAGCTGGCGATCAGCTCCATCGTACAAAGTTTCGGCAACCACTTTTGCCGCTGGGTGTCGTTGCCATAGGCATCGATCATCCAGGACGCCATGTTGTGGATCGAGATGAAAGCCGACACGGTCGGGCAGCCGGTCGCGAGCGCCTCGAAGATCAGCGCGGCGTCGAAGCGGGTCATGGCGGAGCCGCCGACGTCGTCCTTGATGTAGATGCCGCCCATNCCNAGCGTNGCCGCTTCCCGCATCACGTCGACCGGGAAATGCTTCTCCTCGTCCCAGCGGAGCGCATGCGGCGCGATNTTCTCGGCCGCAAACGCCCGCGCCATGTCGCGGACTGCGATCTGGTCCTCGTCGAGAGCGAAATGCATTTCCGCGCGCCCCGGGCTGTGACGCGTCAGTTCATCGTCGGAATCGAGAACTCCGCGCCCTCCTTGACGCCAGACGGCCAGCGCGAGGTGACCGTCTTGGTCTTGGTGTAGAAGCGGATCGAATCCGGGCCATGCTGGTTGAGGTCGCCGAAGCCGGACTTCTTCCAGCCGCCGAAGGTGTAATACGCGATCGGCACCGGGATCGGCACGTTGATGCCGACCATGCCGACATTGACCTTGGCGGCGAAGTCGCGCGCGGCGTCGCCGTCACGGGTGAAGATCGCAACGCCGTTGCCGTAGTCGTGGTCGGACGGCAGCGCCAGCGCTTCCTTGTAGTCGTGGGCACGCACCACCGACAGGACGGGTCCAAAGATCTCTTCCTTGTAGATCCGCATGTCCTTGGTGACGTTGTCGAACAGCGAACCGCCGAGATAGAAGCCGTTCTCGTAGCCCTGCATCTTGAAGCCACGGCCGTCGACGGCGAGCGTCGCGCCTTCCTTGACACCGATATCGATGTAGCTCTTCACCTTCTCGACCGCTTCGCGCGTCACCAGCGGGCCGTAATCGGCGGACGGATCGACCGAGGTGCCGATCTTGAGCGACTCCACGCGCGGGATCAGCTTTTCCATCAGGCGGTCGGCGGCGGTCTTNCCGACGGGCACCGCGACCGAAATCGCCATGCAGCGCTCGCCGGCCGAGCCGTANCCCGCGCCGATCAGCGCATCGACGGTCTGGTCCATGTCGGCGTCGGGCATCACGATGGCGTGGTTCTTGGCGCCGCCAAAACACTGGCAGCGCTTGCCGGTCTGCGCGGCGCGCTCGTAGATGTACTGCGCAATCGGCGTCGAGCCGACAAAGCCGATCGCCTTGATATCGGGGTCGTCGAGGATGGCATCGACCGCTTCCTTGTCGCCGTTGACCACATTGAGCACGCCGGGCGGCAGGCCTGCCTCGATCATCAATTGGGCCAGCATCATCGGCACGCCGGGATCGCGCTCCGACGGCTTCAGGATGAAGGCGTTGCCGCAGGCGATCGCGGGCGCGAACTTCCACATCGGGATCATGGCCGGGAAATTGAACGGCGTGATGCCGGCGACCACGCCGAGCGGCTGCCGCATCGAATAGATGTCGATACCGGGGCCGGCGCCTTCGGTGTATTCGCCCTTCATCAGATGCGGAACACCACAGGCGAATTCGACGACTTCGAGGCCGCGCTGGATGTCGCCCTTGGCGTCGGGAACGGTCTTGCCGTGCTCGCGCGCCAAGAGGTCGGCGAGCTTGTCGTAATCGCGCTGCGCCAGTTCGAGGAACTTCATCATCACGCGCGCGCGGCGCTGCGGATTGGTGTTGGCCCACTCGATTTGGGCGTCCCTGGCGTTCTCGACGGCGGCGCGAACCTCGGCCTTGGAGGCCAGCGCCACCTTGGCCTGGACGTCGCCGGTCATCGGCTCGAAAACGTCGGCCGTCCGCCCGGACGTGCCCTTGACCTCTTTGCCGCCGATGAAATGTCCGATTGAGCGCATGAATAATCTCCCTAAGGACCCGGATGGTTAGCTTTGGAGCCCTTTTTGACCTGCATTTCTTAGGATACAAGTCCGATAAATTGCACCATAGATGTGCGGAAATGCTGGATCAAGGCACCAAGACGCAAGGTACCAAGACGATCGACTGGGATGACTTCCGCTTCGTGCTGGCGATCGTCCGCGGCGGGTCGGTTTCCGCTGCCGCCAAGCAGCTTGCGGTCGATCATGCCACAGTGATCCGGCGTGTCGACCGGCTGGAACGGCATCTCTCCGCAAAACTGTTTGATCGCCGCAAGACCGGATATCTCCTGACCGAGGCCGGCCAGCGCGTCGCCGACAGTGCGGAGGCGATGGAATCCACCATCGTCGCCAACCAGGAGGCGGTCGGCGGCTCGCGGGCCCAGCTCACCGGCACGGTCCGGATCGGCGCCCCCGACGGGTTCGGCAGCCACTTCCTGGCCTCGCGGCTTCTGAAATTCACCGAGCGGTATCCCGATCTCGATTTGCAGCTCGTGGCGACGGCGCGGCTGTTCAGCCTGTCGAAGCGCGAGGCCGATATTGCGATCAGCCTGACCATGCCCAAGGAAGGCCGCATCGTCGGGCGCAAGCTGCTCGACTACAGCCTCGGGCTCTATGCCGCCCGCACCTATCTCGACCGCGCGCCAAAAATCGCATCGCGCGGCGACCTGACCGGACATCGCTTCGTCGGCTATATCGAGGAACTGCTGTTCACGCCCGAACTGGATTACCTGCCGCAGGTCTCGCCAAAAATTTCCGCCAAATTCCGCAGCGCCAATCTGATCGCTCAGCTCAACGCCACCATCGCAGGCTTCGGCATCGCGGTGCTGCCGCACTTCATGGCGACGGCGCATCCGGAATTGCGGCCGGTATTGCCGGACGAGGTGAGAATCTCGCGCACCTTCTGGATGCTGATGCACGCCGACAGCAAGGATCTAGCGCGCATTCGCGCGGTCGCCGACTACATTCACGAAACGGTGGAGCGCGAACGCGCCCTGTTTGGCGGGCGGTGAATTTGTAGGGTGGGCAAAGCGAAGCGTGCCCACCATTCCGGCCGACGATCGCGGAAAAATGGTGGGCACGGCGCAAGAGCGCCTTTGCCCACCCTACGAAATCAATTCACCTTCGCCTTTGCCTTCTTCGCAACCGGCTTCGCCGCGCGGGCCAGCGCCGCCTCGCGGCCGGAGGCGAGAATTTCGTCCGACAATTCGCCGCTGCCGGCGACGCGGGACATCACCACCGCGCCCATCATCGTCGCCATCGTGCCCATCGCGAGCCGGCGCGCCGTCTTCCTCGGCACGTCCGGAATCTGGTCGGCGACGAGATCGATCATCTGGTCGAGCTTGGCAGCAAAGGCCTTGCGCGTCTTGGCGCTCTCGCGGGCGATTTCGGCACCCAGCGTGGGAACGGCGCAACCGCGGCCCGGATCGTCGCGATGCGCAGCCGAGACGTAGGAATCAACGATGGTCGACAGCCGCTTCTCCAGCGGAATTTCAGCCGCCATATTGCGCCAATGCTCGGCAGCGCGATCCATGGCATAGCCAAACGCCTCGATCACCAGCGCTTCGCGGGAATCGAAATGCGCGTAGAAGCCGCCATGGGTCAGGCCGGCTTCCTTCATCAGGTCGGCGACGCCGATGCCATGCGCGCCCTTTTCGCGAAGCCGCACCGAGGCCTTCTTCACGATCCGCGCGTGGGTCTCCTGCTTGTGCTCTTTCGAATAACGCATCAAATCGTCCCATTAAATGTCTGCGGTCATATAATAGCAGTTGCGGGCGCGAAAAGCTGCATCTATTTCGCCTTTTCACCGCCGATCATCGTAAATGTCACAGTCGCGTGCACTGCAAGATTGCCGGCGCCATCGCGGACAAAACCTTCGGCATAGCTGGTCTGGCGGCCGAGTTTTACCACCTTGCCTTCCGCCGAGACCCTGCCTGATCGTACCGATAACGGCCGCAGATAGGTCAGTTTGAGGTCCAGCGTGACCGAGGCCTGCCCGGCCGGCTGCATGGTGGAGACGGCGCAACCCATGGCGGTATCCAACAGCGCCGCGGCGGTCGCGCCGTGGAGCAGGCCGATGGTATTTTCGAGGCTTTCGTCCGGATCCAGTTCCATCACGATCCGCCCCGCTTCGGCGATGCGCATCTCGAAACCGATCAGCCGGGCCATCGGCGGCGGTGGCAGGATGCCGTCGCGGATCGCGCACATGGTCTCCAGCCCGGACATCTCGGAAGCAGCACTCGCCACCGGCCCCGGCGCCTGCCACTCCACCACCCGATGCCGCCGCGTGTCGAAGGAAAACAGATCGATGGACTCAGTTACGGTCATGACGGCTCCTTTGAATGACGATTATCATTCTATGTTGGCGCGTGCCGCCGCGCAACGCCCCTCGCCCGCCTGCCCTTGACAAGCCGGCGCAATGTCCCTGGAAGTGGCATCAACCGTCCCGAACAAGCCCGGAAAAACAAAATGGAAATGCTCAATCCCCATTGCGGCGTCGACCGCGACGATCGAGGCGTCGTCCGCCTGTCGATCTGCAACGCAGGCACCCTCAACATCCTCTCGTCCGCCGTTACCGATGGCGTGCGCGAGGGGTTCGAGAAGCTCGCCGGCGACAGGGACATCCGCGCGATCATTCTCGCCGGCCAGAGCGAAAAAAGCATGATCGGCGGCGCCGACATCAAGGAGATGGCAAAGCTCGACCAGAAATCCGCGGAGGCCTTCATCACGCGGCTGCGCGACCTCTGCGAGGCCGTGCGCAAGTTTCCGGCGCCTGTTATCGCGCGGCTTCCCGGCTGGTGCCTCGGCGGGGGCCTGGAAGTCGCCGCCGCCTGCGATTTCCGCATCGCGGCCCATGACGCCAAATTCGGCATGCCGGAGGTCCGTGTCGGCATCCCCTCGGTGATCCATGCCGCGCTGCTGCCGCGGCTGATCGGCTGGGGCCGCGCCCGCTGGCTTGTCATGACGGCGGAAAACATCGATGCGCCGACCGCGCTCGCCTGGGGCCTGGTCGACGTGGTCGCGAAGCAAGGCGGCCTCGATGCCGCCATCGAGCATACGGTCAACGCGCTGCTCGAATGCGGGCCCGAAGCGCTGCGTGCGCAAAAGGCGCTGCTGCGCCAATGGGAGGAACTGCCGCTGACGGAGTCGGTCAACCTGAGCGTCGGCGTGTTCGGAAAGTCGTTCCTGACCGGCGAGCCGCAACGGCTGATGCAGGGATTTCTCGACCGCAAGAAATAGAACGGAGGGAGGCATGAGACCCGCCGGCAAAGGAACGCTGGAATCGCTCTATTTCGACTACCCGCAATTCGCGGCGCGGCGCGTTCCCGAACTTGATGGCGCCACGGCAAGGCATCCCGTGCTGATCGTGGGCGCCGGGCCGATCGGCATGACGGCGGCGCTGGTGCTGGCGCGTTACGGCATCAAGAGCGTGCTGATCGATCGCAAGGACACATTCAATGACGGCAGCCGCGCGATCTGCATCGCCCGGCCGAGCATGCATGTTCTGGAACGGATCGGCGCGGTCGCGCCGTTTGTCGAAAAGGCGCTCGGCTGGCGGTTCGGCCGCAGCTACTATCGCGGCGAACAGATTTTCCGGCTGGAGATGCCGCAACCGCCGGGCGAAAAATATCTGCCGATGTACAATCTGCAGCAGCAGTACATCGAGAAATTCCTGCACGATGCCGTCGCGGCCAGCGACCTCATCGACATGCGCTGGCAAAGCGAATTGTCTGATATCGAGACTCGCACCGATGGCGTATCGGTCCGGATTTCTTCGCCGGCCGGCGATTATCGGCTCGATGCCGATTATGTGCTGGCCGCTGATGGGGCGCGCTCGCCGGTCAGATCGATGCTCGGGCTGCGGCTGAAAGGCGACAATTATGAAGGCCGCTATGTGATCGCGGATATCCGCATGGATCACGATTTTCCGACCGAGCGCCGCGCCTTTTTCGAACCGGCCGGCAATCCCGGCGGCACGGTGCTGATTCACAAGCAGCCGGACGATATCTGGCGCGTGGACTACCAGCTCCGTGAGGGCGAGAGCGAGGCAGATGCCCTGAAAGAGGAAAACCTCCGCGCGCGCGTCGGTGCCATCCTTGCCGATGTCGGCCACACAAAGCCGTGGGAGTTGGAATGGTGGAGCGTCTATTCCGCCAACACGCTCTGCCTCGATGACTACCGGCACGGCCGCGTGTTCTTCATCGGCGATGCCGCGCATATCGTGCCGATCTTCGGCGTGCGCGGGTTGAACAATGGCCTGGCGGATGCCGAGAATATCGGTTGGAAGCTGGCGCTGGTGCTCCATGGCGAGGCGGACGCGCGGCTGCTCGACAGCTATTCGCCGGAGCGGCGCGGCGCCACGCTCGACGTCTTCGCCAACGCCACCAAGAGCACGCGCTTCATGACGCCGCCGACCCGCGGCTGGCGTTTGGCGCGCGAGGCGGCGCTGTCACTCAGTTTGAAGCACGAATTTCCGCGCGGGCTCGCCAATCCGCGGCAGATGCAGCCCTATACTTATTCGGAAAGTCCGCTGACGCCCTATGCCGAACACGACGCTGAATTTGCCGGCGGCGCTCTTTGCGGCAGCGTGGCGCCGAACGCCAGGCTCAACGACGGAAGCTATCTATTGGATCGCGCCGGCAACGGCATGACGGCGATCCTGTTCTGCGAGGGGCAACCCACCCGCGAACAGGCGGCGCTGCTCGCGCAACTTGGCCGGATCGACAAGCGTTTCGTTCCGGTGCTGGTCACATCAAGCAGCGCGGCCTCCGAAGCGAAAGCCGTTGTGGACGTTGATGGCGAAATCGCCCGCCTGTTCGCGGCAGCGCCCGGGACGCTCTATCTGCTGCGACCCGACCTGCACATTGCCGGGCGATGGAAGGCCATCGTTGCCGGCGAGATCCTGAAAACCGCGGGCCTTTGCCTGGGAAGCGAGACGCCATGAGCGCCATGCCGTTCGAGGATTTTGAGACCGCCTATGAGACGCTGGCGACGGCGATCGATCAGGCGGGACCTGCGCGCGAAGCGCTGTTTCTGACCCGGCTTGCACTCGTGCTCGGCCACGAACTCGGCGACATCGCAAGCTTCAGGAAGGCCATCGAGACCGCGCTCGACGGGCTGGAATAACGAGTGTTCGCAACAATCTCAGTCTCAGGCGTCAATCGATCAATTTCTCTCATGCGAAAGGCAAGAATTTCTCATGGGATGATCGGTTGCGATTTTTGCAGCGCATAATATTATAGGTGTAATCCAATTTCGGAATTGACCCAATGTGCGGAT
>C688J18823_10001278_pt1 | contig 15490 bp, 13 predicted proteins | sample HopSoiMetagenom1_FD_18823 | JGI IMG/M metagenome (IMG submission 18823)
CTTTGGAATATATGGAATCAATAATTTTGTTTCCAAGCGTAACCGTTTTCTCTTTTAATTCCTTACTTCTTTTGCTGTCCCATTTTGCTTCAAATTCTTCTTTAAACTGATTCTTTTTAACGGTAACGATGCTGTGATTGTATTTAAAATAGAATTTGGCGTTTTTAAGAATTTCTGCTTTCTCCTTAGTTAACTCTTCGTCTGTTTTAAGTATGGCAAACTTAAAGGGAGCAATTAAATCATCGTGGAACCAAGGCTTGCCCTTTAAATTGTAAAATTCATATTTGAATTTACCTTGCTTTGGAAAAATATAAACAATGATGACAATAGCCAGCAAAAGTAGAATGCCCTTATAAATTTCAGGGTAACTATGGCGTATGAATGAAATGAGTTTTTTCACGTGAAAAAATTAGTTAAACGAAAATACCATTATTTAAGCAGGATTTACGTGTTTATAAAGCTGAAATTGTACACAGTTTTATTCACAAATTCTTCATAAATTTACGTAATAATAGGGTTTAAGTATAGGGAATAAGCTTAAATTTGAAGCTACAATTTAGAGCTCTAACAATGCGCCTTTGCTGTTTGTCAACTGTAGCTTTCAACCTATACCTACAGTCCGGTTGACGAAAAGCGAAGTTGAAAAGCTTTGGGGGGATGAAATCATTAAAAACCTGTAAAAGAATTAGAAGACAATGAAAGAAGTTTACATTATTTCAGCAGTACGTACACCATTGGGTAGTTTTGGCGGTTCGTTGGCAAGTATACCAGCAACAAAATTAGGTGCAATAGCAATAAAAGGGGCTTTGCAAAAGGCTGGCATTGATGGTAAGGAAGTTCAAGAAGTATATATGGGAAGTGTGTTACAAGCTAACCTCGGTCAAGCACCTGCTCGTCAAGCCGCTAAATTTGCAGGTTTACCCGATTCAGTTCAATGTACAACCATAAATAAAGTTTGCGCATCGGGAATGAAAGCAATTATGATTGGGGCACAAAGTATTATGTGTGGTGACGCTGATGTGGTAGTTGCAGGCGGAATGGAAAACATGAGTCAGGTTCCTTTTTATTCAGAAAATTTAAGATGGGGAAATAAATATGGAAATGTGTCGATGATTGATGGATTGGCAAAAGATGGGTTAACGGATGTGTATAACAATTATGCAATGGGAAATGCAGCAGATATGTGTGCCAAGGAATGTAATATTTCCCGCCAGGATCAGGATGCATATGCAATTGAATCCTATAAACGTTCTGAGCTTGCCTGGAAAGAAGGTAAATTCTCAGAAGAAATTGTTCCAGTAGAAATTCCACAACGTAAAGGAGATCCTATTTTTTTCAAAGAAGATGAAGAATATAAAAATGTTCGCTTAGATAAAATTCCGGAGTTAAAAGGAGCGTTTTCAAAAGAAGGAACAGTTACCGCAGCCAATGCATCGACAATGAATGACGGAGCAGCTGCACTGGTATTGATGAGTAAAGAGAAAGCAGAAAAATTAGGTTTGAAACCACTTGCTGTAATTCGTGGTTATGCGGATGCAGAGCAAGCACCAGAATGGTTTACCACTACACCTTCTCTTGCTGTTCCAAGAGCAGTTGAAAAGGCAGGGTTAAAAATGGAGAACATTGAATACTTTGAATTGAATGAAGCATTTTCTGTTGTAGGAATTGTGAACTCACAAAAAATGAAATTGGATGCAAGCAAAGTAAATGTAAATGGTGGAGCTGTTTCATTGGGCCATCCATTGGGATGCTCCGGAGCAAGAATCGTCGTTACCTTATTACATGTGTTAAAGCAAAATAAAGCAAAATTAGGTGCTGCGGGAATCTGCAATGGCGGAGGAGGAGCAAGTGCCTTGGTAGTTGAACTAAAATAAAGCAGGATACTCTTTAATCATAGCAAGTGGGCTGTCAGTTCGAGCGCCTTGTCAACTCAAGTTTTAACGAAGGTTGGAGTTGAGAACAGGCGCCTGAAATTTTCTTTATCGAAGAGTTTATCTTAATAACATAATATGAATTTTGGAATTTGTAACCTAAGCATTGTTCCTTGTCGAAAAGAACCGTCAGACAAAAGCGAGTTAGTAACACAGCTTTTGTTTGGCGATCACTTTTGGGTTATAGAGACACAAGGCAGTTGGTGTAAAATCAAAATTGCGTATGATGATTATGAATGCTGGGTTGATAAAAAACAATTTCAACCCATTGCACAACAGACTTATGATATCTTAAACGCCACCGAAATTTATTGCACCAACGAATTGGTGCAAGTGGTGATGAATACAAATAATGCCACATTACTTCCAGTGGTGATTGCAAGCACACTTCCTGCTATTGACAATGGTGAATGCATCATCGAAAATCAAACCTATACGTATGATGGAGCATTTATTAGTGGTGTTCTTCCTTTTACAAAAACAGGTATTGTAGAAACGGCGATGATGTATTTGAACAGTCCTTATTTATGGGGTGGTAAAACACCTTTCGGAATCGACTGTTCAGGCTTAACACAAATGGTTTACAAACTGAATGGAATAAAATTAAGTCGCGATGCGAGCCAACAAGCAGAACAAGGAGAAACACTTAGTTTTGTGGAAGAGGCAGAGCCAGGTGATTTAGCTTTTTTCGACAATGAAGAAGGACGTATCGTACACGTTGGAATTGTGATGGAGGACAATAAAATTATACATGCTTCCGGAAAAGTACGCATCGACGGTTTTGATCATCATGGTATTTTTAATACAGATAGAAAAAATTATTCCCACCAGTTGCGTTTATTGAAACGTATTGTTTAAAGTTAATTGGGAAGTATACGCATTTCTAATCACCACCTATCTGACTGAGCCTAGCACTGACCCCTACCCGGGGTCATGACTGAAGTAAACTAATTAGTGTTATGAGATTTGAACCTAATATATACTGTTAAAATAATTATCAACTACAATGCAACCGAATAGACGTTTTATCCCAATCCTATGGCGCTGTTAGTACGAACTCTATTATTTAGCACTGACCCCGGGTAGGGGTCACATCTTTGTAACAAGTAGAACCCGAACCGTACTCCGACCCCGGATAGGGGTCGTACACATCTAAAAAAACAAAGAAATTAAAACGAAGATCGAAAAGATCACACTTGCAATACCGTTAGTAGTTGCAAAGGCGAGATTGACTTTACTTAAGTCAGTTGGTTTTACAAGCAAATGCTGATAGATGAGCATGCTGATAAAAACAATCGTTCCCATCCAATACCACATATTGAAATGAGCATACCATCCTGCATAGATAACAAAGCAAGCACTAAACACATGCAATACATTGGATAACATTAACGCACCTTTTTTGCCAAGCCATACGGGTATGGAACGTAGTTGATTGGATTTATCAAACTCTTCATCCTGCAGTGCATAAATAATATCAAAGCCACTTACCCAAAACAAAACAGTAAACGAAAAAAAGATAGGCAACCAATCAAACTTACCTGTAACAGCAAGGTAAGCGCCAATGGGAGCCAACGATAAACCAATTCCTAAAACAAGATGACATAATGCTGTAAAACGTTTTGTATAACTATACCCGAGAACTACCAACAAAGCAACAGGTGATAAAAAGAAACAAAGGGTATTGATAAAATAAGTAGTAATTACAAATAGCAAACTGCTTACAATCACAAATAACAATGCATTGGAAGGTTTGATAATTCCAGCCGGAATTTCACGAATAGCGGTGCGATTATTTTTTGCATCAAATGCTCTGTCAATATACCTGTTAAAAGCCATGGCTGCACTACGCGCAAAAACCATACATAGAATAACCAGCGCAAATAAGCTGGAGTTAAATGAAGTATGTGTATAGGTTACGGCAAGAAAAAACCCAATAATTGCAAAAGGTAAAGCGAATAGGGTATGACTGATTTTTATCAGCGACAGATAATTGTTGACTTTGGTGAGCGCTACTGAAGACATTATCGATTAAGATTTAAAACGATACATAATCATGATAGAAAGCATAAACAAAATAGGGATGGAGCTGAGTATCATTCCAATAATGCCAGGTGTAATTTTTTTTTTATTTATTTCGTTTCGTGTATCAATAAACACATAAATTCCTGAGCAAACCATTCCTGCAAAACCAAATGGAATGGAGTAAAAAAGCCCTTGAACAGTAGTAACACAAAGAATAGCAGTAATACTTCCAAGAATGATCGAGAAAATTCCCAATACTTTTATTTTTTTTTGTAGTTCCATAATTGCGATTACAAAACTACCAATTTTTTTGTTGCTACGACTAGTGTATTGCTAATCAATTTGCAAAAATAAACTCCGGGAGCAAGTGCTTGTGTTAATTGCACATCGGTTTTAGGCGCAGTTACTTTACTAACGCAAGCTCCAAGCTCGTTGTAAATCAGTAATGTTTGTACCGTGCTACCCACAGGTAATGTAATTTCAAAATGTATCATACTACCGGTATTAGCAGGGTTTGGATAAATGTGAAAGGAGACAACATCTTTTTCATATGCATTAATTTCATTGGAACATTTTGTTAATGTTTTAAATGCATCCGCTTTTCCATATCCATAAGCATTGTTGGGTGTAATACCTGTGAAGCTATCTTGTCGCGCGCACCCTAGAATTGCATTTTTAACTTCTATAGCAGTAGCATCAGGGTTTTGTTGCAGGTACAAGGCAGCAATACCAGCTACTCCGGGGCCTGAAGAAGAAGTTCCCCCATCTCTGGTATGGTATGCTTCAGGAGTGATTGAACTTGGTGCATTGGCAATATAAAGTGGACGTAAGCTTTGTACAAGTGAAGATAAAACGACATCACCCGGCGCAATAATATCAGGTTTAATTCGTCCATCTCTGGTGGGGCCACAACTGGAGGTGGAATGTCGCATGCCAACAGGTTGTTTAGCATAATACAATTGATGATTGTAATCAACATACGATTTTCTATTGGTGTAATTTCCAACAGTAATTACATTATCCAGGCATTGATAACTACTTACCATTGTTTGATTCAGATCGGGAAATTTATAAAAAACACTATCGTGCATTACCTTAGACGAAGGGAGATTGGTGTTGATCATATCAAAGCTCCATAAATCAAATTTTCCACTTCCGGTAGCCATCAGCTTCCATTTATAAGTTGTTGAATCAGGAGTAATGTAATAGGTAATGGAGTAAGTACTTCCCTGGATATCACCATAAGATTCAACTGTTCCCAACCGTTTACCATTTTTTCTAATTGTATCTGCTTTGTAAGCACCTAAATTATCAGAAATGCTAATAAAACCTGTTTGTCCTCTTTTAGAATAAACAGGACTCCATTGATCAACACCAATTGCAAAATGAATATTTTTAAAGCTGGAAGTATCTCCCCAAATTTCAAAATAGATATAAGGACTTTTGGTAAAACAGGTGAAGTTGGTATCTGCTGTAACGGTGTATCCTAAATGTATGGGGCTATCACCTTTATTACCGGCAGATGCAACAAATGCTCTTCCTTTTTTTTGAGTGATGAGGTTGTTGATAAACTGAGCTTGCAAATCTTTTCCATCATGCGACCCGAAATAATTACCAATACTGGCATTAATAACACAAGGCTCACCTAATAATTGAGCTTTTGAATAAATGTAATCCACCGCATCAGCAACAATAGTTGGGTTGGTGCTGTTCAGATCAACTTTTACAATTACCAAATCAGCTTTTGGAGCAACGCCTTTGTAGTTGTTTACTGCCTTGCCGTTACCGGCTGCAATTCCGGTAACATGGGTTCCATGCGCATCTGTCGTATTAGTAGCATGACCACTGTCAATTTGAATATTGTCCCAGGCTTGTCCGTATTTATATTCCACAGGTGACTTTGGAGAAACGGGTAGGGTTTGATCCCATAAAAATTTAACACGGGTCTTACCTGCACTGTCAAGAAAATCAGGATGTGTAAAATCTATACCGGTATCCATTACCCCAACTACTATACCTGTACCATCGTAGGCTTGAGTTAAAGGGGCATCACCATTATGAACAGCAATAACACGATTGTTAACGAGCATAGAATCATTCATCAATACCGTTTGTTGAGGATAAGCTTCAATCCGTATCACACCTGGGCTCTGCAACAGTATGGCAATCTGTTGGTAGGTAAGATGCGCAATAGCAATGTCTCCTGCAGATCTTTTAAATTTACCATCATTGGTTTCAAGTAATTCTTTTATTCGCTCTATATCACCTTTTATAAAAACATTAATAGCTCCTGAATTTTTCTTATGAATTTGCTTCATGATCTCAAAATTTGCTTTGCTTTGTGCATATGTGTTTATCAAGTGACAAAGAATAAAACTAAAAAAGAGTATTATTTTTTTCATAGAGCTTATTTTATATAGACCATATTGGTTGAATATCGAAATTTACAATAATTAAAATACCTTACAAATTTATATTTCGCAATAAAAATAGAAACATTTTAGAGAAGGAGGAGTATAAAAATGAGATAGCTGGTGTTCGGCAATTTCTTTCAAATAAAAAGGTACAAAATTTGAAAAAGAAAAACGTATGAAAAATGTATCTTTTATTTTTTTATTTGTAATTTCAAAATTAACCATCGCACAAACCGATGCTGTGGCCTATTCCCGCGATTTTGAATTCAGAGAAGGAATTTATTTGACCATTGATCAATTTAAAGAAAACCGTCCTATTCCGCAATCTTCCATTATATCAGCTATTCCGAAAACAGAACTTAATTTTTTAACCCAGGTACTGGATCAAAAAATAGTAACCTTTAAAGATGAAACAGGGCAGGAACAAAAACTGGAAACTTCTACCGTTTGGGGGTATTGCAGGAATAGATCCGTATTCATTAATTTCAATAACACATTTAATCGGTTGAATGTAATTGGCAGTTTGTGTCATTTTACATCAGAAGTTGTTGTGCTGTCCTACCAGGATCCCACGTATTACAACAGAGGGAGCACAAATTCATATCATGAATTAAAACAATTTATCTTGAATACAGCAACCAATAAAATAGCTGATTTTACTGTTGGATCAATGGAAGATGCGATGCAAGATGATGCCGAATTATTAAGCCAGTTTGAACAATTGAGAAAAAAAGAGAAAACCAACTCCATCTTTATTTATTTGCGTAAATTTAATGAGAAGCATCCACTGTATTTAGGTTCGAAATAATTCCAAACTAATTTACTTAAACCTATGTGTCTATGTGTTTGATGATTTAAACCCATAGACGCATAGGTTATTTAGCTCCTGGCCCGGGCTCCGGCCTTATGTCCGTCAGGGCTGGCACCTTGGCTACTTACCGAATTTCTACAAAATAACCTCTTATTTCTCCAGAAATTGCGATATTTGCACTCTAAAATTTTAAATCCAGTTAGTAATCATTTATAACATCTAGATATATGTCAGAAGGCAGACAAATTATTTTTTCCATGGTAAATGTAAGCCGCACATTACCAGCAGGAAAAACCATATTAAAAGATATTTATCTTTCATTTTATTATGGAGCTAAAATCGGGATTCTGGGATTGAACGGATCCGGTAAATCCACCCTATTAAAAATCATTGCTGGCGTTGAAAAAAATTACCAGGGAGAGATCCATTTTTCTCCAGGTTATAGAATTGGTATGTTGGAGCAAGAGCCACAGTTGGATGATACTAAAACAGTTATTGAAATTGTACGTGAAGGTGCACAGGAGCACGTTTCCATATTAAAAGAATACGAAGATGTAAACAATAAGTTTGCAGAAGAAATGACACCGGAGGAAATGGATAAACTTATCAATCGTCAGGCAAAATTGCAGGACTTAATTGACCAGCATGACCTATGGAATTTGGATAATCGCCTAGAGCAGGCAATGGAAGCATTGCGTTGCCCTGAAAGTGATACATCTGTAAAAAATCTTTCCGGTGGTGAACGTAGACGTGTTGCTTTATGCCGCTTGTTAATTCAAGAACCAGAAATTTTATTGTTGGATGAACCTACCAATCACTTGGATGCAGAGTCTGTTGACTGGTTGGAGCAACACTTGAAGAATTACAAAGGGACCGTTATTGCCGTTACCCACGATCGTTATTTCTTAGACAATGTAGCCGGTTGGATTCTGGAGTTGGATAGAGGAGAAGGTATTCCATGGAAAGGAAATTATTCGGAATGGTTGGATCAAAAACAAAAACGCCTGGCACAAGAAGAGAAAACAGAAAGCAAACGTCAGAAAACGTTATTGCGTGAGTTGGATTGGGTGCGTCAAGGTGCAAAGGGACGTCAATCAAAATCAAAGGCACGTTTGCAGAATTATGAAAAAATGTTGGGTGAGGATGTTAAATCAAAAGAAGAACGCCTGGAGCTTTTCATTCCTAATGGACCTCGTCTTGGAAATGAAGTGATAGAATCCATTGACGTGTCAAAAGCATTTAGTGATAAATTACTATACGAACATTTGAATTTTAAATTGCCACCAGCTGGAATTGTTGGTATCATTGGGCCAAATGGTGCAGGGAAAACGACGTTGTTTCGCATGATCATGAAACAAGAAACACCGGATAATGGTGAATTCAAAGTGGGGTCAACAGTGAAAATCGGATATGTGGATCAAAGCCACGCAGAGATTGATCCAAACAAAACGGTATTTGAAGTGCTTACAGGTGGATCAGAAAATATTGAGATAGGTGGACAAGTAATGAACTCTCGTGCATATGTATCGAAATTTAATTTCAATGGATCGGATCAAGGAAAAAAATGTGGAATACTTTCCGGTGGAGAGCGCAACCGTCTTCATTTGGCAATGACCTTAAAAAAAGAAGCGAATGTATTGCTACTCGATGAGCCAACCAACGACTTGGATGTAAATACACTGCGTGCATTGGAAGAAGGTCTTGAAAATTTTGCAGGATGTGCCGTAATCATTTCCCACGACCGTTGGTTCCTGGATCGTGTATGTACACATATCCTTGCTTTTGAAGGCGATTCACAAGTGTATTATTTTGAAGGTGGTTATTCTGAATACGAAGAAAATAGAAAGAAACGATTAGGAAATGCGGAACCTAAACGTGTACGTTACAAAAAATTAGCTGTGTAATGAAAAAATTAGCCCTTGCAACATTAACAGGTGGAATTGTTGGTGCCATCATCATCCTGCTCTTCATGTTTGTATTTGATGTAAATAAAAAACATGAAGAAGAAGGCTTGCGATTGGTTTCCAATGATTCAACTGAAAATGCAAAGGATCGCAAGGAGAAAATGCTGGTGTATGGCGATTACAAAGATTTAGATAGTACCGATTATATGTTGATTCCGCTAGGTGTGAAAACGTTGGAAACTCAAAAGCGCATGACTTCAAAAACGTCTGCTGCTATTGCTACTTCTTCTGCTACAGCTAAAGAAGATACAGAACAAGAACCACAAGGCGATTATCAAAATTATAAATACAATTTTTATTCGTTAACATTTGGAAATTGTAACAACATTATTTTTTACAATAAAAAAACAGAAGAAACACATTTGCTATTACAAAAACCTGCAATCATTTCCGAATTTTATTTTCCCTATCCCATTAAAAAATATAAATGGAAAAAATATTCTTTTCTTTTATTAGGAATCCGGGAAGATGATACCAACGCCGATGGATACATCAACGATGAAGATGCGGAAAAAATTTATACGGCTGATCTTTCAGGAGCAAATATGATACAAATTAATCCTGATAACACACAATTGATGAACTGGTATATTGACAGCACTACCAATAACATTTTATTACAGGTTAGATACGATAGTAATAAAGATCAGAAATTTAATTACTATGATGATGTGGATATTTTGAAGACACAAATTGGTAACTTTTCAACAGGGCAACCAATCATCAACACGGAGATAAAAAATAATATTCAGAGCATTCTGAATAAAATAAAATAAAAATAGCAAAGCATTGAAACCAGGAATACCTTCAGGGACGCGTGATTTTTCACCAGAGCAAATGGTGAAGCGAAATTATATCTTCGATACGATTAAGAAATCTTTTCAGCGTTATGGTTATTTACCTATTGAAACTCCGGCAATGGAGAATCTTTCCACATTGATGGGAAAGTATGGAGAAGAAGGTGATAAACTGATTTTTAAAATTTTAAATAGCGGTGATTTTTTAACAAAAGTGGATGCTGCAGTATTACAAGAAGCAGATTCAAAAAAAATAACCAATAAAATTTCTGATAAAGCATTAAAATACGATTTAACTGTTCCCTTTGCACGCTACGTGGTGCAACATCAGCATGAATTAACATTTCCTTTCAAGCGCTACCAGATACAACCTGTTTGGCGTGCCGATCGCCCACAAGCCGGACGATACCGTGAATTTTATCAATGTGATGCCGATGTAATTGGTAGTGATTCCCTGATCAATGAAGTAGAGTTGGTACAATTGATTGATGATGTATTTACGCAATTGAAAGTACCTGTACTGATAAAAATCAATAACCGTAAAATATTAAGCGGTATTGCAGAGGTGATTGGTGAAAAGGAAAAGATTGTCACTATTACTGTTGCGATTGATAAGTTGGATAAAATTGGTGCAGATGGTGTCAATAAAGAATTAGAAGAAAATGGTGTAAGTGAAGCCGCTATCAAAAAGCTACAACCCTTGATTGAGTTTAAAGGAACGACCTTGGAAAAATTAAATTTCCTGAAACAATTATTGGCCACATCCGAAATTGGTATAAAAGGAATTGAAGAAGTGATGTACATCTTTAATACCATTGAAACCTGCAAACTGGAATCAGCAGAATGTGAACTAGACATTACACTTGCACGTGGATTGAACTATTATACAGGAGCCATTTTCGAAGTAAAAGCTAAAGTTGGCAAACTCACTAGCAGCATTACCGGTGGCGGACGTTACGATGACCTCACCGGAATTTTTGGATTACCAAATATGAGTGGTGTAGGAATTTCATTTGGTGCGGATCGTATTTTTGATGTATTGAATGAATTGAATTTATATCCTGAATCAGTAGCTGCAAGTACGCAATTGTTGTTTGTGACATTTGGTGAAGCAGAGCAAAACTATTGTTTGCCTTTACTTACACGTGTTCGCAAAGCAGGAATCAATTCCGAAATTTATCCCGATGCAAAAGCAAAGATGAAAAAACAGATGGGTTATGCGGATGATAAGAAAATTCCATTTGTAGTAATTGTGGGTGGTGATGAAATGCAAAGCGGACAATTGACATTGAAAAATATGGGAACTGGGGTTCAAGAGAAATTTTCAATCGAACAAATTATTGAGCTTTTTCAAGAAAAATCTGATTTTATAGCAATCAAAAATTTGACTAATAACCTTAATGACCCTGGAAGGGTCAAACCTTAGTAGCAATGAATGGTCGGATAGGTTTACCCGACCCTGAAAGGGTCGAGTCTTAATAGCAGGAATAATAAGAACGAATAATAAATCAAACCCAACAGGTTTGAAAAACCTGTCGGGTTGCATACATAACACAACAACATGTTTGACATCTCTCTAAAACCATTAGATTACAGCACAATTGAAGCGATCATCGCTTCAGGAAAAAAAATTACCCTCTCCGAAGAAGCAAAAAAAAGCATAACCCATTGTCGCGAATACCTTGATAAAAAGATGGCATCTAATAAAGAAGCTATTTATGGAATCAATACAGGCTTTGGTTCTTTGTGCAACGTGGTTATTCCTGCTGCTGATTTGGAAAAACTACAGCGCAACCTCGTTATGTCTCATGCATGTGGAACAGGCGATGAAGTTCCACAGCAAGTGGTGAAATTAATGTTGCTATTAAAAATTCAAGCATTGGCCCTTGGTAAATCTGCTGTGCAATTGGAAACCGTAGAACGACTGGTTGACTTTTTTAACAACGATATTATCCCGGTTGTATATCAATTGGGTTCATTGGGTGCCTCCGGCGATTTAGCGCCATTGGCACACATGAGTTTACCTTTACTTGGCTTAGGCGAAGTTTATTATAAAAATAAAAAACAACAAGCCGAAGCAGTATTAAAGGAATTGAACTTAAAACCGGTTCAATTAAAATCAAAAGAAGGACTTGCTTTGCTCAATGGTACACAGTTTATGAGTGCTTATGGGGTATGGTGCATTTTGCAAGCAAAGAAATTAAGTGCTGCTGCAGATGTTATTGCAGCTGTTTCTATTGATGCATTTGATTGCAGAATAGATCCGTTTAAACCACATCTTCATACCATTCGGCCGCATGAAGGACAACTAAAAACTGCTGCAACCATACTTTCACTATTGAATGGAAGTGAGTTGATGAAAGGTAAAAAGGAACATGTACAGGATCCTTACTCCTTCCGTTGTATTCCACAGGTTCATGGGGCTTCAAAGGATACCTTGGCATATGTTTCGAAAATTTTCCTAACCGAAATAAACTCAGTAACGGACAATCCAACTGTTTTTCCGGAAGAAGATGAAATCATTTCAGGAGGTAATTTTCATGGACAACCCTTAGCGTTGGCACTTGATTTTTTAGCCATCGCATTGGCGGAATTGGGAAGTATTTCCGAAAGAAGAACTTATCAATTAATTGCAGGCTTACGTGGATTGCCTCCGTTCTTAGTGGCAAAACCAGGTTTAAACTCCGGTTTGATGATACCCCAATATACGGCTGCAAGTATTGTAAGTCAAAATAAGCAATTGTGTACTCCAGCTTCTGTTGATTCCATAGTAAGTTCAAACGGACAAGAGGATCATGTTTCCATGGGTGCCAATGCTGCAACAAAATGCTACAAGGTTGTTGAAAATGTTCAACGTTTGCTAGCAATTGAATTGCTGAACGCATCACAAGCATTGGAATTTAGAAGACCTGCAAAATCATCTGCTCAACTAGAACAGCTGATTGCAAGTTATCGCAAGCAGGTTTCGTTTGTAGAAGTGGATAAGATACTATTCACAGAAATAGAAAAAACGGTTCGTTTTATTCAGGAAACAAATTTGGATTTTAAATAAGTTGAAATAAGCAAATAGGAGAAAGACACGTGATAGAAGCACTAATAAATAAACAAACGTGGATGAAAAAATTTCTTTTTTTCATAGTATTTATTTCTGCAACAAAAGCAATCGCGTGTGATTGCCAGCCGGCGACTTCCATCAATAAGGACTTACTAAAAATTTACGATATAATCTTTCTGGGGAAAGTGGATTCTGTTAGCGCTTGTAATACAGCAGGTATTTCAGAAGCTTACTTTACAATTGAAGAGTTGTACAAAGGAAATGCAAAACAGCAATTGTCTGTTCATTTTGATTGTAAATCATCCTGTATGATGAGTTTTGCAAAAGGCGATGAATGGCTTATTTATGGAGCTTATCAGCGATTTGATATTATTTCAGTGAAATTTTGTGAACACAGCAGAAAACACGTATTGGCAACGGATCAGGATTTTTATATAACAACAGCACAACGAACATTTGATCAGGAAAAGGAATTCTTGAAAACCAATTTAGGAATTCAATCGTTTATACCAACTGAAAATTGGAACAAGGAACAGGAAGAATTAAAACCAAGAAATGAACAGCCCAGTAGTAACAGTAAAATCTATTTGCTGTTGGTATCATTTGCTGCAATGATTTTAGTATATATAATAACAAGGAAAAATAAAAAGAAAAATGGTTAATAAATTTAAAGCACATCCTTGGCATGGGATTACAGCTGGAGAAAATGCGCCAAGTATTGTGACAGCATTTATAGAAATTGTACCTACAGATACGGTAAAGTATGAAATTGATAAAGAAAGTGGTTTCTTGAAAATAGATCGTCCTCAAAAATTTTCAAATGTAATACCTGCATTATATGGTTTTATTCCACAAACATATTGTGATCTGGAAATTGCAGCATTTGCATCGTTGAAATCAGGAAGAAAAATTGAAAAGGGCGATGGAGATGCCTTAGATATTTGTGTGTTAAGTGAACGTGTTATTTCCCACAGTGATATTATTTTACAAGCCATACCTATTGGTGGTTTTCGGATGATTGATAAAGGGAAGGCAGATGATAAAATCATTGCGGTTATGAAAGGGGATGAAGTATATCAGAACTGGAAAGATATTAAAGACTGTCCGGAAGGAGTAGTGAACCGCTTGAAGCATTACTTTTTGACGTATAAAAATATTCCGGGGACGGGGACTCCAACGTGTGAGATAACCAATGTGTATGGAGTAGAGGAAGCACAAGAGGTAATCAGAAAAAGTATGCAGGATTACAAAGCGAAATACGCGAAGTATCATTAGTGATGAGCTATCACGATAAACATAGTTGGCATTCTCATTGTACGGACTAAGTCAATGTCATTCGTTATGGAAATTTCATGGATAATCTAAACGTATATTGTATTCCTGGCTTAGGAGTCAATCGCCACTTATTTGAAAATCTAAAACTAAATAAGTGCAATCTGATTTTTATAGATTGGATTTCACCTTTAAAAAAGGAATCACTTCCGCATTATGCGTTGCGTTTATCTCAGCAAATAGATGTAAGCAAGCCTTTTGCGTTAATTGGTGTATCCTTTGGAGGCATGTGTGCTATTGAAATTTCCAAAAAAATATCACCTGTAAAAACGTTCCTTATCTCCAGCAGTAAAACAAAAACAGAACTTCCTAAATCGCTAAGTGTATTATGGGCTCTTCCCATACATCATCTTATAGGGGATAGGGTATATATAAAATTTGCAAAACGGTTCCAATCTGTTTTTGGAGTGAATGAAAAAAACTCAGCGAGATTTAAGGAAGCATTAAAAGGAGTGCCCCCTTTTTTCTTTGCAAGAGCAATAGATATGATGGTTCGTTGGAAAAATAAAAATTATCCGGATGGTATAATTCAATTCCATGGAAGTCGTGATAGAGTAATACCTTATAGAGGAAAAATAAAGTATTCATATACCCTTGATAAGGGTTCTCATATTATGATTTTGGATAGAGGAAAAGAGATAAGCGAAATGATAAACAAAGAACTGGAGGATAGTAATTGATAGAATATAAATTCTCCCTTCAGCTTAGTCGTACATTATTTCTTCACCACATTTTCCCCACCCATCAACACATACTGTATAATATTAGCACCCATTTTCAGCGCTTTCTGACGAGTTTCCGGTGAGTCTTTATGTACTTCATAACTTTCCCAACCATCTCCCAAATCACATTCAAAATCATAAAAGCAAACAAGACGGCCCTGGTAAATCAATCCAAACCCTTTAGGAGCTGCACCTTCATGTTCATGAATTTTTGGTAAGCCATTCGGGAAATCATATTTCTGATGATAAATAGGGTGGGAGAAGGGAAGCTCAACAAAATCCAATTCAGGAAAAACTTTTTTCATTTGTGGGCGAATGAATTTATCCAATCCATAATTATCAGAAATCTCCAGAAAACCACCTCCAGTTAAATAGTTGCGTAAGTTTTCTGTTTCCTGCGCATTAAATAAAATATTACCATGACCTGTGATGTGTACTA
>C688J18823_10001279_pt1 | contig 15481 bp, 20 predicted proteins | sample HopSoiMetagenom1_FD_18823 | JGI IMG/M metagenome (IMG submission 18823)
CGATGATCGGTCCGACGCCATGAACCGGCGCTCGGTCGCCTGCTAGTTGCTGGTCGTCCTCATCTCCGGTCGCGGCAGCAACATGCGCGCGCTCGTGGAGGCCGGCCTGCCGATCGCCGCCGTGATCAGCAACCGTGCCGATGCCGCCGGGCTCGACTATGCCGGCGGCCGTGGCATCGCCACCGCGGTGGTGGAGCACCGCGCGTTCGCGGAACGCGCGCAGTTCGAAGCGGCGCTGGATCGCGAGATCCGGCGCTTCTCGCCTCGCCTTCTCGCGCTCGCCGGATTCATGCGCGTGCTGACGCCCGAATTCGTCGGCCGCTATCGCGATAGGGTGCTCAACATTCATCCATCGCTCCTGCCGGCATTTCCCGGCCTCGACACGCATGCGCGCGCGCTGGCCGCCGGTGTCAAGGTGCACGGCTGCACCGTGCACTTCGTGACCGGAGAGCTCGACAGCGGGCCGATCGTCGCCCAGGCGGCTGTGCCGGTGCGGCCGATCGACGGTGCCGAAGAGCTCGCTGCCCGGGTGCTGGCGCAGGAGCATGTCATCTATCCGCGTGCGGTCCGCTGGTTTCTGGAAGATCGGCTTGTCATCGAAAACGGGGTGGTGCGAGTTAAAGGAGATGATGCGCAACTCGTCATGGCTGCTCCTTAGCGTCGCGTTCGCCGTCCACGCCGAGCCGCCGCCGCAGCTCGAGATCACCTTTAGTCTCACCCGCAACGGCTCGGCGATGGCCGAGGTGAGCGAACGCCTGGAGTACGCGAAGGGAAATTACAAGCTCACCGAGACCTGGAAGGGCAGGGGCATGTACGCGCTTCTCGGCAGTGCGCGGCGCGTGAGCCAGGGTACGATCGCCGATGGCACGCTCCGGCCGCGCGAATTCTTCGACGAGCGCTCCGGCCGCGACACGGCGCGCGCATGGTTCGACTGGAAGGCGCAGACCCTGACCATGCAATACCAGGGCAACAAGGCGAGTGAGCCGCTGCCGCCGAACGCGCAGGACCGGCTTTCCTTTCTCTTCGCGCTCTCGCTGCTCCCGGGCAAGGCCGACTCCGTGAGCTATAGCATCGCCGATGGCAAGGGGCTCTCGCGCCACGAGTACAAGGTGGTGGGTCGCGAGCGGCTGAAGACGCCGGTCGGCGAGTTCGATACGGTCAAGGTAGCGCGCAAGGGCGAGGGCCGCGAAAGCACCGAGCTGTGGCTGGCGGCTGAGCGCGGCTACGTCCCGGTGCGGCTGGTCGTGGTCGAGAAGGACGGTACGCGCTACGAGCAGAATCCGACCCGCCTCTCGCCGTGAAAGCGAGCGCGGGCCTGCTCGCCCATGCCGAAACGGCCTTGCGCGAGCTGCTGCAATTCAGCGGTCCGGCCGATCAGGTGCTGTCGCGCTATTTCCGCGCGCATCCACAGCTCGGGCAGCGCGATCGCGCATTCGTCGCGGAATCCGGCTTCGCGGTGTTGCGGCGGCGACGCTCGCTCGAGGCGATTTCGGGTAGCGCGGAGCCGCGAGCGCTTCTCGCCGCAGCGCTCATGAGGGTGCTCGGCTTTTCCGGCCGGGCGCTTGAAGGGGTGGTGGATGCGGCGCTGGCCGAGCGCATTCGCGGCGCGCGGCTCGATGGATTACCCGACGCCGTGCGCGTGGACTTGCCGGACTGGCTTTGGCAGCAGGTCCTCGCCCAGGAGGGCCGTGACGAGGCGCTGGCCCTCGCTCACGGCCTGCTCAACCCTGCACCTCTGGATCTGCGCGTCAATGTCGCGCGCGCGTCGCGTGAGGAAGTGCTTGCTCGGCTTTCTCGTGACGGCATAGAGGCCGGTGCGACGCCATACTCGCCGAGTGGCGTGCGCCTCGCCGGCAAGCCGGCGATCAACCAGCATTCGCTCTTTCGCGATGGCCTGATCGAGGTTCAGGACGAAGGCAGCCAGCTCCTTGCGTATCTGCTCGCGCCGCGCAGGAGCGAGATGGTCGCCGATTACTGCGCCGGCGCCGGTGGCAAGACGCTCGCGCTCGCCATGCTGATGCGCGGCGCCGGACGGGTCTATGCGATCGACGTATCGGCAAAGCGCCTGGCGGCGCTCGGCAAACGTGCGGCGCGCGCGCAGGTCAGCAACATCCACTCATGGGTACTGGCGAGTGACAACGACCCGCGGGCAAAGCGCCTCGGCGGCAAGCTCGACCGGGTGCTCGTCGATGCACCCTGTAGCGGCTTTGGAACGCTGCGCCGCAACCCCGACCTGAAGTGGCGCCATGGGCCCGAGGCGATCACCGAGCTGGCGCAAAAACAGCGGCGCATTCTGGCGGCGGCGGCGCGGCTGGTGAAGCCCGGAGGCCGGTTGCTTTACGCCACGTGCAGCCTCCTTCGGACCGAGAACGACGCCGTGGCGGACGAATTTCAGGCTGCTTCCCCTGATTTTCGGCCGCTGCCCTGCGACGAACTCTTGGCAACCCAGCGCATACCGCTGGAGACCGGCGTGCGGCTGCGCCTCGCGCCGCATCGGCAGGGCACTGACGGCTTTTTCGCCGCCGCGTTCGAGCGCCTCCGGGGGCCCGCGTAATCCTAAAAAAATCGCTTTCTTGACAGAAGCTTAGGTTGCGACAAGCCGGTTCACGTACAATGCTTGCCGCCACTGAAAACCATTATTAAAGGCTCTCCAAGTCCATGACGTTCTCCGGCTGGTTCGATCTTCCCTGGTGGGGCGTCGCCCTGGCAGGGCTCGCAATGACGCACGTGACCATCGCCGCGGTCACCATCTATCTGCACCGTTGCCAGGCGCACCGCGCGCTCGAGCTTCATCCGATCGTGTCGCACTTCTTCCGCCTCTGGCTGTGGCTCACGACCGGGCAGGTGACCAAGGAGTGGGCGGCGATCCATCGCAAGCACCACGCCAAGGTGGAGACGCCGGACGATCCGCACAGCCCGCAGGTCTACGGCATCAACCGGGTCCTCTGGGGTGGCGTGTTCCTGTACGTCAAGGAGTCCCACAACCAGGAGACGCTCGAGCGCTATGGCCATGGCACGCCCGAGGACTGGATCGAGCGCCATCTGTACACGCCGGTCTCGTTCGCCGGCGTATTCGTGATGCTGGCCTTCGATTTGGCCGCTTTCGGCCTGGTCCCCGGCGCCATTGTCTGGGCGGTACAGATGGCCTGGATTCCATTCTGGGCGGCCGGCGTGATCAACGGCGTCGGCCACTACTTCGGCTACCGCAACTATGACGACGTCGCCGACGCCAGCCGCAACATCGTTCCCTGGGGCATCCTGATTGGCGGCGAAGAGCTGCACAACAATCACCACGCCTTTGCCTCGTCGGCGAAGCTTTCCGCCAAGTGGTACGAGTTCGACATTGGCTGGCTCTACATCTGCATCCTGAGCGCGCTGGGTCTCGCGACGGTGAAGAAGGTCGCGCCCAAGCCCCGCTTCGCCGAGCCGCGCGCCGTGGACTTCGATACGCTGCACGCCGTGATCGTGCACCGCTACGACGTGCTCTCGCGCTACGCCAAGTCGCTCAAGCAGACGTATACGCACGAACTCGAGCGGCTGCAGCGCTGGTCGCCGCGCGACGCCGAAGTGCTCGGGTCGCTGCGGCGCGCGCTGCTGCGCGGCCAATCGCTTGCGGGGGCCGAGGCCCACAAGGTTGCGGAAGCTCTGAAGCAGTCGCGCGCGCTCGAGATCGCGCTCGCGATGCGCCACGAGCTCGCCGCCCTCTGGGATCGTTCGAATGCCTCGAAGGAACAGCTCCTGCGCCAGCTGCAGGACTGGTGCCGGCGCGCGGAGGCGAGTGGTGTTGCGCCGCTCGTGGCATTCTCGGAGCGCCTGCGTTCCTACGCGCTCGCGTAGCAACGTCGGTGCAAGAAAAAAAGCCCGCTTCGGCGGGCTTTTTTTATTTCAGCTTCGTTTCCTTGTAGATGACGTGCTTGCGCGCCTTCGGATCGTATTTCTTGATCTCGATCTTGTCGGGCGTAGTGCGCTTGTTCTTCGTCGTGGTGTAGAAGTGGCCGGTGCCGGCGGACGATTCCAGCTTGATCTTTTCGCGCATGGCTCAGCCCTTTCTTGCCGATTTGGCCGATTTCGCCTTGATCTCGGCCAGCACCGCCTCGACGCCTAGCTTGTCGATGCGCCGCAGGCCGGCCGTAGAGACGCGCAGCCGCACCCAGCGGTTCTGCGTCTCCAGCCAGAAGCGGCGGTAGTGCAGGTTGGGCTCGAAGGTGCGGATCGTCTTGTTGTTCGCGTGCGACACGAGATGGCCCTTCATCGGCTTTTTGCCGGTGACTTGGCAGACGCGGGACATTGCGATGCTCCGAAATTGCGAAAGGCGCGGATTATACAGGCTTTTTACAGCAACCCGCGCTCGGCGAAGCTCATCGCATGGTGGCCGGCGACGATGAAGTGATCGAGCACCTTCACCTCGATTAGGGCAAGCGCCTCCCGCAAATCGCGCGTCAGGAGCTCATCGGAACGGCTCGGTTCGGCCACTCCGGACGGGTGGTTGTGCGCGAAGATCACCGCAGCGGCGTTGTGCCGCAGCGCGCTCTTCACGATCTCGCGGGGATAGACGCTCGTCTGCGTCAGCGTTCCGGTGAACGCTTCCTCGATGTCGATGACCTTGTGCTGCGCGTCAAGCCAGATACACACGAAGGCTTCCTCCTTGCGCGACGCGAGCTTCAGGCGCAGATAGTCGCGGACCGCGCCGGGTGAGGTGAGGGCGGCACTCTGCTTAAGCTTTTCCTGCAGCGAGCGGCGCGCGAGCTCGACGGCGGCAGCGAACTGGGCACGCTTGGCCGGTCCCAGGCCCTTGACCGCTTCGAGCTCGGCACCGGCTTCGAGCATGTGCGTGACGCCGTCGTACTTCTTGAGCAGCTCGCGCGCCAGATCGACCGCACTCTTGCCGCGCACCCCCGTGCGCAGCAGCACGGCGACGAGCTCCGCGTCTGAAAGCGCGCCGGCGCCCTTGGCCAGCAGCCGCTCGCGCGGGCGTTCGGTCTCGTCCCAGCTTGAGATACCCATTGACGGGGGGCGTTTCCTCGTTTCCCTTAAAATGCATAACGGGTGCCATGCCATGGCGTTGACCGGAAAAAAATTGCTCCTTGGCCTGACCGGCGGCATCGCCGCCTATAAGGCGGCGGAGCTCGCGCGGCTGCTCGTGCGCCGGGGCGCCGACGTACGGGTGACGATGACCGACGCCGCCACGCGCTTCATCACGCCGACGACAATGCAGGCACTCTCCGGGCAGCCGGTGTGGAGCGATCTCTGGGATGCGCGCGTGCCCGACGCCATGGGGCACATCGAGCTGTCGCGCGATCGCGAGCTGATTGCCGTCGCTCCGGCGAGTGCCGACTTCATCGCCAAGGTGGCCAACGGACTGGCTGACGACCTCCTTTCCGCCCTGTGCCTGGCGCGGCGCTGCCCGCTCCTCATTGCGCCCGCGATGAACGTCGAAATGTGGCAGAACGCCGCTACCGCTCGCAACATCGCCCGCCTGCGCGAAGACGGCGTCCTGATCGCGGGACCCGCCGTCGGCGATCAGGCATGCGGCGAGGTCGGCGCCGGACGGATGCTCGAGCCAGCCGAGATCGCCGCTGAAATAGAAGCGCAGTTCGCCCCCCAGGCGCTCGCCGGCAAGCGCGTGCTTGTGACTGCCGGGCCGACCGAGGAGCCGGTGGACCCCGTTCGCGTGCTGACCAACAGCAGCTCCGGCAAGATGGGCTATGCCGTGGCGCGTGCGGCGCAAGAGGCCGGCGCTGCGGTCACGCTGGTGAGCGGCCCGGTAGCGCTGCCGACGCCCGCGGGTGTCGCGCGTATCGACGTGCGCACGGCCGAAGAAATGTTCGCCGCCGTGAAGCGGGCCGCAGCGGCGAGCGATGTCTTCATTTCCGTCGCGGCAGTGGCGGACTATAGGGTCAAGGAGCCCTCGCCGCGCAAGATCAAGAAGGCGAACGGCCGCGCAGTGACGCTCGACCTGGTCGAGAACCCGGACATCCTCGCCTACGTCGCGGGGCTGAAGAATGGGCCCTACTGCGTCGGCTTCGCCGCCGAGAGTGAAGACGTGGCGGCAAATGCGGCTCAGAAGCGCGCGCAGAAGAAGGTACCGCTGATCGCCGCCAACCTCGCCCAGGATGCGCTCGGCGCCAACGACAATGCGATCAAGCTGTACGACGAGCACGGCGAGCACGATCTCGGCCACGGACCGAAGCTCGAGCTAGCGCGGAAGCTGATCGCGCACGTGGCCGCGGCGCTGCCGGCTCGTAAATGAGGAAACTGCAGGTCCGCATCCTCGACGAGAGGATCCGAAGCATGCTGCCGCATTACGCGACGCCGGGCGCTGCCGGGCTCGATCTGCGCGCCTGCATGGATGCGCCTCTCACGCTGGCGGCCGGCGAGAGCCAGCTGGTCTCTTCCGGCATCGCCATCCACGTCGCCGATCCCGGCTATGCGGCGGTGGTGCTGCCGCGCTCGGGCCTCGGCGCCAAGAGCGGCATCGTGCTCGGCAATCTGGTGGGGCTGATCGACTCCGATTACCAGGGGCCGCTGATGATCTCGGTGTGGAACCGCGGCAAGGCGCCGTTCACGCTCCAGCCGCTCGACCGGATCGCCCAGCTGGTCGTTGTCCCGGTGGTCCAGGTCGAGTTCGACTTGGTTGAGGAATTCCAAGCGAGCAGCCGCGGCGCCGGCGGCTTCGGCTCGACGGGACGCTAAGCGGCTTCGCCGCGCACCGTAACCCTCAGGCGAGCATGTCGGCCCAGATGTTCTGGGCCCAGCTCCAGGCGTATCGACCCTCGAGCTCGCTGCGCGCCGCCGAGACGCCGCCGGCCCCCTTGACGGCCACGAGCGTGTTCTGTCCCGGCATCGTACTGGTGCACCGACGCGACGTGGATCACTTCCTTGTCGGAGACGAAGCTGTAGCAGGTGTTGTTCATCACCGGATTGGGATTCGCCGCGCGGCCATTCAGGAGCTCNACGAGCGCCGCCGCGCANACTTTCGCGTGCTGGTTCGCCATGTGGCCGGATTTCGGCATGCCCGGNGCTGAGAGCGTCGCGTCGCCGAGCAGGTGCACGCCCGGCTGGGCCTTNGATTCCANGGTGCGCCAGTCGACGTCGCACCAGCGGTTGTTGTGCGTGATGAGGCCGCTTTTCGCCGCGATATCGGCGGCGCGCTGCGGCGGCACGATGTTGAGCACATCGCCCTTCACCGTATCGAAATCCGTGCGCACGCTCATCGCGGCGCCGTCGACGGCGACGACGTTGGAGTTGGGCCGGTATTCGATGATTCCCTTGTAGAGATCCTCCCACGCACGCTTGAAGAGCGGGCCCTTGGAGGTGACGTCGGGATTGCCATCGAGCACGAGCACCTTGGAGCGCGGCTTCGCCTGCTTGAAGTAGTGCGCGACCTGGCAGGCGCGCTCGTACGGGCCGGGCGGGCAGCGATACGGCGCCACCGGCACCGACAGCACGTAAACGCCGCCGTCGGGCATCGCCTCGAGTTGACGGCGCAGGGCCACGGTCTGCTCGCCGGCCTTCCAGGCGTGCAGCACCCGGGCGCCGGCGGCTTCATAGCCCTGTACTTCGTCGAAGAGAAAATCGACGCCGGGCGAGAGCACAAGGCGGTCGTAGCTGAGCGACTTGCCGCCGCCAGAGTCACCGTGCGCTTCACCGCGTCGATGGTAAGCGCCTGTGCGCGCACCACCTCGACGCCTGTTTGCGCAGCCCGTCGTAGCTGCGCGTGATGTCCTGCATTGTGCGGTTGCCGCCGAGCACGAGGTTCGAAATCGGGCAAGAAATGAAGCGCTCGTCCTGCTCGACCACCGTGACGTCGATGCCGCGATCCCACGTTGCGACGTATTTCGCCACCGTGGCGCCGCCGAAACCCGCACCTACGACCACGAGGCGCGGCTGCGCCTTGCCAATCGGCGTCGCGCAGGCGCTAAGCGTGACCGCGCCCGCGGCAAGGAAGCGCCGGCGGTTCATTGCGCCCTCCGCGAGAAATAATCGGCCAGCAGCTCGATCTGCGCGTCGTTATAGCCTTTGGCGAGTTGGTGCATGATCGTCGCCGGCCGCGCGCCGTCGCGGAAAGCCTTCATCTGCGCAACGATGTAGTCCTTCGGCAGGCCGGCAAGCGACGCCACCTCTTTTGTCGCGCTGCGACCGTCGGTGCCGTGGCAACTGGAGCACGTCGCCGCGAGGCCGCGCGCCGGCGGCGCGTCCTGCGCCTGCGCCGGCGCCGCGGCGGCCGCCAAGGCGAGGGCCGCGGCTGTGAGTTGTGCGGTCATGGGTTCCTCCCGGGCGCGAAGCGTACTGCGGGGCGGCCCCAAAAAGCAAAAGGCCGCGCGACGCGCGGCCTTTGCCGTGGCCTGCAGGCGCCTTATGCGACCGGCGCCGTCTCCTCCTCGAAGGAAAGCTTGATGTTCTCGTTGTCGCCGAGGTCGATGGCCACCTTGCCGCCATGCTGCAGGCGGCCGAACAGGAGCTCGTCGGCGAGCGCCCGGCGGATGGTGTCCTGGATCAGCCGTGCCATCGGCCGCGCCCCCATCAACGGGTCGAAGCCCTTCTTCGCCAGATGTTCCTTGAGCGGCTGGCTGAAGCTCGCCTCGACCTTCTTCTCGGCGAGCTGCTCGTCGAGCTGCATCAGGAACTTCTCGACCACGCGCATGATCGTGTCCTGATCGAGCGCGCCGAACGAAACGGTGGCGTCCAGGCGGTTCCTGAATTCCGGCGTGAACATCCGCTTGATCGCTTCCATCTCGTCGCCGGGCTTGACCGATGGCGTGAAGCCCATCTGTGTCTTGGCGAGCGACTCGGCCCCGGCGTTGGTCGTCATGACGATCACCACGTTGCGGAAGTCCGCCTTGCGGCCGTTGTTGTCGGTCAGCGTGCCGTGATCCATCACCTGCAGGAGCACGTTGAAGATGTCCGGGTGCGCCTTCTCGATCTCGTCTAGCAGCAGCACCGAGTACGGTTTCTTGGTGATCTGCTCGGTGAGCAGGCCGCCCTGCTCGAAGCCGACGTATCCCGGCGGCGCGCCGATCAGGCGCGAGACCGCGTGGCGCTCCATGTATTCCGACATGTCGAAGCGGATGAGCTCGATGCCCATGCAGTAGGCCAGCTGCCGCGCGACTTCCGTCTTGCCGACGCCCGTGGGCCCGGAGAAGAGGAAGTTGCCGATCGGCTTCTGCGGGTTGCCGAGACCCGAGCGCGCCATCTTGATGGCGGAGGACAGCACGTCGATCGCCTTGTCCTGGCCGAACACCACCGCCTTCAGGTCGCGGTCCAGATTGGCGAGCGCACTGCGGTCGTCGGTCGACACGCTTCTCGGCGGGATGCGCGCGATCTTGGCGATGATCTCTTCGATCTCGGCCTTGCCGATGATGCGCTTCTGCTTGGCCTTGGGCGCGATGCGCTGCGCCGCGCCCGCCTCGTCGATCACGTCGATCGCCTTGTCGGGCAGGTGGCGGTCGTTGATGTAGCGCGCCGACAGCTCCGCCGCCGTGGTGAGCGCATTGGCGGTGTACTTGACGCTGTGGTGCGCCTCGAAGCGGGTTTTCAGGCCCTTGAGGATTTCCACCGTCTCATCGACGGAAGGCTCGACCACGTCGATCTTCTGGAAGCGCCGCGAGAGCGCGTGGTCCTTCTCGAAGACGCCGCGGTACTCGTTGTACGTCGTGGCGCCGATGCACTTCAGCTGGCCGGTCGAAAGCACCGGCTTCAGCAGGTTCGAGGCGTCCAGCGTGCCGCCCGAAGCGGCGCCCGCGCCAATCACCGTGTGAATCTCGTCGATGAAGAGAATCGCGTTCGGGTTGTCGACCAGCTGCTTCAGCACCGCCTTCAAACGCTGCTCGAAGTCGCCGCGGTACTTCGTGCCGGCGAGCAGCGCGCCCATGTCGAGCGCATACACGGTGCACTTCGCCAGCAGGTCGGGCACGTTGCCCTCGACGATGCGGCGGGCAAGCCCCTCCGCGATGGCGGTCTTGCCGACCCCGGCCTCACCCACCAGCAGCGGATTGTTCTTGCGGCGGCGGCAGAGGGTCTGCACCACGCGCTCCAGCTCCCTGTCGCGGCCGATCAGCGGATCGATCTTGCCGGCGAGCGCCAGCGCGTTGAGATTCTGCGTGTAGTTGTCGAGCGGGCTGTTGGAGGCCTCGGCCTGGCCTTCCTGGTCGGCGTCCTGCTCGGTCTTGCCCGGATGCGCCTGCGGCGTTTTGGTGATGCCGTGCGAGATGTAATTAACCACGTCCAGGCGTGCGATGCCCTGCTGCTGCAGAAAGTAGACCGCATGCGAGTCCTTCTCGCCAAAGATGGCAACCAGCACGTTGGCGCCGGTCACCTCCTTCTTGCCGGAGGACTGGACGTGGAGGATGGCGCGCTGGATCACGCGCTGGAAGCCAAGCGTAGGCTGGGTGTCGACTTCGCGATCGGCCGCGATGCGTGGGGTCTGCTCCGCGATGTGCTGTGACAGGTTCTTGCGCAGCTCATCCATGTTGGCGCCGCAGGCGCGCAGCACTTCGGCCGCCGTGGGGTTATCCAACAGCGCGAGCAGGAGGTGCTCGACCGTAATGAACTCGTGGCGTTTCTGGCGGGCTTCCACGAACGCCATGTGCAGACTGACTTCGAGTTCCTGGGCGATCATCCTGGTTCCTTACCGTTCAACTACGTTTCCTCCTGCGTCTCTTCCTGCCGTTACGTCTCTTCCTGCCGTTACGTCTCTTCCATCACACACTGCAGCGGATGCTGGTGCTTTCGGGAGTATGCCGCGACTTGCTGCACTTTGGTGGTGGCAACGTCACGCGGATACACGCCACAGATGCCAATGCCCTCGCGATGGACCTTTAGCATGACCTGTGTGGCGCGCTCCCGGGTCATGCCGAAGAACTTCTGCAGTACTAGCACCACAAATTCCATAGGGGTGTAGTCGTCATTGAGCAGCATGACCTTGAACATCGAAGGAGGCTTCAGCTTGGCGCGCTGTGCCTCGAGAAGGGTGTCGTCCTTTTCCTGCGCCATGCCGCTACTACCGCGCTTTGCTGCCCCCCGAAAATCTGACAATGACGGCGTTTACCCAGTTCCTCGTGGGTATCGTAATCGTTGTGGGGGGGCGGTGCAATGCGACAGCTAGCATCGACCGGGCGGATTACTAAGACTTTTCACCGCCTTGCGTGCACGCAACAGCCTTTCCGGCGGCTCTTGACGACACCCGGAGCGGCGCGTAAAAGGCGCTCTGTGTTTGGATTCAGGCTGTCTGTTTGCCAAAAAGGGGCGGCGGGGTCGGGAAGTTCCAGGCATAGCTCGGGATCAACTACGAGGCTGACCCCGGTAGCTCATATCAACAGCAATAAGGGAGAGAGCATGGCAACAGGCACCGTGAAGTGGTTCAACGACGCGAAGGGCTATGGCTTTATCACGCCCGACGACGGCAGCGAAGACTTGTTCGCGCATTTCTCGGCAATCAACATGGCGGGCTTCAAGACCCTGAAGGAGGGTCAGAAGGTAAGCTTCGACGTCGTGCAAGGGCCGAAGGGTAAACAGGCCTCGAACATCCAGAAGGTCTGACCGGCCCGGTCCGGAAATTTGAAAAGGCCGCCCACGGGCGGCCTTTTTTACTGGAAGTTGTACTGCAGCCGCAGGCCGAAGCTATCGACCTTGCTGGCCGGCTGGAAGAAGGACAGGGCGCAGGGCGCCGACGCCGGCGCGCAAGCCGTGGCGTCGGAGACGGTCACGCGCGCCGCGGACGATTCGCCAAAGCGATAGCCGTCGTAGTAGCCGATCACGCTCCACTGGTGCGTGAAGCGGTAGCCGAGCTCCGCATAAACACTAAGCTCGCCTTTGGGCTCGAGGTACGGGTTCGAGGTGGCGCCGAGATCCCCGAGGTGGGCGTCCTCGCGCACATACAAGGGCAGCTTGAGTCCGCCTCCGCCGAAAAATCCCACCTTTTCGCGCCGATCGTAGTTCAGCCCCAGTCGCAGATACACGACGGAATAATCCTCATACTGCGCCGGCAGGATATTGCGCTGCCAGTAGTCGAGGCCGAGGCCTGCCACCAGGTCGAGCGAGCGCGGCGCCAGGCGATACAGGGCCTGCGCTTCGTTCAAAAGGCCGGTGTACTGCGTGCGCGCGGTGGTCGGCTGACCGCTGAAGAGAAACGCGCCGTTGTAGTCGACGGTGCCGCGGCGGAACTGCCCGCGGTAGCCGAACTGCCAGCCAGCCGGGCGCTCCCGCAGGTACCCCCAGCTCAGGCCATAACGCGGGCCGGTCTCAGTGACGCTCGGCGAGCCCGATTCCTCCCAGCGGAAGTGCTCGGCGTCGGTGCTGATCCACCAGCCGGGCGCCGCCCCGGCCGAGGCCGCGGCGAGACCCAGTGCGAGGCTGCAGGCGACCCGCTTCACATGCGCTCGATCATCGCCTGGCCGAAGCCCGAGGTAGGTACCTGCTTCGCGCCCTGCATCTGGCGCGCGAAGTCGTACGTCACCACTTTGTCCTGGATGGTGCGCTCCATCGACCGGACGATTGCGTCGGCCGCCTCCACCCAGCCCATGTGGCGCAGCATCATCTCCGCCGAAAGGATCTCGGAGCCGGGGTTCACGTAGTCCTTGCCGGCGTATTTCGGCGCCGTGCCGTGGGTTGCCTCGAACATCGCCACCGAATCGCTCATGTTGGCGCCGGGCGCGATACCGATGCCGCCGACCTCCGCCGCCAGTTCGTCCGAGATGTAGTCGCCGTTCAGGTTGGTTGTGGCGAGCACGTCGTACTCGGCCGGGCGCAGCAGGACCTGCTGCAGCATCGCATCGGTGATCACGTCCTTGATCACGATGTCCGCGCCGCCCTTCGGGTTCTTGAACACATGCCAAGGCCCGCCGTCGAGCGGCTTGGCGCCGAATTCCTTCACCGCCAGCTGATAGCCCCAGTCACGGAAGCCGCCCTCGGTGAATTTCTGAATGTTGCCCTTGTGCACCAGCGTGACCGACCTGCGCTTGTTCTCGATGGCGTACTGGTAGGCCTTGCGGATGAGGCGCTCCGAGCCTTCGATCGATACCGGCTTGATGCCGATCGCCGAGCTTTCCGGGAAGCGGATCTTCCTGACCTTCATCTCCTTGATCAGGAAGTCGATCACCTTCTTCGCCTCGGCTGACTTCGCTGGCCACTCGATGCCGGCGTAGATGTCTTCCGAATTCTCGCGGAAGATCACCATGTCGACCTTCTCCGGCTCCTTGAGCGGCGAAGGCACGCCCTTGAACCAGCGCACCGGGCGCAGGCAGACGTAGAGATCGAGTTCCTGGCGCAGCGCCACGTTGATCGAGCGGATACCGCCGCCCACCGGGGTGGTAAGCGGCCCCTTGATCGAGACGACGAACTCCTTGGCCGCCTGCAGCGTCTCCTCCGGCAGCCAGACGTTCTCGCCGTAGATGCGGCAGGACTTCTCGCCGGCGTACATCTCCATCCACACGATCTTCTTCTTGCCGCCGTAGGCCTTCTGCACCGCAGCGTCAACCACCTTGAGCATCACCGGGGTGATATCGACCCCGGTGCCATCACCTTCGATGAAGGGGATGATCGGCCGATCGGGGACTTCCAGCGAAAAGTCGCCGCGCACGCGGATCTTCTCGCCGCCCGGCGGCAGCTTGATGTGCTGGTAAGCCATGGAAATTGCTCCCTGGGAGAGAAACCGGAAAAGGCCGCGATTATAACCGCCCTTTCTCGGGAGAATCCGGTTGATTTACAACCACTTCCGCTTGTGTCAACCGTTCGTCAGGGTCGCGCGTTACTGGACTCGGACTGCGCTCTTTGAGGCCGGTCTTTCCTACAACCACCAGAGAAGGGGATGACATGAAGCAGCTCGTTGCAGTCCTGGTCGCGGCGATGTTCGCGGCCACGAGCTTCGCCGCACTCGCGCAGGACAAGAGCGGCAAGACGGAAAAGAAGTCCGAAAGCAGCACGAAGATGGACAAGAAGGACAGCAAGAAGAAGTCGTCCGACAAGAAGAAGTCCGACAAGAAGAAGTCGTCCGACAAGAAGTCCTCGATGGACAAGAAGTCCTCGATGGACAAGAAGTAACCCGCTGGAGAGATCGAACAAGGCAGGGACCTCCCTGCCTTTTTCATTTATGCGCCCGACCCTCGCTGTCGCTCTCGCCTTCGCTGGCGGTGTCGCTGGCGCGCAGTCATTGCCCGTGGTGCAGCTTCAGGCCGGCATGCACCTCATCCGCGCCGAAGTGGCGTCCGATTTCGGCAGCCGCGGGCAGGGCCTGATGTACCGCAGCGCGATGCCGTCGAACGCCGGGATGCTCTTCATCTTCGATGAGACCTCGACGCCGTGCATGTGGATGAAGAACACGCTGATACCGCTCTCGGTCGCGTTCATCGACGAGCACGGCGCCATCCTCAATGTCGAGGACATGCAGCCGCAGACCGAGGATTCGCACTGCGCAAGCGGCCCGGCGCGCTACGCCCTGGAAATGAACCGCGGCTGGTTCGCCGCCCGGGGCGTGAAGCCGGGAAGCCGCATCGTCGGCATTCCCGGCACGAAGTAGGCTGCTAGCCGGCGAAGGCCACGCCGCCGTGGCTTTGCGCCACCATGAAGTACAGCATCGGGATCGACAGCATCGTATTGATGCGCGACGCCATGCCCGCGGCCCGCGCCGCGGCCGCCTTCTGTTCCGGGGTGACGGTCACCATCCCGAGCGCTTTCTTCTGATTGGGCCAGATCACGAACCAGACGTTGAACCACATGATTACGCCCAGCCAGGCGCCGATGCCGATCGAGGTGAATGGCTTCTGCAGCATGAGTGCCTTGCCGAGATAGCCGTTCATCAGCGCGAGGATCAGGCCGAGGACCAGCGTCGCCATCGCCGCCCAGCGGAACCAGAAGAGCGCCGCGGGCGCGATCACCTTGCTCACCGCCGGCTTCTGGTCGTCCGGAATCTTCGGCATTGACGGCGTCTGCACGAAATTGAAGTACCAGAGCAGGCCGATCCACATCACGCCGGAGGCGATGTGCAGCCAGCGCATAGCGAACAGCCACCAGCCATGCTCCCCGACGGCGACGCGCCCCCCGACCGCGGCGAGGATGATGAGCAGCACGATGAGCACCACCAGGCCGGCGACGATCGTGCGCCCGAGCGATGAGAAGAACGCAGCCATTGTTTTCTCCTTTTGGTTGAGCTTGCGAGCGAAAAAAGTCTAGCACCGTCTAGCCGGGCGCGCCCAGAGGCCACGAGCGGGAGCAGGGCTACCGCGCCGACGTTGAGGACGTCGCCCTAGCTGGCGAGCCCGATCCGTGGCCAGCCGCGCGGCGCCCCGGTGCCGCGATGAACCGATCGCCTGGCCCGGCCAGGCCCACCACGGCGCGGCTGCGACATCGATTGGGTTCAAGCTATTCTGGCCACTATGCCGAAGCTCGCCGCGAATCTCTCCACGCTCTTCGTCGAGCGCGATTTTCGCGAGCGCTTCGCCGCGGCGCGCGCCGCCGGCTTCCGCTACGTCGAGTACCAGTTCCCGTA
>C688J18823_10001280_pt1 | contig 15473 bp, 17 predicted proteins | sample HopSoiMetagenom1_FD_18823 | JGI IMG/M metagenome (IMG submission 18823)
TATGGGAAAAATGGTGAGGAGTGAATAAAGGTATGAAAAAATTAAACAAATTGGGATTTTTAGGTGTTCTATTAACTGCATTAATAGGAGTATTCTCGTTTACATCAAACGCTACTACAACGTATGCTGCTGGATCTTGGCATACATACACCAGTCAAAATGTTTCAGCATATGTCAGATATGACGCCAGCACCAGACCTTCAGGTGGAGGAGATTATTATTGGGGAATGGGTGCTGTAAAATATACATCTCAAGGGCATCAATATCCTGTAATTCCATTTGGTTCAGCCGTTCAAACTGCAAGCTCTGTATCTTCGCCCTTAGGAACAAGAAATACATTTGTTGTAAAAGATACTGGTTCTGGTTCTGCTATGACTGCTTACTTCTTTGACGTTTGGTTTGGTGAATGGGGAAATCAGGACTCTGCTCTTAATTGGGGTTCACCCAAAATGACAATAAAATACTATTACTAAACCAAATAACATTTTCACAATAAATATAAAACTAGAAATCTCTTAGTTTTGTCTTATTTTAAGTTGGTCTCAAATTCCAATGGTTTACTAAAAATAGTAGAGACCAAAAGATAAAGGACAAAACCCTGAAAGATTAAAAAAAGGAAAGCAGCCCAACGGCTGCTTTTTATTTAGAGTCTATCCCTCTATAAAATAAAACTTTTTAAGTTGTTTTCAATCTGCTCGTCTGTAGTCCCGATATATTTTAGAGTAATCTCTGAATGAGAATGATTGATTTTTGAAACTTTTCTCTGCCAAAAACTAGGTCCCCAAAGGGTTGGACGTTTTTTTGAATTCTTAAAATTACAGTTATAGAATTAACGGAGGCTCACAAAAAAAAGGATTATTAACTCAGCCCTGGTTAAGATGATTGATAACAAAAGCCCATAATTCCTCAGACACTTCTAGTTGGTATTCATCCATAACTGGATGATAAGCGTCCAACCCCTCCTTTAACCCTTCCTCAGTGATAAATAATCGTTTTGTAGCATGGTTAATTTTTCAAGACTTGAAACTACATCAGTGATGTAATGATTCAGTGATTGACCAGCAGGAGGGAAGACTGGAAGTATTAAAAAAGGGATATTTTCAAAATAAAAAACCATCCTTACTGGATGGCCTTTCTTTTTGTTAACAGAGGGTATGTCATTCCAATGCTTGATATAAATTAGATATTCTACCCTGCTTCACTTTCATCTAGGGCATGCTGCCAACTTGGGAAGTAATATAAAGCACTTCTCATTAAATCAGGATAAAGTTGTTTTACCTCTTTTTTCCGTAGAGAGTTACCTTCCGTCTGTAATTTCTGGATCTGGATAATGACTTCCTTTGATGTTAATGAAACATCCATTCTTCATTCCTCCTTTTCCAATTTCATTACTATCTTTCCCATTGGCTAACAAATTAAAACTTTAAACATAGTTGCCTATTCGGTGCACCCATGGATAGGTGAATATAATGACGGCTTTTTCTTATGTTTAAAGGTGCTTAAAGAAGGGTATGGATTAGGTAGGGGATTTCTCTCCGTTTTCATTACATACCCCCTACTTGGCTATCTTTTGATAGTCCTTTTTTAATTGGGGTACAGTCCCGAAAAGGCGGATTTGCAACGTTAAGGATTTCTAAAAAGAAAAAATGACTAACTTAACAACGATAAAAGTTTTGAAACAAGTCATACGGGACATTATCACCCCCTTATTTCATGTATTATTAACTCCATCTTGATACAAACCTCATAAACCTTGTCAAAATCCTGACGTCACCCTTAATATGTTGTTTACTCAATACTTTAATACTACTTTTGTTGCATTACTGTTTATCCTTTTGTCGGACATAGTCAATCATGGGAAAAATAATCTGTTCTTCCAAACTCTCAAAATTTTTATCCATCAATATACGTTTACCTTCAAATGCAAAGGCTTCAAGCAAATAGCTTATTCTTGGCTTGCTATAGGCTTTGCTATTAGCTTCGCACGCTTTCCAAACCTTTACTTCAAGGTCTTTTGAGTAGTGTCTATGCTGGATACATTCTCGAATAAATGACTTTTTTATTTCTATAAACCCTTCCCAAATATTCTTATTGATCAATTCTAACCACATTTTCGCCCGAATCTGCTCTTTAAGTTCATCATTTACAACATTTGTTGTATCAGTTTCCTTTCCTTCTATTGCAACATTCGTTGTAAAAGATTCTGGCAACCGGTGTTGAATAAATTCCTGCAATTTATTTTCGGGGATTTTCCAACCATCTTTTTTTGAAGTGGGGGCTATTCCTTTTATGACTCCTTGTCTTAACCACCTGCGGACGCTCTCTTTGTTTGTCGTGATTTTATTTATTTTTAATAGGTCATACGCTTCATCAACACTATACATTTTCATTAATTCCACCCCTTTTAAAGCAACAAATGTTTTATTAAATTCATTATACAACACATGTTGTTTTAAACGCAAATGGAACGAACCTGCTTACGGTAGTTAGCTTTATGATGGGATTTAAAAAGGTCTCATAAGACTTGTGTCAAAATGATAACGTTGTAAATCCGCATTTTCCTGATGACATCCCGTGTTCATTTTCTTAAAGGTCATACGCATTTCACATAGAATAATACCTATATGAGTCTTAGTGAAATGAGGGTGAATAATCGATGATAGATCAAAAAGCATCCATACAAAGCATTTTAGAAGTATTGAGACAAGAAGGAGTAAAAACAGGTGATGTAGCTAAACAACTACCTGGCATAAGTGAAAAACCCTTTAGAAACGCATTAAAAGAAGCTGGATATGAATTTAGAAACTCTGGTCAAAAAGGTTGGTTTTTTATTGGGGAAGGGGAAGAACCCCTCGATAAAAGCATTTTTGATTATGTGAAATCCAGTTCACCTAACATTCATCCATCTTTCACACAAAGTAATAAGAAGTTCACGGAGAGTAATAAGAAGTTCACAGAGAGTAATAATGAATTCACACATCCTTCACCTAGTGTTCACCAGCAGTTCACCCAAGATGAAATCCATATGATTAAGAAAATGCTTAAATCATGGCAAGAGGTTTCTCCCACTATACAAACCAATGATTCAAGTCTTTATGACCGCGTCAAACAGTTACCACAAAGCGAGAAAACAAGAAAGACGATTGTGATTGATCGTGTGATGAGTAAACGTTTAGACGAGTTTTGTGAAGCTGAGAGACTTACTAAGTCTGATGTGCTGCATTTGGCATTAGCCGACTTTCTAGAAAAATATGAAAAATGACCAGAGGAACGAAAGAAGTTGGGAATATCATAGATCCCCAACTTCTTTGCTGATCCGTTTTTTATGGACCTAAAACATCTATGGCGATTACTTTTATAAAACAAACCTGGAAAGGCTATTTTCAATTTCCTCATCCGTAATGCCAATGTACCGTAACGTGATTTCCGGGTGGGAGTGATTCAGGATCCTCTGCAAGGAAGCAATGTCCCTCGTTTCTTTGTAGTACCAGTAGCCAAAGGTCTTCCTCATGGTGTGCGTCCCGATTCCATCGGTGATGTCAACCATTCTGGCGGCCTTATTAAGCTGCCTGTAGGCTTGTATTCTCGAAATAGGCTTGTCCCCTTTGCGGCTCGGAAAAAGCCATTCAGAGCCTCCTAGTATCTTTATGTAATCATTTACGTCGTGATAGATATTGTTTAAATGAATCGTTCTGGGCTTTTCGGTCTTCCCTTCTTTTACAACCACTTTCTTTTTCTTTTTTACGTCTTTGATCTTCAGATTCAATAAGTCACTGACCCTCAGGCCCGTATTGATCCCTAACAAAAACAAGATGTAATCACGTTCCCCGCAAAATCGTTTGAGCGCCCACTTCATATCAGTAATCTGGTTGTATTCCCGAAGGGGCTGCACGTCTTTGATTTCCTCTTTTTTACTACTTGGCTGCTCAACTGCCATTTTTTCTCCCTCTCCTTCGCGAATTCAATAAAATAAACGTTATGAATGTAACATATTTTTGCTAATGAGAGCGTATCACACCAAAAACAGGTGAGTCCATCATTTTCAACGAAATAAATGTAACTTAATATCTATTAAGTTACATTCAGTTTTTACCTGAATCCATAAAAAGCTGCAGATGCAGCCGATACTTTTAGTCTATTAAGAAAGAAAAACCCTAAAAGGGGTATCCGTTAACATATATTTATTTTGTTTATCCTCAATCTAGTGCAATGTCCCTATTTTAAACCAAATTGGAATAAATTACAATAAAAGGATGGATTTTACCAGACTCAATGATAGAATCTAGAAGAAACAAAAAAATCTAAAAGAAATCGAGGGGAAAATTTATGAAGTTAAAAAAAGGGTTAACAGCTTTAGCTACTAGTTTAGTAGTACTATCCGGAGGAGCACTAGTTAACGCTGGAACTACCTATTCTTCATACCAAAATGTATCCATTCCTGGGAATAATAATGGAGTAGCAACATCAAGTACTCAAACTAAAACTACAACAAATGCTTCTTCTGATCTTTCAGTTAGCTACACTAGTAATCCAAACTCTGTTGATGCTCGAGCTGTTGGTGGAGCAGGTGTTTCTGGAGCTTGGGTAAGAAATGTTAATACAGGAAATTATGCACTACCTAATCCGGTAAAGGCTGGTGCTGCTACTGAAATACAATTTAGTACAGATTTATTTGCTGCTACAACAGCAATGACATTTAAGTGGAGAAGTAACTAAATCTTCAAAAGCTTGGGCTATTTATACACTAGTCCAAGTTTTTGTTTTAAATAGTTTTTAGATTTATAGAAAGGATGATTAATATAATTAGGGAACTCTTTATCCAAGAGATAAAAAACAGACTGGACAATAAATTTTTCATTTTTTTAGCTATACTTTTTTTATTTCCATATATCATGTTTTTTACAAGACATAACTCTTATGTCTTCCGAGATGCATTAGATGTCTATACATTTATGTTTGAAGGAATATTACCATTAATTTTTGTTTTTTTAACTGTAATAATATATGTGGGAGGATTTTCTAGATTACTAAATGATCGATTTATCGTCTACCTAAGAATGCGTGCTCCTTTAAAGGAAATACTAATTTCATGTTTTTTGAGCAATGCTTTTCTTACATTTATCGTCTTCTTTTTATTTGCCTTTAACTTATTTATTTTTTCATACTATATTGAACCTATTTTAGGTCTTGTTAAATATCAACCTGAGGTTTACTCTTTAACCGAAAAAACTGTAATTCTAGATTCGTATAAAAGATTCACTTTCACCCAATTACTGGAGTATGGGAATTTTGTTTATGGCTTTACTTACTCAATATGGATTGGGATAAATGCAATAATTTATTCTTCGCTAGGGTTCTTTACTGTAATTCTTTTTTCTAAGAAACTTATAGGTATTTCATTTCCAGTTTTGTTTTATATAATCGGAAGTTTTATCTTTGGGTTCTCAAGTACCCTAATGCCTTATCGAATGGCAGATACTATCTTTCCTTTTAGTATTGGACAACAATCTATATGGACAAATTTAACGACTATATCTTTTTTGGTTGTAATAAATTTATTTTTATATTTCTTTACTTTCAAAATGAAAATAACTAGTTTGGAGAATACAATGTGAGGTATTTTAATAAAATTGCAGGATTATATATAAATCCTAATTGGTTATTTTTTGTACTTTTTGTATTAATTTATAGTTTTTTTACAAAAAAACAGATTATGATTTTTTCTTTAGCAAATAATCTCGATTCTAATGGTTGGGACATCGCTTCTGCAATTATGTGTGATCCTTTTTATATTATTTATTTTGTTTTGCCTATTTGGATAACTATATCAACTAGGATAATATATAATATTTGGAATGAAATAAGTCTTATACGTTTGTCTAGCTATAAAGGGTGGTTAAGACATAGTTTAGTGGAAGCTTTATTATATTTAATTGTCTTGCAAGGATTATTAGTCTTAATAACTTTTATAGTTTCTTTTGATTTTTCGTTGAATTTCGAATGGAGTCAGTTTAGTTCAGAAAATTTAATAACAAATAATTTTTCATATTATTTAAGTACCTCAAATCTAAATCCATTATTGGCATTAATGATCCAGATGATTTATTTGTTTTTATTCTTATTGGTTATACATGCCATTTTATCTTTGTTTTTTCTTTTTACACAAAAGAATATGGTAACTTACTCTTTTGGATTAGCAATCTGGGTTGGAATAATAGTTTTATTTAAGGTATTCATTAATAATAAGTGGCTCAATGTCTCAAAATATATATCACTTCCTTACTTTCTTAGTTCTTTTGATACATGGATATATCCTATATTTGTTTACATATTATTAATAGCCTTAATTTTATTGTTAGGAAAATTTAAAAAATGATTAATAAAAACCAAAAATCTATCACTATTTTTTTGTTATTTTGTTTACTCGGTATAATTTTCCAGACAAAAAATGATTTTGGTGCTGTAACTGTCTGGGACAATTTTTATCTTCAATTCTATGGAGTCTCAAAATCAGGTTTTTCATTATACACCTATATGTTTTTTTGTATTGTTTATTTGGGCTATCCGTTTATTTTTCAAAATCATTTTTTTAATCTGATAAATGGTGAAATTTATTATTTATTAGTAAGATATAAATCTTTAAATTCTTGGTTTAAAAAAATACTTTTAAGAACTATATTGAACTCTTTCCTAATTATTCTAATCTTATTTGTATTTACTTTAGTTATTAGTGTGGCAATGGATTTAGAAATGAAAAATAGTGTTACATTGAGAGAAAATATAAAACCATCCGTTTTAATATACCATTTTGCCATTAATGGATTTTTGCAAATTATTAATTACATATTAATTCTTTTCATCCTAGTTTGTGTGACAAAAAAAATAGAATATGTGTTACTTTCTTCCGGCGTTCTTCTTATTTTAGGTTTGCCAATATTGAATATATATACAATTTTCCCGGTTGCTTTAAATAGTTTAGGATATATTTCAAACGATTCTTCAACAGTTTTTGTAAAAACATTTATATTGGTTTTCTATATTTTTTTAGAATTAAAGGTTATTAGTTACTTGCTAAACAAAAGAATATTTATCTCATAAAAGGGGTGAAAGTGAAAGTATGACAATAATTAGTATAAAAAATGTAAAAAAGGTATTTAAAAATATTGAATTATTTAATAATATAAATATTGATTTCAAAAGAGGAAAAATTTATGGCCTGGTCGGTCCCAACGGTTCAGGAAAATCAGTTCTTTTTAAAATGATATGTGGTTTCATTAAGCCAGATTCTGGAGAAATTAATATTCATCCCGATTTTATGGATATTAAGCATGATTTCCCAAAGTCTTTTGGAATAATAATTGATAGGCCTGCCTATATCTCAAGTAAAACTGGATTTGAGAATTTAAAAAGATTAGCCAGTATCCAAAATAAGATATCTGAAGAACATATCAAAAAAATTATGATACAAGTTGGATTAGATTGGGCTACAAAGCAAAAAGTAAGAAATTATTCATTAGGAATGAAACAAAAATTATCAATCGCACAGGCAATTATGGAGAATCAAGAAATATTAATTTTGGATGAACCTTTTAATGGATTAGATAAAAATAGTGTAACGACTATAAGAGGACTTTTAAAAGAGCTGAACAAAGAAGGTAAAACAATTATTTTAACTAGTCATAACCAGGAAGATATTGATGCTCTTTGTGATGTGGTTTATGAAATCCAAAATTTAAATATAATAACAACTCATAGTGATAAAATTAATTATAACTTATAGTAGTTCCATCACTTGTCCACTAATCGTTACATTCGTGTTTTAGCATATAAATCTACAAAGAGCTGCAGACGAAACGGACACTTTTCTTGAAAGTTCGATTTATAATTTGTAAGATAATGGTACCCCTTTTGAATATGTTCCTGTTTTGATGCTGTTAATTCCTTCACTGGGGTAGCAGCCTTTTTTATTTCATCATATTATAGGGTTGCCCGTTGCTTAATAAGCAAAATATCTGAAATTCGCTCATGTAACAAAACATACATTATGTTAGATTCATTCCGAATACAAAAAAAAGCTGCATATGCAGCTTATATTAAGATTTTTCTTTCCAAAAGTTTTCAACTTCTAATTCCTCATCTATCATTTTCTTTAACTGTGTTTCATCAATATATCGAGGACCTTTAATTAGAACGTTTAAAGCCTCTCTATATGTATAGGTTACTTTAAAGGATGGGCAATCAGAAAGGGTTTCGTACTGTCCGCTTTTCCATTCCTTTTTGAGTTCCTCATATTCAATATCAAACCATGTTCTCAAACTATTAATTGCATGATCGTCTACTGCCATTTTTAAATTCTCCCTATGTCGCCATTTTGAACTTCTTATCTATTACTACAACAAACACAAACGCAGCTTTCTCCTCATTTTAAAAATTACAAAAAAGTATGTATCTTGGCTAAACAATCATTCACAATTTCTTCAGGAGCCTGTCCTTTAATCTGAAGGTTTCGAGCATGCCAATCTAAATTTTTCACTTGATCGGTTAGAATAACACCTTGAAAAGCCAAGCCCGCAGGGAGCTTGACTTCATAACCCCATCCCCTGACAGTGTTTGTAATTGGACATACGGATGCAAATCCCGTTACTTCATTAAACGATTTGGGAGATAAAACAATTGCAGGTCGATTTCCTGCTTGTTCATGTCCTGCTTGTGGATTAAAATTCACATAAACAAGATCGCCACGATCTGGTGCTAGCATTAGATTAATTCATTCCCCTCTATCCCAAAATCAATTTCGTCATGACGATTTGCCGGTTTACATTGCGCTAAGAGTTCCTCTAATGAATATTTTTTTGGTTGTTTTTTAGGAACTAATGTGATGGTTCCTTCATTTCCCACCACTTTAATTTCCATTTCAGAACCTTGGTTAATCTCCACTCTTTCAGCAATATCTTTAGGAATTCGTATAGCAAGACTGTTTCCCCATTTTTGAACGGTTGTTGCCATGCTCATAATTTCCACCTCTTTTTCCTCATGCAATTCTTTCTCTTCCATTCTAACACGCTCCATTTTGTTTGTATATACATAGTATATACATAAACAAAACAAATGATACAGGATTTGAAGGAAACAAAGAATTCTCTTTTTTTATTCGTCTGTTATTCTTGTAGGATTCTAGTGTTATCATCTAGAATGTATAAGGATAATGGGGTGATAACGAATGAATAATGGAAAAGCATTCGGTTATTTCAGCAAAGTAGTGGCAGATCGGCTGGGCATTGCGACAGATACGCTTCGGTCATGGTCGATCAAATTGGAAGCTCTCGGCATTCAGTTCGAACGGAATGATGCAAAACGCCGAATTTATTATGAAAAGGATGTTCGGGCACTCGAAAATATGAAGGAGCTGCTCGCACTCCAGCAACCACTTGATGATGTAGCAAAGATCATTGCCGAAAAAATCGAAAATGGCACTTTCGATAACGCTCAAATGGAAAATAACGGTTCGATAACGATAAAGCATGATTTTAGCGTTATTGAGGAAAATAATGCGTTATCGGTAGAGGAACTAAAGAAATTGATGACAGAATTAGCAGCAGCTGCAGCACAAACAGCAGCAACAAAAGCAGCGGACGAAAGATTCCAAACGTATCAGGAGCAGCAACAGCGTTTGCTGCCATCACCGGAAGAAGAGCACCGAAAAAAATTCGATGAGATGATGCTCCACAGAAGGATCGAACGGAGGTTACAGGATCAGGCGCGCCAGGAATGGGAAAAGCTCCCGGAATCTGAACGAACCTTAAAAGCTGGTTTATTTGGGTTAAAACGCATCGAAAACGCAGGAAAACGGCAGGATTTTATCAAAGAATATGTGGATCGACATTACGAAATGGAATTGCGGCAAGAATTAGATATAGATACCAGGTAAAAAGAAACGGAAATAACCGTTTCTTTTTTAGTTGCCGAAGGCTATTGCGATCCAACGGGCTCCCGTTGGCGGGGGTGGTGGGGCGAGGAGTCCCACGGTCTTGTTTTTGGCCATGCTTTGGCATGGCTTTCGGCTTGCCGAAACAGCCTCGCAGAGCTTACCCCTTTGCCATGCAAAGTGTAGAAAGCTACACTTAACGAAATAAAGTCCTTCACTCAGACCCTATTTAGAGGGCCCATTTTGGGAGGTGTTTCTTGATGAGTTTTACTGTTTCTATCCAGGAAAACCATTTTAAGTCCTCGATTACCTTTAACCGTAAATGACATAGAACTTACTGCACAAATCAAAAGTCAATCAACTTACAAGTTGTTTGTGGTGTTTAACGTGTTACCACCCCACTCCTACCAAGAGGGGATGGGCTCCTGTTTCGTGTCGTGACCAGCAGAAGACCTCGCCTATACTACGTAAACATAGCCGAGGTCTTCTGCTACTGACGAAAGGCGGAGCCAATCCCAGGTGCTGAGTGGGGGATGAAAGAAATTTAGTATTTGAGTTGGGAGGTATTCTTGATGAGTTTTGCTGTGATCCATATGAAAAAATTAAAAGCGCCGGACGTGAAAGGGATCCAGATTCATAATCAACGAGAGAAAGAGAGTCATAGTAATTTTGATATCGATAAAGAACGAACGTATTTAAATTATGATTTATTGAATGATTCCAAGATCAATTATACGGAACGGATTCAAAAAGAAATCAATGAGCGTTATACCGGTACGAAAAAGATCCGGAGAGATGCTGTAAAGCTTTGTTCGTTTCTGGTAACGTCTGATAAGTTATTTTTTGATGAACTGTCCCCAGAGGAAGAAAAGCGCTATTTTCAGGAAGCTTTAGCGTTTCTGCAGGATCGTTACGGAAAAGAAAATATTCTTTATGCCATGGTTCATAAAGATGAAAAAACGCCTCATATGCATGTCGGGATGGTGCCCATCACGCCGGACGGCAAATTGGCAGCCAAAGAGTTTTTCGGCAAGAGATCCGAGTTGCAGCAGCTGCAGGATCAATTCCATGCGCATATCGTAAAATCCGGCTTTTCTTTGGAACGTGGGATCTCGAGTGACAAAAAACATGTCGAGCCGAAACGCTTTAAAGCGGTCGCCGTCAAAGAAGAAATCCAATCACTAGAAGACCAGCTGTACGAAAAACAGGAACAAAAACAACAGATCGAAACCTCCATTAAGGAGATAAAGGGTCGCTTAAGCGACCTGGAAGGCGATTTAAGCGCGATTACAAAACATGGACAGGCTATTGATCAAATCGAAACGAAAAAGCCTCTAACAAGCCGTGACAGCGTTCTAATCAAACAGGATGATTTTATCCAACTTCAACAGGCAGCTAAAAAAGCACCCTTAATCGAACGGCAGTTGATTCAAGTAAACAATGAGAATCAGCATTTAACTCAAAAGATAGCTGGATTAGATACCAAAAATGACAGGTTGAAGCAAGAAAACAAAGAGTTAAAAGCCGAAAACAGCAAGCTAAAAGCCATGTTAGAAAGAGTTCAATCGTTTTTTAAGGAAAATCAGCTAATGGCAAGGTTCAACGAGTTTTTGCAAAAGTTCTCAAAAGAGAAAAGTTCAGAAATAGAACGGTAAACAAATAAGAAAAAACAGAATCGCTATACATGCGTAGAGGTTATTAAAGGGTCCTTACAGCGTTTTAAGATTTTCCCTTTATTGAACTTCGAATATTTTTTTAAAACCTCTGTAGAAGCCGATTATGGAAGTCTCGCAGCGATTTTCGAAAAAACACTGTGCTTTTTTATCGATTTAAATCCACATTTAAGGCTGGAACGATTCTACTGATTTTCCATGATGGTTAGAATCGTCATTTTTCTTGCTGTTCTATTGCTCTAACCAGTTATAAAATGGAACCTTTTTTTCCTTTAGTCCTACTATTTCTCTGATGACCTTGGCATTTTCTTCTTGCTGCTGTTTTTTTATATCTTTTTGACGCCTATTTTCTGCATATAAAGCTTGCCATTCTAATGACCGAACCATGCGATCTATGTAACTGGATAGATATTTAATTCTAGTTCCCTTATGAATAGAATCATTTACTCGATTAACAACATATTGAATAATTTTATTGTCGCTTATATTATTATTACTTTCTTGTTTTAAAGGTAAATAATAGGTAGGGATTTTTTTCGCCCCTTCATCCTTACTCTCCCAAAAGGTTTCCTGATTTTCTGTTTGGAAATTGGTTTGGAAATCTTCTAATTGTATTCCGAGCATCTCAACCCAGTAATGGAAGTAGGGGTGGTTTACAAATAGGTAAATCGGTCTTCCTCTTCCATTGCATCTTTTAGCCCTTCTATGAACCTTTATGACTTGTCCTAGTTCCTCTAGTTCCTTTAATCGGTTTCTTACCGTACGATCACTAATATTATGCCGTTCTGAGAGGTACTCATCTCCAGCATAAAAGAACCCTAGTTCAGCCCCTAAAAAGCAGATCATGTCAAAGGATTGCCTAGTTCCTTCTTTAAATCGATTCCACTTGTCCCCTAATACTTCTTGAATACGGTCCAAAAGGCTATATTTTACCTTTTTCTTGTCTTTACTGGTAGTTACATATGGATTATAAGAAATCATTTGTTTAAACTGGTTTGTTTCTACAAAGTAAGTCATTCTAGCATTCTCCCTTTTTAGGGGAAAACAAAAAGGCACTGATCCCTAAAATCAATACAGGGAAACAGTGCCTTTAAAATGTTCTATACAAAAACAACATTTTTTCCTTGAAACTTGCACAAATATACCCTAAAATAAGGGTACATATATGTAAGTAACAAAGAACTTCGACAAGTGTTTTCCCTAGTGTGTGTAGGGGGAACGGTTACAGTAGGACGGCAATCCTCTGTAACAGTTGGAGTTCTTTTTATTTTCCGTTCATTTAGTTAAGGTCAATTATAAACTTTTAATTATGGTCAGTCTAGTAAATTTTGCTAGATTATCCAATAGAGTAATGCCTGCGCCATAAAAAAATTTTATCCATTCTTTACAAAACGAATAAAACTACCTCTATTAGTCAATAACAATACTAAATAGTCTTCTTGGGAGGTAGTTTAGATGACATGTAGATATTGTAGTAAAATCATACGGAATACCAAGGATTCAAAAAAAAGACTTGGGCTTTGTGCAAAGTGTTATAACTTCGATAAAAAATGGGTGAAAGAAGGTATTAAATATTCCAGGGCAAAATAAAAATCTCCTAGCCATCCGGCTGGGAGATTTTTTAATAATAAACTTTGTTATTGATCAGTGTAGGATGAACCTTATATTCTTCTACCTTATTAAATTTTTGTTGCAGCCACTCCAACACATTAGGGGAGTCTAAGGAGATTCTTAACAGCTGATCGGACATTTCTGATTTTGTCATTCCACAGCTTGTTGCTAACCTGGATAGTTTTCTATCATACTCGTTATTAATGGAAATGCTGAACCGGACACACCTTTTACCACCCAAGTTTCGTTCCTTTGCTGCCTCCGAACGATTCTTTAATACACTCATTAAAATTCCCTCCCTGTTTGATATCTCCGAATTTAAAAGTGAAGTACTACACCAGTCAATCAACTTGATACATATCTATGCTTGTCCTTTTTTATTCAGAACCATGTTCAGAACAACCTCCTTCCTTCTTTTCTGAATTCACTTTCTCTTTTTCTCTAGATTTTTCAAAACTTGAAACAGCATCAGTGATGAAGTGATTCAGTGATCCACCAGCAGGGGAGAGAGCTGTGAATGGCTGTAAAAAATCATGTGGTTTGACAGAATTAGTATTATTTTCTTATTTTTAAACAATATTTGTAAAATTATGAAGGTATTTACTTTTATGGAACGAAATATATGTGTAAATAATAAATTTAAGCAGGGTGGGGAATGAAATTAAATAGTTTACTTTCCCTTCTATTTTTGGAGAGTGATGGTCTTTTGAGGAATAAAAAAATGTACATTTTATTAACATTACCGGTTTTATTCATTTCATTATTTTTTTTTATTGAACATAGTGACACAAAAGCGAATGATTTATCTTCTTTTAAAGAATTATCATTAAGACAAGCAATAAAGTTAGCTGAAGCAGAAACTTTGAAATGGAATTCTAATGCGAAGCTTTCTTATGTCGGAAGTGTTGACAATCCAGAAGTGAAAAAAATAATAGACGGGAATAATGGAAAGAGGAGATATTGGAATTTAGACTTTATGGACCCGAAGACAGGTAAACATATGGGAATGACGATTCATGATGGCAAAATAATCAATAAAAGATATTCCCAAGAGTCTGGAGATATCTTAAATATACCAAATAATTCATTTGATACCCCAAAGGCACTTAAAATTGCTACATCCCAGTTTAAGCTTAACCCAGGTAAGGGGTGGGCCGGTGGTTACCATTTTGGAATCGAAAAATTTGAAAATAATACTGTCCTTAGCGTTTTAGGAAGAGACTCTAATGGGAATTTTGCTAAAGTTTATTTCAATATCAATACTGGTAAAGTAGTTAATGCAGAACGAAAAAAATCTATAGGTGGAGGCCTTTTCATTGAAAACTCAAACAAACCTTTATTTTATGACAAAGACCTTTCTTTAGCAGGGGGAGCTATTTCCCCAATTTTCATAGAAGACAAAACTATTTTTATATGGGGATATCATAACATTTCCAATAAATTAATAATTAAAGTCTCCAGAAATGGGGGAACTAGCTGGTCTAATATAACTATCCCTTCAAATTCTGTTCAAAAAATACATTTTTCAGAGAACTACAAAAACGACAATACAATATATATCGTTACAGAAAATACCATTTTAAAATCTGATAGCAATGGCTTTTCCTGGAGTGAAGTCTTAAAAACAAAATCAGATATTAAAAACGCATTTTTTCGTTCAAATCGAATTTCAGTTTTAACTGATAAAAATATCCTTTTAACAGAAAATTCCGGAAAAAGCTGGACTACTAATATTTTACCTGAAGAATCTTATTTTACCCTTATTAACTCACTGGGTAACTTCTTGCTTGTAACAGATCAAAAAATATATATATTAAAATCTGGCAAATGGAGTGTAATGACCATTCCGTTTGGAAATTTAGCCGGTGAACCTAAAATACTTAATGATAAACTAATGATTTATTCAATTAATAGAATAGGAATTTTTGATGAAACCTCATCAAAATGGGATGTTATTAAATCTTCTTATCCAATCGAAAATGTTTGGCCTATTGAATCAACTGACAATACACATTCACTATACGTACTATCTAAAACAGGGAAATTATATAGAATGAATCAAGGAGGTGATATGCATGAGATAGTTAACCATAGTAAGGGATATATAATGCATATCTTTGGAAGTAAAGAAAAAGGTGTATTCTTTGTAAATACCCCAGAATTCATATGGGAAAAATGGTGATGAGTGAATAAAGGTATGAAAAAATTAAACAAATTGGGATTTTTAGGTGTTCTATTAACTGCATTAATAGGAGTATTCTCGT
>C688J18823_10001281_pt1 | contig 15472 bp, 17 predicted proteins | sample HopSoiMetagenom1_FD_18823 | JGI IMG/M metagenome (IMG submission 18823)
ATCTCGGCCTGCATTCGCTCCCAGATCGCGTAGCCGTTGGGCCGGATCACCATGGTTCCGCGCGCTGGACCGTTCTCGGCGAGCTTCGCCTTGGCCAGGACATCTTGGTACCACCGTGGAAAATCCTCGTGCTGAGGAGTCAGCACCGGCATCTGGTTGGCCTCTCCCTACTCTGTCTTACCTGGCGCGCGGCACATCCGGCAAGACCTGCCCGATCGTACTGAGCCGCATTGGTCCGCGGCGCCCTGGTTTGCATATGACCGGCAAAGCCACCGCGGCCGCCTGCGCGTGGATCGTCGAGCACTGCCCCCAGGTACGCCAATTCTTCCTCGAGTCGAACTTCGCCACCGACAAGAAGAGCTCGCAGGTCACCATGCTGCACACCCGCGGCAAGCGTGTCGTGGCCGAGGCGACGATCCCGGGCGGGTTGTTCAAGGAGATCATGCGGTCCAGCAGCGACCTGATGTACCGGGCGCGACAGGTCTCCAATCTTGGTGGGTTCATCCTGCGTCAACAACAATGGCGCCCATTCGGCCAACGGAATCACCGCGCTGTTCATCGCCACGGGGCAGGACGTCGCCAACGTCGCCGAGTCCTCGGCGGCGTTGGCGTACGCCGAGTTGCGCGAGAACGGTGACTACTACTACTCGGTGACCATTCCCGCGTTGATCGTCGCGACGTACGGCGGGGGCACCGGACTGGCGACGCAACGTGAATGCCTCGAAATGCTGGGTTGCTACGGCAAAGACAAGGTACGCAAACTCGCCGAGATCGCCGCTGCCACCGTCCTGTGCGGGGAGCTGTCGCTAGGGTCAGCGATCGTCGCCGAGGAATGGGTCTCCGCCCATGATCTGTACGGACGGAACCGCTAAGGCCTAATCGCGGGGAAGAAGCGAGATCTTTTGCCAGATCTTGTTGGACAGCTCGGTGGTCAGGGTTTCGATGTAGGAGATGGTCTCGAGCACGACGCCGTCGGTGGTGTGCTCGCCGCATAGCGCCGAGGTCTTCGCGCTGAGGCTCAACATTTCCGAGCAGTAGGTGAGGTAGTGGTAGAGCTGGTCCGCGTCCAGGCCGTGAATCACGCTCTGCGCGGTCGGCGTGTAGCTCGGGCTCAGCTGCTCCGGATCCTTGGACAGTTGGTGCATGTCGATCACGTGCGCCAGCGAGCGCAGCCGGTGGAGTAGTCGCAGTAATGTCCGCCGCTCCAGGCGCTCGGGAAAGGCCCAGAGAAAAACCACCGCGATCGCCGCGAAGACCAGGTCGTTGACGGCGCTTTCGACCAGCGGCACCCAGTCTGCGGTCCGAGCCAGCCCCTGGATGACGGCCGAGCGCATACCGAAGACGAGCGCCACCAACGTGGCCGCGACGATCGTGATGCCAGCGGCGCGGGCCGCCAGCGTCGTGCGCCGGAGGCGGTCGCGAGACTGGTCCGCCTGGCTCTGGACCAGCACCACCAGTTGACCCAGGTCGCGCGCCGCCTTGGTCAGGCCTCGCTCGCCGAAGCGCGCGTCGATGCGGCGTTCGAGGTGCGCGACGGTGTCGCCGACATGGCCGGCTGCCAGCTGGACCTCATCTCCGGCCGGGCTCGTACGTGCCACGTCATGACTGTAGGTGTCCCCACGGCGACAGCACCGCAAGACTGCGTGAGGTCATGTCCTGGGCTTGCATCACGACGCGGCCGGGCGCAAAGCTCTGTACGCCAGCGCGCCAGTGCCTGAGTATCGACGCGTGCCCCGAGGACTCAACTGGCTGCTGATCACGTTGGCGCTCATTGTTGCCGTCGGGGGAATGACGGCCGCACATGCGAATGCCGACGCGAACGCACTGTGGACCATCGTGCATGACCAATGCGTGCCCGATCAGGAGGCGAGCAGTGATCCCGCCCCGTGCACGCTGGTAGACCTCGAGGCAGGAGAGGAGCACGGGTACGCCGTGCTCAAAGACCTCGTCGGCGCAACGCAGTTTCTCGTCATACCCACCAACCGAATCTCAGGCATCGAGAGCCCAGCCCTTCTCGAGCCTGATGCCGTCAATTATTTCGCAGAAGCGTGGCGCGCAAGGAATTTCGTCGACGCGCGGGCCGGTACTGACATCCCACGCGACTGGATCAGCCTTGCTATCAACTCAGCTCTGGCGCGAAGCCAGAATCAGCTGCATATCCACATCGACTGCGTCCGTGCCGATGTCAGGCAAACCCTGAGCCGACACATCACCGACATCGGGTCAGACTGGTCACCATTCCCCGAACCGCTGATGGGACACCCCTATCTCGCCATGTCCGTCGAGGGCGAGGACCTCGACGCGACAAATCCGGTTCAGTTACTTGCGCAGCGAGTTGGCGATCTGGGCACCGGGACGCTCGTGGTCGTCGGGACGCATCTCGGTAACGGACAGCCGGGCTTCATCCTGCTGGCCGGTCACGCCGATGCGGCGACGGGAAACCTCGCCGCCGGCGAGGAATTGCAGGATCACACGACGTGCCCGCCGCCTCGAGGGGAATGGGCCAAGTAATCGACGACGGAGGCTGAACTTCAGGACGGCTTCGATCGTGTGCATAAGGTGCAGGGTCCGCCAGGGGCTCGGACCCGGGACGGAGTTCATCAATGACCTGGAAGATCATTGCAGCAATCTGTTCGTCTGGCTTGATCATCGCCGGCGCCGCGGCGCTTGCGTTCGCGCCGACTGAATCGGGACCGTCACTGTCCAACTCGACGACGGCCACGACAACAACCTCGCCCTCGACCACAATGCCGAGACCACCGGGTTACATGGGTGGTTATTGACCGAAAACGCGCGGCTGGCTAAGCCAGCCGCGTGACGCGGCCCGCGTAGCCCAGCACATGCTCGTACGTCTCGAGGTTGTCACGGGAAATCTTCGCGTGCACAGGACGTTCCAGAAGGAAACGCAGCACCGGGTTGTAGGCGAAATACGTCTCGTGGAACGTGAGCACCGTTGTCCCGTCGGGCTGTTCCTCGAGCTCGTGATAGCCCTCGGCGCGGGACCACAGCGGCTTGCCCACCGCGACGTAGCGCGACAGCTTGTTCAGATTCGCCTCGGTCACGGTCTCCCAGGATCGTCCCTTGCCGCCCGACAGCAGGTATTTGGGCACCTCGAAAATGCATGTGCGCACCAGACCCTCGCCGGCGTCGTCGCCCTCGTTGAGAATCTCCATGCTGCCCGTCGGCCACTCAAGGACCCGCGGTTTGGGCGAGTCCGGTGGCACTGGCGGATGCAGCACCCGCCACACCCTTCTCGGCGGCGCGTCGACATGGAATCGCACTGTGTAGGACTGCATTACGGCTCTCCCCAGGTGTTCCAGAACGTGACGGTCTCCGCGGGCGGCCGTGAGGCCGGCCGGAAGTCGGTGCCAATCGTGTAAGCAACCGGGAAAAGCGCCGCCTGCGTCGCGGTGGCGGGGATTCCCAACAGCTCTCCGACCTCGCGCTCCTTGGCCAAGTGCATCGTCGTCCAGACCGATCCCAGACCGCGGGATCGCAGGGCGAGTAGGAAACTCCAGCCGGCAGGAATGATCGACGCCCAGGCCGACGCGGACACCAACTGGTCGGTACCATCGAAACGGCTTTCCAGACAAGGGATTACGTGGACAGGGACGTCGCCCAGTACTTCGGTGAGCCCGAGGGCGCTTTCATACACTCGCCGTGTCTGGGGATCCGATTCGGTCGACGCGGCGTGCGTCAAGTATTCGGCACCGACGCTGCGGTAAATCTCGGCGATCGCGGCGCGCTTGTCGGCATCGGTTACTACTACCCAGCGCCAGTCCTGCGCGTTGCTCGCGGTGGGCGCCTGCATGGCGAGCCGTATGCACTCCAGAATCACCTCACGGCCGACCGGCCGCGTCAGGTCGAGGCGTTTGCGCACCGACCGTGTGGTGGTGAGTAGTTCGTCGACCGAGGAAATGTCCACAGGTCAGAGGTCGATCGCACAGGACTGGTCGACGCCCAGCACGGTCAACGTTCGTCCCAGGCCAAGGAAGACCGCAACGCACAGGGTCAGATCGAGGACCTCCTCGTCGCTGAATAATTCGCGCAGTCGTCCGAAAAACGAGTCGTCGATGGAGGCGTGGGCGGTGGCGAAGCGTTCGGCGTACTCGATCGCGAGGCGCTGTCGTGGCGTGTAGCCGGGGTAGCTGGCGTACGCCGCGACGTTCTCGTACAGCTCTGGGGCGATGCCCGCGTCAAGCACCGACGGCGCGCGGAAGTCCGAGCATGCGACGCAATCATTGATCTGAGCGATGCGCATCCTGGCCAGCTCGCGCTCGGCGGGCGGCAGGATGCTTTCCTGATAGGCGCCGCGAATCATTCGTTCGACCATGCCGCCAAGCTGTGGCCGCAACGTCCAAATCATCGCGGCCTCGCCGCCTGGGCCGTCGGGCACATTGAGCCTTGCCATGAGCGAACTTCCTGCATGTGAGGACCGTTACCCTTGTGAGGAAACCAGATTCTCGGCATCGCTGTCCAGATGCAGCGTCCGCGCTTGGGAGGTCTCGGCATGCTGTTTATGCACGAGGTGCACAAGGTGCGCGGACGCGCCGAAGACGACTTCGATGCCGCATTCCGAGGCGGCTGGATGCCCACGCTGGCCACGGGCCACGATGCCCGGTTGCTCTGGTACACCAACCAGGCGCACGGAAGCGGTCCCGCCTACACGGTCGTCACGGTGACCGCAGTTCGCGACGGAACGGCGTGGCAGCGCCTGGGCGCGCGAATCCAAAAGGGCGATCTCCGGAAATGGATGCGCGACCTCGATGAGCTCCGGTATGACGTCGACGCCAAATTGCTTGTGCCGCTTGCATGGTCGCCGCTGAAGGAGGTGGACTTCGACGACGTACCGACCGATGGTCGCGAACACGAACTGACCCTCTACATGGAAGACACCATGTGGCCGTATGAGGACAAGTTCGGCGAGTACATCGACCGATGCGGCGAGGTGTATTCCAAGAGCCTGGACCATCCAAACCCGCTGCTGACCATCGAGGCCGCCTTCCAACCGGCCCTCGGCAGCCACCTCCGCCGCGAAGTGGCACTGATGCAGCGCATCCACGACCCTCAGGCACTCCTCAGACTCCTCCAGGCCGAGATTCCGCCCGAGCACCGCGGACCGGGGACGTGGATGTACGACGCCCTTGAGCTGCGCGATCAGTGGACCAGCCGGCTGCTGCGGACCTCCGCATGGTCACCCCTGTTTTGAGCAGCACATGAACATCGGAACGATCATCGACGCCGCCGCGGCCGGCGACCCCGCCCGCGCCGCGCTCATCATCGACGAGCGCGTCATCAGCTATGGCGAGCTGGCTGCCGCCGTCGAGCAGTGCGCCGCGCGGCTGGCCGACAGGGGGCTGGCCGGCGAGCGCATCGCCGTCATCGACCTGGGAAGTGTGCTGTCGATCGCGACGATGCTCGGCGCCGCGCGGATCGGCGCTGCCGCGGCACTGATGAATCCCACCCTGACGCCGCCGGAATTGCAGGGACTCGTGGAGAACGCCGGGTGTGCGCCGGTGGGAGTCGCGGGCGACGCGTATATCGATCGGCTGCTTGAAGCGGGATTGCCGAAAGTGTTCACCGCCGCCGACATGCTGGAAGGCGGTGATGCGTGCGCACCGCTGCCCGCCGAAGACGTGGATGACCGCGACGCCCTGATTCTGTTCACCAGCGGCACGACCGGGCTGCCGAAGGCCATCGGCATCAGCCAGAGGCGGCTGAGCGCGCGAATCACAGGAATCACAACACCTTTCCGAGTGGACACGTCACCCACTGTGAGCCTGATGAGCGTCCCGTTCTTCCATGTCGGCGGCGCCATCGGCGTGCTCGGCAACCTGTATGCGGGCAATACCTACGTGGTACAACCGCGGTTCGACGCCGGAGAGTGGTTGCGCCTGGTGCAAGAGCACCGAGTGACGTCGACGTTCATGGTGCCGACGATGCTGCAGCGAATCCTCGACCATCCCGACTTCGGCACCACCGATCTGACGTCTCTGGCCACGATCGCCTACGGGGCGGCGGCCGCACCCGTTGCATTGGTGCGCAGGGCGATGGCCGCGATGCCGGATGTGGGATTGGCGAACGTGTTCGGCCAGACGGAGACCTTGGGCGCCTACACGACTCTGTTGCCGAACGATCATCGTGACCCCAACCGGGTGGCGTCAGTGGGCCGACCGCTGCCCGGTGTTGAGGTCCGAGTGGTGGACCCCCACACCGGAATCGATGTCGATGCGGGAGCGGTCGGCGAGTTGTGGGTGAATACCAGTCAGAATGTCAGCGAAGGTTGGCTGCGCACAGGGGATCTCGCTCGTCAAGATTCGGACGGCTACATTTATCCGAGTGGCCGGCTCAAGGACACCATCAACCGCGGGGGAGAGAAGTTCGGGCCGATCGAGGTCGAGGACGCCATTCGGACCCATCCCGCGGTGAGCGATGTGGCGGTCGCCGGAATCGCCGACCAGGAGATGGGCCAACGGGTGGGGGCCGCCGTGGTGGCCAGATCTCCGCTGACACTCGAGGAGCTGCGATCGCACTGCCGCGAACTGATCGCCTACTTCAAGCTGCCCGAGCGCATGAAGCTAGTCGAGCACATCCCGTACAACGACACCGGCAAGGTCAACCGCCGTCAGCTTGCCGCGCTGATTGCGGAGGGCGACTGAGCCAGCGAAAGGAGTCGCAGTGCTGTTCCTTCACGAGACCCACAAGGTGGTCGGTGCACGCGAGGACGAGTTCGAGGCCGCCTTCCGCGACGGCTGGATGCCCACACTGGCCCAGGGGGATGAGGCGCGACTTCTCTGGTATACCAACCACGCTCACGGTTCCGGCCTGTCCTACAACGTCGTCACCATCACCGGGATCACCGACGGCGCGGCGTGGGAGCGCCTGGCGCGCCGGGTCCAGTCGGGGGATCTGCGGCCGTGGATGTGCGAGATGGACAACCTGCGCCACGACGTGTGCGGGAAAATCTTGCTGCCGGTCGAGTGGTCGCCCCTGCAGGAGGTCGATCTCGCAAGTGTGCCCACCGACGGGGCGACGCATCCGTCGAGCCTGTTCATGGAAGACACCGGCTGGCCCCACGCCGCGCTGGACGATTACATCCGGTGCTGGGACGAGATCTATTACCGGCCGTTGTCGAAGACGTCGCAAATACTCGACATCCAGGCATGCTTCCAGGTCGCGCACGGCAGCTACAAACGGCGGGAAGCCATGCTGTGGCAGAAGATCTCACCGGCCAACGACTACGCGACGCTGGTCCGCCTGCTCACCTCCGATATCCCACCCGAACACCGTGGGCCCGGCACCTACATGTTCGAGGCGCTGAAGTACCGCGACCAATGGGAGAGCCGGCTCCTTCGAACCTCGGCCTGGTCACCGCTTTACTAAGGCCGCGGCACCGGCTCTCCGCCGAACTGTCGTCAGTCCTAGATGCACAAGTTGAATAAGCACACTGCGCCGTTGGGCTCCCAGCCGCCGTTCCAACCGCCCGGGTATGGATCGGGGGGAGGCGGAGGCCCCCATCCCACCGGCCCCGTGCCGCCCCATCCCGGGCCGCCCTGCCTCGGAGGCGGAGGCGGTCCGGGTCGCCAGTCGGTTGGCAGCACTGCTCATCCGAGGACGATCGGCAGTTTGGCCGCAAGGTCACCTAGTTCGGCCTTCTGCGCGTCTGTCGGGGGACGCCGCCCGGTGCCGACCAGCAGCGCATCCTCGTCGGAGAACGACACGGGGAACGCAGTCCCGGCGATGGTCTCCAGCATCTCGCGTGACCGGGTCAGCCCCTCGGCGGGTGGTCCCGCTGCATTCGGGAGGTGTGCGATCAGGTCGAGGTGGTGCAGCGTCCACTCCAGTACGTAAGCGGAGAGATAGTCGCTTGCGGTGAGGACTTCATCGCGGGTGCTGACCCGCAGGCTCGGGTCGCAGAGTTCGGCGGCGCGGCCGGCGGCGGAACCGACGTCGTCGAGGTGGAACTTGAGCAGCCGCGCCTCCTCGTACGCGGCGGCCAGTCGGACGGTGAGTGCGTCGAGCGGATCGTCGCCGGTGGGCGGCGTTTCGGTGACGTCCCAGTAGGTCACCGCGTCGCGGGTCGGTTCCGATTCAGCGGGTGTCACGAGGGTGATCAGCACGTCTTGAGCGTCAATAATCAAGTGGCACACCAGGTCCCGAACGAGCCAGCCGTGGCAGCCGGACGGCTGCGCGAAGGCTTCGTCCGAAAGTTCGGCGACCGCCTTGCGCAGCGCTGTCCACGAGCGTGAGAAAAGGTCCACCGCCGCAAGCTAGCAGCACCTGCGTGGCCGCGTCCCCGAAAAGTGTTGGGAGAGTCGGGCGTCAGCCCGACGTCCAGGTGCGAAGCTTCTCGGGGTTGCGTACTGCCCAGATGCGCTTGATCCGGTCGTCCACGACGTCGAATGCGTACACCGTCACGGTGGCGCCGTCGACCTGGGCCACGAGACCGGGCTGACCGTTGACCGTGCGCTCCAGGATCGTCAGGTTGGGCGCCAAGCCGGCGATGTCGACGTAGGCGCGCGCGATCTGCTCGCTGCCTTCGATCGGGGCGAGGTGGGCCCTGGCGAGGCCGCCGCTGTCGGCGATCGCCGTCGCCTCGGGGTCGAGGAGGCCGACCAGAGCGTCGATGTCCTTGGCTTCCCACGCCTGCTTGAAGTCTTTGACGATGCCGGCCTGCTGGGTTGTGGACGGTGGGGGAGCCTGCGACGCGCGAATGCGACGACGGGCCGAGCTGGCCAGCTGCCGACATGCTGCCGGCGTACGCCCGACGATCTCGGCCACTTCGCCGAACGTGTAGCGGAAGACATCGTGAAGGATGAACGACACCCGCTCGGCAGGGGTCATCGATTCGAGCACCACCAGGAAAGCCATGTTGATCGACTCATCGAGGGTGACCCGGTCGGCCGGGTCGGCCTCGGTGCCGACCGCCTGTCCGCCGATCCACTCCGTAGACGCCGGGACCGGTTCCGGGATCCATTCGCCCACATAGCGTTCCCGCCTTGCCCGTGCCGAGCCGAGCAGGTCGAGGCAGATGCGGCTGGCGACCGTCGTCAGCCAGCCGCCGGGGGAGTCTATGGCTTGTTGCTGTTGCGGCGTCATGGCGTACCAGCGGGCATAGGTCTCTTGTACGACATCCTCGGCATCCGCGAGGGAGCCGAGAAGCCGGTAGGTGACATTGATCAACTGCCGCCGCTCGCTCATGATCGCGCTCAGGCCCGGATCGGGCCGGTCGTCTCCTGGCCCGGAATGGGTGCTCATGGTGCCGCCAGCCTTCCCTGGTTGGGGTTTCCTCCTAGTTCGACGAGACAGCGCACCGAACTGTGAGGCTGGCACACCGCCTGACATTCCGCGGGGCTGCGTCGTCGTACTGGTAGGCGAACACACAACTCAGCAAGGAGACCACCATGGAACCTCGGCTCGACATCACCAACAACGCCGCGGCGATGAAGGTCGTCAAGTACTTCGTCTCGGCGAACAACGCCGCGGCCAGCTCGACCCTGCCGAAAGCAACCCAGGAGCTGATGAAAATCCGGGCCAGCCAGATCAACGGCTGCGGCTTCTGCCTCGACATGCATACCAAGGATGCCGCCGAGGCGGGGGAGACCTCGGTACGGCTCAACATGGTCGCCTGTTGGCGCGAGGCGACGGTCTTCACCGAGGCGGAGCGCGCCGCGCTGGAGCTCACCGAGCAGGGGACCCGCATTGCCGACGGCGGTGGAGTCACGGATGACGCCTGGGCGAACGCGGCGAAGCACTACGACGATGACCAGCTCGCGGCCATTGTGTCGCAAATAGCCCTCATCAACGCCTTCAACAGACTGAACGTCATCCTCCAGCGGCCGGCTGGCGACTACCAGCCCGGGCAATTGGGGTAGGACCCAACAGAATGACGACAACTAACTGCTCGATGGCGATTTAACGCTCAGGGCGTCGCTCGAGGCCGAAGTCCTAGCACTGTCGCGGTCGGATGGTGCGCAGTCCGACGTCAAGCTGGTAATACAGTGCAGCCAATCGACTGCGACCAGGGCTGCGCTCCGGGAACTGCCGGACAACCTCGCGAACTCTCGACGACGCGCGCTCGATGGCCCAGCGGATCTCCTCATTACCGACGCCGGGCTCATTGGCCGCCGCTAACTCTTGAGCCAGCGCCTGATAAACCGCAGCTCCCAGAACGTGTTTCGATTGATGAGGTGTCGCCAATGGGTGGGTGTAAGGGGTCGCCGCTGCGACGCCCGCAGCACGAGCGGCGGCTGCGGCGGCCGGATCATCGACCTCGCGCGCGGCAGCATGCGCCGCCAAAGCAAGAGCGCGGAGGTGCGCGGTTCGCTTGCCATCGACCGCAAACGTCCGGGCGCCCCAGATCGCGGCACGTGGACGGGTGTCAGAGGGAGCTTTCGGCTCGAACAGGTCCAACACCCGCTCGGCGCAATCGGCAGCCCAATGCGCGACGAGGCGACGGTCGTCTGCGCTCAGCGTTATGTCGTCGGGTTTTCGATCGCCGTTCTTCAAAAGCATTGCTTCACAGGGTAACTCGAACGTCAAGCCCCGTCCCAGCCTTGTAGAAATGCCTCGGTGACGATGGCGGCGTTGTCCGCGGCAACTTGCTTGTAGACGAAAAACGTGAATGGGTAGCCCGGCAGGTTGAGCGGATCGCCAGGGCCGTCGGACATACCGCGGATCCCAAGGAACGGGATGCCATACGCATCGGCGACCTGCTGCGCTGCGGCCGTCTCCTGGTCGACTGCATCCACCGGCGGAATCACTGGCGACGACAGCCCCGTTAGGTTGCTGAGGAGTCCGCGGGCCAGGAAGGGCACCAGTGCCTGGAAAAAGTTACCCGTGAACAGAGGTGAGTAATCCGGTGCCGCGCAGGGCTGCGGACCGAAGATGTCGCCGCCGAGGGGGATGGCGGGGAAAGCCACGCCGTTGTTGTTGTCGTCACTGGAGCCGTCGCCGCCGACGAACAGTTGGGGCTCGCGCTTGAGGTCGATCAGCGGAAGACGGGCGAGGGGGCTGCACAGACAGAGGGGATCCTCTAGGCGTGCGGTGCTATCCAGGTCGACGGTGAGCGTGTTGGCTGTCGCGAGCATGCCAGGGTCGACCGGGTGCCATGTTGTGCCGTCGTCGGAGGTCCATCGTGCCGGCACGGCCACAGAGCCGATGTCGGTGCGTCCGGAGCCACCGGCTACACCCGCGAAAACCACCGCGTTGATTGAGATTCCGGACTCGGGCGTGAAGTAGGCGAATGCCGTTTCGGTGGTGTTGGTGGCGTTCACCATGCCGATGCCGGTCATCGTCACGATGACCTTCTTGCCGCCGATTGTGCCCAAGTAGAAGTGCCGACCGTCGACGACCACGCAGGGATTTGGGTCGAGCGTGGCGCGGCCGAGAATGGCGTCGGCTTCGGCCGGAAACGCCGACAGGATCAGCGTGCGCTGTTCGGCTTCCACGCCCGTGTCGGCGATCCGCGTCTGACAAGTCGTCTGTGTGTCGGCCGGTGTACCGGTCAGCGATCGCACTGCGGACCCGAACGGGCTCAGGATCGCGTTGACGACCACGGGGACAAGCCGGCTCACGACACCAACCACATGTGCAGGCTCCAGCCGGCTCGCGTGACCACCGCAGATGACTGTTTCGCGTGTGTCCGTCGATGATGCCTCGCGGGCATGCGGCATGTATATCGCCTGAGTTCAACCGCCGTGCCGGGAAATGACAAGAAGTGACGGCTTGCTCGCAGTCGATGCGCACGTTTAGCCGCGTTGTCCGGCCATCCTCACGCCAGAGCTTCAACAGGCAGTGTGGGTCCACCCCCGATGCCGTGACTCGTCCAGTGTGACGGTTAGGCGTAGTCGAGGCCGCTGACCGCGGGAGCGACGTGATGCATGCCGGTGGCCTCAAAGATGACGCGGCGGCCGATCTCCATGGCATGGTCAGCGAATCGCTCATAGAACCTGCCGAGCAACGCCAAGTCGACCGCGGCGGTCACGCCATGGCGCCAGTCGCGGTCCAGCATCACGCGCAGCGAGCGCTGGTGCAGTTCGTTCATCGCATCGAGGTCGTGCCGTATCTGGGCCCCTCCTGGGATCCCGCCACAACAGCACCGCCCGCGCACCGCCGCTGAGTTCGACCGCGAACCGGCCCATGTCGGCGAAGAGCGGTCGGACCTCAGCGGGTACCACGGGGTGCGGATGGCGACGCCGAGCGATCTTGGCGACATGAACCGCCAGCTCACCCATCCGCTGGACATCGGCAGCGACCTGAATGGAGCTGACGATTGCCCGCTGTTCCGAGGCCGCTCGCAATGCCAGCAAGGCGAACGCCTCATCGTGCGCGTGGCGAGTTATGGCGCTGATGTCCTCGCCTTCGATGATGACCCGTTCGGCCGACGCGAGATCTGTCTGCAACATCGCGTCCGTTGTCCGGCGCATCGCTCGGCCGGCCATTCCACACGCCTCCGCAAGCCGGGTTGTCAATCCAGCAAGTTGCTCGTGACGGCCGGTGCGCACGCTCCCGGATTTGCCGGTGCCGGTTGAAATAAACGTCGGTAGACGTCGAGGGCCACGGTTCACGTGCCCTTGACATTGACGATTTGGCGCAGGCTGGTGACAACCTCGACGAGATCCTTCGAGTCCTTCATAACGGTGTCGATCGACTTGTAGGCATCCGGGATTTCGTCCACCCACGCTTCGCCGTGGCGGTATTCGATGCCCTCCATCCGCGCGGCAAGATCGGCCGCGGTGAATCGGCGTTTGGCTTCACTTCTGGAGAAGCGCCTGCCCGCGCCGTGCGGCGCGCTGCACAGACTGGTCGGGTTACCCTTGCCGCGCACGATGTACGAGCGGGTGCCCATGGAGCCCGGGATGACGCTCATGACGCCTCGGTGGGCGTCGACCGCGCCCTTGCGGGTCAGCCATACATCCTTGCCCGCGTGACGTTCTGGCGTGGAATAGTTGTGGTGGCTGTTCACCCTTTCGAGCTCGACATCCCCGGCATCGACCTGCATCCAATGCGCGAACGTCTGCCGGAAGCGGTCCATCATTTCCTCGCGGTTGGCAAGCGCAAACTGCTGGGCCCAACGAAGTTCGGCTATGTAGGTGTCAAACTCGGGTGTGCCTTCGGGCAGGTAAGCCAAGTCGGGATCGGGCAGCTTGCTGTGCCGATCACGGCACAATTGCTTGGCGACGTTGATGTGTCGCGTGGCGATCTTGTAGCCGACGCCGCGGGATCCCGAGTGCAGGAACATCCACACCTTGTCATCATCGTCGATGCACAGCTCGATGAAATGGTTTCCGCCGCCGAGCGTTCCCAACTGCTCCTTCCATTTCGGCGAGTGCGACAGATCGACGTCGTGGTCTGCCGCGAGGTTCTCCAGATGCTTGAGGCGAGGCTGGGTGAACGCAAACCGGCGCAGCGATCGGTTGTAGCTGCCTGCACTGAGCGGTATGGCGGATTCGAGCGAATTGCGAAGGCGCGCTGTATTTTTGCCCGCAATGTCAGCGGCGGTAAATCTGGTTCGGGCCGCGATCATGCCGCAACCGATGTCGACCCCGACCGCCGCAGGGATGACGGCGCCCAAGGTCGGAATCACTGTGCCGACCGCTGCGCCCTTGCCGAGGTGCGCGTCGGGCATCAATGCCAAATGCGGGTAGACGAACGGCAACGCCGCCGTCCGCTTGGCCTGTTCGATGGTTTCGGCGTCAATCTGACTGGCGAAATTGACGACCTTTTGGCCCTCGATCTGCTGCATCACTGTGGGTATACCCCGGAATTCGTCGATAGTTACTGGTCAAGCTACGAACCTGCGTGGTTCGACCGCCAAGCGCGGCCTTCGGTGCTCGGTCAGATCGCCAAGTTCCTGAGGGCAGACCAGTTGAGGACTGCCCCGTCAGCTGGGCTCACCGAGCCGGCCGAGGGTGTCCACGGGCGTCGCACCGGGGCGGGTCCACTGCGGCACGGGGCGGCTGGTCGGGCCCCAGGTGGCGTTACCGTCCGCGTCCGAGCGCCAGTACCAGCACGAGTTCTGCCCCTCGGGCCAGCCCTCGGGGTTGTCTTCCCACGCCTCGCCGCGGCCGTAGGGCGTCATGTCGAGCAGGGCCAAGGATCCGTTGACCGGCTCGTTGCCGCGGCCGGTCGTGGAGTAGGTGAGGAACACGCGATCACCGTCGCGCAGGAAACAGGTGATGGAACCCATGCTGTCGCCGATCGGCGCGTCCACGTCGCGCACCGAATACCAGGGCTGGGTGTAGCCCATGAACTCGACGTAGGAGGCCACCTCGTCCCACCGACCCGTGGTCAGGATCGCAAACGAGACGCCGCGGGCATTGAGGTAGACGGCGTCCTTCAGGTGCCAGGCCGTGGTGGTGCACCCCTCGCACTGCCCCTGGTGCGGCGCGCCGTCGTGCCACATGTGCTTATAGACCACGAGCTCGTCGCGGCCCTGGAACAGATCGAGGAACGGGACCGGGCCGTCGGGCCCNACGACCTGGGTNGTGCCGTCGAACTCGACCATCGGCAGCCGGCGGCGGGCCGCGGCGAGGGCGTCGCCGTCACGGGTGTNGGCCTTCTCGCGGACCAGAAGCTCGTCACGGGCGGCCTGCCAGGTGGCCAGGTCAACGATGGGTGGGCGGCCGGCCNGCGCGGTGGTCGGGTCACTCGGCGTGGTCGTCATGGTGTCCTCCGTGGTGTCTCGTGCCGGGCAGCNNGCTACGACGTCCTGCGACGGTCACCAGAACAGACTCGCGACCCGGCCGGAACTCATCGCANCACGGGGCGCCCTCGGGCGAGCCCGCACGGACCACGTAGGGCCGACAAGTGCACAGACGCGGTCATCGGTGTGCTTCGGCCTGACGTCGTCGCAAGCAAAGTGGGATAGGCCGCCAAGAAGCGGGGGTACGCGTCGCGTATGAGAGCGCTATCACGGCGGACATTCGCACGGCTCGTGGCCGGAGTGGGCGGTACGGGGGGAATCGCTGCCGTCTGCGCCAGCTCACCAACCGGCTCGCAGCCGACCGCAAGCGGCCCCCCGCCCTCAGCGACAGTCGGTGTCGGCTTTGTGCTGTCGCACGAGCAGTTCACGACGGCTGAGCTGATCGACCAGGCGCAACGAGCGGAAGATGCTGGGTTCCAATACCTTTGGGCCAGCGATCATCTGCAGCCTTGGCAAGACAACGAGGCCCACGCGATGTTTCCATGGCTCACTCTGGCAGTGGTCGGCCAGCGAACCAGTCGGATCTCCTACGGGACCGGCGTGACCTGCCCGATCTACCGCTACCATCCCGCAACGGTCGCCCAAGCGTTCGCCTCGCTCGCCATGTTGTCGCCCCAACGGGTCTTCTTGGGTGTTGGCACCGGTGAACGACTCAACGAGCAGGCAGGGACCGCCCAGTTCGGGCCCTACGCTGAACGGCACGATCGACTGATCGAGGCCATCCAACTGATGCGGCAACTGTGGAGCGGGCAGCGAATCAGCTTC
>C688J18823_10001283_pt1 | contig 15448 bp, 16 predicted proteins | sample HopSoiMetagenom1_FD_18823 | JGI IMG/M metagenome (IMG submission 18823)
CGCGCGAGTGCGATCACCACCGTCGGGAAGACGAGCATCGCCAGGTGATCGACGAAATGCCCGAGATTGATGAAGGGCGCCAGCCAGCTTCTTCTCATGCAGCCATCGTAGCCGCGCGCCTTGCGTCCGTCACGCGACTCTCGGACAATCTCTGTCGAAAATGGGACACGGGGGATACATGGACGCGCTTCTGGACGCATCGGTGCAGCTGATTCAGGTCGGGTTGTTGCTCCTCCTCGCGATGCAGAACTTCGGCATCCGGGCGCGGCTGAGGAGAATCGAGGAGAAGCTGGCGAAGTGAGACTCGCCGGCAGCGCGAAGGTCGGACGCGCCAATGACTACATGGCGGTTCCGCGTCCCGTCGTGGCGCTCGCGCGCGACCTGCCGCCCGCCGACGGCTTCGATTGGCACAGTCACCCGCGCTTCCAGCTGGTCTATGCCTCGCGCGGCGTAATGACCGTCGATACGCGCGAAGCGACCTGGGTGGTGCCGCCGCAGCGCGCGGTGTGGATGCCGCCGCGCGTCGAGCACCGCCTCGCGACGAAAGGTGTACTGGAGCTGCGCAGCCTCTATGTCCAGCCCCAGGCCGCGTCCCGCATGCCGCGCACGTGCGAAGTGCTGGAGGTGACGCCGCTATTGCGCGAGCTCATCGTGCGCGCCACCGGGCTGCCGCTCGAATACGACATGCGCGGGCCGCCCGGCCGCCTGGTCCGCCTGCTCCTCGACGAGCTCGGCAGCGTCGCGCGCCTGCCCTATCACCTGCCGATGCCGAAGACGGCGCCGCTCGCCGCGATCTGCCGGCGTCTTCTCGATGCACCCGACGATGCCGCCACGCTCGAGGAAGTCGCCCGCGCCGGCGCGCTGAGCGGCCGCACGCTCGCGCGCCATTTCCGCCGCCATACCGGCATGAGCTTCGCCGCATGGCGCCGCCGCGCGCGACTGCTCCGTGCGCTCGGCTGGATCGCCGAGGGTCGGCCGATCCTTGAAGTTGCGATCGAGCTCGGCTACGAAAGCCCTTCCGCGTTCAGCGCCATGTTCCGCCGCGAGCTGGGCGCGCCGCCCTCGAGCTTTCGCGCATGAATGTCTCCGCAATCGTGCTGGCAGGTGGGCTCGGCCGCCGCATGGGCGGCGTCGACAAAGGGCTGCAGGTCCTGCATGGCAAGCCCATGATCGGGCATGTGCTCGAGCGGCTTTCGCCTCAGGTCGGCGAGATCGTGATCAACGCCAACCAGAATCTCGAGCGCTATCAAGCATTCGGGCACCGCGTGGTGAGCGATGCGATCGGCGGCTTCGCCGGACCCCTCGCCGGGCTGCACGCGGGACTGCAGGCGATCGCGAATCCTCTTGCAATCACGGTACCGTGCGATTCGCCGTTCCTTCCCACAGACCTCGTCGCACGCTTGCGTGAGCATCTGGCGAGCAACGATCTCGCGGTGGCTAAAACGGGCGATCAGGCGCATCCGGTATTCGCTCTCGTGCGCCAATCGGTCGCGGCCAACCTTGAAACATTTCTAACCTCCGGCGGCAGGAAGATCGATGCCTGGTATGCCGCACTGAAGGTGGTCGAGGTGAGCTTCGACGACGAGGCCGACGCGTTCCGCAACATCAACACGCTCGAGGAACTGAACCGCGCATGAGCCGCATCGTGGAGATCGTGAGCTGCATGAGCGGCTACGACCCCGACGCGCTCCACGTCGACAAGGCGCGCGAAGCAATGAAAGCCTGCATCACACCGCTTTCCGCGACGGAGCAGGTGCCGGTGAGAAAAGCCTTGGGCCGCGTGCTGGCGCAGGACGTCGTGCCGGAGATCAACGTGCCGGCCCACGACAACTCGGCGATGGATGGGTATGCGGTTCGCTTTGCGGACATAGCAAATCCGCTGCGCGAGATCGGCACCGCCCTTGCGGGCAAACCGTTCGGAGGCAACGTCGGCGCGGGCGAGTGCGTGCGCATCATGACCGGCGCGGTGCTGCCCACGGGCGCCGATACCGTGGTCATACAGGAAGTGGTGAAACGCGAAGGCGATCGCATCCGCGTGCCGCCGGGGCAGAAGCGCGCGCAGAACGTGCGCTACGCAGGCGAAGACCTGAAAATCGGCGTGCCGGTGCTGCAGCCCGGAAAGCTGCTGCGCCCGGCGGAGCTCGGCCTCATCGCCTCGCTCGGCATCGGCCAAGTGCACGTAAGTCGCAAGCTGCGCGTGGCGATGTTCGCCACCGGCGACGAGCTCGCCTCGGTCGGCGACACGCTGAAGGACGGCGAGGTATACGACTCCAATCGCTACACCCTGCACGGCATGCTCGAGCGCCTCGGCGTCGAGATCGACGATCTCGGCGTGGTGCGCGACGATCCGGCGCAGCTGGAAGCCGCTTTCCGCAAGGCCGCGGCCAACGCCGACGCCATCATCACCACCGGTGGCGTATCGGTCGGCGAGGCCGACTTCGTGAAGCAGCTGATGGCGAAGCTCGGCGAGGTGCTCTTCTGGAAGATCGCCATGCGCCCGGGACGGCCGATGGCCTTTGGCCGCGTGGGCGACGCCGTGCTCTTCGGCCTGCCCGGCAATCCGGTGGCCGTAATGGTCACCTTCTACCAGTTCGTGCGCGATGCCCTGCTGCATCTATCGGGGCGCCGCGACGACTACAGCATTCCGCTTTTACGGGTGCCGGCCGCCGAGAACATGCGCAAGGTCGCGGGACGCACCGAGTATCAGCGCGGCGTCCTCTTTCGCGATGGAGCCGAATGGAAAGCAAAGATTACGGGTCAGCAGGGCTCCGGCGTGCTGCGCTCGATGTCGGAGGCGAACTGCTTCATCGTGCTGGAGCATGAACGCGGCGCCGTTAAGGCGGGAGAACCCGTTGCCGTGCAGCTTTTCGAGGCGCTAGGTTGAAGGACGAAGGCCCTGCCTGGCGCTACCTCGCCATCGGCGCCCTTTGCCTCGCGCTCATTGCGTATATGCTCCTCGCAGGGGAGCTGTCGATCGATAAGCAGAAGACGATGACGATCACGCGTGCCGCCAATCCTTTCGCTTATTGGGCGATCATGGCCGCTAGCGGCGGCGCCGGGTTTCTCGCGCTGCGCTCGGCCTGGCGGCGGCTCGCCGCCTCATGAAGGCGCACCCGATCCACCCGGCGCTCGCGCGCCTTGCGCGCGCGGCCGAGCATCAGGACTTCGCCGAGCTCGAAGAGACGCTGCACGTGGCGCTGAGGCAGCCCACCTGGCTGCGGCCCGAGCACCGCGTCGGAGACCCCGACCGTTATATGCGCCATCTCCTCTACATCGATCCGCACGATGCCTTCGTCATCACGGCGATCACCTGGCTTCCGGGCCAGGTGAGTCCGATCCACGGCCACCACGTGTGGTGCATGTTCGGCATCGTAGAGGGCGACCTGACCGAGGAGCAGTACTCGAGCGCGCTCGCCATGGAAAAGGAAGTCGTCTACCGCTCGGGTGAGCTCGCGCGCGCCGATCTGGACCAACAGGGGGTGCACCGGGTTTCGAACCGCAGCGGCGCGCGGGTCGTATCGCTTCATCTTTACGGCGTGAGCGCGGACAAGCTCACCACCGGCATCAACCGCCTCTACAACTAGAGCGCCATCGTCCTCGCGAGCTCGAGGAGGCTCGCGTCGGCGGGTCGCATCTTGCCCGCGACGTCGACGAGCGGCGTCGTCACCGTGTCGCCCTTCGCGATGCCGACCAGCACGCCGTGCTTGCCGGCGGCGAGCGTGTCCACCGCCGCCGCGCCGAGCCGCGTGGCGAGCACGCGGTCCGCCGCGCTGGGAATGCCGCCGCGAACCACGTGGCCGAGGCGCGTGACGCGCAGGTCGAAGCCGATCGATTTGCGGTTGGCGCCGTAGTACTCCATCAGTTCATGCACGCCGCACTGCGCCCCCTCGGCGATCACGGCCAAGGCGTGCGTCTTGCCCCGCTGGTACGCCGCGCGCAGACGCTCGGCGACCTCCGCAGGCTTCAGCTCGTGCTCGGGAAGCGCGATCACTTCCGCGCCGCCGGCGATGCCGGACATGAGCGCGATATAGCCGCAGTTGCGGCCCATCGTCTCGACGGCGAAGGCGCGATGGTGCGAGGAGGCCGTGGTGCGCAGGCGGTCGATCGCCTCCAGCGTGATGTTGATCGCGGTGTCGCAGCCGATGCTGACGTCATTGCCGAAGAGGTCATTGTCGATCGTGGACGGCACGCCGACTACCGGGAAGCCCTCGCGCGCCAGGCTCGCCGAGCCCGACTGCGAGCCGTTGCCGCCGATCACCACAAGTGCCTCGATGCCGAGGCTGCGCAGGTGGCCGAGCGCCTTGGCGCGCCCGGGCGCCTCGGCGAATTCCGGGCAGCGCGCGCTGCCGAGGACCGTGCCGCCGGACTGGATGATGCCGCCGACGTCACGAGCCTGCAGGGAATCGAAGTGGCCGCCGAGCAGGCCGGCATAGCCATTTCGCACGCCGAATACCTGCCAGCCGCGCGCTAGCGCACCTCGCGCCACCGCCCGCACGGCCGCATTCATGCCGGGGGCATCGCCGCCGCTGGTCAGGACTGCAATTTTTTTCAAGCTGGGCATTCTAATGATCGATGGTTAAAAGCCTTAAGCAGCTGCGAGAGGACGCCCGCGCCTGCCAGGATTGCCCGCTGTGGGCCAATGCCACGCAGACCGTGTTCGGCGCGGGGGACCCGCACGCACAGGTCATGCTGGTCGGAGAGCAGCCCGGCGACGAGGAAGACCGGAAGGGCCTGCCTTTCGTCGGCCCGGCGGGAAAGCTCCTCAGCCGCGGGCTCGAGGCGGCTGGCGTCGACCGGGAGCAGCTCTACGTCACCAATGCGGTGAAGCATTTCAAATGGCAGCTGCGCGGCAAGCGTCGCCTGCACAAGACGCCGGCGCAACGCGAGGTGGATGCCTGCCATCAGTGGCTCGAGCGCGAAATCGCCACGGTCAAGCCGAAAGTGATCGTGGCGCTCGGCGCGACCGCGGCAAGGGCGGTGATCGGCAAGGATTTCAAGGTCTCCGTGCAGCGGGGCCAGTTCGTCGACAGTGCGCTTGCCCCTTACGTCTTCGCCACGCTCCACCCGTCGGCGCTGCTGCGCGTCCAGGAGGAAGCGGAGCGCGAGCTCGCCTTCAAGCAGTTCGTGAAGGATCTCGCCCTCATCAAGAAAGCGCTAGCGAGGCCATAGCATCGCCGCGCCGCGCACCCCGCTCGCGTCGCCGAAGCGCGCCGGGACAATCGGCGTGTGGACCGCCTGCGAATAGACATACCTCGGCAGGAGGCGCGGCACCGTGGTGTAGAGGCGCTGAATGTTGGACAGGCCGCCGCCCAGCACGATCACGTCGGGGTCGAGAAAATTGATCACCATGGAAAAGGCGCGTGCGAGACGGTCCTCGTGCAGCTCGTTGGCGACCTCTTCGCCGCGCGCTGCTATATCGCGGTTCAGCGCCGGCCCCGCGACCCACTGCTCGATGCATCCGGCGCGTCCGCAGTAGCACATCGGCCCGGGATGCTCCTCGGCCGTCATCCACGGTAGCGGCGTGTGGCCCCACTCCCCGGCGAGGGCGTTATGCCCGCCGAGCACCTCGCCGTGGACCACGATGCCGCCGCCCGCGCCGGTACCGAGGATGGCGCCGAACACCACGCCGGCGCCCTTCCCCGCACCGTCGATCGCTTCCGAGAGAGCGAAGCAGTTCGCGTCGTTCGCGAAGCGCACCTCGCGCTCGAGCTTCTGCTCGAGATCCTGCTTCAGCCGCCGGCCATTGAACGGCGTGTTGTAGGCGTTGAAGACGCGCCCGCTGCGCGGTGCGACTGCGCCCGGCATGCCGATGCCGACGCTCGTCTTCGCGCCAATCTCTTTCTCCGCCGCGAGGACGAACTCGCCGAGCGCGTGCAGCGCATCGTCATAGCCGGAATGAGGCGTGGCCGTGCGCCTGCGCAGCCGTTCCGAGCCGTCGTCGTCGAAGACAGCGAGCTCGATCTTTGTCCCGCCGAGGTCTACCCCGATCCTCATACCAGTCCGAGCTGCCGCAGCTCCGCTTTGCCATAGGCGTAGAAGATCGGCGCAGCGATCAGTCCCTGCACGCCGAAGGCCGCCTCCATCACCAGCATCGCGCAGAGGAGCTCCCACGCCGACGCCTTGATCTCGGCGCCGACGATGCGCGCGTTGAGGAAATACTCCAGCTTGTGGATCACGATCAGAAAGGCGAGCGAGCCGACGGCGACGGCGAAGCCCTGCGAGAGGCTCACCACCACGATCACCGTATTGGCGATCAGGTTGCCGAACACCGGCAGCAGGCCGCCGAAGAACGTCACCGCGATGAGCGCTTTCATGTAGGGGAGCTGGATGCCGAGGAACGGCAGTACGCCGGCGAGGTAGATCGCCGTAAGCACGGTGTTGATCGCGGAGATCTTCACCTGGGCGAAGACCACGCCGCGGAAAGCGTGGGCAAGCGTGCTCACGCGCTCGCCGCCTTCGGCGAGGAGCAGCGTCTTGTTGCCGGTCGACAGCGCTTCGCGGAAGCAGATGAGGCCGCCGATCACCATGCCGATCAGCACGTGCACCAGGCCGATGCCGACGCTGCGCCCGGCATGCTGCAGCTCGGAGGCGTGCGCGCGCAGCCAGTCGACGATGGTCGTGCGCAGCGCTTCNGTGTCGGGCGGCATATGGTCGGCGATCCAGGACGGCATCGAGGAGCGCGAGCTCGCGAGGATGTCCGCCATGCGCGCNAGCAGCGCCGCCGGGCTCGCGCCTTCGCTNCGCAGGAGCGCGGCAAGGCCGAATCCCGCGGCGACGAGCACGCCGATGACCAGCGTCGCGATCAGNCCCACGCTCAGCATGCGGGCGCGCACGCGGCCGCNCTTCGCAAAGGGCAGTCGCGGCGCAATGGCGTGCACGAGTTCGTGCACNAGAAGGCCGCCGAGCAGCGCACCGATCAGGCCCAGGTAGAGANATAGCCAAAGGCCGACGAGCATCGCGACGATTGCGATGCCGTGCGCCTGCTTCTGCGTCAGCGCCGGCCGGANGGACACGGCGCCATGATGACTTACGCGCAATGCTGCAGCCACTCTCCAAGCCAGGCGCGCGCCGCCGCCGGGTTNAGGAGCCGCCAGGGCGCGACGGTGGGGCCGCTGCCGATCTTGATGGAGTGGCCGCCCAGCCGCTGCACGACGCGGAATCCGTCCTCGTCGGTGAGGTCGTCGCCGAGGAAGACGGGGGTGCGGCCGGCGAACGGCTTCTCCTTCATGAACGACTCGATGGCGCGCCCCTTGTCGTGGCCGGCGAGCTTGAGCTCGGCGACCATCTTGCCGGCCTGCACTTCGACGCCGCTACCGACGGTGCGCGCCGCCTCCCTCACCACCGCGTGCGCGGCGCCGGCGAGGCGCGGGGCCAGGCGATAGTGCAGCGCCATGCTGTAGCCCTTGTGCTCGAAGACGAGCCCGGTATGCCGCGAGGCGAAGTCGGCGATCTGCTTCGAGGCGCGCGCCAGCACATCCGCCGGGAACGACGGGCGATACACCTTGCCGCGCGCGTCGCGGCGCTCGACGCCGTGCTGTCCGGCGGCCGGCAGCCGCAGCGGCGAGAAGAGCTCGTCGATCTTGGCAAGCGATCGGCCGCTCACCAGCGCCAACGCGCCGTCGGTCTTCTCGTAGAGCGCCGCGATCAGCGTCGTGTCGGCGCGCGCCGTGTGCACCGCCTGCGGCGTAGCGGCGATCTCGAGCAGCGTGCCGTCGATGTCGAGGAACAGTGCCCAGTGCGGCTCGAACGGCGGTGTCCCCGACATGGTTTAGGCCGCGCCCGCCTCTCGTCGCGCAACGCGCGCACGAGAGAGGACGCGCTTGCGATGCCGCATGCGCGCGGCGTCGAGCAGCATGCGCCCGGCCCAGCGGAAGACGTTGAAATCCTGCACCAGGTTTCGCATGCTGCGCATGCGCGCGCGCTGCTCCTCGGGCGACATGGTGAGCGCGACGTGCATCGCCGCCGCGCACTGCTCGAAATCGTACGGGTTGACGATCAGCGCCTCCGCCAGCTCGCGCGCCGCGCCGGTGAACTGGGAGAGGATGAGCACGCCCTGCTCGTCATCGCGCGCGGCGACATATTCCTTCGCCACCAGATTCATGCCGTCGTGCAGGCTCGAGACGAAGCAGATCTCGCACGCTCGGTAGAGCTCATACACCTGCGCGGCGTCGTGGTGCTCGATCTTGAGGATGATCGGCTCGTAGCCGTTCTTCCCGAAGCGCTGGTTTATGCGCGCAGCCTCCGCGCGCACTCGCTTGTCGAGGTTCTGGTATTCGTCGATGGAGCTGCGCGAAGGCGCTGCGACCTGGACGAAGGAGAATTGGCCGATCCAGCGCGGCTCGAGCTCGAGCAGACGCTCCACCGCGGCGAAGCGCTCCAGTATCCCTTTCGTGTAGTCGAGCCGATCGACGCCGATGCCGAGCTTCACCCGAGGCGAAACGTTCAGCCGCTCGCGCACGCGCTTGCGGCACTCCTCGACGCTCGGCTGTACCTGCAGGGCAGCGGGCGGCCAGTCGATGGAGATCGGATAGCGGCGCACCTCGGTCGTGTCGCCCCCATAAGAAATGGAAAACGTCTCGCGATCGACGCGCGCTTCCAAAAAGCGGTCCACCGTGTCGAAGAAGTTGTTGCAGTGGAATTGCGTGTGGAAGCCGAGGATCGACGAGCCGAGCATGCCGTCGAGGATCTCCTCGCGCCAGGGCAGGATGCCGAACGCCTCGGGGTTCGGCCACGGAATGTGCCAGAAGGTGATGATCGTCGCGCGCGGCAACCGCTCGCGCACCATGCGCGGCAGGAGAGCGAAGTGATAGTCCTGCACGAGGATGATCGGGTCCTCGCTGCGCGCCTCGTCCGCCACCACTTCGGCGAAGCGGCGGTTCACGTTCTGGTAATGCTCCCAATCGGCTGCGCGGAAAGTGGGCCGCGTGTGAGCGATGTGGCAGAGCGGCCAAAGGCCCTCGTTGGCGAAGCCGTAGTAGTAGCCCTGCTCTTCTTCGTTCGACAGCCAGACGCGCCGGATGCGATAGGACGGATGCTCCGGCGGCACCATCACGTGGTCGTTTTTGTCCACGGTGTCGCGGTCCGCGTTGCCGGCGCCATGCGCGATCCAGGTGCCCGAGCACGCGCGCACGATCGGCTCCAGCGCGGTAACTAATCCGCTCGCCGGCCGCTGGATCTCGATCACGTTGTCGTCCTTGCGGCGCACGTGCACGTACGGCTCCCGGTTCGAGACGATGAGCACCTCGTCGCCCTTCAGGTCCTGCCGCAGGATCCGGCGCAGCGCCTCCGGCCCCCAGGTNGTCTGGCTCTCATCGCGGCCCGCGCGCTCGGCCTCGAGGTCGCGCACCAGNGCCTGCAAGTCGCGCGCGATCGGGCGCAATTCCGGCGCCGTGCTGGCAAGGCCCAGCGGCGAGCGNAGCAACGTTTCACCGGAGAGGAGCGCCTTCATCCCGTTCACCCAGCCGCGCCAGCTGATCTCGGCGATCACCATCGTGATGAGCGCGACCACGGCGGCGATGCCGGCGAACAGCCACAGCACGTACTTCTTGGTGTCGGCGCTGCGGCGCTCGACGAAGCTCATGTCGTGCACGATCATCAGGTTGCCCAGGGCGCCGGCGTCGCCGGCCACCGGTGTGGCGGAGATGTGGAGCGGGCCGTCCTTCAGTTGCAGCACCCAGCTTCTCTGCTCGGCCTGGTCCGGCGGCGGGCATTTCACGGCCTGGGGGTAGGTGGGGCTCGCGTACGCGAGATGGCCGGCGCGGTCGCAAAGTCCGATGGCGAAAATGCGCTCGCCCTGCATGATGCGCTCGAAATAGCGCTGCACCCGGGAGCGCGCCCCGCGCGGGTCGCGCATCAGCTCCGAGAGCGGTTCCTGGGCGGTCTGCGCGATCAGTGCGCCGCGCGCATCCAGGTCGCGCACGAACCATTGGAAGGTCAGCCGATCGACCAGAGGCACGACGGCATACGCAATCGCCGCGAGCGCGAGCGCGAGGGGAACGACGAATCGCAGTGATAGCGGCATGGGCTCCGGTCTAGCGCCGAAGCAAAAAGGGAGCCTCAGCGCTCCCTTTCGACCGCCATATTAGCGGAAAGCTCTACCGGCTAAAACTGTTTCGATTCAAAAACATGCTTGTCGCCGAGCAACTACAGGCCGTTAGGGCTAGTCCTTGCCAGCGGCCGTGCTGATGTCCAGCACCTTAAGGGAGCGCGCGGTCTTTTCCACTGGCTCGACGATGTCGATCGCGACGGATGCCGGCGCCGCACCGAGCTCCCTGAAGCGCCGGGCGCTCACCAGCACGCGCGATTCCAGGGACCCCACGGCGCTATTGAAGGCTTCCACCGTGCGCCCGAGGTTCTTGCCGATGTCGATCCAGTGCCCGCCGAGGTCGGCGATGCGCTTGTACAGCTCGGCGCCGAGCTCGCTGATCTCCTTGGCATTGGCAGCGATGGCCTCCTGGCGCCAGCCGTAGGCAATGGCGCGCAATAGGCCGATTAGGTTGACCGGCGTGGCGATCAGCACCTTCTGCTCGACGCCGAATTCCAGCAGCGAAGGATCTTCCTGCAACGCGGCGCTGTAAAAATGATCGCCCGGCATGAACATCACGACCAGCTCCGGCGTTTCCGGGAACTGGTCCCAATAGGACTTGCGGCCCAGCTCGGCGACGCGCTCGCGCACCAGCCGCGCGAAGGTGGCGAGCTTGCTCTTCCTGTCCGATTCGTCCGTCACCGCCATCGCGTCTAGGTAGCTCGACACCGGCGATTTGGCATCCACCACGATCATCTTGCCGCCGGGAAGCTTGACGATCAGATCAGGTCGGGACGGAGGCTCCCGCCTTCGGTCCTGAGCGTCGTCTGCTCGGCGAAGTCGCAGTAGTTCACCATGCCGGCCATCTCGACCACGCGGCGCAGCTGGATCTCGCCCCATTGCCCGCGCACGTTGGGCGAGCGCAGCGCCTGCACGAGATTGGAGGTCTCGGAGCGAAGCTGCTTTCCGGTGTCGAGGAGCTGGGTCACCTGCTGCAGGAGTCCCTGGTAGGCGCCTTCGCGTGCCACCTCGAGCGCCTGGATCTTGTTCTCGAACTTGCCCAGCGCCTCCTTGATGGGGCTCATCGAGGCGGCGGCGAGCTTGAGGAATTCCTCGGAGTTATTGCGCAGCGCACTGCCCGAAAGGGCGTTGAAGGCATCGGACAGGGCGCTCTTCGCCTCTTCCAGCAGGCGCAGCTTCTCCTGGAAGCCCTTGCGCTCGGCCTCGATGGTGGCGGCGAGGGCTTCTTTTTCGGAGGTGATCTCGAGCAGCGTGCGCTGGTGCTGATTCAGGGCGAGGCTGCGCGACTCGATTTCCTTCTGCAGGTCCGGGATCCCCGCCGCGAGCGCCTCGAAGCCGGCCCGGCGGCTCGTCTCCTCGCGCAGATCCGCCAGGGCGGCGTCGCGGCTGCGCGCCATGTCGTTGATCTGCTGCCGGGTCTCCTGCAGTTGCGCCTCGGCCTGCTCGGCGCGCTGGCGGATGAGCGCGAGGTCCGGCCCGGTGGCAAGCCGGGCGTTTTCGATTTCGGCGCGGGCGCGCGAGGAGCGGAAGAACCAACCCGCCGTGGTCCCTATGGCGAGGCCTAGGAGAAGTAGAACACCGGCTTCCAGCATATTGTTGTGACCCCCAGCGCCCTCATTCTAGGCCGATTCGCGCAGTGTGAGCGCCGGCGAAGCGCGTAGCACCTTGCGCGAAGAGAGCCATGCGTTGAGCGAAAGGAGCGCGAGACCCGCGAGCGGCCCGGCGACCAGGAGCGCCACGCTCGGCGGCAGGTCGAGCTCGAATACGCGGCGCGCGAGGAGCTGCCCTATCACCCCGGCGCCGACAGTGGCGAGCAGGCCGGCGGTGAGGCCCATCGCCAGGAACTCCACGCGCTGCGCGCGGGCAACCTGCGCGCGCGACGCTCCGTAGACGCGCATGACCGCCGCCTCGCGCCGACGCTCATCCTCGGTGGCGACGAGCGCGGAATAGAGCACCAGGAGCCCAGCGCCGAGGGCGAAGAGGAAGATGAACTGCACCGCGGCGATCAACTGGTCGGCGACGTCCTGCGCCTGCTTGAGCGCCGCGCCGACGTCGACGAGCGTCAGGTTGGGGAATTCGGTTGCCAGCTGGTTGAGCGCGCCTTCGCGCTCCGGCGGCACGCGGAAGGCGCTGATATAGCTGGTTGGAAATTTGCCGAGCACCGCAGGCGGCGCGATGACGAAGAAGTTCACCTTCATTGAATCCCAGCGCAGGCGCCGGAGCGAGCTGATCGGCGCGCTGAACGTCTCGCCGCCGATGTTGAAGGTGAGCTCGTCGCCGAGCTTCCAGCCCAGGCGCTCGGCGATGCCCTCCTCCACCGAAAGCCCGTCGGCCGTCCAGCGACCGGCTGCTAGCGTGTTGTGCGCCGGCATCGCATCCATGTACGACAGGTTGAATTCGCGCTCGATCAGCCGCCGCGCGCGCTCTTCGCTGTAATCGGCTTCGTTCACCGCGCCTCGGTTCACGGCGACCACGCGGCCGCGCACCATCGGATATAGCTCGGCTTCGCGCAAGCCGTTCTTTGCCAAGAACTGCTTGACGCCATCCAGCTGGTCGCGCTGCACGCCCAGCAGGAAGCGGTTGGGCGCGTCCGGCGGCGCGGCCCTGCGCCAGGCTTCGACGAGATCGTTGCGCGTGAAGGTGAGGAGCAGCACCGCCGTGAGGCCTAGCGCAAGGCTCGCCACCTGCACGGCGTTGCCGCGCGCATGGCGGCGCAGATTGGCGAGCCCATAGCGCAGCCTGCGGATGCGCACCCGGGACAGGCCGTTCAACACGGCCCATGCAATGGCGAAGAAAACGAGCACTGCAGCGGCGAACCCGCCCACCACATACGCGCCCAGCTTGAGATCGCCCGCCTGCCAGACGAGCAACGCGCCCAGCGCAACGAAGCCTGATGCATAAGCGGCCAGCGCTCCACCCCGCGGCGCGCCCGACTCGCGCCGAATCACACGCAGCGCCGGCACGTCCTTCAACTGCAGGAGCGGCGGCAGCGCGAAGCCGAGCAGCAGCACCAAGCCGACGAGGAATCCCTGCAGCGCGGGCCACGGCCCCGGTCGCGGCAGCTCCGCGCGAATGAGATCCGCCAGCGCGGCGCCGACCGCCGCCTGGGCGCCGTAGCCGATCAGCGCGCCGACGGCACAGGCGAGCGTTCCCAATACCAAAAACTCTCCCGCGTGGAGCGCGAGGAGGCGCGCCTGCGTCGCGCCGAGGCAGCGCATCACTGCGCACCCGTCCAGATGACGCTCGACGAAGCGCCGCGTCCCGAGCGCGATGGCGACGCCGGCGAGGATGGCGGCAAGCAGCGCGGTGAGAGAAAGAAAGCGCTGCGCGCGCTCGATGGCCGCGCGGATCTCCGGCCGGCCGGATTCCAAGGTGTCCAATCGCTCGCCGCGAGCCAGCGCCGGCCGGATGTTTTTTTCCAGCGCAGCGATGAAATCAGGTTCCCCAGCGGCATAGAGGTAATACGAGACGCGGCTCCCGGTCTGCACGAGCCCCGTCGCCGGAATGTCGGCGAGGTTCATCAAGACGCGCGGCGCGATGTTGAAGAAATTCGCGGTGCGCTCGGGCTCCAGGGTGAGAATCGCCGCCACTCGCAGCTCCGAGCGGCCGAGGCGGATCGTCGAGCCCACCGGCGCGTCGAGCGCCGTCACCATGCGCTCCTCGATCCAGACGGTGCCAGGATCCGGACCGCGCTCGGCGGCGGCGTCCGAAGCGCCGAGCGCCACGGCCGTGCGCAGGCGCCCCCGTAGCGGGTACTTGGACGTCACCGCCTTCACGCCGGCGAGCTGGTTCTTCCCGCCGCGCAACGCCATGCTGATGAAGTTCAGCGCCTCGGCATGCCGCGCGCCGGAGCTACGCAGGAGCTCGGGCACCTTCCCGCTCCACGGATGGTCGGCGACGAGCACGAGGTCCGCGCCGAGCAGTTGGTGGGCGTCGCGTACCAGCGCCTGGCTCACGCGATCGGCGAAGAATCCGACCGTGGTGACGCTCGCCACGGCGATGACGAGCGCGGCAGCGAGGACACGCAGCTCGCCCGCGCGCCAGTCGCGCCGCAGCATGCGCAAGCTCGTCATGCCGCGATCCGGCCGCCGATCAGGCGCACGGTGCGCACGCAGCGCGCGGCCAGCGCCTCGTCGTGGGTGACGAGGATGAGCGTGGTGCCCTGCTCGCGATTCAGCTCGAACAAGAGCGTGATGACCGCCGCGCCCGATTGCCCGTCGAGGCTGCCGGTCGGCTCGTCGGCGAGCAGCAGCTTCGGCCGCACGACGAAGGCGCGCGCGAGCGCCACGCGCTGCTGCTCGCCGCCCGACAGGTGCTTGGGATAGTGCTGCAGCCGCTCGCCCAGGCCGACCCGCACGAGCATCTGTCTTGCACGCTCCTCGGCGTTCTCGTCCCCGCTCAGCTCGAGGGGCAGCGCGACGTTCTCCAGCGCCGTCAGCGCCGGCAGCAGCTGAAAGGATTGGAAGACGAAGCCGAGCATGCGTCCGCGCAGCTCCGCGCGCCGGTCCTCGTCCAGCTGGAAGAGGTCCTGACCGTCGATGTGCACCGTGCCGCTCGTGGGCGTGTCGAGCCCGGCGAGCAGCGCGAGCAGCGTCGACTTGCCCGAGCCGGAGGCGCCCACCACGGCCACGGCTTCGCCCGGCGTGACCGCGAGGTCGATGTCGCGCAGAATGACGAGCTCGCCCGAGCCGCTCTTCACGACCTTGCCGATGCCGCTTGCGATCAGGACGTTCTTCTTCTGGCTTTGCATCGGCTGGGCGCTCGGCGCGGCTGCGGCGGAGAAATCCATCCTGGTGTTCGGCGACAGCCTGTCAGCGGCCTACGGCATCGCCAGCTCGCTCGGCTGGGTCGCGCTCTTGGAAGAGCGGCTGAAGCGGGAGCGAAGCGATTATAAGGTCGTCAACGCCAGCATCTCGGGGGAGACGAGCGCTGGCGGGCGAGCGCGCATCGATGCCCTGCTCGCGCGCGAGCATCCGGCCGTGGTGATCGTCGAGCTCGGCGCGAACGACGGGCTGCGCGGCCTGCCGCTCGCGCAGATGCGCGACAACCTGGCGGCGATCATCCAGAGCGCGCAGAAGTCCGGCGCGCGCGTGCTCGTCGTCGGCATGCGCGTGCCGCCGAACTACGGCGACGAATATGCCGAGCGCTTCAGCGCGGCGTTCGCGCAGCTCGCAAAGCGCTACAAGAGCGCGCTGGTGCCGTTCATGCTCGAGGGATTCGCGGACAAGCCCGAGCTCTTCCAGGCCGACCGCATCCATCCGGCGCCCGAGGCTCAGCCGCTGATCCTCGAGCGCATCTGGCCGGCGCTCGCGCCGCTGCTCAAGTAATGCGCAGCCGGGCCGGGCCGGCGGCGAAGCGCCCGATTTCGCGCGCCTCGCCATTGAATTGCGCCAGTACGGCGGG
>C688J18823_10001284_pt1 | contig 15444 bp, 13 predicted proteins | sample HopSoiMetagenom1_FD_18823 | JGI IMG/M metagenome (IMG submission 18823)
GTTCACCTGATCACGGCCCGAGTAGGCCAGCGGCTCGGTGCGCAGCGCGGTGGCATGGATCCATGCGACGGGATGATCTTCGGCGACGCGCTTATCGGCGATGTCCTGGTTGCCGATGACCAGCGCGCAGGCGCCATCGGACGACGGGCAGGTCTCGTCAAAACGGATGGGGTCCCACAACATCTGGGATGCCATCACCTTCTCCAGCGTGATGTCGGGCTGGTGCAGATGAGCCAGCGGGTTCTTGGCGCCGTTGAGCCGGTCCTTCACCGCCACCATCGCGCCGATGTGGGTCGGTGCACCTGAGCGACGGATGTATGACCGCACGTGCGGCGCAAAGTAGCCTCCGGCGCCAGCGCCGACCGGCTTGGTGAACGGCACCGGAATGCTCAACGCCCACATGGCATTCGACTCCGACTGCTTCTCCCACGCCATCGCCAGCACGCGCCGGTACTTGCCCGACTGCACCAGGCTCGCGGCCACCACGGCGGTCGAGCCGCCCACCGAGCCCGCCGTGTGCACGCGGAGAAGGGGCTTGCCGGTGGCACCGACCGCGTCGGCCATGAACAGCTCGGGCATCATCACGCCCTCGAAGAAGTCGGGCGCCTTGCCCACCACGACGGCGTCGATGTCGTCCATTGTCGAGCCCGAGTCCGCCAGCGCCTTGTCGATGGCCTCGCGCACCAGGCCGCTCATCGACACGTCCTGCCGCTTCGCGACGACGTACTTCGTCTGACCGGTGCCGAGCACCGCAGCCAGCTGGCCCGCCATGATTTATTTCCCTTCCAGGACGGCGACGAGATTCTGTTGCAGCGCAGGACCACTCGTGGCGTGCGCCAGCACCCGCTGTGCCGAACCGTCGAAGATGTGCTGTGCCGCAAAGCCGATGCGCTCCAGGCCCGCCGAGAACATCGGGTTGGCCGCCAGCGCGCCGCCGGACGGGTTCACCTTCGTCGACGGACCAAGGCCGATCGCCTCGGTCAGGATCAGGTGTTGATGGGTGAACGGTGCGTAGATCTCGGCCACCTCGATCGAGCCGGCGTCGCCGCCGGTCGCGGCCTTGGCCGACGCCTCCGTCGACGGTGAGGTCGTCAAGTCCCGTGCTCCGAGCACCGGCGTTTCGATGCGGTGCTCGAAACCGGTTATCCAGGCAGGGTTCTCGCGAAGCTCGCGAGCCTTGTCGCCCGCCGCGAGCACGATAGCGGAGGCACCGTCGGTGATCGGTGCGATGTCGTGCCGGCGCAACGGATCGGCGAAGTACGGACGCGCCAGCAGCTCGTCGATGCTTTTAGCAGGTTTCTCCGAGTCGGTTCGTTCGGCCACGGCGAACGTATCCAGCGCCACCTGGGCCATCTGCGCGGCCGTCCACTTGCCGGCGTCAAGGCCGAACCGTGCCTGCAGGCCGGCGATGGATACGGAGTCGGGCCACAACGGTGCGACGCTGTACGGGTCGGTCTGCAGGGCGAGCACCCGGCGCAGCGTGCCCGCCGAGGACTTACCGAAGCCGTACACCAGGGCGGTGTCCACCTCGCCGGTCAGTAGCTTGATATAGGCCTCGTAGAGCGCCCATGCCGCGTCCATCTCGACGTGCGACTCGTTGATCGGCGGCACCGCGCCGATCGAATCGATGGCCGAAATGAACGAAAAGGCACGTCCGGCAAGGTAATCCGAAGACCCCGAGCACCAGAAGCCGATGTCGGTCTGCTTGAGGCCGAGCTCTTCGTAGATCGAGGCGAAGCACGGCATCAGCATCTCGACGCCGTTGGTGGTGCCCTCGGTGCGGCGTACGTGCGGCGCGTGCGCGAAGCCCACCACTGCAATATCTCTGACTGCGGAGGTCATTTGTCGCCTTTACAGGTGGTGCTTGTAGGTGTCGTAGTCGGCGTCCGGTTCGCCGGTGGGCCGGAAGTAGTCGATGTTGTCGATGCCAAGGCCCCACTCGTCGCGGGGCTTCCACACCGCCTCGACCCGCATGCCCATCCGCACGTCAGCAGCCTCGATTTCGAGAATGAGGTGCAAGAACGGGATGTCCGCGCCGTCGAGCAGGATGTAGGCCGCCACGTACGGCGGCTTGATGCGCTGGCCGGCGAATGGGATGTTGATGATCGCGTACGTCGTCACCGTGCCCTTGTCGGGCAGCTCGATGAACTCGTCGAGTTGCTTGCCGGTCGCGGGATCCGCCTCGCGCGCCGGGAAGTAGACCTTGCCTGTCTTGCCGGTACGCGCGCCAAGCAGCTTGCCCTCCTCGAGGCCACGCAGGAACGTGCTCTCGGGAAGCGATGCGGTGTGCTGGATCTCGATGCTGCTCGGGGCCACCAGCATCGTGATCGGGTCGCGGTCGTCGGCCGTGCCCTCGGGTTCTGCTTCTTCCCCAAGCGCGAAGTATGCGATGTCGGTGATTGTGCCGACCGGCTCGTCGATCCAGTGCGCGTGCACCCGGGCACCGGTGCTGATGGCGTCGGACGACGCCGCGGCGACCGCGTGCAGCAGCGGGGTGTCCGCGCCGTCGAGCTTGATCAGCGCCCAGGCGAACGGCCGGTCCAGCGGCTGGCCCTCCAGAGGAGCTGGCTGCCAGGTCCACGACACCACGGTTCCTACGCTGGCCACCGGTACGATCTCGGTCAATCGTTCATACGTGACCGGGTCGAATTCGGCAGGCGGCACATGCACACGCCCGTCCGAACCGCGCACGCCGACGATGCGTCGCTCGCGCAGGGCGGTGAAGAACTGGCTGAGGAGCGATCCGACTGAACGGGTGTAGTCGAAGGACAGCTTCAGCGGTGCCGAAAGCGGCGGCTCATGCTGATCGATCTGCACCGGGCTGCTTTGGCTGGTGGTCACGGCATCGAGTAGAACAGGTTCTAAGAATGGTTTCAAGGTACGGTCAGGACCTCCCCGAAAGGCAGCTCGAATGAAGTTGGGACTCCAGCTGGGATATTGGGGCGCGCAGCCGCCGGAGAACGCGCCTGAACTGGTCGCCGCCGCCGAGGAGGCGGGCTTCGACGTGGTGTTCACTGCCGAGGCGTGGGGCTCGGATGCCTACACGCCGCTGGCCTGGTGGGGGTCGCAGACCAAGCGGCTGCGACTGGGCACGTCGGTCGTGCAGCTGTCCGCGCGCACCCCGACCGCATGCGCGATGGCCGCGCTGACGCTGGACCACCTCTCCGGCGGCCGGCACATCCTGGGGCTTGGTGTGTCCGGGCCGCAGGTCGTGGAGGGCTGGTACGGACAAAAGTTCCCCAAGCCGCTGGCCCGCACCCGCGAGTACATCGACGTCGTGCGCCAGGTGCTGGCCCGTCAGGGCCCCGTGGCCAGCGACGGCCCACACTACCCGCTGCCACTGACCGGCGAGGGCACCACCGGCCTTGGCAAGACGCTCAAATCAATTGTCCACCCTCGGCGCCCGGACTTACCGATCATGCTCGGTGCCGAGGGGCCGAAGAACGTCGCGCTGGCCGCCGAGATCTGCGACGGCTGGCTGCCGATCTTCTACTCGCCGCGGCTAGGCGAGATGTACAACGAATGGCTCGACGAGGGGTTCGCCCGGCCGGGTGCCCGGCGCAGCCGCGAGGATTTCGAGATCTGCGCGACCGCCAACATCGTCATCACCGAGGACCGCAGCGCCGCGCTCGCGGCGATGAAGCCGTATCTGGCGCTCTACATGGGCGGAATGGGCGCCGAGGACACCAACTTCCACGCCGACGTGTACCGCCGGATGGGGTATGCCGAGGTGGTCGACGACGTCACCAGGCTGTTCCGCAGTGACCGCAAGGACGAGGCGGCCAAGGTCATACCCGACGAGTTGGTCGACGATGCCGCGATCGTCGGTGACATCGACTACGTGCGTAAGCAGGTCGCCGCATGGGAGGCCGTCGGGGTGACGACGATGGTGGTTGCCGGCCGGTCGCCCGAGCAGATCAGGGAACTCGCGACGCTGGTCTGATCCGCTATTGCGGCGCGATTAGAACGCGTTCTAGATTGACCGGATGACTGCTTCGCAGCACACCATCGCGGGCACGGTGCTCACCATGCCGGTGAAGATTCGCAGGGCGAATCAACATATGGCGATGTTTTCGGTGGACGCCGACGCCGCGCAACAGCTGATCGAGTACAGCGGCCTACAGGTCTGCCGGTATCTGCCGGGTCGCGCCATCGTCGTCTTGATGCTGATGCACTACATCGACGGTGATCTGGGCCAGTACCTCGAATACGGCACGAACGTGATGGTCAACCCACCGGGCTCGAGTGCAAGCGGCCCAAGGGCCCTTCAGCATGCTGGGGCCTTCATTCATCATCTCCCGGTCGACCAGGCCTTCACATTGGAAGCGGGACAGAGGATTTGGGGCTACCCGAAGGTGATGGCGGATTTCACGGTGCGGGATGGCCGGCAATTCGGATTCGATGTCAGCATCGACGGCCAGCTGGCGGTGGGCATGGAATTCAGGCCAGGCCTGCCGATTCCGTCGGCTTTCACTTCGCGTCCGCAGGCACACCCCACCTACTCGTATCGCGACGGCGTCGTGCGTGAAACCGTCGGGGAGATGACCCTGTCCGGGGTGCGATACCGGCTCGGCGGTGCGGGCGTGTGGCTGGGCGATCACCCGTACGCGAAGGAACTCGCCTCCCTCGGCCTGCCCAAACGCGCCATGGTGTCGAGTTCGGCAGCCAACGTCGAGATGTCGTTCGGCGACGCTGAGGAGGTGTCATGACGCAGATCCTTTCCGGCACGAAGCCGGACGTCGACCTGACCGACGGCAGGTTCTACGCGGACGGCCGCACGCGCGAGCACTACCGGTGGATGCGGGCCAACCAGCCGGTCTTCCGCGACCGCAATGGCTTGGCCGCTGCGGCGTCTTATCAGGCCGTTATCGATGCCGAGCGCAACCCGGAGTTGTTCTCCAATGCCGGCGGCATCCGCCCCGACCAGCCGGGCATGCCGATGATGATCGACATGGACGACCCCGCACATCTGTTGCGGCGCAAGCTGGTCAACGCCGGCTTCACACGCAAGCAGGTGATGGACAAGGTCGACTCGATCGGTGCGCTGTGCGACGCGTTGATCGACGCGGTGTGTGAACGTGGCGAATGCGACTTCGTCCGCGACCTGGCCGCCCCCCTGCCAATGGCCGTCATCGGCGACATGCTGGGTGTACGGCCCGACGAGCGCGAGATGTTCCTCCGGTGGTCCGACGACCTCGTGAGCTCGCTCAGTTCCAGTGTGTCCGACGCGGACGTGCAGGTCACGATGGATGCCTTCGCGGCCTACAACGAGTTCACCAGCCGGTCGATCGCAGAACGTCGCGTCGAGCCAACCGAGGATCTGATCAGTGTCCTTGTGCACTCGGAGGTCGACGGTGAGCGGCTGTCCGATGACGAGATCCTGCAGGAGACCCTGCTGATCCTCATCGGAGGCGACGAGACGACGCGCCACACACTAAGTGGCGGAACCGAACAACTGCTGCGCAACCGCGACCAGTGGGATCTGTTGCAGAACGACCCGAGCTTGCTGTCCGGCGCTGTCGAAGAGATGCTGCGCTGGACGTCGCCGGTGAAGAACATGTGCCGCACCCTGACCGCCGACACCGAATTCCACGGCACCGAACTCAAACAGGGCGAGAAGATCATGCTGCTGTTCGAGTCCGCCAACTTCGACGAGGCGATGTTCGGCGATCCGGACAACTTCCGGATTCAGCGAAACCCCAACAGCCACATGGCATTCGGCTTCGGCACTCACTTCTGCCTTGGCAACCAGCTGGCCCGCATCGAGCTGAGCAGCATGACCAGTCGGGTGCTGCAGCGGTTGCCCGACCTGCGGCTGGCCGATGGTGCGGAGCTGCCGCTGCGCCCGGCGAACTTCGTGTCCGGCCTGGAGTCGATGCCGGTGGTCTTCACCCCGACCAAGCCGCTGGCGTCCTAGCGCGAGGTCCATCACAGGTCGCGGCCAGGGGGCGCGGCGATGCATAAACTGCGGTCATGGACGGGCTGCTGCAGATCGAGGAGTGCCTCGACGCTGACGGCGGCGTCGTTCTGCCGCCCGGGACAACGCTGATATCGCTGATCGAGCGCAACATCGCAAACGTCGGCGACTCGGTGGCCTACCGGTACCTTGACTTCACCCGTTCGGACGCGGGACAGGCAGACGAAATCACCTGGACGCGACTCGGGACTCGGCTGAGAGCCATCGGTGCGCGCGTTCAGCAGGTCACCGCTCGGGGTGATCGCGTGGCGGTCCTTGCGCCACAGGGCCTTGATTACATCGCGGGGTTCTTCGCGGCGGTGAAGGCGGGAACCATTGCGGTGCCGTTGTTTGCACCAGAATTGCCCGGCCATGCCGAGCGTCTCGAAACCGCACTGAACGATGCGCAGCCAACCGTCGTGCTCACCACCTCGGCCGTCAGGGACGTGGTGGAAGCTTTCCTGGCCACGATTCCGCCTGCACGAAGGCCGCACGTCATCGCCATCGATGAGATACCCGACTCGGCGGCAGAGGCTTTCACCCCGGTCGCAATCGACGTCGCGGACGTATCTCATCTGCAGTACACCGGAGGTGCGACGCGGCCTCCCGTCGGCGTCGAGGTCACCCACCTGGCGGTCGGCACGAACCTTTTGCAAATGATTCTCTCGATCGACCTGTTGGACCGAAACACCCATGGGGTCAGCTGGTTACCGCTCTACCACGACATGGGCTTGTCGATGATCGGCTTTCCGGCGGTGTACGGCGGTCACTCGACACTGATGGCGCCCACCGCGTTCATCCGCAGGCCGCAGCGGTGGATTCATGCGTTGTCGGACGGATCCCGCCACGGCCGGGTCGTCACCGCCGCGCCGAACTTCGCCTATGAATGGACCGCCCAGCGTGGCGTACCCGATCCGGCTGACGGCATCGATCTGAGCAATGTCGTGCTGATCATCGGGTCCGAACCCGTGAGCATGGATGCGATCCGGGCCTTCGATAAAGCGTTCTCGCCCTTCGGTTTACCGCGATCGGCGTTCAAACCTTCCTACGGAATCGCCGAGGCGACACTGTTCGTCTCGACCATCGAGCCGAGTGCGGAGCCGACCGTCAGCTACTTCGACCGCGAACAGTTGGGGGCCGGTAGAGCGGTGCGGACAGCGGCCGACGATCCCAATGCGGTGGCGCACGTGTCGTGCGGTCGGGTTGCCCGAAGCGAGTGGGCCGTGATCGTTGACCCCGGCACCGGCGAGGAATTGCCCGACGGCAGGGTCGGTGAGATTTGGCTACAAGGCCACAATATTTGTCGAGGTTACTGGGGTAGACGCGAGGAAAGCCGGCGAACGTTCGGCGCGAGATTGCAGCGTCGACCGGGTGACTGGCTGCGCACCGGAGACCTCGGGGTGTATCTGAACGGCGAGCTGTACGTCACCGGCAGAATCGCGGACCTCGTGACGATCGATGGTGTGAACCACTACCCGCAGGACATCGAGGCCACCGCAGCGGAGGCGTCGCCCATGGTGCGACGGGGCTATGTGGCGGCGTTCACCGACGACAGGGACCGCCTGGTGATCATCGCCGAACGCGCGGCGGGCACGGCCCGCGACGATCCACAACCTGCGATGGACGCCATTCGCACGATGGTGTCGCAGAAACACGGGCTCGCTGTGTTCGACGTTCACTTCGTGCCTGCGGGTGCCATCGCTCGCACGACTAGCGGCAAGCTTGCTCGTTGGGCGTGCCGCGCCCGCTACGCCAGCGGTGAATGAACGCCCAGCTCTCAGCGACAGCGGAGCGACATCACGTCGTCGCGACGGGGTTGTCGCTGAGGTGTCGCTCGGAGCCGGGCAGAAGCAGTAGACCCCATGCGCTGGCCCCCGCCTACTTCATCTTGAAGTCGGGGGCGCGCTTCTCCTTGAACGCCAGCGGGCCTTCCTTGGCGTCGTCGGAGAGGAACACCTCGATACCGATCTTCGTATCGATCTTGAACGCGTCGTTCTCGTGCAGGCCTTCGGTCTCGTGGATCGTCCGCAGGATCGCCTGTACGGCAAGGGGTCCGTTGTTGTTGATCACCTCTGCGATCTCGAGCGCCTTCTCCAGCGCCGAGCCGTCCGGTACGACGTAGCCGACGAGCCCCATCTCCTTGGCCTCGACGGCCGTGATGTGCCGCCCGGTCAGCAGCAGATCGCAGGCCACGGTGTAGGGGATCTGACGGACCAGTCGCACCGCCGAGCCGCCCATCGGGTACAGGCTCCACTTGGCCTCTGAGATGCCGAACTTCGCGCTCTCGCCGGCGACGCGGATATCGGTGCCCTGCAGGATCTCGGTGCCGCCCGCGATCGCCGGGCCCTCGACAGCCGCGATCAGCGGTTTGGTCAGCCGCCGGCCCTTGAGCAGCGCGTCGATGCGTGACGGGTCGTAGCTGCCGTCCTTGAACGAGTCGCCGGGCGGCTTGGCCGTCGCTGCCTTGAGGTCCATGCCCGCGCAGAAATACCCCCCGGCCCCCGTCAGGATGCAGCTGCGGATCTCGGGATCGTCGTCGACCCGGTCCCAGGCCTCGACCATGATCGAGAGCATCTCGGTGGAAAGCGCGTTGCGCGCCTCGGGCCGGTTCAGCGTCAAGATCAGAGTGTGTCCGCGCTGCTCAATGATGGCGTCGGGGCCCTTTTTAGACTCGCTCACAGATGTCCGCCTTCCTGCATCAAAGCCACAGACTTGAATGAAAATGTAACACGTTCTAGTTTAGGTTCTGTGGCCCTGAACATTGCCGATCTCGCCGAGCACGCCATCGACGCTGTGCCTGACCGTGTCGCCCTCATCTGTGGAGACGAGCAGATCACCTACGCCCAGTTGGAGGAGAAGGCCAACCGCCTTGCCCACTACCTGATCGACCAGGGCGTGAAGAAGGACGACAAGGTCGGGCTGTACTGCCGCAACCGCATCGAGATCGTGATCGCGATGCTCGGCATCGTCAAGGCCGGCGCCATCCTGGTCAACGTCAACTTCCGCTACGTCGAGGGCGAGCTGAAGTACCTCTTCGAGAACTCCGACATGGTCGCGCTCGTACACGAACGCCGATACGCCGACCGCGTTGCCAACGTGCTGCCCGAGACGCGCCACGTCAAGACCATCCTGGTCGTCGAAGACGGCAGCGATGATGACTACCAGCGCTACGGCGGCGTCGAGTTCTACTCCGCCGTCGCGCAGGGTTCACCCGAGCGCGACTTCGGCGAGCGCAGCGCCGACGATATCTACCTGCTCTACACCGGCGGCACCACCGGCTTCCCAAAGGGTGTGATGTGGCGGCACGAGGACATCTACCGAGTTCTCTTCGGCGGCACCGACTTTGCGACGGGCGAACCCATCGCCGACGAGTACGAGCTGGCCAAGCAGGCGGCCGCGAACCCGCCGATGATTCGCTACCCGATCCCGCCGATGATTCACGGCGCCACCCAGTCGGCCACCTGGATGTCACTGTTCTCCGGCCAAACCACCGTGCTCGCACCGGAGTTCGATCCCGACGAAGTGTGGCGCGCGATCCACGAGCACAAGGTCAACCTGCTCTTTTTCACCGGCGACGCGATGGCACGCCCACTGCTCGACGCCCTTCTGACGCATCAGGAGAAGGGCAACGAGTATGACCTGTCCTCGTTGTTCCTGCTTGCGAGCACCGCCGCGCTGTTCTCCACCAGCATCAAGGAGAAGTTCCTCGAACTCCTGCCCAATCGGGTGATCACCGACTCGATCGGATCCTCGGAAACGGGCTTCGGCGGGACCAGCATCGTGGCCAAAGGTCAGTCGCACACGGGCGGACCGCGAGTCACGATCGACAAGACCACCGTCGTGCTCGACGAAGACGGCAGCGAGGTCAAGCCGGGTTCGGGTGTTCGGGGCATCATCGCTAAGAAGGGCCACATTCCCGTCGGCTACTACAAGGACGAGAAGAAGACAGCCGAGACCTTCCGCACCTACAACGGTGTGCGCTACGCGATTCCGGGCGACTACGCCGAGGTGGAAGCCGACGGCAGCGTCACGATGCTGGGTCGCGGCTCTCAGTCCATCAACAGCGGCGGGGAGAAGATCTACCCCGAGGAGGTCGAGGCCGCCCTCAAGGGCCATCCGGATGTGTTCGACGCGTTGGTGGTCGGCGTGCCAGACGATCGCTTCGGCCAGTGCGTGGCGGCCGTCGTACACCGCCGCCCGGGCACCAACACGACACTGGCCGAACTCGACACGTTCGTGCGTCAGGAGATCGCGGGATACAAAGTGCCGCGCAAGGTCTGGTGGGTCGACGAGATTCATCGGACACCCGCCGGCAAGCCCGACTACCGCTGGGCGAAGGATCAGACCGAGGAGCGGCCGGCCGACGACGCCCACGCCAACCATGTCGGAGCGAAAACCTGATGCGAACCGAGCTGTGTGACCGCTTCGGCATCGACTATCCGATCTTCGTCTTCACGCCATCGGAGAAAGTGGCCGCGGCGGTCAGCAAGGCCGGCGGTCTCGGCGTGCTCGGCTGCGTGCGGTTCAACGACCCAGGCGACCTCGAGAACGTCCTGTGCTGGATGGACGAGAACACCGACGGCAAACCGTATGGTGTCGACATCGTCATGCCCGCCAAGGTGCCCACCGAGGGCACGGCCGTCGATATCGACAAGCTGATCCCGCAGTCGCACCGGGACTTCGTCGCTAAAACCCTTGCCGATCTTGGTGTCCCGCCGCTACCGGACGACGAGCAACGCAACGAGGGTGTGCTCGGCTGGCTGCATTCGGTGGCGCGCTCGCACGTCGAGGTGGCGCTCAAGCATCCGATCAAGTTGATCGCCAACGCCCTCGGTTCGCCGCCGAAGGATGTCATCGACCAGGCGCACCAGGCAGGCGTTCCGGTGGCGGCACTGGCCGGCAGCGCCAAGCACGCACAGCGCCACGTCGACAATGGCGTGGACATCGTCGTCGCACAGGGCCACGAGGCGGGCGGGCACACCGGCGAGATCGGGTCGATGGTGTTGTGGCCGGAAATCGTCGACGCCGTTGGCGGTAAAACTCCCGTGCTGGCGGCCGGCGGCATCGGAACTGGCAGGCAGGTGGCCGCGGCGTTGGCCCTTGGCGCGCAAGGTGTCTGGATGGGTTCGGCGTTTCTGACGTCAGCGGAATACGACCTCGGCCACCGGAAGCCGAGTGGTGTGTCGACGATCCAGGAAGCGTTGCTGCGCGCGAATTCGAGCGACACCGTGCGCCGTCGCATCTACACGGGTAAGCCCGCACGGCTGCTCAAGACCCGCTGGACCGACGCATGGGATGAGCCGGATGCGCCGGAGCCATTGCCGATGCCGCTGCAGAACATCCTCGTCAGCGAGGCACATCAGCGGATGAACGAGTCGGACAACGCCGACACCGTCGCGATGCCCGTCGGTCAGATCGTCGGCCGGATGAACGAGATCCGGCCCGTCGCCGACATCATCGCCGAATTGGTGCAGGGGTTCGCGGATGCCACCCAGCGATTGGATGGCATCCGCGACAGCTGACCCCAGCGTCAGGGTGTGATTTTCGTCTGATCGTCGATCACATCGGTTGCCGCGCCGACGATTTCGCCCTGATCTTCGAGCCCGTCCGCGTTGAGCTGCAGCACGTAGAGTCCGTCGCTACCTGGAATCACGACGGTCTTCTGTGCGACGATCTTGGCCTGGCCGTCCTGCGTCCAGGTGCCGCCGAGTTGATAGGCCGGGTACTCACCCAGGGTGCTCGCCTCGCCCTCGTTCATCGCCTTCCAACCGGGGAGGTTGTTGAGCTCACCGGGCGCCAGGTCGACGATTTTTTGCGGGTCGACATTGCCGGTCAGCTTGGACACCAGCGCGACGATGCTGGGCGTGTGATCGCCGGCGTCCGGCCGGGTGTAAACAATTGCGCCGTAGGCCCATTCCGGAGTGTCCTCACCGGCAGGCTCCCAGCCGTCGGGTATCGGCAGATCGATGGTGGGGGAGCCGGGGTCTCCTCGTTTGACCGGGCTTTCCTGGATGTTGTTCTCCTGGATGTAGCTGGCGATCGTCGGATTTGGTCCGGCCGCGTCCTCGTCGCGCAGCGCCACCTTGGGCTTCGACGACGGCGCCGCCTTGGTGCTCGTTTCCGAGCTGGCCTTGGACGCCGAGGTCGTCTTGCTGGGTTCGGTCTTGGTGTCCGACCCGCAGCCGGACAGCACGATCGCGACTGCCGCCGCTATCGCTGCCGTCCCGGTAATGGCTGTGCGTTTCACGAATTAACTCCTGTCGGTCTGTTATTCACCCATAAGCAAACTTGTCGAGCCTTTACTGCCGTAGCGAAGCGCAGTGTAAAAGGCCGCGTATGCACGGTGAGTAGATATACTTGATCTTGTGACGGTTTTATGACCGCAATTCATTGCGGGCGCACGACACTGATTTGCTTGGCGGGTGTGTCCGATTTGTTCACGACAGCAGCCCGCCCCCGCCCTAGCGTGGCTGTATGGATATTCGCCTGACATCGGCCGTCTTTCAGGTCTTCGCTCAAGACCTGCAGCGATCGATCGATTTCTACCGCCTGCTGGGCCTGCCCGTACCGAACCCGGAGATGCCGCACGTCGCTGTTGAGTTGCCAGGAGGAAACAGCCTGTCGCTGGACACGGAGGAAACGATCGCCGGAATGCATCCGGGGTGGGCGCCACCGTCATCGCCGGCCAGCCGGCTGTCGCTGGCGCTCGGCGTTGGCTCCCCTTCCGAGGTCGACGCTCTGTTCGAGAAGGTCACGGCCGCAGGCCATGCCGGGCCGTTGGCGCCGTATGACGCGCCGTGGGGCATGCGTTATGCGACGGTCGCCGACCCGGACGGCAATTGGGTGGATCTGTTCGCAGCGCTGGAATCCTGACGCAGCGACGCCAGCGGCACACCGGCGAGACCTCGCACCTCGCGGTGCAGGTGGGGCTGGTCGGCATAGCCGACGCGGGCGGCCACTTCTACGGATGGCAGTCCATCGCCCAGTAACTGCACCGCGCGCCGGAACCGCAGGATGCGGCGCAGCGTCGCCGGGCCGTACCCGTAGATCGCCGCGCACTGGCGCTGAATGGTCCGGTTCGACCAGCCGATTTCGCGCGCCACGTCGGCGACGGCCGAACCCGCGGCCAGCCTGCCGGTGACATGGCCCAGCAGCGGAAGCGACCACGGCGCTGTCTCGGCCCGCGGTTCCTCCGATGTCAGCGCGGTCGCGAGTTCGGTCAAGGAACGGCGGTGGGGAAAGTCGCTCCGCAATTCGGACAGTGGCACGCGTTCGTCGCGCAACTCCGAGGCCGGTACTCCGAGCAGACGCGGAAGAACGCCGGGATGAAAACGCAAGCCCACGAACGGTTCTGCGTCGCGCGGGCTGACCGTCGCAGTGGTGTCCGGCCCGGCCACCATGACGCGGCCGTCCATGCGCATCAGATCCATACAGCCGTCCGGAAGCACCCGCACCGGCTCCGGCGGGCCGTCCACCACCCACGCGCATTCGACCAGGTCGCGCAGCGCGGCGGGCGGCGGAAAGTCGCGGTAGCCCACGGTGGATCAGGTTACCGGTGCCCCTTGCCAGGCGTTAGCGCTCGATCGGCCACACCGGGTCGGTGCACTGCGTGCCCTCCGCGGAGAGCTGGCGTTTGATCACCTTGAACGTCTCGGTCCGCGGCAACTCGGCGCCGACACGCACGAACGACGGCCACTGCTTGGGCCCGAGATCCGGCTGCTCGGCCAGGAACGCCTTGAACTTGTCGGCATCGAACTCGGCGCCCTCCGAGAGCACTAGGGCCGCCATCACCTGATCGCCGACGTCGGGCGCGCGGATCCCATACACCGCGACCTCGACCACGTCGGGATGGCGCAGCAGCACTCGTTCTATCGGCGCCGACCCGAGGTTCTCGCCGTCGACACGCATCCAGTCGCCGAGCCTGCCCGCGAAGTAGGCATAGCCGTTCTCGTCGCGGTAGGCCAGGTCGCCGCTGTGGTACACGCCGCCACGCATCCGCTCGACCTCGGCATCGGGATCGTTGTAATAGCCCTCGAAACGGCCTGCGTCCGAGACGTTTACCAGCTCGCCGGTCACGCCGGGCGGGCACGGCTCACCGCTTTCCACGTCGACGATCTCGGTGCCGGGCGGCAGCGGGCCCAGTGCGCCCGGCGGGCTGTCCGGTGTGCGGCCGATCGCGATGCCGCCCTCGGTTGACCCGAATCCGTCCATCACGACGGTGTCGAACCGGCGAGCGAACCGCTCGACGTCGGCAGGTGCACCCTCGTTTCCGTAGACCGCCCGCAGTGGGTTGTCTGCATCGTCGGGACGCTCGGGCGTGGCCAGCACGTAGGACAACGGCTTGCCGACATAGTTCGCATACGTCGCGCCGTACCGACGAACGTCGGGAATGAACCCAGACGCAGAGAATTTGCGCCGCAACACCAGTGAGCCCTGGCAGGCGAGCGCCACCGCCCAGCCCACCAGCACCGCATTCGAGTGGAACAACGGCATCGACACATAGCAGACGTCATCGGGACCCAGTGAGAAGCGTTGCGTCATCATCGCGCCCGCGATCGCTACCTTGCCCTGGCTGCACTTCACTGCCTTGGGTTCGCCGCTGGTGCCCGACGTGTAGATGAGCATGAACAGGTCACTCGGATCGGGGTCGTATGCGACGACGGGGGCGCCCCGGAACACGGCGACCTCGGCCGCCCATTGCGGTGAATCGACGTCGATATAGTCGACCTCGAGGCCTGCCGCCGAAGCCGAATCAGCTAGCACCACTTGGCAATCCGCGTGGGTGACATCGCGCGTCAGCGCCGCACCGCGCCGAACCGGGTTCAGCCCCACCGGCACGATGCCCGTCAGAGCCGCGGCGACGAGCACCGCGGAGAAGAACGGGGTGTTCTGCAGCAACACGCCGACGTGGGGAGGCTGGTCGGGATCCAGGCGTGCTCGAAGCGCGGCAGCGATCGCGGTGCCGTGTTTCAGGTGCTCTCGCCAGCTGGTGAAGGAGTCCTCGAAGTACACGCCTCGATCGTCGACCTCGACCAGCTGCCCCAGCAGGTCGGCGACGGTCGGTAGGTCCTCGTTCACGAATCAGGCTGGCGTGTCGGCCAACTCACGGCCGATGCGCAGCAGCTGGCCGGTCGCGCTGCCGACGGCGAATTCCGTCTGCTTGGCCGCAAGGAAATACCGGTGGACCGGGTGGTCGGTGTCGATCCCGACTCCGCCGTGCACGTGAACGGTCGTGTGCGCCACGCGATGTCCGGCGTCGGCCGCCCAGAACGCCGCCGTGCCGACCTCGACGTCTGCAGGCAGGTCTTCCGACAGGCGCCACGCCGCCTGCGTGACCGTCAGGCGGAGTCCCTTCACGTCGATGTAACCGTCGGCCAACCGCGATGAGACGGCCTGGAAGCTGCCGATCGGGCGGTCGAACTGCTGGCGCTCGCGGGCGTAGGTCGACGTGAGCTCCAGCGCCCGCTCGAGCACGCCCAGCTGATAAG